>Ga0097691_1002904_pt1 | contig 10955 bp, 11 predicted proteins | sample NGESurdeep072012_8_FD_72858 | JGI IMG/M metagenome (GOLD analysis project Ga0097691, IMG submission 72858) | Arctic peat soil microbial communities from Barrow, Alaska - NGEE Surface sample 210-1 deep-072012 | ecosystem: Environmental > Terrestrial > Soil > Wetlands > Peat ...
GGCGTCGTGCCGAGCGCCGCGATTTCGTAGCGGTGCGCGACGATCTGGAAGAACAGATTGGCCTGCTCGCGGCTCATGTCGAGATGGAAAAGAAGTCGGCGATGGAAAGGCGCGGGATAAAATCGTCCGACCGCGCCGAAGGCCGCGCGGGGTCTTGTATCTGCGCCAAATAGCCAGGCGGTAGAAGCGGTCGGAATTAAGCGCGTCGGGCTATGCGAGGCCGTCTAGATTTGCGAAGGAAACCGGGCCGGACCAAGTTTTGAGAAGGGACAGACTCCTGTTGGTGTCGAAGGACTGCGATTCGCGCGCAGAGACGAACCGAGTTCCGGTAAATCACTCGTCAGCAGTCGGCCTGAGTTTACGAACCGCGTGGCTGGCGCTTCAAACTGACCCATTACCCGCAATTTTTGCGGAGGACAGATGTACTTTTGCTCCGGCGTTGACAATTTGAAGGAGGAGCCTTTTGGACAATTCAGAGATTCTTGCGCTTGCCGAATCCGCGCTCGCTGATAGTTGGCGGCGCATGAAGGGAGACAAATGCTTTCGAGCGAAACCAGTTGGCTACGTCAACCATCCCGAGGACAATCTGCTTTCCACCGTTTCTCTTGCGGACGTTGAGGAGGATTATGGCGGTGCAGCGGGTCACGAATTGGAACACAAATTTTGCGCCGCATATTCGTCTGCCGCACTGGTGGCGAATTGTTTCGGCCCCCTTCGGAAAGAGGGCCGCATACCAAGCATAGCGGGCGCGAACGGGCTAACGTTGTTGCGTTTCGAGGAGCGATTGCCGCACGGCTTGCGAAGCCAGCCGAACCTCGACGACGTAATAAGAGGCTCTCCCTTTTCAACTAACTGCCGAAGCCTTGACGCCTTTGTCGCACAGTGGAAGTTCACGTCCGGTTGATCTCGCCACAATGAGGAAATCCGGAGCGCAACTTTTACCTCGTCATTCCGTCTTAAGAGTCGAAGAGAGGTGGGGTGACGAAGACCAATCCTGAACAGGAACGCTTGGCCGCCTTGGTACGCCGGGCTCAGGATGGGTCTGAAGCGGCTTTGGAGGGGCTCGTCTGCCGGTTCCAGGATAGAATCGCCGGGTTAGTCTACTCTTTGATCGGCAGAAGTGACGCGATTGAGGACGTCTGTCACAACGCGTTCCTTAAGATGATTTCAGGATTGCCCTGGCTCAGAGATGCGAACAGTTTCGAACCGTGGCTGTTCCGGATCGCGCGCAACGCCTGCAACGATCATTTTCGGAAGGAACGGGTACGGCGACTGTTTGTGCCGTTTGAGCTGAAGCACGAACAAGTGACGACGCCGGAACATCATGTGGACAGTCGCCTGGACGGCTTTCGAGTGGCGGTCGAGGGTTTGCCACGCGCGCAGAAGGAACTGATCCTTTTGCTCGCAGAAAACGACTGGTCTTACGAGCAGTTGGCCGAAATCACAAACAGTACCGTGAGCGCGGTGAAGTCACGGCTGTTCAGAGCGAGAGAATTTCTTCGAGGGAGGGAGACCGATGAAGACTAACGCACGCTACATGCAGCATCTTCGACGTCAGGCTGGAAGTCGTCTGCCGCCGGATTTTGCGAGGCGGGTCGTAGAAGATGCCAAGCGGCGACGCCAAGCATTCGGACAGTTCAGATTGATGGTGATAACCGGCGCGCTATGTGTAGTGACGACGGTGTCTGTTCACTGGGTAAAGACCCGGTCTGCTGAGAAGCAGAATATCGCGGCGTGGACACAGGTAACTACGCAAATCCAGGCATTCGAGGAGGCAATATGAGGAACAACCTTCGGGTCATCCTGATAACTGTTGCTTTGTTTCTGTCGGGACTTCTGGTCGGAATCTGGACACAGGCTGTGCGGCCACTACCTCCGCCACCATTTGGGCCGATGAGCGAATTCGGCGGGCAATCGCTTCCCGGGTTTCCAGGTCCCCCTCCGGGTCTTCCGCCGTGGATGCAGACTTCGCCCAATGAGCCGCCTCCCAGTCCGGAGGAGATTCGCAGAAGGATGGCGATCCTCGAACCGCAGTTCGAGGCTTTCCGAAAGAATGTCGATGCGATCGAGCAGCAATTCAAGAGTTCCTTTGAAGCGATACTCAATCCGGAACAGAAGCATAAGTTCGAAGTCATCAAGAATCGCCTCGCGAACCTTCCTGATCTATTGCCTGGCTGTGGTCCAATCATGGGTCCCGTCTTTGTGTCGATGGTTATCTACCGACCCTTGCTGGAACATTTCACCGAGGATCTCGGTCTCGATGACAAACAGCAGAATCAACTGAAAGATCTACTGATCGATCGGCGGAACAAGTTAATCACCCTTGTTGACGAGACACCGCCGCCCAGCTTCAAACTCGAAAAAGTAATTGAGCCGTCCGGCGTCAAGCCACCTATACCGGTGGCTTCGCCTTCACTTCGATAGCGCAGGTCTGACGGCGTTCAGACTCCATCCGAATCGACGCGCTTCGTTGCGAGGTGGCTTTTATCTGCCTTCCAAAACTCTCCGAGCGCTCGGCTACTCGAAGCGAAGAGCGTCGATGACGTTAAGTCTCGACGCCTTCAGAGCAGGGTAGTAGCCGAAGAAAACCCCGATGATGACGGAGAAGAGAAAGCCGACGGCGATCGCGGTGAATGAAATTGAGATTGGCCAGCCTGCGATAGCGGACGCAGCTAAGGAAATGCCTAGACCCGCGACGATTCCGACACCGCCTCCAATACTGCTGAGAGCAACTGCTTCGAGCAGAAATTGCGAAAGTATGTGGATTCGAGTGGCTCCAATTGCCATTCGAATGCCGATCTCGCGTGTGCGTTCGGTTATCGATACCAGCAATATGTTCATGATGCCGATACCTCCGACCGCAAGCGAAATCGCGGCTACCGAGGCGAGAAGCAAGGACAGCGCGTGAGTCGCGCCTTGCGCGACATTGATCAGGTCGTTGATGTTCCTGACCGTAAAGTCATCGGACTGATCCGGCGGCCGGCGATGACGACGGCGAAGAATTTGTCCTACTTCCGACATCGCCTGCCCGCTAAGTTCGGGGCTGCGGCTCTTTACAAAGATGGTTCCGACAACTCCGGCGATTTTCCGCCCTACGCCGAGAGGATTGGAGGATGCATTAAAAATGGGATTGCTGTTTGTCACTTGGGTGGTCGGCGTAGTCACGCCGATGATTCGGTCCTGGGCGGTGTTGAAGGGCACCAGGACGATATCATCTTGATCCTGGCCGAATCCGGTGCGCCCTTTGGGCGTGAGCACTCCTATAACTTCGATCTGCACTCCGCCAATCCGGATCGTCGAGCCGATCGGATCCGCATCGTCGAAGAGTGTCTTCGCGACGGTTTGGCCGAGGATGCAGACACGTGCTCCGCCGAGGTCTTCCTGGGGCAAAAAGGTCCGTCCGATAGCGACCGACCAATCACGTACCGCCAGGTAGCTTGCGCTCACGCCTTCGACCGTGGTGTTCCAATTTCGGTCGCGATAGACGACCTGCGCTGCCTGTCGATTGCTGTAGGTGACGAACTCAACTGACGGAGCGTTCTCGGTTATGGCTTCGGCATCGTCCACGGTTAGTGTCGAGCGGCTCCCAAAGCCTCCGCTGGCTCCCGACGAGGTGGTAGCTCCCGGAAAGATGATCAGCAGGTTGGTACCCAGGCCCTCGATCTGTTGGCGGACATGCTGGCCCGCCTCCCGGCTGACCGTTACGGTCGCGATTAACGCCGCAACTCCGATCAGGATTCCGAGTACGGTAAGAGCCGATCGGAGCCGGTTGCGATTGATCGCTGTCCATGCGCTCCGCACCATCATCATCGCGAAGGCGCTGGTACGCACCGGCTCTTTCTGCGACCGAGGGCGCTGCCCGGAAATCGAGCGAGCGTGCTGTTCCCTGCCGATAACCAGGGAATCGGAAGACGCGGCGTAGTGGCGAGGGGAGTCAGTAAACCGGGTACGCTGATTCTGAACGTCTGAGACGACAACGCCGTCGCGCAGCGTGATAATCCGATCGGCGTAGGCGGCGATATCAGGTTCGTGCGTTACGAGAACGACCGTAAGTCCCTGTTCCTCGTTGAGTCTGCGGATAATCGCGATGATCTCCAGTGAGCTTTTCGAGTCGAGGTTTCCAGTCGGCTCGTCGGCGAGCAGGATGGCTGGATCGTTGACGAGTGCGCGCGCGATCGCGACCCGCTGTTGCTGCCCGCCGGACAGCTGGTTCGGATAATGTCGTGAACGGTCGCCGAGGCCGATGAGGCGCAGCATGTTTGCGGCGCGCTCCCCACCGTTGGAGGGCAGGCCCGAATAGGTCAACGGCAGCTCGACATTTTCCAGGGCGGTCGTCCTGGAAAGCAGGTTGTAGCTCTGAAACACGAAGCCCACCTTTAGACTTCGAACATGCGCGAGGGAAGGCTCGTCGAGTCCCCCCACGTCCGTGCCCTCCAGCCAATAGTATCCGGAGGTGGCTTGATCCAGACACCCCAAAAGATTTAGCAGGGTGGATTTTCCAGAACCTGATGCTCCCATAATCGCGACGAACTCGCCGCGCGCAATCGAGAGCGATACTTCGTTCAGAGCCACGACCGAGATCTCCCCCAAATCGTAACGCCTGGAGAGACCGGACAGTTCTATAACGGGATTGGCGACTTCGGTCACATCATTCCCGGTGGCCCAGGAGGCTGATTGGCGGAGCCCGTTGTGGACTGCGCGGCCGGTTCTACCAGGATGGTATCGCCGGGCTGAATGCGGTCGCTGATTATTTCCGCGAATTTGGCGTCACGAACTCCGGTCTGTACCGGCAAGCGTTTTCGCGCCGACCCATCCAAAACCCAGAGAAAAGCCTGAAGATTCTCAGGCGCCGATCCCTCGCCGCTGTCTTGGGATGCGCCGACGGACTCGTACTTGATTGCCTGCAGCGGCGCGCGCAGTACGTTGGTGCGCTCCTGCGTGATGATTTTGACGTTTGCGGTCATACCGGGCGCCAACAGCATTTGCGGGTTTTCAGCTGTGACGACGACATCGTAGGTTACGACATTTTGTGTCGTACTCGGGTTTTGGCGGACTTGCCTGACCAGGCCTTCGAAGGTGCGGTCATAGGCGTCCACCGTGAACTTCGCCTTCTGTCCGGAGCGTACCTCTCCAATGTCGGCTTCGCTTACGTTGGAATCGACCTGCATCTTGGTCAAATCCTTCGCAATCAAGAAGAGCGTTGGAGTCTGAAGACTTGCTGCGACTGTCTGCCCGACATCCACCTCGCGCGCGATGACCGTGCCGCTGACCGGGGAAACGATGTCGGTGTACTTAAGATTCAGTTCCGCATCTCTCAAGTTTGCCTGCTGTTGTTGAATCGTCGCGCGGTCAAGCTCGATTTGCGCGGTCGCCTGCTCAGACGCGCTCTGAGCGCTGTCGAGCGCGTCTTGAGACACAGCCTTCTGTTTGAGGAGTTTGGCGTCTCGCTGGTACGCGACGCTTTTGTACTTCTGGTCCGCGACGTCTTTGTGGAGTTGCGCGGTGGCATTGGCCAGCGATGCCGCAGCCTCGTCGACTTTCACTTGAAAGGGACGCGGATCGATCTTGGCGATAAGCTGGCCCGCTTTAACCGAAGCGTTGTAGTCGGCAAATATTGCGGTTATTGGACCAGACACGTAGGTGCCGACTTCGACCGTAATAACCGGATCGACGGTGCCGGTGGCGGTGACGACACGAATGATCGAACCTCTTGAGATTTTGGCGGCCACCCAATCCTGGGCGCCGGTGTTCTGATAGTGCCGTCGAATCATCACGGTCGATGCGATCGCTATCGCTGCGATGCCGAGCGCGACGAAGAGCAGTTTGCGCCGGGAGCGCGATTTTTTGGAATTGATGACCATGCCGAGATGCGAGTTGTTTTCACGCGGCGCGCTTGCGCTGCCTTGCGACGGGATGCCTCCTCCGTTATGAACTATGTCGCCCTGGTCCATTTTCTCAATGCCTCCGGGCGTGACGCGCTAATCATCCATCACTTTGACTGCCGGCAGCGGTTGCTTCGCGTCGTACTGGAAACTCTGCCAACCGCCGCCCAAAGCTTTGTCCAGCGCGACCAGATCTTTCGACACCGCCGCCTGGCTGGTGGCCAGGTCGTTTTCAGACGTGAGCAAGGTGCGTTGCGCATCGAGAACTTCAAGGAAGTTCTTCAGACCACCGAGATAAAGCTCGGTCGAAAGATCGAGCGCTCGCTGGCTCGCGCTGACCTCTGTAAGCAGATACTGGTAGCGCTCGCGCTCGTGACTGAATGCCACGATTTCGTTTTCCACTTCTTCGAGCGCATTGAGAATAGTCTGCCGGTAGGTGACGAGGGATTCGTCTCTCAGTGCCTTAGACTTGTCGATATTGCCGACTATCTGACCACCCTTAAAGATCGGCCACGTGACGGTCGGTCCGAAAGTCCAGTAGATGCTGCCTTCCGAGAGAAGATTGCTAACGCTGATGCTCTGCAACTGGGTGGCGCCGGTGAGAGAAAACTTGGGGAAAAGATCGGCGGTGGCGACCCCGATGTTGGCGAACGCGGCAGCCAGCTTTCTTTCGTCGCGGCGTATATCGGGGCGCCGGCGCAACAGTTCAGAAGGCAGCCCGAGCGGCAATTCCGGCGGTGCAATCGGAATTGGCGCGGGCGAACTCAATTCCTCGGACAGAGCGTCCGGCTGCTCGCCAAGCAAAGTACCAAGTGAATGAATCGATTGACGGCACGATGTCTCCAGCGTCGGAATCTTCGAGGCAGTTGCCGCGACCTGTGCTTCCTGCTGCGCGACGTCAAGGTCGCTGGCGAGGCCGCCTTCATAGCGGGCGCGCGTCAGCTTAAGCGTGCCGGTTTGCGCAGCAAGATTATTCTCGGTGACCTCCAGTTGCGTCTGATAGGAGCGTAAATCAATGTAGCCGCTCGCTACTTCGCCGAGCAGGGTCAGAAGCACATCGTTGCGGTCGTAAATCGACGCCTCGAAGCTGTCCTGGGCCGATTCAACCGAGCGCCGCGTTCCACCGAAGACGTCAATCTCCCAGCTGGCGTCGAAGCCCTGCTGGTAAAGATTCATGGGTTGATTTGAAATGATGGATACTGCCGAAAGCGAGGTGCTTCCGATCTGAGCCGAGTTCTGACTCTGCAAAGTTCGCGAGAAAGAACCGGTCGCATCAAACTCGGGCCACAACGGTGCGGCCTCGATCCGCGTGGTCGCCCGTGCTTCATGAATCCGCGCTTCCGCCAACTGAAGATCGAGATTAGCCTTGATAGCGCGTTCCACGAGCGAACTAAGCTCGGGGTCTTTGAATACCAGCCACCACTGATCGAGGCCGGTTTGGCTGGGGCTGGTATTTTTGTTCGCGGCCGCTTCGCTCCACCCAGACTCCACTGGAATCTTTGGCTGCCGGTAGTTTGGCCCGACCGCGCAGCCCCAGAGGACGCCAAGGACGGCCAACAGAGGCCGTGCAACCGCTGGCGCCGGGAACCGATCAGGCACTCGCGTTCTGCGGCGGTGCGAGAAACTACAGTCTTTCTTTGGGCGATAGTTGTTCAAAGGTATTTGCCACGATTGCGCTCAAGTACTCGTCCGATTCGATCCCCGCCGTCTGTGCAGGTCTCTTTTCTTCGCTCGACCCGCTCGACCACTTCACTATTTCGCTGGCCAGGAAGCGCACGGATCCGCTGACGCGAAAGCACGGCAACGCCCCGCGCTTCGCCATCCGATAAACCGATCTCCTGCTCATTCTCAAAAATGCTGCAACATCCTGCACCGTCCAGACCGAATGTGATGGTCGTAACCCGGGATTAGTCACGTTCCATCTCGATTGTTCTGGTAGTTGCCGCGGAACCCCATCTGTCGATGCTTCCCGAATCAGAATGCATGACGCTCCAAAGATGATTTAGTTGCGGTGCTGTGCGTGGACACCCGTAACCAAAAACTGGTCGGCGGCACTCGAATCTTTGCGGCGTTGATAAATCCTGTCACGGCCGCCGAAGTTTAGTCCCACGACTCCCCCAAAAATTCCCCGCTCGGCCCTTGCAGGATGTTGCTGCGCAACTTTTTGAGATCGCGCCCGTCTCCCAACTTGAAGCGGTGAAGTGAAGTTGCGCCTTCGAACTTGCTTCGCCCCAAGGCACCAAAGCGCCATTCAGCCGAAACCATATGCGGAGATATTTTTAATGATAAGCCGTTTTTTGCGGGCTCTAGTCGCAGGCGTATTCCTCAGCTTGATGGCGTTTGGGTCCGAAGCTGCCGAAACTCCGCCGATCTCGCCCAACAATACAATTACGATGAACTTCCAAAACGTGGATATTCCCGTCCTGGCCAAGTTCATCAGTGCGATTACCGGCCGCAATTTCATCATCGATGAATCCGTGCGCGGCAAGGTCACCATCATCTCGCCGAGCAAGGTCACTCCCGAGCAGGCTTATTCAATCTTCCAGTCGGTGCTGCAGGTGAAGGGTTTCACGACCGTGCAAGCCGGCAAAGTGATCAAGATCGTTCCCGTGACGAGTACGTCACCCGTATGGTGCGGCTTAAGAATATCGACGCCGCTTCCGTCATCGGCGTGATCCAGCCGATGATCTCTCACGACGGCCTGGTGGCGGCGTTTCCCATGGACAACACCATCATCGTCACCGACGACGCCTACAACGTCGAGCGACTGCTCCAGATAATCGGCAGCCTCGACGTGCGCGGCGAACAGCAGACCATTGTCGTCATTCCGCTCAAGCTCGCGTTTGCCACTGAGCTTGCGCCCGAGATCGATGCGCTCATGACGGCCAAGATGCAAGGCGCCGGCGCAAGCCCTCAAGGGGGGATGCGGCCCCAGATCGGCGTCGCGCCGTCGGCCACCGGCGGCGGCGGGACGGGTTACAAGGTTATCCCCGACGAACGCACCAATTGCCTTATCGTCATGGCGCCGCCGCTGCGGATGCGTGAGATCCAGGAAATAGTCGCCAAGCTCGACGTCAATCCCCCCTTGGCCACCTCGCGTATCCACGTCTATCGCCTCAAGAACGCGCAAGCGCTCGAGATGGTCCAAGTGCTCAACAACCTTCTCAACGGCGGCAGCGGTCCCACCACCCTCTCACCCAGCACCGGCAAGGGCTCGCTCGGCCGCTCCAGTTTCAACGGCGCCGCGAGCGGTGGTAGTTCGGGCTTCGGCGGATTGAGCGGCTCAAGCAGCAGTGGTGGGATGTTCAGCAGCTCAAGCTTCGGCGGTTCCAGCGGGGGCGGCGGTATCGGAGGTTCCGGCGGGAGCGGTGGCTTCGGCGGGATGCGCGGCGGCGGTTCGTCGAGCGCCAGTGGATCGGCAACGGCCAGCAGTAGCGGCAAGAGCATGGATTTCAGCTACCCCGTGGCCATTGCGGCGGATCCCGCGACCAATGCGTTGGTGGTTACCGCGGCGCCACAGGATTGGCAGACACTGCGGCAGGTCATCGATGAGCTCGACGTTCCACGCGTGCAGGTGTTCATACAGGCCATCATCGTCGAGATTTCCCACCAGCATCAGCGAGAACTTGGTATTCAATTCTACACCGCCGCTGGTGGCGGAAGCGCGCTCGGCGTCGGATCGCTGAACTTCGGCACTCTATCGAGCGCACTCACTAATCCCCTTTCGGTGACCGGTCTGAGCCTCGGAATCGCATCTGGGAGCAAATGCACCGTGTCAACCTCTTCGAGTTCAAGCAGTTCGTCGAGCAACTCGAGTACTGTGACCGTTCCATGTGACGCCGCATTAATTAATGCTCTACAGGCAGATACACATTCGAATGTGCTTTCCGCTCCGACCCTGCTGACGGCAGACAACGAGGAGGCGATGATCGTGGTCGGCGAGAACCTGCCTTTTGTTTCATCGTCAGCGGCCAATTCAGCGGTGGCAGGACAAATCTACAACTCCGTGCAGAGGCAGAACGTAGGCATTACACTCGACGTGGTTCCTCAAGTCACATCGGGCGACTACGTGAAGATCGATATGTACGAGGAAGTGTCAAATGTCGTAAGCGGAACTGCAAACAATACCAACGGTCCCACCACGACTTTGCGGTCCGCGTCGACGACCATATATGTATAGGATCACCGGACTGCAGTGATTGGCGGATTACTCTCAAGCGACGAAGACAATACTAATCAAGGGGTTCCGTTTCTGTCCGAAGTACCGATGATCGGAAATCTATTCTCGGACAAGTCAAAAGAAAAGGACAAGACGAATCTCATCGTATTCGTCACCCCGCACATCATTCGTAGCAAATCGGATCTCCGCTCACTCGCCCTAGATGAACGCCAGAAGCTCGTTAACTCGCTCGGCCGCAAAGAGATTCACGACATGCCCGCTTCGCAGATCCACGAGATCTATAAGCCCAACTTTTCTATTCCCGTTCCGCCCGAGGCCGACTTGAACGCGCCGTACGGTACTCCCCCAAACTCAGTGCCGGAGGGCGGGGCCGCGGGACCGGGCGCTTCGCCTAGCGGTGATACGCCGTTCAACACGACCGAGATCCCGCCTTCGCAATGATGTTAGGCGGTAAGTATCCCCTAGAAGCAGGTACTAGACATTCCGCCGGTCAGACGAAGGAACTTTTTTGCCAGTCTTGAAATGGCAACGCAGCAACAGAAGGAACAATGAAGATGAAAACCCTACGCCATGCCACTGACTCGCGTCCGTCCACCAGCCATTGAGCGCCCATTTGTCGGTCGCGCGTCTGTCTGCTAACTCAATGTCGATGAAGCCCCGACACGCTGCCACGTTCGCGTGTGAACGCTGCGGGAACGTCGGCAAGCATCGCTGGATAGACGATTTTCTCCGGTTTCGCATCACGAAGATTGGTGTGTTTCTGTGCGACAAACATTACAAGTCCCTCTTGCAAGCTGACGCGCGAGCTTGGGCGTGGTTTCGGGAATATCGCGACCGGCTGGCGAAGTAGCCTGAAAAAAGAACCGGCCGGCGCACCTGAGACGCCCAAGCCC
>Ga0097691_1002905_pt1 | contig 10953 bp, 10 predicted proteins | sample NGESurdeep072012_8_FD_72858 | JGI IMG/M metagenome (GOLD analysis project Ga0097691, IMG submission 72858) | Arctic peat soil microbial communities from Barrow, Alaska - NGEE Surface sample 210-1 deep-072012 | ecosystem: Environmental > Terrestrial > Soil > Wetlands > Peat ...
ATCGAATGCGGCACGCGTTTCGATTTTCAACACGATGCCAAGCTTTTCTGCTTTCAGCCGTTTTAAATGTTTTTGCAATAACTCGATGTCAGCGGGATTCCGGACGAATGAAAGCCCGACCATATCGGCATGTTGCACGATAAATTCCAGATGCTCGATGTCCTTTGTTGTCAGGCCATTCAACTCGAGCCGGCTGTCCGGCAGGTTGATACCTTTGTGCGCCAGCAGTTTCTCCCCGCCTTCGCGGGCCTGAGTGATTTCGACCCCTATCTTGCTTTTGCTGACACTACGGATTACGCCTTCGATTCTGCCATCGTCGATCAGAATGCGTTCACCCGGCTGGACAGTCAGAAATACCTCCGGCAAGGAACAGGCGATACTGGCTGCGCGCAATAAATGTCCGTTGGCATCGAATTGGGCCGGCTTGCCCGGCAACGGTTCACGTGTGATGGTTAGACTGTCTCCAATGTGTAGCCGGATCGATTCGGGTGCTGTAGGCAACGCCCCGACCATACCAGTGCGACCTACCCGGCGCGGATGTCCGGATATGGGCACCCGCAGGAGCTTTAGTTCTACACCAGGCGTGACATAGGTGGTTTGACTGGATTCTGCCCAAAAGCCCGTCCCGACCTGCTCAACAAGTTGCAGGGTGCGCAATGACCCCCGCGCGTCGGTTAACTCAATGATGTCGCGCGATGACACTTTTGCAAGCCAATCACCATTTACCGGCAGACAGGCATCGGCGGGGGCCGGGCTGGGTGAAGCATCGCCTTCGGGATACAGCCATATTCGAGCCGGGGCAGCCACGTTGCCAAACATATCACGCTGTGGTTTCCATTTGACCACAGCAGGCCCTTGCGCAATTTCCCCGGTGCGCAACTTGGGACCGCCCAAGTCCATCAGGATACGGCAATGCCTTCCTGTTTCACGACGTGCCAGATTGATTTGCTCGATCATGCGTGCCCATATTTCAGGTGTGTCATGCGCACAATTGATACGAGCGCAATCCATACCATGGACGAGCATGTCTTTGATCAAAGAATAATCGTCTGCCACTTCACTGGGAAGCGTGACCATGATGCGGACTCGACGATGCGAGGGAGGCTTGCCAAATAGATTATTGGTATTGCTTTCAAGCTGCGCGGCGCCCGTCGCCGCTGAGGCGGGCAAAATTTTATCCGTTGGATTCTTGCCTAACGCGCAACGCAAAAGGTCAATGATGGCATCAAGATTCGCCAAGACGTGCGATTCCATACGACCCAGCGAGGAAAGACCTGCTGCCGCCAGTCTTTCTTGTAACGGGCGCATATCCTGTCGCCTTAGACCGAGGTAGTGAACCAGATTAATTGCGCTGGTCAGATGGAGTGGATTGACTTGTTGCAGTGTTGCCACAGACGATTGCTCAAGCTCTTTCAATTCACTCCGCAACTCCTCCAATTCATGCAGCAAGCTGGCATATGGATGCAACTCTCCAGACTTGCGTGAACTTGATTGCTGCTTGCTCATTGGCACATCAACTTTTAAGATAGTTGAATTATATTTTCCCTTGTTAAGGATAAGGGAGTTAGATTACAAAAATATGACAGTTCACGAGACTTAACATTAATAATCGCTCTGAGCAAAATGTAATTGAAGATCAAAGGCCATTCCTTGGCAACAGAGTTCATCTGGCATTGCCAATATCGCTTATTTTTCAGAAAATTATTGTCTATAATTGCAGTCCTTCACTGCAATCTGTTGCTTCGACAAAAGGGAGATTATTTCATGGTCACACCAAATCACTTCAAGTTGGAGCCTGACCATATTCAAACGATCAAGGCACTCGCCGAAGAAATTGATTGCCCCATTGAAGAGGTGAATAATATCTACGCTTCAACACTTGAAAGCCTCAAAGCAAGCGCTCGAGTCCAGGACTACCTGGTCGTGCTGGCCAGCAAGAAAGTACGTGACAAACTGCACCATTAAAAATGGTCGCATAGTTCTCAGGTTGGCCGCGATCGCGCGGAAGCCGGTCTGCAGAAGTTATATAGTGTTTCCAGACATACAGCTTCAAGTAATTGCCGGCGCGTGTTTCCTTCTTGGTTAATCCGTTTTGGAAGAACTATTGAAGCTGGCGCCGACCCTCATCAGAACGCGCATGAAGTAACGCGCCTGTGAATTGCGCACGCCTTCCCACGGCACGGTTTGCGACGGCATGGCCACCAGATCTTCAAAGCTCATATCGGAGGGTTGAATATCATCGGATAGCAACGCATGGTTGTTTATCCTGATTCATGCTCGGATGAGCAGATGAAATGGAAAACATCAATGCGGCGGCAGACTACACTCCACTTTGTTGCAGCTTGTCCTTTCATGGAAATAAACATTCAGGCATTTTGAGCCATGGCAGCCGAAATCGAACTGAAACTCCTGATTGACCCTGCGGATGTTCTCAAGCTGCGGCGAATGCCTGTTCTTAAAATATGGAGCACAGCCAAGCCGGTCAGCAGGAAACTTATCGCGATCTATTACGACACTCCCGATCTAGTTTTGTGGCATGCTGGCGTTGCATTGCGGGTGCGTCGTGTTGGGCACGGCTGGATACAAACCATCAAGGGCGGCGGCGCAGTATGCTCAGGGCTGCATCAGCGCATGGAATGGGAAAGCCAGATTGCGGATTCTACTCCCGACCTCAGCAAAATTACCAATCATGCATTGCTTAAGCTATTTTCGCATCATGGGCTGCGCGATCGGCTGCAGCCAGTGTTCATTACCATATTCAGACGTACCAACTGGCTGCTGTCGTTTGCGGAAGGCGATGAAATCGAACTCTCGCTGGACCAAGGCGAATTAAAAGCCGGGCAATCCGTGGCACCGGTCTGCGAAGTGGAACTGGAGCTGAAAGCCGGCCGGCCGGAAAAATTATACGAGGTGGCGCTGCAATTGCTTGAAAGCGTTCAGTTGATGCCGGAAAATAGCAGCAAAACCGAGCGTGGGTATGCGCTATACAGTGGTGCGCCGGCATTGCCTGTCAAGGCGGCACCTCCCGGGCTGACGCCGGCAATGAGCGCGAATGAAGCGTTCAAGGCGACAATCTCTAGTTGCATCGTGCACCTGCAAGCCAACCAAAAAGGCATGCTGCTCGGGCAGGGCCCAGAATATCTGCATCAAATGCGAGTTGCGCTACGCCGTCTATGCTCCGCACAGAGCTTGTTTGATAGCGTGATTCCGCGCGAAACATATCCGGAAATCCCGGACGGGTTGAAATGGCTTGCCGAGCAACTTGGCCCAGCGCGCGACTGGGATGTGTTTGTGACGGAAACGCTGCCGCCGCTCATGACCCAGTTTCCCGGGCAGGAAGCATTGGCGGCAATGCGCCGCCGTGCACTTATGCAGCAGAAACACAATAACGAAATTGCGCGTGCGGCGGTGGGTTCGCGCCGCTATGCAAAGCTGCTGCTGATCTTGGGTGCATGGCTTGAACAGGAAGGATGGCGGGTGCATCTGACTGATGTGCAACGGCAGGAACTGGCGGCACCGGTGGGCAAACTGGCGCGACAAATGCTCGACAGGCGGCATAAGCAGTTGCGCAAGCGCGGCCGCCATTTGACACAGCTCAGTATGGCAGAACGACATGCAGTGCGGTTAGCGGCCAAGAAGCTGCGTTATGCCGCAGAATTTTTTGCCGAACTGTATACGCAGAACCGGGCACAGGTCTATCTGAATGCGCTGGCCGGATTGCAAGATGGGCTGGGTGCGCTGAACGATGTTGCCACGACACGTCGCTTGCTGGCGTCTTTGCACACGCCCAGATCCGGCGCTGTGCACAGTGAAGCCATTGGGATAGCGCATGGCTGGGTGGCTTGCAGAGGTGTGCAATTCCTAGCTAGCTTGGGACAGGCGTGGGATACCTTTCTGCAGCAGAAGCCTTTCTGGGGGAAATAAACTTTTGTTTTAAGGTTGGGCGTTTTTCGGTTCCTTGACGTCTGTCATTTTTTTGCAACATTCCTCCAATAGAATTAGCTAAGAGAATTTCTTGAAGAAAAAAGCAACATGAATCTTCATGTACTCAATATTCCCCGGATAAGCCCTATGTGGATCAGCGCAAACTTGTGCGGAGAGAATCTCAAACCGGAATTAGCGAGGCGATTGACATGACTGAAAAAAAGATAAAGCTGGCTACAAAAAAGGTGACTACATTAAGGGCAGGCAGCGCAGTTGCCAGTAAGCCAAAGAACACCAAAGCAGAGGCAACGACGACCGCGAAGAAAGCAGTGGTGAAAATGCCGGTAGCGAAAAGTCTAGCAGCTAAAAATCCAGCTGTGAAGAAAACGGCTGCGAACAGTACTGCGGCCGTAGTGGCAGAACCAAAAAAATCCAAAGCACCCGCAGTGAAGGAAGAAGTAATTCCTGCTGCAGCAATGAAAGCGCCGGCGATAAACGCTACGGTCACCAAAGCTAAGCCAGCCACCACTCAGAAGATGGTAGCGAAACCAACCCCTGAAGAACGCTATCGTATTGTTGAGACAACGGCTTACTTTATCGCTGAGCAGCATGGATTCAATGGACGCTCTGATGAATATTGGGCGGCGGCTGAGAGAGCGATTGCATCCAAGCTAGATTAATAGTGTTGATGCTCGACACCCGCTGGCTACATTGCGAGATATTGAGTGACCAAGAGCGGTTGTGGAATTCATCAAACCAACACAAAATCCCCACTTTAACTGACTGTTGCTGGATACACTGAAATACTGGCAATGAAAGAAGGGAGGCTGTTGCATCTGTAAAAAGCATAGCCATTCGAGATTATAGTCAATCCACTCTGGTGCTTACTAGATACCATGCAAGGATCACTTCGTCGTTTTCACACCTCATTCAGATTTGAGCTGAAGCGGTAACGTGGAGTAGTTCGAGGGAACTCACCGCCCATTTATTTTGATGTGAAGGAGGACACTATGAATAGTCAGATACATGAAATTTGGAATCGTTTTGACGAGCTGATTAAAAGTGCTGAAACGCCAGAGGCGCGAATGATCGCCGAAACAACAAAGCTACAAGCCATGCTTTTGAATCTTCGACTCGCCCCGATTGAACACTTGCTTGAAAGAGCGCCCAGTAAGGGCTGATGGTAATAGGTGAACTTCCACACTGGTTTTGGTTGCGATCGTCATTCAACATTTGGCTTTATGATCGCTATCGTGAAGGGGACATCAGCATCCAATTCTGGCTCATCAGACCTTAGCCTTTGATGGAGCTTTCTTTTTTTGACTACTTTCCCGGAACAATGGACCTCAGGGTTTTCGGTTCCTTGACGCATGTCATTTTGCGGCAACATTCTCCCAATAGAATTCAAATAATAATTATTTAAATGAGAACAACATGAATTTCCCTCTTCGAAACATTCTGGTGGCCCTTGCTTTGGCTTCTTCCGTAACGCAGGTTATTGCGGCAGAACAGCCGCACAATGTCGTGCTGTTCGTGGCGGATGGCTTGCGCGCCTTGGTGGTGAATCACAAGACAGCACCAACAATGGCGGCGATAGGCAAGTCCGGGGTCTGGTTCAAGAACAGCCATTCTTTGTTCCCGACATTCACCATGCCGAACAGTTCTGCCCTTGCAACAGGCCATTATTTGGGTGACACCGGTGTTTTTGGCAACACGATCTATACCGGCTTTTCCGTGCCGAGTGCGGCGAACAGCGTCACGCCTTTTTTGGAAAACGATCAGGTCCTTGGTGACATTGATGAACACTTTGCCGGAAATTTCCTGAACGAAGAAACGCTGCTCGCATCGGCACGCAAAAATGGATTTTCAACCGCCGCTGTGGGAAAACTGGGGCCGATCGGGATTCAGGCTGAGACAGAGAGGTCGGGCGAACAGACTATCGTTGTGGATGACTTGACCGGCCGTAAAGGGGGCATTCCATTGAATGTGGAATGGGCGGCTGATTTGCAACAGACAGGTTTATCCGCTGAAGCTCCGACCCGCGGCGACAACGGCAAGCCTGGGGACGCAAAGACTGCTGGCACCGTGATCGCAAATATTGATCAGCAAAAATATTTTGTGGATGTCACAACCAAGGTTGTACTGCCACGCTTCAAGGCGGCTGGCAAGCCTTTCGTTCTGGTGTTCTGGTCACGCGACCCCGATGGCACGCAACATAATCAAGGCGACAGTCTCGGCAAGCTGGTGCCCGGAATCAATGGGCCGACATCCATGGCGGCGATCAAGAACGCCGACGCCAATCTCGCTGCTATCAAGGCTGCGCTTGAATCCCTCGGGCTCGATAAAACGACCGATATCTTCATCACCGCGGATCATGGCTTTTCCACTATTTCAAAGCAAAGCAAGAGCAGTCCCGCCGCAAAAATCGAATACGCGGATGTGCCCAAGGGTCAATTGCCTCCCGGTTTCATTGCTATCGATCTGGCCGAGGCGCTTGACCTGCCGCTCTTCGATCCGGATGCCAAAAATGTGCTTGTTGATTACAAGACGGGCAAGCACCCGACCAAGGCAAATGGTTTGCTCGGACAAGACCCTTCGATACCCGATTTGGTGGTTGCCGCGAACGGCGGTTCCGACCTCGTTTACTTGCCAACGTCCAAGGCTAAGGAGCTGGCGCCCAAGGTAGTGAAGGCTTTGCTTGACCAAGATTATGTGAGCGGTTTATTCGTCGATGATTCCCTTGGCAGTATCCCTGGTACGCTTCCGCTCAGTTCAATCAATATGATGGGGTCGGCACTGACGCCTATCCCGGCTATCGTCATCAACTTCAAATCGAAAGCCACAGGCTGCAAGACTCCGATATTATGCACGGCGGAAGTTGCCGACAGCGGTTTGCAACAGGGTCAAGGTATGCATGGAAGTTTCAGCCGGGCCGATACTTACAATTTTATGGCTGCGATCGGCCCGGATTTCAAGAAAGGGTTCGTGGATGAAACACCGGTCAGCAACGCTGATGTCGGAAAAACGCTCGCGGAAATCCTGAAGCTTGATATTCCCGTCAAAGGCAAGCTGGTAGGACGCATCTTGTCAGAGGCAATGCCAGGAGGCAAGGCTCCGAAGTTTGTTTTCAAGACCAAGAGATCGGAACCTGGCTTGCACGGTCTGCGCACCGTGCTCAAGTATCAGGTGGTTGGTCAGACCCCATACTTTGATGTGGCTGGGTTCCCTGAACGATCGGTTGGACTGAACGTCAAATAGCCTTCCATATTTGACGCTTCGCAGCAGCATAGCTCCGCTTGACTGAATTGGCCAAGCGGTCAATCGCAATTGCAGTCACCTCTCTCTGGTGCGGACGAAGGTATATTGCTTCTTTTGCCGAATAAGCTGTGATAAAGCACGCCGTATAATTTATTTTACCAGCCGTTTCACCGCCATGGACTTGGCTAGTCAACTCATCTTGATCACTCTTGCCACATCGCCACGGCATTCCGAACATAAACCTACCAACAATAAGTCTCTTGCTTTGATAGCTCCGGAGAAATTAGTAATCGTGACTTCATGGCGGCATTTTCCACACCAGACATTAGCGAGCAATAGCTTTTTGCTATGATCAGGAATGGTTGCCCATAGCTTGCCTGCGGGCAGGGTAAATTTAGGGAGGGTTTCAATGGCCATAAGCCTATTTTTTTATGGTCTTCGTTGGTCTACCTATTTTGATTTCATCTAATTTCGACAACTGCTTATTAAGGTTGACTTGGCTCATTTCCGACAATACCTTTAAACCTGCACGTAGCAGTTCGCTCTTCTTAACAGCAACCCCTGCTGCGAGGCTCTTCTTCTTGAGTGCAGCAAGCACGATGTATTCGTTTTCAGGCATGGTGAAGCTGTCGCGGACAACCTTTTGCTTAGGATGTTTCTTTTCTGACTTCTTGGGCGCTGCAGTAATTATTGGCCGTTTTTCTGAGGCAGCCTTAGGGGCTTTTTTTTCTTTCTTGGTGGCGCCAGTCGGTTTTGATTCTCGCGGTTTAAGCTTTGTTTTTTTGCTGGCTGCGGCAGGTTGCTTTGCCATTACCTTTTTTACTTCAGCTTTGAGTGACTCGTTCAATGCGGATTTCTGAGTATCGTTTGTCATTTCACTTCTCCTTTTTTGATTGATCAGCTTTGCTTCCGGCTCTTTTTGACATTTAACAATTCAAGCACTTCATCGATTAACATTTCCACTTCATTTATGGCTGGCTCTGCTTTGGCGCCGAAATCATGCACAGTTTGACCGAATACTGCACTTTGTCGATATACGGTGCGTTGATGAAACTGACTTCTTGCCATCTTTATTCCAAATTCAGCTAGCAAATCCAGCACATCCCTGGCTAAGAGGGTGTTTGGCTGACATTGGTTTACCACTAGTCTGGATTTCAAATTCTCATTTATATCGGTAGCATCCTCAATTGCCTTTTTGATACCAATAGAAGCCCACATATCCAGAGGGGAAGGGATGATTGGTACCAAGGCAAGGTCGGCGATCATCAGAGCACTTTGTGCAACCGGGGAATCTGAAGCAGGAGGACCATCGATGACGATATATTGATAATCATCCATTAATTTCTTGACCTCCCGGTGCAACTTACCCTGCGCGGCACTCAACCCAACTACGGTGGCCGGAAATGGTTTACTGTCATCGGCAGACGCTGCCCAGCGAGTAGATGTGCCTTGGGAATCCGCATCTACCACCAAAACCTTGTGGCCACGTCTTCCCAGCGCGCCAGCAAGCTGCATGGCAACCGTTGTTTTTCCGGCCCCCCCTTTTTGATTAACAACAGCAATAATTTTTGCTTTCATGAAATAATCTCCATACTGTGCAAACTGTATAAACAATATATACCCTTTATGCATATAAGAAAAGTATATTCCAATACAAAGTAATGGCGTTCATTGAACTTGTATTCTCCGTGCTCTTGGCGCGTGGACAAAGCGAATTGGACTTTATGCGTAGCACGCCGGTTTTGTTTTTTTGCGCCGTAATACCCTGTAGTCTTGCTCTGGGAATAAGCACAGGGCGAGCGAAGCAAATTTATTGCAAATCTTTACCCCTATCTTTTGGTCGGCGAAGGACAGCTAATATCATGACCACCTTGAAATCCCTACAAAAATTCCGGTGTAATGACCAATCGTAATGTGATTTGTGTAGAGCCTTCGCGCCCGCGGTGATTGAACCACCAAAGAGCGCCTTTCTTGATGCTTAACGATTCATGTTTACAGCCAAGCAGTTGTGCGGAAACCTCGCCTAAGGTAGGTTGATGCCCGACCACAAGTACTGTGCCGCCAGCATCCGGCCAGCGTGCAGCGTGCAACACATCAAGGGCTGAAGCCCCGGGTGCGATGGTGGGGGCAAGAGTGAAACGCTTGGTGAGTGCTGAAACAGTTTGTTGGGTGCGGGTGGCAGGGCTGACCAGGATACGAACTTCAGCTGGCAGATGTTGATGTAAAAAGGCAGCCACTTTTTCCGCTTGTTTCACACCCTTTGAGGTAAGTTCGCGTGCGTGATCCGGTATGCCATCTACCGCCTCCGCATGTCGCCACAGAATCAGATCCACCACAACCTCCAATTATTACAATTCGCACTGAAGCATATACCGGATAAACTGTGCATACCACTTTAATATGAAATGAAAACCGCCTCAATCTGGTCGATGCTCAGGCTTGTAAATACTCGGCTATACAGATGGGAAGAAAATGTTTCGGTACCGGCACGCAAGTGCCGTAAGGTAATACTCCACCGAAGAATTAAGAGAGATTAGCTTTGATAAAAAGATTTGCCGGTCACCTTTATTTAAATCGCGAACTCGGACAACTCGAGTTCAATCAGCGTGTGCTGGCACAGGCTGAAGACACGACGATTCCATTGCTGGAGCGTCTGAAATATCTGTGTATCGTCAGCAGCAATCTTGATGAGTTTTTCGAAATACGCGTGGCTGGACTGAAGGAACAAATCAAGTTGGGCGGCATTGTTGCAGACACAGATAGCATGACTGCCAAGCAGACGCTCAAGCTGGTGAGCGAGCAGGCTCATCAGCTGATCGAATGGCAGTATCAGCTATTCAACATGGACATCATTCCCGCACTCGCCGGGCAAGGCATCAAGTTTCTGCGCCGTACTCATTGGACCGAAGTGCAGCAGGCATGGGTCAAAGAATTTTTCTTCCGTGAGGTGATGCCGGTATTGACCCCCATCGGTCTTGATCCGGCTCACCCTTTTCCGCGCGTGCTCAACAAGAGCCTGAACTTTGCCGTGGAACTGCAGGGCAAAGATGCCTTCGGGCGCAATTCGACCCGCGCCATCATGCAAGCCCCGCGCGTGGTGCCCCGCACCATCCTGATGCCGCCCGAGATCAGCGGCTGCGAACACGGCTTCGTTTTTCTTTCATCAATCTTGCATGCACATGTCCATGAACTTTTCTCAGGCATGGAAGTACTCGGCTGCTTCCAGTTCCGCGTGACGCGCAATAGCAACCTATTCGTTGACGAGGAAGAAGTCAAAAACCTGCGCCTCAGCCTTCAAGGGGAGTTGCCACAACGCCATTTTGGCGATGCGGTGCGCCTTGAGATTGCCGACAATTGCTCGCCGCAAATCGCCGAATTGTTGCTCAAGGAATTTGAGCTTACGGCAGGAGATTTGTATCGTGTGCATGGCCCGGTGAATCTGGTGCGACTGCTGGAAATCCCGGATCTGGTGTCACGTGATGATTTGAAGTTTCCAGCTTTCGTACCCAGTTTGCCTGGTGTGTTGCAGAAGAAGGGCGCGGACATGTTCAAGGTGATGCGCAAGAACGATGTGCTGCTGCACCATCCTTTTCAATCCTTCAAACCGGTGATCGACTTCATTCAACAGGCAGCCAGCGACCCGAACGTGGTGGCCATCAAACAAACCGTGTATCGCACCGGCGTGGATTCCGCCCTGATGGAAGCTTTGATCGCTGCGGCGCAGCACGGCAAGGAAGTGACGGTGGTGGTGGAATTGCTGGCGCGCTTCGA
>Ga0097691_1002907_pt1 | contig 10949 bp, 11 predicted proteins | sample NGESurdeep072012_8_FD_72858 | JGI IMG/M metagenome (GOLD analysis project Ga0097691, IMG submission 72858) | Arctic peat soil microbial communities from Barrow, Alaska - NGEE Surface sample 210-1 deep-072012 | ecosystem: Environmental > Terrestrial > Soil > Wetlands > Peat ...
GCGTTCCGACGGGCCGACCGTGGCCAGCTTGCGCATGAGCCACAGGACGTACAGGCCCACCAGGCCCAGCAATCCGAGGGGAATCAGCCCGATCAGCTTGCCCCAGTCGGGCGACACGAATTGGGTCACGAAGACGAGGATCGAGCTCCAGATCTTGTCCATCGGTCAGTTCGCGGGCGGGGCGGCTGCGATCAGCCGCGCGGGGAACCGGCGATGAGGACGTAGGCCATCATGCTCATCGCGATCGACAGGAGCACCTCCATCGAGGCCCCGCCGATGTCGTGGCTGACGCTGTAGTAGACGACCCCGATCACGGCGAAGACGACGCCGGTGAGGATGGCCAGGCGGGGGCGGGCAATTGGATGCATGGCGTGCCTCCGTCAGTGCGTCGGGACGAGGTACAGCAGCGAGAACAGGCAGATCCAGACAACGTCCACGAAGTGCCAGTAGAGCGAGACCGCTTCGACCATGTCGTGGTGCTTGCTCGAGAACTGACCGGCCATGGCCCGGTACAGGACCACGCTCAGCATCAGGACCCCGCCCAGGACGTGCGCGCCGTGGAAGCCGGTCAGGGTGAAGAACGTCGTCCCGAACGTGCCGTCGGCGAGGGTGAACCCGAGCTGGGTGTAGTCGTAGCCCTGGCCGAGCAGGAAGATCACGCCCAGGACCAGGGTCACGGCGATGTTCCGGATCAGGCCCGTTCGGTCGCCCTTGCGGATCGACCAGACGGCCAGCTGGCAGGTGAACGAGCTGATGATCAGCAGCGTCGTGATGATCAGCGGCAGGGCGATCTCGCTGGCGACGTGGAAGTGCTCGTTGCCCTCCGGCGGCCAGACGGGGGAGTTGGCCCGGACGTTGAAGTAGGCAGCGAACAGGCCGGCGAAGAACATCACCTCGGAGCAGATGAACAGGATCATCCCCAGGATGACGTTGCTGATCCCCTGCTCCTCGGCACCGTGGCCGACGACCTCGTCGTGATCGCTGACCTGGAGGGCCATTGGGTTCGCGCTCACCCGTGGGTGGCTCCGTGGCGGGCGTCGAAGACCGGCCGCTCGGAGCGGATCTCGGGCAGGTGGTCGAAGTTATAGGGCGGCGGCGGCGAAGAGGTCGCCCACTCGAGGGTGTTGCCTTCCCACGGGTCGTCGCCGGCGGGCTCGCCGCTCCGGAACGTGATGAAGACGTTCCACAGGAACGGCAGGATGCTCAGGGCGATCGTGAAGCCGCCGATCGTGGCCAGCAGGTTGAGGTCGTTCCAGCCGGCGTTCGGGTCGTAGTCGGCGATCCGCCGGGGCATTCCGCTCAGGCCCAGCATGTGCATCGGGAAGAAGGTCAGGTTGAACCCGATGAACATGAACACGAACTGGATCTTGCCCAGGGTTTCGTTCAGCCGGCGGCCGAACATCTTGGGCCACCAGTAGAACAGCCCCGCGAAGACCGCGAAGACCGAGCCGCCGAACAGGACGTAGTGGATGTGGGCGACCACCCAGTACGTGTCGTGGAGGGCGAAGTCGACCGGCACCGCGGCGCTGAACGCACCGTTGATTCCACCGATCAGGAACATCGTCAGGAAGCCCACCGCGTAGAGCAGCGGTGTGGAGAACGTGAGCTGGCCGCGGAACATCGTGGCGATCCAGTTGAAGAACTTGACCCCCGTCGGGATGGCGATCAGGAAGGTCATGAAGCTGAAGAAGGGCAGGTAGACCGCCCCGGTCGTGAACATGTGGTGGGCCCACACCGAGAAGCCCAGGGCGCCGATGGCGGCCGTGGCGAAGATGAACGCCTTGTAGCCGAAGAGCGGCTTCCGGCTGAACACCGGCAGGACCTCGCTGATGATCCCCATCGCCGGCAGGATCATGATGTAAACCGCGGGGTGCGAATAGAACCAGAACGTGTTCTGCCACAGGATCGCGTTGCCGCCGGTGGCCGGGTCGAAGAAGTGGCCGCCGAGATTGCGGTCGATGAACAGCATGATCAGGGCGCTGGTCAGGACCGGCGTGGCCATCAGCACGAGGATGCTCGTGACCAGGACCGTCCAGACCATGACCGGCATCCGCAGCAGGGTCATCCCGGGCGCCCGCATCTTGAAGATCGTGACGATGAAGTTGATCGCGCCGAGGATCGAGCTGGTCCCGATCAGGAGCAGGGCAACGATCCACAGGTCGGTCCCGATGCCCTCGTATTTGGCCTGGGCCAGCGGGCTGTACTCGGTCCAGCCGGCCGCAGCGGCGCCGCCGCCGGTCGCGAACCCGGACAGCATCACGATCGCGGCCAGGGGCAGCAGCCAGAACGAGAAGGCATTGATCCGGGGGAAGGCCATGTCCGGTGCGCCGATCATCAGCGGCACGATGTAGTTCCCGAAGCCGGCCAGGACCGGGATGACGAACAGGAACAGCATCAGCGAGGCGTGGATCGTGAACGCCTGGTTGTACTGGGCGTCGGTCAGGAACTGCAGGCCGGGCTGGGCCAGCTCGAGCCGGACGATGAGGGCGAACACGCCCCCGACCAGGAACATCAGGATCGAGTTGGCGAGGTACAGGATCCCGATCTTCTTGTGGTCTGTGGTCGTCAGCCAGTCGTACAGGCCGCTCCGGTAGCCCGTTGACGTCCGCAGCGAGGTGGTCGCCATCGATGCTCCTTACTTGACCGTCAACGTGCCGGTCATTTGCGGGTGGACGGAACAGGCAAAGGTGTAGGTGCCGGCCGCCAGGGCCGGGATCGGGTACTCGCGGCTGTCGGGTCCTGCGAAGATCTCGCCCTTGAAGACCTGCTGGCCGCTGCTGTCGGTGATCGCCACGTTGTGGGTGACGCCGGGGTCGTTGTTGGTGAACTTGATCACGAAGGGCTGGCCCGCCGGCGCCTGGACGGCCGTCTGGTCGAAGGCGATGTTGTGGGCGCTCAGCTCGACGGTGGTCTCGGCCGCGCCGCCGCTGGCCGAGGGCGCCGGCGCAGGGGTTGCCGCCGCCGCCTTGATCTGCTGCTGGAGCCAGGTATTGAAGTCGGTCGGGGTCAGGGCCTTGACCGAGAACAGCATCGTGCTGTGGAACGTTCCGCAGAACTCGGCGCACTGGCCCCGGAAGGTCTGGTTGGCATCGGCGGCATCGATCGTGAAGTCGAAGTTGTTCTCGCGCCCAGGAACCACGTCCCGCTTGAACAGGAACTTCGGGACGTAGAAGGCGTGGATCACGTCCTTGGACCGCAGGATGACGTGGACGTCCACGCCCACCGGCAGGTCGAGCTCGGGCGCGAGCTGCTCGTACTGGACGGTCTGGCCGTCCGCCGCCAGGTACTCGAACGACCATTGGAACTGGGCGGCCACGGCGCGCACCGTGAGGGCGGGCGCGGGCGACACGGCGTTGACCTTGTTCAGGGTCTGCCACGAGAAGACGAACAGGACGATCACGAGGAGGGTCGGAATGACCGTCCAGATGACTTCCAGGACGCTGTTGCCGTGGATCTGGGGCGGCAGCTCCGTGTCGCCTGGCTTGCGCCGGTAGCGCAGCACGGCAAAGATGATCAGGGCCTCGACGAGGACGAAGATCCCGACTCCGATGATGAACACGAAGTCGTACAGGGTGCGCGTGTCCTGTCCCTGGGACGTGACCGCGGCCGGCGGCTCGAGGGCAGCGCAACCGGCCAGCAGCAGGGCCACTGCCACGAGGGCAGCAAGGCTCCTCGCGGAACGTGGCGGCTGGGGCCTGGGGATCGACATCAGGATGGTTTCCTCGACCTGGTATCGCGGGCGGAGGCACTGGTGGAGCGGCGGGCGCGCGTCATCCGTGTGGCTCGCGGCCGCTCAAAAAACGCAGAGGCCATGATACCCGCGTGGGCGCCGCCCTGCGCATCCGCCGCTGGAGTTGATCCGGTGCAGAATTCGGAGCCATGACCCACCGCCTCGTCCGCCGGTTTCCGCGAGCCCCGATGCTCCACGCCCAAGGTGCCGTCCGGCTCCTCGGAGCAGGTTCGATCGCCATCGCCTGGCTGAGCCTGGCCGGCGTCGTCAGCGCCCATGGCGGCAGCGCTCCTCCGGCCCCGGTCTTCCCGTCCTTCCTGTTCCTGTGGTCGTTCGATCCCACGGTCGTGCTGCCACTGGTGCTGGCCGCCGGCGCCTACCTGTGGGCGGTCCGCTCGGTCAACGAGGCGCACCCGAAGACCCACGTGCCCCGGCGCCGGATCGTTGCCTGGCTGGCCGGTCTGATCGTGATCGAGATCGCGCTGCAGTCGCCGATCGAGGCATACGACACCACCCTGTTCAGCGTCCACATGGTCCAGCACGTCCTGCTGACGATGGTCGCGGCGCCGCTGCTGGCCCTGGGCGCTCCGATCACCCTCCTCCTGCGCTTCAGCCAGCCCGAGGTCCGGCGGCGCTGGGTCCTGCCCGTCCTCCACTCGCGAATCGTCAAGGTCATCTCGTTCCCGGTGGTGACCTGGATCCTGTTCGCCGGCTATATGTGGGTGTCCCACTTCTCGAGCCTGTACGAGCTGTCGCTCGAGACCCCGCTCATCCACCAGGTCGAACACGCCGGATTCATCGTCACGGCCCTCCTGTTCTGGTGGCCGGCCGTGAACGCCGACCCCAGCCCATGGCGGATGCGCCATCCGACCCGGCTCGTCTACACGTTCCTGCAGATGCCCCAGAACACGTTCCTTGGCCTGACCATCTACAGCGCCACCATGCCGCTCTACCCGTACTACGTGAACCTGGTCCGGACCTGGGGTCCCAGCGTCATGGACGGCCAGCAGATCGCCGGCGGGATCATGTGGATCAGCGGCGACGTGGTCTTCATGACCGCGATCATGCTCATCCTGCGCGGCCTGCTCAGGAACGAGGAGCGCGAGGCGAAGGCGAACGATGCCCGCGTGGCGCCGGAGCTGGCCGCGATCCGCGAGCGCGAGCAGCGCCTGGCCGAGCGGCTGGCCGGCGAGCGTGGCGGCGAATCAGGCGCGGGCTGAGTCCAGCAGCTCCAGGTAGCGGGCCGGGTCCACGTTGCCACCGCTGACCACCGCCACGATCGAACCGGCCAGGCTCGCCAGGCCCGTCTCGGCTGGACGGAAGCGGAGCGCGGCGATCGACAGCGCGCCCGACGGCTCCACGACCAGGCGGCACTCCTCGGCGGCCAGGCGGACCGCCGCGCGGATCTCGTCCTCGCTGACCGTCACGATGTCGTCGAGGTAGGCCAGCAGGTGGGCCAGGTTGCGCCGGCCGATCGACTGCGTCCGGGTTCCGTCGGCGATCGTTCGACCGACCAGCTCGGCCGGCCAGGCGACGATGTGGCCGGCCCTGAACGAATCCCGGGCGTCGGCCGCCAGCTCGGGCTCGACGCCGATGATCCGGGCCGGCGGACGGAGCGCCCGAACTGCCGTCGCGACACCGGCTGCGAGGCCGCCCCCGCCGATCGGCACCAGGACGGCCGCCAGGTCGGGCAGGTCCTCGGCGATCTCGAGGCCGCAGGTGCCCTGACCGGCAATGATCCGATCGTCGTCGAAGGGCGGGATGATCGACAGCCCTCGCTCGGCAGCAATCTGCTCGGCGGCGACCCGCCGCTCCTCGCTGGCTGGCCCCACGATCACGACCTCGGCCCCGTCGGCGGCGACCCGCTCGCGCTTGATCCGTGGAGCGTCGGATGGCATCACGATCACCGCCGGTACGCCGAACAGGCGGGCGGCCCGGGCAACCCCCTGGGCGTGGTTGCCGCTGGAGTAGGTGATCACGCCCCGGGCACGGACCTCCGGCTCGAGGCTGGCGAGGGCCACGTAGGCGCCCCGGATCTTGAACGCGCCGATCGGCTGGAGCGACTCGGCCTTGAGGAATTCATGGCGGTCCGGCGGTCCGAACGGGAGCAGCGGCGTGTGCGTGGCAACCCCGCGCAGTGTCTCGGCCGCCGCCCGGATCTGGGCCAGGGTCACCAGCGGGCCATCGGCCGGCTCGGCGGGCATCAGCGGCCGTCCTTCTCGAGCTGCTGGCAGGCCAGGCAGAAGGCAGCCCATGGCAGGACTTCGAGACGACCCTCGGGAATGGCCGCTGCGCAGCGCAGGCAGTGCCCGAATGTGCCTGAATCCAGGCGGGCCAGGGCATCGTTGACCAGGCCCAGGGCCTTGCCCGACTTGCCCCGAAGGGCCAGGTCCCGCTGCTGGGCAAACACCTCGCTGGCCGCGGCCGCCTGCGACCCGTAGGTCATCTGGGCGGGCGTCTCGGGCGGCATGTCCAGGTCGCTGGTCAGCCTCGTCCGTTCAGCCTCAAGGGTCGCTCGGACCTGGGCGAGTTGGCTGGCGTTCACTGCTCCAGCGTAGCGGGCCGGGGGCTGGTCGGCCGCTGGTCAGCGGCTGGTCGGTCGCCGGCCGGCCGCTGGTCGGCCCGAACCATCGCCGTGGGCGAACAAGACGGCCGGATCGAAACACTCGGAAGCTGCCTCGATCGGCGATTCCAGCGATTCGTTCGCCCCGGGCGATCAAGACCCAGGAGTGATGCTCGGCGAGGCCGTCCGGACGAAGCGATTCCGGCGTCTTGTTCGCCGGGGGCGATCGTCGGAGCAGCCGGCGTCGGGCGCCTCTGAGCCCGGCCGAGCTCGCTCCGGGGCCGGCCCCATTTCAGCGCCGTGTCGGGCACCAGTTCCGTCGCGGTAAGTCGCAGCTAAGCGCCGGGGTCGAAACTCCGGCTCGACGGGCACACAGGGACCTGCGGGGGCACGCAAGGAGGAATCGCATGCGCCGCGCCCAAGTACGCCTGCGCCAATTCAGCACGATGGTCGCCATTGCCGTGTTCGTGGTGGCCGCCGCCTTCGCCGGCCTGCCCCGGTCCCACGCCTCGCTGGTCGGGGCACGGGTCGTAGCCCAGTCCCCCCTCGCCAGCCGCCTGCCGCCCGACGGTCGGCGCTGGCACTGACCGGCGCGCTCAGCGGCCGGCCACGCCGGTCGTGTCGGAGCTGAGTCGCTGGGCCAGGTAGACCGGGATCGTTGACAGGAGGATCAGGAAGACCGCCACGACGTTCACCACCGGCAGTTGGTGGGCTCGCAGGATCTCACCGAGGATCCACAGCGGGACTGTCTTCTGCGTCCCGGCGGTGAACGTCGTGACGATCACCTCGTCAAACGACAGCGCGAACGCGAGCAGGCCGCCCGCGATCAGCGCCGTCCGGATCACCGGGAAGGTGATGTAGCGGAACGTCTGGAGCGTGTCCGCGCCAAGGTCCATCGAGGCCTCCTCGATTGACCTTGACGTCCGGCGCAGCCGGGCGATCACGTTGTTGAAAACCACGACGATGCAGAACGTGGCATGGCCGACGACGATTGTGAACGTATTGAACCCAATTCCCGAGGCGTTGATCGTGGCGTTCAGGGCCATCCCGGTCACGATCCCGGGCAGCGCGATCGGCAAGACCAGGAGGAAGGAGATCGTGCCCCGCCCGAAGAACGAATAGCGATGCACCGCGAACGACGCCAGGGTGCCCAGGACCAGGGCAATCGTCGTCGAGGCGAGGCCAACCTGGAGCGACAGGACGAGCGCGTCACGAACGTCCTGGTTGTCGGCCGCCGCCCCGAACCAGTCGAGGGTCAGGCCCTGGATGGGCCAGGCCTGTGTCTTGTCGGTGTCGAAGGCGTACAGCAGGATGAACAGGAGCGGGACGTACAGGAACGCCAGGACGCCGATCGTGGCCACCCGCAGCCAGCGCCCTCCGCCGCCCGGCTTCAACGTCGCTCCTTCACAGCGCGTTGAAGGCGCCCAGCCGCCGGGCGATGAGCAGGTAGATCGCCATGATCCCGATCGGCACGATCGCGAACGTCGCCGCAAACGGGACGTTGTTGGCCGTGCCCTGGTTCAGGTAGATCACCGAGCCCAGGAACTGGTTCTTCGAGACGAGCGCCGGGGTGATGTAGTCACCCAGGGTCAGCGAAAACGTAAAGATCGAGCCGGCCGCAACGGCCGGCAGGACCAGCGGCAGGACGACCCGCCGGAACGTGGTTGCCCCCTTGCCGCCCAGGTCGGCCGACGCCTCGAGGAGCGACCCGGGGATCCGTTCGAACCCGGCGTAGATCGGCAGGATCATGTACGGCAGCCAGAGATAGCTGAACACGAGCCAGGTCGAGACGTCGGAGAATTCAGGGCCCTGCAGCCCCACGATGCCGAGCAACCCGTCGAGCGGCCCGCCCTTGGCGAGGATGATCTTCCAGGCGAAGACCCGGACCAGGTAGTTCGACCAGAGCGGCAGGAGCACGGCCATGAACAGCAGGGAGCGCGTCCGGGGGGCGGCCACCCGGGCCATGTAGTAGGCGATCGGGAATGCCAGGGCCATGTCCGCGACCGTCACGGCCAGGGCGATCGTCACCGTGCGCAGGACGATCACCCGGTTGACCGGCTGGCTGACCAGGTCCTGGAAGTTGCTCAGGCTGAAGTCGTGGACGACCGCCGAGGTGATCGGGTTGAGGTACCAGAAGGCGCTCAGCAGCAGGATCGCCAGCGACCCCAGGTAGACCACCCCGAACCAGCCGACCGGTGGAGCCAGCAGGATCAGGAGCTGCGCCGGCGTCCGGCGATAGAGGGCGGCGAGCAGCCGCCGCCGGACGCCCTCGGGCGGCAGCGAGGAACCGCTCGTCGTCATCGCAGGGTCCCGGGCGGCAGCGTCGCTGACCCTGCCGCCCGATTCCTCGTCGAGCCCGTCAGCCCTTGATCGCGGTCCAGGCGGTCGCCCACTTCGAGTAGTCGACGCAGGTGGTCCCGCGGCTGTCGCCGCAGTCCGCCAGCGGCGTCTTCCAGAAGCTGATCGCGCCGTAGAAGGCGGTGTCGTTGACGTGGTACAGGGTGCAGAAGTTCTTGACGCCGTACGAGCCGTACGTGGCGTCGAGGATCGTGCAGGCCTTGGGGTTGGCCGGGGCCTCGCCAAAGTACTCGGCCACTTCGGCCTGGACCTTGGGCGTGACCATCCAGGCCATCCACTTGTACATGCAGTTGGGATGGGCGGCATGGGCCGACATCATCCACGTGTCCGCCCAGCCGGTCATGCCCTCGGTCGGGACCACGGCGTCGACCTTGACCCCGGAAGCCTTGAGGGTGTTGACCTGGTACGGCCAGGTGGTCCCGATGATCGTCGAGGCGTTGGTGAAGTTGGTGATCTCGTCGGTGTACAGCGACCAGTACTTGGCTACCCATGGCTGCTGCGCGGTGAGCAGGGCCACGGCCGCATCGAACTGGGGCTGGGTCAGCTCGTACGGGTCGGTGATCCCGAGCGACGGATTAGCCGTCTTCAGGTAGAGCGCCGCGTCGGCGATGTAGATCGGGCTGTCGTACGCGGTGATCTTGCCCTGGTAGGGCTTTGACGCGGTCGGATCGAAGACGGTGGCCCAGCTCGTCGGCGCCGGCGTCACCTTGTCCGTCCGGTACATCAGGGTGTTGCCGCCCCAGCCGTGGGAGATGCCGTAGTGCTTGCCGTTGACCGTGTTGTGGGCCGGCGACTGCAGGAACGGCGCGATATCCGGGTAGTCCGGGATCAGGTTGACGTTGATCTCGGCGACGTCGCCGTTGGCGATCAACCGGTTCGTTGCGTCACCGGAGGCGGACACGCCGTCGTACACGGTCCCGCCGCCCTGGCGCATCAGGGTGACCATCGCGTCGGAGGTGTCGGCCGGCTTGACGTTGACCTTGCCGCAGTCCGGGTTGGCCGCTTCGAAGGGGTGGACCCAGTCGTATTCCTTGACGTTGGAACCGTCCTCGGCGTAGCCCGGCCAGACGATGATGTTGAGGCTGCCTTCGCCCGCCCCGATCGACTGGGGCAGGTTCGAGCTCGGCCCGCCGGTCGGCGATGCCGCGACGCTGGCCGCGGCGCTGGGCGCCGTGCTGGCAGCCGCCGAAGGCGCGGCGGTGAGGGCGGCCGTCGCCGCCGGTGAAGTCGTGGCGCCGCTGGTGCAGGCCCCCACGAGCAGGCCAACCGTGGCCAACAGGGTCAATCCGGTCCGGTGCTTCATCGCTCCTCCTCCAGGTCGCTCAGGCGTTGATCGACAAGCTGTGCAGTCGCTTCCAGATGAGGCGAACCGGGCGGCCCTCCGCCGCCAGCGCCTCCATCGATGAGGTGACCAGGTTCTGCTGGGTGACCACGAGCTCCCCGCCGGCGTCGAGCGCCACGTGGTAGCGCGTGTCGGGCCCGAGGTACACGACGCTCCGGACCCTGCCGGTCGCGGAGTACTCGTCAACCGCAACGGGTGCCTCCGGCTCGGCGAGGCGGATCTTCTCGGGTCTCACGGTGAACAGGCCGCCGCGACCGGTGATCGCCTCGGCGGTGGCGCCGCCGATGAGGTTGGAGGTACCCACGAAACCGGCGACGAACGGGGTGGCCGGGCGTTCGTAGACGTCGGCCGGCGCACCGACCTGCTCGATCCGTCCCTGGTTGAACACGGCGAGGCGGTCGCTCATCGTGAGCGCCTCCTGCTGGTCGTGGGTCACGTAGATGAACGTGATCCCGACCTCCGCCTGGATTCGGTGCAGCTCGAGCTGCATCTCTTCGCGGAGCTTGAGGTCCAGGGCCCCCAGCGGCTCGTCCAGCAGGAGCACCCGTGGGCGGTTCACGAGCGCACGCGCCAAGGCCACCCGCTGGCGCTGCCCTCCGGACAGCTGGGCTGGCTTGCGGCGGTCGTAACCTTCGAGGCGGACCATGCGCAGCGCCTCGGCGACCCGTCGCTCCCGTTCCGGCTTGGGCACCTTGCGCACCAGCAGGCCGTACGCCACGTTCTCGCCCACGGTCATGTGCGGGAACAGCGCGTAGTCCTGGAACACCGTGTTCACGTCGCGCTCGAACGGCGCCAGCCGCGTGACGTCCTGGCCGTGGAGAAGCACCCGACCCGCGGTCGGCATCTCGAAGCCCGCGATCATGCGCAGGGTCGTGGTCTTGCCCGAGCCCGACGGGCCGAGCATGGAGAAGAACTCGCCGTCGGTGATCTCGAGGTCGATGCCATCGACGGCGACG
>Ga0097691_1002908_pt1 | contig 10948 bp, 17 predicted proteins | sample NGESurdeep072012_8_FD_72858 | JGI IMG/M metagenome (GOLD analysis project Ga0097691, IMG submission 72858) | Arctic peat soil microbial communities from Barrow, Alaska - NGEE Surface sample 210-1 deep-072012 | ecosystem: Environmental > Terrestrial > Soil > Wetlands > Peat ...
GTCGACCAGCTCGTGCATCGGGCAGACTCCGCCATGTACCGAGTCAAGCGCATCGGGCATAACGACTTCGCAGTCTTCGACGCCTCTGCAGTGTGAGGCCAAGGTGGCCAGTTCAGGCCAAAGGCGTCGGTCCTGTGACCTGGAGGCGCGCCCGGGGCCGGCCCGAATCGAACCGGCCACAGCCGCGACGACCGAGGAACGCGCCTAGCCCCTGAACGCGCGGACAAACCTCATGGGCCTGTAACCTGCACACATGCCGTTGGCAGTAGCTGGTAGCCCTGAGCGTCTCCAGACTTCATGCGCACTGGCTGCGGTTTGACAAGCAGATCGCAGGACACGCAGCACCATGTACCTGGACCACATCGACCGGCATCTGGCATCGAGCCGACGATGGGGCTAGACACGTAGTGGCGCCCCCACTGGCGTTCGCAACGCCGACCCAGGCCCGAACCGAGTTCACCCACCCAAGAGGAGAACCAGTCGTGAGCACAAAAACACAGGTAACAGGAGCACCCGGCACCACCATCGGGACAGCCGGTCTGCGGATCGTCACGTATGGTGGCGACGAGATTGACTATAGTTCCGGCCGGAACCTGAGGGGGGCGATTGAGGACTCATCGACCTTCAGCCCTGGACGGGCCGAGGGCGCTGTCGTGGCACTGCTCGGCATCGACGACTTCGAGGACATGAACCGCATTCAGGTGGACTGGCCGAGGGGCCAGAGCGATCTCGAAACGATCGAGCGGACCATCGGTTTGCTGAAGGAAGTCCGGGCAGCACTGCGGACGACGGTGGCGGCATGACCTCGGCCGAGTTTCTGGCAATCTACGAGGCGCTGGATGAGAGCCGCAGGCAGGAGCTCGTCGACCACGCGCTGGAACTGATCGAGGAGCAGCGCGGGGAACGGCGAACGGAACAGAGAGTCTGACCTCGGCACAACGGATGGGCACCGGCGTGGACCAGTGAGGCACGCGTCGCCGTGGGGCGCCCTGCCTGGCTGACGCTCAACGCGCCGGACGCCTTCAAACCGAACTCGTCCATCTCGAGCGCTACCCACTGCTGGCGATCGGTGAGGTCGGCCAAATCCCGTTGGAGCCAGAAGCCGCGAACGTGTTCTTCCATATCGTGGCCGCTGCTAGGAACGGGCGTCTCCACGCGTGACCAGCAACAAACCCCTTGGTTCGCTGGGGTTGGCGACGTCCAGCTTCACGGCCTCCCGGGTCGCATGGTCGGGCAGCTCAAGGCGCAAGCTCCTGGAGGGCTGCTATGGCACTGGGTTCTGCATGACAGCCACGCAAGCCGCTCCGATCAGTTACCCGTGGCCGAAGCTCATCAGGGTCATGACCTCAGTTGCGTGCCTGGTTCGGCCAGCCTCATACCCCCAGGCTCGTGCACCAAGGGTGGGGCACGAGGTCTCTGGTCCGCGGCGCCGTCAACGATGCTTGTCGGTTACAGGGTTCCAGGCTTGGGTCGCCGCCTCGACGCTGACGTATCCCCGACCGATGGAGTCGTAGTGGACGTCCCTAGCGGTGAAGCCGACCACGCGGTCACCACTGACCGTCCCCACTCTCTTGCCGTCGCGGATGACGTGCCAGACCCACGGGGAGTGCTGCGTTAACGTGATGCCTGCGTTGAGAGGTGATTGAATCATGGCGAACTCGATTCGGTGGTCCTTGATCGAAGGACACGGGCCACCGAGGGTCGGGAGCAGCAAGTGCAAAAAGCCGACGCCGCCAGTGTCTGGGGGGACGTGGCAACTCAGAGGCTACACCTGAGGCACACCCGCTGAGCGGCGACTTTGGCAACTCTTTTGGTCGGGACCACCAGGGTGCTCGGCCACGGTTCAACGCCAAGCAGGACCCCCAGGCCAACAAGACGACACCAGACCGCGATGGAGCGCACGACTGCGATGCCGGCGGCCGCATGAGACCTTGGCCGTCTGCCACCCCCGGATCAGTCCAGCGAATCCGTCAAAGAAGGTGGGCAACTGGGTCGGCACGACGGGCACGGGCATTGCGGCGTTTGAGGGCACGTCGTTCGTCGGTGGAAAGCCCGCCCCAGACCCCATCGTCCTTGCCGGACTCCGTGGCCCAGCTCAGGCAGGTCTCAATGACCTCACAGCGCCGGCAGACAACCTTTGCCTTTTCGATCTGGCGAAGCGCAGGGCCGGTGTTCCCGATAGGAAAGAACAGCTCGGGGTCCTCGTCCAGGCAGGCCGCACGGTCACGCCACGTCATCAGGATCGAGCTCCTTGAATCGAGAACTGGGTCAGCATCACCGGAGTCAACACCGGCGCACCGGGAGGTGTTCCTGGTTCCCTCAGGCCAACATCCAAGTGAACGCCAAGATCGAAGCCAAGTCAATGAAAAGCCCATCAGCACCGATGCGTTCAAGGTCGTGCGGACAGGTTGTGCCGCGTTGGCGAGCCTCATCGGGAACCTGGGTTTCGTCGGCGCATCCGATCCGGCGGCCAGTCCGGCAACGCCAGGCCATTGATGGCCCTGTCATCACCAGAGATGGTCCGTGCAAGCAAGCCTTGCGATACGGTCATGTCAAGCCTTGGAGGCACGCTCAAGGTCCAAGAATTCGGTGGCGCCGACGAATGCCTTCACGGCAAGGCCCCAACCTGTTGAGCTGTCCGGCTCCCGAGGGCCGGCGAACACCAGGTCTGGTGATTGTGTATGTGCCGCGTTGCATGGTGTTGGGCTACACCAACGCGAGGTGATACACGGGTGTGCCTCACGGGTGAGCGTGCAAACAGGCCAGATTCGTCCTTGATTCTTCCCAACATCGCGATCGCACCCATCCATTTCCTGAACGTCAACCGGCGAACCTTCGGGCCTGCGGCCACCACAATCGTCGATCACACACTGAGTTAGCGTGGTCGACGGCGTACAGCCCCGTCGCTGGCCATCATCGCCAGCACGACTCTCGACTTTAAGGCCGCGTGTTCGCGGATCAGCTCGATCAGGTCGCGGATCGCCTGGATGTCATCCGTCGAGCTACTGAGGACCTTTGCGAACGGACGCCGCCATGAATCCTGTGCTGCCGAAGCCTTGGGACGATGACCTGCGGTGATATGCGTGGGCCCGGCCGGCCGGACCGACGACAGCCGCGGTGTAAACGCCATTCGGGCGACTTCCTGACCTGCACGTTTGCCCTCCAAAGGGCCTCTGACCTGCACGGATGGTGTCGTATGGTGTCCGTTGGTGATGAACGTTATAGACGTCTTGCGGACTTTTTGCGGACTGAACGAGGACCAAGGGCGGGACAACATGACCATGAGGAACCGTGTCCAGCCGGGCATACCGTTTGAGCCGTTGGCGCCGTGGTGTGGTCGCCACGCGGGCCGCCGGTCCAACGCGGTCAGCGCCTGCCCCAGCGCATCGGCCAGGGCGGGCAGGTCCCGGCTCGGCGACCAGATCGTCCAACGTCTGCGGCCATGCCCGCCCGTGCGGGGACAACAGCACCTGCCCGACCAAGGGAACGGGCCTGTCGACCTCGACCGAACGATGGTCTACGACCTCGACCGCGGCGCGCCCGGACTTGGGCCGCCCGTGAGAGCTCCCAGTCCCGCGACCCACCGTACGAACGACGTTGACACCGACCAGCGTCGGCGCACACTAGACGGCATCCCAGACCCTGACCCCTTGACACCAGGCGCAATAGAAGGGAGCCATGAGCGGATGTTCGTCGAAGCCGACCCCTGAGCGGATTACTCACGTCACACGCGGCGGAAAGACGCATGTCGTCCACCCGCTCGGAACGCGGCAAATGAGTGCGTTCAGATGACGCGCAGTTGGGACCTCCGGTGTCCTGCGAAGGATGACGAGTTCGGCGGGTTGCCAGCGAACACAGTGCGCCGGGGGTGTCGAGCGTGTCGGTCGCGAGGTCGTCACCGGTGTCGTGCTCGCGCTCGGCTGAACGGGAGTGCGACCGGTGGGTTCTCAGTGATCGTGGACCATAAAGATGATCGTGGACCTCAGGGCTGTGGCATCAGCCCGAGCTGGATCATCGTCCCGACCGTGTCCGGGTATGAGTTCTGCTCAACGATCCTTCCGTCCTTGACCTTCATGAAGTAGGCGATGGGACCAACCACGCTCTTGTTTGTCGGCGGGATCTCCACGCCGGCATTTGTTAAAGGTCCTGTGTTCGTCCCCGTCCACTCGAGTTCCCCGGCGACCGCGTCTTCGCCGATCACGCGGTTCGTCAATCGAAAATGCATATCGGGGAACGCGGTCAACAAGGACTGCATATACGCCGCGACTCCCTCCCTTGTGCGAATCGGCTCGGGCACCATCAGGTCCCGAACGACGAACTCGTCAGCGAACAGATTGGCGAAGGTCTCGGGCTGGTGGTTGTTCCAAGCCTCGGTCCCGAGGTCGTCGATTCGTTCAAGGTCTTGCTTCGACATGATGCGCTCCTTGTCCGTTTCCCAGCCCTAGGTGGCTGAGGTCAGAAGTTGCTGCAGCCAGATCTGGACGTCGAACAGGTCCAACCTCTTGCAGCCTGGCGCCAGGGGACAAGGGATGTCTAGGGACGAAGGTCCCGCCGGGGAGGCCACCAGTGATCCCAGCAGCACGGCGTCACGCGCGCCGGTCATGGTTCACGACGCGCCGATAGTGGGCTGCGCCTAGCGCCAGAGGTTGGTTCGCGACAGCCTCGTCGGGCCACGATGGAAATGCGAGTCCTGGGATGGGTGAAGTTCACGATTTCGTCGAATAGTGTGACCGAGCGCCAACGCGGCGATCCTGCGCCTGTTCATGCCGCCCCCTTTATTATGGGTCCTGGCGGACCTTGCCTTTTCCGGACCCAGCCACAGTGCCTCTTCCCGTCAGCGCAACAGCTCCTCATTGGAGCCAGTTAACACGGTGCCCGTCTGCCTTTGGTGGCAATGGTCGGTGGACGGCTATTCGGCTTATCACCCGCATACCCCGGATGAGCAAACGTCCTCAATTCGGCAGATCCGGTAAACACCCCAGAGGTCCTCGCCCGTCTCGCGGCCGGAATGACGCGGCCCGTGACAATCCCTAGAACGACCGGATCGCGGCTAGATGCCGGTGGCTGCAGGTGGCGTGGGCAGCCTTGGCCTAGTGAGACGGCCCGAAGAACTCGCCGACGATGAAGATCGTCGCCAGCAGCCCAAACAGAGCCGTGATTTCGACTAGCACGGCGCGCTCACCGCGTCTGACGATGGCGTACGACGCAGCGATCCCAGCACCTACGGCCCCGGCTGCTATCACCAGGCCGAGGGTGGCGAGCAACCAGTTGTCGGAGAAGGTCTCACCGCCGGTCTGCCCGCTGGCTGCAGCCGCCATCATGGCGACCAAAGAGGCAGCGGCGACGCCGAGGAGAATCAGCGACAGCTGACCCGGTCGAGTCGTGGGCCCGTTTGGGTGCAACGAGTGAGTCCCATGCCGGGTAGTCATGCTCTCATCTTGGATCCGCGTCAGCGGCCCCAGAAGGGTCGAAAGTCCTCCGAATTCCCACGCCAACCAGACCTGGGGCGGGGGTCCTCGGGCCCTGGTGGCTATCGGTACTGAACCTTCCCGGGCGCCCGCCGAGCGGCATTGCCCCTACGTCACGGGAGCGAAGGTCTGCGCGACCTGCACCAATTCATCTGCCGTCAGCCCGTTGCCGTCGGTGTTGTCCGAGCTCATCCTGACCACTAATCCGTTGGGCTGGAAGACCAGTAATGCTCCGGAGCCGCCCATCTTGCCAGCCATGGCCTCATGCCACACGACGGCCCACCCTGGCTTCCCGAGAACGGTGACTGCCTTCTTCTGGTCCAGGACGATTGTCGTTTGGGACTGTGGATCGGGTTGCTCCAACCGCGCAGCGGCCTCCAGCGCCGAGGCACTTTTGACGATGTCCGACCGTCGCTCCGACACATCGAAACGGGCGTAATGAGCCGTGAACTCGCCGTCTGTCGACAGGTTGCTCGACGGACCGTAGCCATCCTGCGACCTGGCCTCGATCTCAAGGCCGGCGGGCACCATGAGGGTGAAACCCGCCGCCTCGCCGATCTGGCGCACCCGGGTATCGTTCGGGACCGGCATGACCAACGTGAGGAACACCGACACCGCCAATACCACGACGGTGACGGCGAAGACGGCGAGGACTGTCAGAAGTCGGCGCCTCGCGCTCTTCATGGCGAGGACGAGGAGAGCGACGACCGCGCCCCCCAGGATGGCAAGAGCGGCGGTCACCAGAGCCGGTATCGAGTAGTAGAACCCGGTATAGGCCAGCAATGCCGCGAACAGCAACTCACATCCACCCAGCACCACGACCAGCCATACCGTGCGCGTACCCGGAGCTGCGCGGGCTACGTCCGTCGCTGCCATGTCAGTCGCCCCCCACCGAAGGCGAACAGTCGCAAGCCTGTTCGACCCATTTCTAGGTTACTCCTGGTTGGCGAGCCTGGCCTCGGTCTCAGCGCCGTTCGAAATCGAGGCGCGCGAGGCGCCCGCTGGTCGGCCTGGGCAAGGTTGAGGCGCGCGCGATCCGAGGCTGTCATACGACTTGCAGGTGGCGCCGGGCAGCGGACCCTGAGCTGCGACGGTGAACGGTCTTGACAACACAAGCCAACGACCCGTCGGAACCCGCTGACTCAAGCGGTGCGCCTCATCCGATGTCGGCTGGCTTGGTGCCCCGGAAGACGTGTTCTTTGGTAGCCACCGGCAGGACGGAGACGGAGACGTCGACGAAGCCGGCTCCCTCCATCAGCCGCCGCGCGTCGGCGTCGCTCCACCACCACTGACCCCAAGCGTCGACCTTGCCCGACTCGTCCTGGTGCGGGTGGGCCTTGTGGTCCACCGTCAGGAAGGCCCGCCCACCGGGGCGCAGGACCCGGTACATCTCCCGCACAACCCGCACAGGCTCCGGGACGAACTTCACGCAGTTCATCGACGAGACGACGCTGAACCGTCCGTCCTCCCACGGCAGCGCCATGGCATCGCCCTTGACGACCTCGGCCGTCCCGGCGGCGATGCGGTCGGCGAGGCGCTGTCGAGCCGTCCCGAGCGAGATGTCCGAGAGGTCCAGGCCGGCGACGTAGCGCACCTGTGACGCCTGCTCCGTCAGCAAGCCCGCAGGCCCGCAGCCGATGTCCAGCAGGTCATCCTCGGGCTGGAGATCTAGTTCTTTGGCCATCGCCGCGAAGGCCCCATGCCTCTTCGCCAGCAACCGGACGCCTGCTCGCCCGAGCCGACCGCTGGGCACCCCGAAGAACGGGATCCAGAATGCCCTGCGCAACCCCTTGCCCGGCACATCCTTCGTCCGGGGCGCGACGGCGAAGATCCCCGCCACGACGGCGGCCACCCCCACCAGAACATTCCGCCGACGCATCGCCACACCTCTGGCCTTGCGTGTCATCGCAGATCACCCCTCCTCTACTTCCAGAATCCAGACGAAGCCCTCCGGCGGCAGGGCCGAAGGTCCCGCGACTCCCAAGTGACCAGACACCCAGCTAACTGCGAACGCAGAGCCACGTGCCGACCCGGTCACAAGCCGCTATCCACCTGAGGAGATTTGGGTGGCTTCGGTCAGTGCACTGTCAAGCAGATCCGCTCAACGTGCCTGGCGGACTCGTCCGACTCGCCGAATGACGCATGTCGTCCACCCGCGCGGATCGCGGCATAGCGCGAGTTCCCCCGCCGGGGTCGGGGACTCCCGCCATACCAGTGCGAAGCCCCGCGAGCGCCTTGCTCACTCAGGCAGATCAGCGCAGACGGTATGGCGCGCGGTGCCAGGCAGTGGCCCACCAATGACATGACTGCTCAGTCCGAAGCGGTGCCGACCGGCTTCCTCCCGATGACGATGTCTTCCAGGTCTCCGCCAGCGACGACGCGGAGCACAGCACCGATGAGCCTGTGCTCTCCTGCGATCGGTACCCAGGAGACGGTCACCGGATCGAAGCCTGCGGACTCGACCATGCTTCGCACGGTCGCCTCGCTGATCGCGGTGTACGTCCCCGCGATGCCACGAGCGGTGCCGGACTCCACCCCCTCGGGTAGCTCCTCCGCCGCGAAGGTGACCACGGCCCGACCACCGGGTCGCAGAACCCGGAAGATCTCGGCAAGGACAGCCTGCGGATCAGGGAAGAACGGGAAGGCGTCAATGCACGTCACGGCCGTGAAGCTCGCGTCCGGCCACGGCAACCGGGCCGCGTCGGCCACGACGACCTCGGCGGTTCCTGCCCGGATCCGCTCGGCCACCCGCTCGCGGGCTAGCGCCACCTTCGCCGGTGCCAGGTCGACGCCCGAGACACGGCGGGCACCGGCGGCGTGGTTGACCAGGAACTCACCCCAACCACACGCCACGTCCAGGAGCTCGTCCTCAGGGTGAACGTCGAGCACCTGAGCGAAAGCTCGATAGGTCGGCCCATCCATCAGCGAGTTCATCCAGCTGCCGAGGCGGCCTGGGGCTGCGCCATGGGACATCGCTTCCCGCGACTGCCTGGCCCCGGCCGATCGCGCCGCCCACACCGCCGCTCCAACGGCCGCGGCAGCAAGACCCACGAGAGCAACGATCCTGCGCATGCCAGCCCCCTCCTCGCGCCGGGCATGCTGGCAAGAGTCCAAACCCGGGCATCTCCAACTTACCGTCGGCAGTTGCCCCGCGCCAGGGAACCGTCACGCACAGGTGCGCCCCGCCCCGCAACTGACTCATGGAAGGCAGCCACCGCACCCAGCGCCAGCACTGCTTCGAAGCGAGTCGGTCGGCTGGTTCCAGACCCCATCCTCAACTCGGCTACGAGCGAGCGTTTCTTCGGGGATGACCGCCTGCGTCATAGTGGGCGCTGTGATGCCTGCCCACGGTGAGCGATAGGCGGCGGTGTGACGCACTGTTCGCGGCAGACATCCGGTAGTTGGCGGGGCTCCGTCTATGCATGGTTATGCACGTCGGCAACAGTGGAGGGTCTCGCGCAGCATGTCTTCCTGGGCCGCAGGCCAGATTGGAAATGGGCCCACCCGGTCAGCAGGTGTCCGCAAAGGTAACCGATCACCGATAGCTACTACTGGCCTGCGCCTCCAGGTTGGACGAGTCCCGACTCGTAAGCCAGGACGACAGCTTGGACGCGGTCACGCAGTTCGAGTTTGGAGAAGGTGCGGTTCAGGTGCGTCTTGACGGTCGCTTCGCTTAAGACGAGGGATGCGGCGATCTCTGCGTTGGACTTCCCCTGGGCGACCAAGCGGAAGATCTCGAGCTCGCGGTCGGTGAGTGTCTGCAGCTCTGGTTGGCGGCGGGATCCCGGCGGAGGACGCCGCACGTACGTCTCGATGAGTCGCCGGGTGATGTTGGGTGCAAGCAGGGCCTCGCCTGCGGCCACGAGCCGCACCGCCTCGATCAGTCGGTCCGGTGGGGCTGTCTTGAGCAGGAAGCCGCTGGCGCCGGCCCGCAGCGCCTCGTAGACGTACTCGTCGGTGTCGAAGGTTGTGAGCACCAGGATGCGTGGCGTCTCGGCTCGGGTGCGTGTCAGCTGGCGGGTTGCCTCGAGCCCGTCGACCCGAGGCATCCGGATGTCCATGAGGATCACGTCGGGGCGGTGTTGATGGGCGACTTTGATCGCCTGCTCGCCGTTCTCGGCTTCGGCCACGACCTCGATGTCGTCCTGGGCGCCGAGGATCATCGCGAGCCCTGCCCGGACCAGTGTCTGGTCGTCGGCGATCGCGACCCGGATCACGAGGTTGTCTCAACCGGTAGGCGTGCCCGGACGGTGAACTCGCCACCCGGTTCGTGCTCGACGGCCAGGGTCCCGCCGCAGGCGGCGACCCGCTCGCGCATCCCGACCAGGCCGTTGCCGGTGCCCCTGATGAACGTCTCCCTCTGGGTGTCGCCCGCGGTGTTGGTGACCTCGGCGACTACGTCTCCCGGACCGTAGGCCAGGGCGACCCGGGCCGTTGCCCGTGACCCCGCATGCTTACGGACGTTGGTCAGCGATTCTTGGACGATCCGATAGATGGCCAGTTCGACCCCTACGGGTAGAGATTGGGCCACGCCGCTGACCTCCAGCTGAACCGGCAGACCCGCTGCGCGCGCGTCGGCGATGAGCCGTGGGAGCTCGGCCAGGCTCGGCTGGGGCGCAAGCCCGATCTCGTCGCCGTCCTCACGCATGACCCCGAGCAGGCGGGCGAGCTCGGTGATGGCCTGTCGCCCGGTTGTCAGCACGGCATCCATCGCCGCCTCGGCCCGGTCAGGGTCCTGGCGCAGGACCTGCTGCGCCCCACCTGCTTGCACGAGCATGACGCTGACGGCGTGGGCGATCACGTCGTGAAGCTCGCGCGCGATACGCCCGCGTTCCTCAGCGACGACCCTCCTGGACCGTTCCTCCTGTGCCCGGCGCAGGGAGTCCTCGCGTGCCTGAGCGGCGATGGCCTGGTCCGTGCGGACCCGCACCGTCCGGCCCAACAGCCAGGCGCCGATGATGAATCCGGCACCGAAGACGAAGTGGCCGAAATCCTGGTGTGCGGCGATGACCTGGGCTGTGATCCACACGAACATCAGGGCGGTCCCGAACATCGCGCGGCGCAGCGGCACATAGGACACCAGCGTGTACACCAGGATCACCGCGCTGAGCAGCGGAATCGCCGGCAGCGACATGTCGACCCCATTGGCTGCCTCAGCGACGCTGCCCACCCCGGCAACGGCGATGGCGCTCAGGGGAGCGGCGCGGCGCCAGGCCACGGCGGCCGCGATCACGAACTCGCACACCGCCACTGGCCCCTTCGGAGAGATCTGCTCGTTGAGCCAGACCTCGCTCTGCCCCGCGACGATGAGCAGCGCGGACAACGCCAGATCGAAGCGGGGCGGCACAGGAAGCCGATTCACATTCACACGCCACGCGGATGGGCACCCCCAGGCATCGAACCAAAGGCGGACCTTTCGTCAATCTGTGGATGGACGCCCCCCATGGCGAACATCCACTCCCCGGGCAGACACACCAACC
>Ga0097691_1002910_pt1 | contig 10943 bp, 10 predicted proteins | sample NGESurdeep072012_8_FD_72858 | JGI IMG/M metagenome (GOLD analysis project Ga0097691, IMG submission 72858) | Arctic peat soil microbial communities from Barrow, Alaska - NGEE Surface sample 210-1 deep-072012 | ecosystem: Environmental > Terrestrial > Soil > Wetlands > Peat ...
CCACCGCGCTGTAGATACGCGCATCGTCCGCATTTTTAATACCTACGGTCCGCGGATGCGGCTGAACGATGGCCGGGCCCTACCGAATTTCGTTTACCAGGCTCTTACCGGCCAGCCGATTACCATATACGGAGACGGATCTCAGACCCGGAGCTTCTGCTACGTGTCAGACCTGATCGAAGGGATCTGGCGCCTGATGCAATCCGATGAGCACTTGCCGGTGAACATCGGCAATCCGCACGAGATCACCATCCGCGAGTTTGCGAAGCGGATCAAAGCGCTGACTGAAAGCCCAGTTCCGATCATTTTCGAGCCGCTGCCGCAGGACGATCCCAAGCAGCGCCGCCCTGACATCGCGAAGGCCAGGAAGCTGCTTGGCTGGGAGCCCAAAGTGGAACTGCAACAGGGCTTGGATAAAACTCTTCCTTACTTCCGCGAATTGCTGGCTCGGCAAACTACCACAACCTCAAACGCAGATTGACAAACGTGGTTGGCGAGAAGGGCGGTGGTAAATGCGGAGCTGCGTCAACTCACAAAAACCTCGTCTAAGATCTATGCTCCCAAACGAACCCGGCCCGGTGTTAAGAATTTGTTGAGGATGACTGCTGCCGCCGTGTGGCCATCCCAAGATCATGATCTCTCAATAATTGCCGCGATTCGTTCAGCCGCGTGGCCGTCCCAAAGCTCGGGCACTCTTCCCTTGACCCAGTTTCCCGCGAGGACATCGGCGACTCCAGCCCGAATTCGCGCAGGACTGCGACCCACAAGGACGTTCGTACCTGCCGAAATCGTAACTGGCCGTTCAGTATTTTCTCGTACCGTCAGGCATGGCACTCCGAGAAATGTCGTCTCCTCCTGGATGCCACCCGAGTCGGTTATGACGACCGTGGCGCGGGTCTGGAGTGCGAGAAAATCCAAGTACGGCAAGGGTTCCATAAGTCTGAGCCGATCCCCATTCACACGATCAAGCTTCGCCTCTGCCAACCTCTGGCGGGTTCTCGGATGGACTGGGAAGAGTACAGCCATGCCCTCGCCGATATCGCCAAGGGTCTGCAGCATGCTCGAAAGCCAGTCGAGGTCGTCCACGTTCGCAGGCCTGTGCAGCGTGACCAGAGCGTAGCGTTCCGGCAGTTCGGCGGGAATGCATTTGCGGGCCGCCGGCAGCATGCGGATTAAAGTATCAATCATCACGTTACCGACGAAATGGATTCGACCTTGATCTACACCTTCACGGATGAGATTTTCGTCACCATCGGTTGACGGAGTGAACAGCAGATCAGCCAGTCTGTCAGTGACAATACGATTGATTTCCTCGGGCATCGTCCGATCATAGGAACGTAAACCAGCTTCGACGTGAGCGACCCGCACCATGAGCTTGGCGCAGACCAACGCAGCCGCAACTGTGGAATTCACGTCTCCGTACACCACCACGAAATCCGGCTTTCGTTCCAATACAACCAGCTCGAATTTGCTCATGATTTGAGCTGTCTGCTGCGCATGTGAGCCGGAGCCGACCTCGAGGTTGACATCCGGGGCAGGCATGCCAAGCTGCTCAAAGAAAACATCTGACATGTTGGCGTCATAGTGCTGGCCCGTGTGGACGAGTGTCTGTTGGATTCCGGATCGAGTCGCGAGCGCCCGGAGAACGGGGGCGACTTTCATGAAATTCGGACGGGCACCCACTACGTGAAGGATATGCATGAAGTCCAAGCCGATATTACCAACCCAGCCATGCTGGCAAGTATTTAGATCTGAATCTAATCACAGTGTGTGCCAGATGTCATCGCGCAGTATTCGGTATGTCACCTACCTCGTTCGACGACTGCCGGACTTTGTGGACGTGAGCGGCTAATGCGGCTCTGATTTGAGCAGTTTAGACAGATGCCCCGCGGAGCTGCCGCCGCGGGTTCCCGGCTGCTCATCGACGCGCCCAAACTGGTTGTCGAAAAGAGTACGGTCCCGCTTCTACGACAACTGAGTCTTAAGGATTCTGGAATTGAATGGCACAAGGGCTGCGAATTTCGATGTCAATGCGGTCTACCACGGAGGGTTAAGGCTGGTTTAGGGTTCCCAAGAGCGGCCGCCCCGCGTTCCATGTCCTGAGCCATCCCAGGTGTTCGTTGCCCCAACACTACGTGGCTACTGGGACGTTGGGCCAGCGCAAATATCGACTATTTCTCTTCCGATTACGAGGCTTGCAGTAGCGGCCGGCGAGGGCACATTTAGCACGTGGACCATGCCTTTGGTATGCACAAAGCAGAAATCGTCCACCAACTTCCCGGATGCATCCACGGCCTGCGCACGGACGCCTGAACCGCCTGCCGTTAAGTCCTGCCCCCGTATCTCCGGAACCAGCTTCTGCAGCGCGCGCGTGAACGCCGCTTTCGACAGCGAGCGATAGTATTCGCCCATGCCGTTGCGCCACAGTCTCTTCGCCATTTTCCAGAAACCTGGAAACATCAGAGCTGAGGCGAGTTCGCCGGCGCTGAAATCCGTCTTGCGGTAGCCTTCGCGGCGCAGCGCCAATACTGCGTTCGGACCCGCTTCCACCGATCCTTCCACGCGCAGCGTGAAGTGGACCCCGAGGAAGGGGAGCGCAGGATCTGGGACCGGGTAGATGAGCCCACGCACCAGGTCGCGGCTCGATTCGGCAAGCTGGTAATATTCTCCACGAAACGGGATGATGCGCACTCCCGGATCGGCTCCGGCCATCAGAGCGATGCGGTCGCTGTAAAGTCCTGCGCAGTTTACGACCGTCTTCGCCTGGAACGCTCCCGCGCGCGTTTCCACTACTGTCCCTTCGGCGCGCCGGATTCTCACCACTTCCGCGGCAACAACGACCTTCCCTCCGGCCGCTTCGATTATTTCCACATACTTCCTCGCCACCGCTGCAAAATCGGTGATCCCGGTAGTCGGGACCCACAAGGCGCGAATTCCCGCAGCGTGCGGCTCAATCTCCTTCAGCCTTTCCGGTCCGATCATCTCCAGACCGGAAACTCCATTCGCGGTTCCGCGGCGATGCAGTTCCTCGAGCGCGGGAATCTCGGCAGCGCTGGTCGCGACCACCACCTTCCCGCAAATGTTGTGCGGGAGGTCGTGTTCGCGGCAGAAGCGGACCATCGCCTGCGCGCCTTCCACGCACAGCTTGGCCTTCAATGACCCCGGGCGATAGTAGAGTCCGGAATGAATGACTCCGCTGTTGTGTCCGGTCTGATGAGCGGCAACACGGTTTTCTTTCTCGAGGACTGCAAGGCGGATTCCGGGAGAGCGTTTTATGGCTTCCAGTGCGGTGGCGAGACCGACGATTCCGGCGCCGATGATGACGAGGTCGAAGTTTTGGTCGGGCATCAGAATCGTCCAGGAGTAATGGTCAGACAGATATTGCCGCTGATTTGTGCTCCGAATGTTCTTGCGGTGGCATTCGGGTTTCGCCCCTCCGCAGTAATGCCAGGATCGGTATCAGCATTACCAACCCAAGAAGGAAAAATACAATACCGCCGTCGTGGTGCAGGCTGCCGGTGAGGAACGACGGATCAACGTAGATCGCGAGCAGCGTAAGAGTGACGATGCGAATTCCGTTCTTCAGGATCACGATTGGAATGGTCGAGGCCAGCAGCACGAATCTCCGCACATTCCCAAGCAGGAACTCGTGAGCGATCACCAGCGTTAGCACAGTCAGGCTGAGGCTCGAACGGATTCCGCTGCACGCCTTTGCCACCTCGATGCTTTGACCAACCAGGTGAAAGACAAATCCGTCTCGCAATACGGGGACACCGGTCAATTGAAATAACACCGATACGAGTTCGGTCGACCCGACCTGCAAAAACAACGTAATTGCGTTGATGCAGAGCGCCGGAATCGGCACGATCCACACCAGCATACCCAGCGGAAATAACGCGGCCTTGGCACTCGCGGCGCCAAAACAGTAAATGAACGCTCCAACCCAGAATGCGACTAAGCCAACCGCCGTGGCGGCGAGTTGCAACTCCGATCCATCTGCCGACGCGTAGCCAAGCGCTATGAACACGACGCCTGCAATAAGACCCACGATCGCGCCATTGGAAACGCCGGGATTGACGTTGGAGAAAACACGCTTCTGATCTTGATATACCAGCATCGCCGAAAGAACCGGAATGAGCATTATGTAAGACTGATCGCCTGTATCGTAGGCAAACTTCAGCAATTGGGCACCGGGTCCGTATGCGATTGCCAGCGACACCAAAACAAAAATGAAGAACGTCGCAAGCTGCTTGGACTGGTGGGATTGCATGGATAGCAAACAGTAGATTTTGTGAATATACAACAGAATTGCCGCTGCTATCCGGAAGATTTCGTTTTCGCAGACCCTTGAGCGCAAACCCAATTCCCGGGCTGACCGCAAACGCATCCCTATCGATGCCGAATGCCGACTGCGTCAGGAGTAATTCTCATCGCCTACCCGATGTGCCGGTAAATCAGTTTGCCGGCGATGGCGAGAAGGTTATCGGGAAGTTTTGCGAAGATCGCCTTCGCAGCTTTTCCGGCAACTCCAAAAGAACTGTGCGCCGGAGCGGGTGCCGGATAACGGTAGTACGTCAGTTCAGTTTTGCGCGTACCCCACTGGTCCTTGAATCGGATGAGCCCAGGGTTGTCAAGGTCCGAGCGCCCAAAATCAACCAAAGGAATCGCTGCGTTCTTCGCGTCTTGAATCATGCGCCAGAACAAGAAGGGCATGCTGCCTGTGGCGTGATAGCGTTCATCAGAACAGCCGTACTTGTAGATCACCGAATTGCGGTGTATCAGAGTGACGATCGCAGCGACGGGCAGGTGCCCCTTCGACGCGACCCGAACCTGCATGGACTCTGCCAATGAGCACGCCAAGTTTCGGAACCATTCGATCGGCTGAGGGGGCAGTTGATGCCGGCGGCGGGTGCGCACGAGAAGTCCATAGAACTTATCGATCATCTCGGAAGAGCGGCCCTCTTCATACTTCAAGCTCTCGCGGTCGGCACGACGGATCTTTCTTTGAATGGAGTCCTTCTGGAAACCGTTAAAGATTGTCTCCAGGGGCGGCGTCAAGTCGAGCCAATGTATGCAGTAAGTCGCGGACCGATTTTCGTCGCTGACTGCGGCATTCGCGAACGGGCTTGAAGGGCGGAGCTCAAAGAATTTGTATTTTTCCCGTCGCGATAGTTCAGCTACAAAATTCACTACCGCACCTATGGCCGTTTCGGAAGGGACGAGAGGCTGACAATGATCGCTGAACGGCAATGAAACGAATCTGCGTCCGGTTGCCCAGCTCTCGATTCGGCAGAACGGGACAGCGTCCGTCAATTCGCTTTCCGGCGGAGTCGAAGTGACGGCAAATGGTTCGTACCCATAGGTGTGCGATAGTGCCCGCATCCATCCTACGGTATGAAACGCACAAGCCAAGGGATGCCGTTCGACGAACGGCACCCAGCGCAAGTCGCTTAAGGGATCGATAATGTACATGGAATTTGAAACGGGTCTTCTTGCTTGTAAACGAGCGAGCCCTCATCTAATTCGGCGTACGCGAGCGTTGCGTGTTCGCTTCCTTCGCCGATGATGGACCAACGATCGTGGGTCCATACGAGTTTCATTTTTGCGCGTTGACGCCACCACGTGTTCACATCTGCTGGCTGTGTGATCCAGATCCCGTCCGTCGCGCGAAGGTTGCCCAGGTATGCAAGCAGCTCTTTGTAGGTTTGCCTTGCCCGCTCTTCGATAACGTAATCGGGGTGAGTGATGATCTGCACCAGTCCGTGATGGCTCATTATCTCTTTTATCTGCGTGCGCCACAGGTCGATCGAATACGTCCCGAGTACGTGAAATAACGAGTAGTCCTGGACGGCCGTAACCGGCAGTTCGAGGATCTCCCCCACGAAGTACGGAAAGATCGTGCAGCAACCGCCGTGTTGGGGATCGAGATGCGCGACGTTCGGGACCGACATGTCGTACGAGAACTTGAGCGATTCATACCAGTCCTGATTGCGATACAGCGCCCCTGCCCGAAAACCAGATGCCCCGAACTTCTCTCCGTAGTCGTTGATCTTTGCTACCCTTCGACGAAAACTCTCGTGGTCGCGGAACAAGTGGCCGTCGTGATTCAGATCGTGGACGTTGATTTCGAATCCCCGCGCTCGAATGCGGCGCAGTTCCTCGCCCGAGGCTTCGTACCTTTGCTCTGGAATAATCTGAAATGCGGACTTAATTCCCGCCGCGTCATCCATATCCATCAGGGTCGGACAAAAACGTAGACCGGCCTCTGTCTCGACGTCGTGCGTAAGCAGGGCGCAACTGCGGTGTCCGTCGGGCCAAAACCAGATAAATGGTACTTGCTGCACACATTTATTTCTGAGGGCGGCAGCTAGGAGGATTTCGTGAAGATGATCGACGGTGCGGTCAACCGGCCAGTTTGGGAAGGATCGCTTCCCCCATCCGCCCAGCGCCAGTCTCTGAAAATTGCGCCGTACTGTTACGCCGAGCAATGGTCGTATCAGGTAATACGCTTCGCGCAAGATAATCGAGCCGACCGTGGTGTCTGTCGCTGCTTGCTCATAATGCTCAAAGCGTAGTCCCTCGATCAGGCGCGCGAATCCCGAACTCGACAGCCATGCATGCTGCCGCTCGCGCCAGAATAGTTCATGGGCCCAGGCACGGGCCAAAGTCGCAGCATCGTCGGCGTTTAACCGAACCCGCAATTCGGTATCGGCGAACCACTCCGGACAGCGAAAGAACTCAACCAGCGGGTTTGTCAATTTGTGCGCCATTCTAGAGAGCACCGAATTCTGCACTTTCGCTCGGAAACGATGTGCCTTAAAGTAGCCAGTATAGACGGGTTTGTCTCCACTTTATGCAGATGCTCCGTGAACATCCGTGGTACGCCGACGGTAATGCGCAGCGGCTAACATCGTTCGCCTTTGTTTTGATTGCCGTCATCGCGGCGGTCGATTCGGTGCTCATTCTCGACGTCGGCTTCGGATTCCTGTATTTCATCCCTTTATGTGTCGCAGCTGCATTTTTGTCGCGCTGGCAGATATTGATAGTGGCAGCGATTTGTACGGCCTTTACGGAAGGTTTCGCGTCATTTCAGGATGGCCCTGAGCGCATTCCGCGAGTCGTCTCGGCCTTTCTTGCCTACACGTTTGTGGCCTTCGTGATGCGTAAGGTGACAGTTTTCAGCCGCGTTGCCTCTCGACGTCTGAACGAACTCGAGCAGGAAGTTTCTTTGCGGCACCGCGCCGAAGAGCAACTGGAAATGTTGATTAATTCGAGCTCAGCCGGCATTGTGACAATTTCGCCCGACGGAATCATCATGGTTTCAAACGAAGCAGTGCATCAACTCTTCGGCGTCGCGCCCGGAGGTCTGAGTGGTCAGCCGCTTGGGACTTTCTTGCCGTCGCTGGCACAGATGCGGAATATGGATTCCCGGGCGACGGTAACGTGCCGTGCTATCCGGGCGGACGGGACGACGTTTATGGCGGTGGTAGCGCTCTCGAAGTTTACGAGTGCCACCGGTTCGGCGACCGCCGCCATAATTTTTGAACAGTCGGAAGCTCTGCGGGGTATCGAAGAGGCTAGCTTGCCATAAGTTTGGTCCGCGCTTTTTTCAGTCGAGAATGCCCGCCAAGGGCCTTCTCTTCAGTGCATTTGAACCAGCATTTGACGGCCCCCGGTCTGCAAGTTCCAACAACTCCTGCAACAGAATTACTGGGCCCGACGCGACTTCGCTCGCCAGTTTGGAAAATCTGCGACCATCCGAATGGACGTTCGGCGTTACTATCGATGCGTGCCGTTTACCCTTTCACATCCGGCGGCCGCGATCCCGTTTGCTCGGTCGCGTCTTGTCCTTTCTGCGCTCGTGATCGGAAGTATGGCCCCTGACTTTCAGTACTTCCTTCATCTCACTGGACAAGAGCGCAATGCGCACACATATCCTGGAGTGGTTCTGCTCACATTTCCGGCGGCCATCGTCTGCCTGTTTCTCTTCCACGCAGTATTGAAGTGGCCGGCGATTTCGTTGCTCCCTCGACCCCTACAGGAACGGCTGGTAGAACCGGCGCGCCGATTCCGCTGGAGCCCAGCCGACCGGACAATGCTGGTTCTGGCATCGCTGGCCGTCGGCATCCTGACCCACATGGCGTGGGATTCTTTCACGCATGTGGATGGACTGATCGTCTCCTCCTGGCCGAGCTTGAGAGTACCTTTGTTTTACGTCGGCAGAACCGGCATTCCGCCGTTCAAGGTGGCCCAACATCTGAGCACGCTCGCCGGCGGTTTATTCGTTCTGTTCTGTTTCGCAAGATGGTATGCGGCGGCTCGGCGGCTGCCTATTGCTGTACCGCGGTTGTTGCCTGCGGGCCTCACCGTCGCCCTCGTTGGTATCGGTATAGCTCTGACTGTCACAGTCGGAATCATCAGCGGTCTACGCGCGTCGGGAGGCGCGGGAGACTTGCCAGCCTTGCAGCGGTTCGCGAGCGGATTCGCGGTGACTTCGGTCTCGACTGCCGCCCTGCTACTCCTAGCCTACAGCACAGCCTGGTGGTGCTTGGTCGGTCGGGCAGGGCGAGAACGGAGCAGCAAAGAGCACTTGACGGGCGTTTCTTCTCAGTAGAATCGCGCGTTTCCGCTATACTCTTGGCGTTCCAGGTAGAGGTTCTTCATGGCCTACACTCACACGCGGCTGCGCAACACGCTCGCGCTGGTGCGGATCGGATTCGGTCTGCTCTTCATCGACATGGGCTGGTACAAGGTCAATTCCGTCCAGTTCGCGCGCGTGGACTTCCCGCAATTCCTCTACGACGCCATCGGCGGCAGCGCCATCGACTTTTATGCAGGGTTTTTGAGCAAGCACGTTTTGCCCTCTGCAACCAAGTGGGCGGTGGGAATTGGGTTTCTCGAGCTGATACTGGGCGTAGCGCTCGTCCTCGGGGCTCTCACGCGCCTGGTGTCGCTGGTCGGCATGTTTTATATGGTTAATCTGGCGCTCGCCACTTGGTACCAGCCTGCCCCGGGTGAACCGCTCTATCACTACCCGGATGAACAGATTCGGCACGCAGTTCCGTTCCTTATTTTCCTCATCCTCGGCATCGGCCACGCCGGTGAAAATTTCGGTCTTGGAAGCCTTTATCATCGACGCCGTCACAAGCAGTGGGAGAAAAACTGGGAAGTCAAGGTCGTTCCAGGACTGCCTCCGCTGCAGCCGAGAGTGCGAGTGACGTCTCGCCCGTCCGAACAGAAACCGATTGAACCATCGTAGCCGCCGCTGCAGGTGAAATTTCAGGGCAGGATTGCATCGTTGATTCATCGCACTATAATGCTGTGCATGCTACTTCTCCCACGCTTCCAGCCGTCGATCGTGGTCGCACTGGTAGCACTGGCCTTTGCTGTCACGAGTTGCGCACAGGAACGCCCAGCCGCTGCGCCTCCCGCTCCTCCTGTCGCTGCAAACAATGACCACCGCGCAACCCTCAGCTGGGCCCCCTCGCTGGACGCGAAAAAGAACGGTAAGTTGAAGTACTTCGTATACCGCTCCGACGGCATCCGGAAAACCGACGGTACCACTCAATGTGCGGTCACATTCAAGAAGATCTCCGAAGTCGATGGCGCGACAACCACATACGTAGACCGTAACGTGCAAGGAGCGCACGTGTATTGCTACAAGATATCCAGTGTGGCGGAAAAAACAGAAGGTCGACCTTCCGAGATTGTTATTGCCTCTATACCCCCGGATAAACCGGAGTAAATTCCACGGACCGTTCCTGCACCTCAGGTAACCGATAGTTCACCCTAAAGTACCTGACCTAACCATCTGAATACCCCTGGCTTACCGCGTTGAATCTGCTTGAAAAATCGGTGATTTTGCAGTATCCATATTAAGCAATTCGGTCCATAAGCCTTGATCTCCCCCTGGCGTGGAGGAGAGTTACCTTCTCGCCAACATTGGGCCTTAAGACTCGACGGGTATTTTTGTGCCCGGCCAGGAGCTATTGGTGAACCAATTTGGCGGGCGGCAGGCGCGGTCTTGCGCGTTATTAATCGTTCTCCTCACCATCATCCTAGCCGCATGTGGTGGCGGCACCGGCACCGGCATCGTACGCAATGATACGGGCAACTCTGCACCTGGCACGCCAGTTAAGACTCCCGCCCCCCCGCCTCCTCACACCTTGACGGTGCAGGGTGTACCTTCCAGCGGCGGCACGGTCCTCAGCAACCCAACTGGAATCTCCTGCGGAAGCGCTTGTTCTACAAACTTTGTTTCAGGCACAAATGTCGCAGTTACGGTCAATCCGGCTAAGGGTTTCGTATTCACAGGTTGGGGCGGGGCGTGTTCTGGCACTGGTGCTTGCAGTGTTTCCCTAAGCTCTGATCAAAACGTTATCGCAAATTTTGGGCCAGCACCTGTGCCGCAATTCAGTCTTTCGGTAGGGGTAAACGGCAGCGGCTCCGGCACCGTCACCAGCGCGCCCGCAGGCATTAACTGCGGTGCCTCCTGCACAGCCCCCTTCAGTTCTGGGACTGCAGTCACGCTTACCGCTGCAGCGGCGCCAGGTTCCACTTTCGCCGGCTGGAGCGGCGCTGCCTGCTCAGGGACCGGCTCCTGCACGGTTAGCTTGACTTCGGACGTCGCGGTTACGGCGACATTCGTTCCGACATTCACTTTGAATGTGAGTAAATCTGGCACGGGTACCGGAACCGTAACCAGCGTTCCTGCGGGAATTAATTGTGGCGCGAGCTGCTCGGCTACGTTTGCCTCCGGCGCAGCTATTAATCTAGCGGCGAGCCCAGCTGCCGGTTCGGCTTTTACGGGTTGGAGCGGGGCGTGCACCGGTACGGGCGCTTGCACCGTAACTCTTTCGTCGAATCAGTCAGTCGTGGCAAGTTTTGGGCCTCCCCCTACACCGCAGTTTACTCTCTCTCTGACCAAGGCCGGATCGGGTTCG
>Ga0097691_1002913_pt1 | contig 10942 bp, 11 predicted proteins | sample NGESurdeep072012_8_FD_72858 | JGI IMG/M metagenome (GOLD analysis project Ga0097691, IMG submission 72858) | Arctic peat soil microbial communities from Barrow, Alaska - NGEE Surface sample 210-1 deep-072012 | ecosystem: Environmental > Terrestrial > Soil > Wetlands > Peat ...
ATGAAGCTCAACAGCAAGGGACAGGTGACGATTCCGGCTGAGCTGCGCCATCGCCATGGGCTCGCCGAAGGCGACCAGGTGGACGTCGTTGAGGACGGCAACACCCTCAGGATCGTGCATCGCTCCGCAGGGGAGAGCAGGGGAGAGCGGGTCGTCAGCAGGATGCGCAACACCGCCGCGACAGCCTTGTCCACAGACGAGTTGATGGAGTTGCTGCGTGGCGACTGAGGCGCCCATGCGGGCGACGCTCGTCGACTCCAACGTGATCCTGGACATCGTCACGGACGATCCGGTCTGGGCGGAATGGTCGGGAAGCGCCCTGGCTCAGTCGCTGAACCAAGGCATCGTGGTCATGAACCCGATCGTGTACGCCGAGGTGTCGATCGGCTTCGACCGGATCGAGGACCTCGACAGGGTGCTACCCGAGACCATGATCCGCAGGGAGCCGCTCCCCTACGCCGCAGGATTCCTTGCCGGCAAGGCCTTCCTGCTCTATCGCCGCCGCGGCGGCGCCAAGTCAAGTCCGATGCCCGACTTCTACATCGGTGCACACGCAGCCGTGGCCGGGTACCGGCTCCTCACTCGCGACGCCCAGCGCTACCGGACGTACTTCCCCGCTATCACGCTGATCACTCCGCGCACTGTGTGAAGCTGTGGTGCCCCTACATCTGCGACCAACTCCTCGCCCACTACGACAACGCCTGCAGCACCGTACGACACGGCGAACTCGAGGTTGTCTAGTACCGAACTGCCTATCTGGGTCGTCGCAAACGAGGGATTGGTCGTCGACAAGCCACCCTCATTCGGGGTTCTCACCCCTTCAGGCTGCCACGCCTGCACCGACGTCCTGGCTGGGTATGCCTAGCTTGTCGTTCAGGCGGGATGGGCCGCGACGTACGAAGCCATGGTGTCGTCCTGAAGAGCCTTGCCCAGCTCAGCCACTCCGGCGACATCGACAACGTCATAGTCCTGACCGTCGGCGCTGACGGCGAATCCCTTCAGCGGCGCCTGGAGCATCGTGATCTGGTTGCTGCCCGTGATGCGCATCGATGTCGCCAGGTCGAAGATGACCTGATCGGTCATCTGGGCGTCCACGGTGACGTACTGGCTGACGGTGCTGATCACCTGGCTCAACACGGCCGGGTTCGCAAGCACCTCGGGGGTGGCCACCTTCAGGGCCAGTGCCTTGAGGAGGGCTCGCTGTCGCAGGGCGCGGTCGAGGTCTCCGTTGGGAAGCTCGTACCGCTGCCGCGAGAACACGAGGGCCGCGGCGCCGTCCAGAGTGACCGGGCCCTTGGGCCAGTCGTAGTAGCCGCCCTTCACGTTGCCTCGAGCCTTCGAGGCCACGGGGTTGTCGACAGTGACGCCTCCGACAACATCGACGAGCCCTACGAAGTCGGAGAAGTCCGTCGTCGCCACGTGATCGATGCGGGCGCCGGTCAGCTGCTCGAGGGTCTGTACGGCCAACGCCGAACCGCCCCACGAATACGCGGCATTGATCTTGGCGGTGCCGTGGCCGGGAATGCTCACCCACATGTCGCGGGGAAAGGACACCAAATAGGCGTTCTTCCGGTCGGCACTGATGTGAAGGACGACGAACGAGTCGCTCCGCCCATTCTCGGTGTCACTGCGCTTGTCGCTGCCGATCAGCAGGACATTGACGGGCGCGCTCGTCGTCTGAGCGGACGTCGTCGGCTCAGGGGGCCTGCTTCCTGTGGGGAGGGCACCCGGAACTCGCTCCACGCGAGAGATCGATCGGACTGCCGAGGTCAGGACATAGCCCACCGCGGCCGCCGACCCGACGACGATCACAACGACCGAGATGATGAGAACACCGAACCAGCGCCTGCGGCGTCGCTTCGAAGCCCCTGAAAGCCCAGGCTTTTCCGTCGACTCCGTCATGAATCCGTCCTCACATAGACCGCCAGTGACCGAGCACAGGTCACTGTATGCCCCTTCACAATTCGGGAGGTCAGCGGCTGCTGGCGATCCCGCGGGCGGGAGCGGTCTCGACCGGCGAGACCGGCGTGGCCGCCTTCGCCCGGACGGGTTCGCTGGCCTGGATCTTGTCGTAGGTGTATTCGTAGCCGTACCCGTAGCGGTCCTCGTCCTCCTTCTGCACCTTGTTGAGCACGAGCCCAAGCACACGAGTATCGACGTGGTCGAGGGACTCCAGAGCGGCACCGAGCTCGGGGCGCCGGACGATGCGGCTGCCGACCACGACCAATGCTCCGCCGGCGATGTGCGCCAAGATGGCGGCGTCGGTGACCGGGAGCAGCGGGGGGGTGTCGAGGATCACCACATCGTAGCGACTCGTGGCCTCATGCAGCAGGTCCTTCATCTCGGGGAAGCCGAGCAGCTCCGACGGGTTGGGCGGGATGGGGCCGGACGCCAGCACGTCGAGGCCGCTGACGCCATGCGTCTGGACGACCTCGTCGAGGCTCGCCTGACCGATCAGGATGGTCGTCAGGCCGGCTCCGCCCTCGAGACCGAAGTGGTTGGCGATGCGCGGACGCCACAGGTCGGCGTCGATGAGCAGGACGCGTTCGCGCCGATGAGGTGGCCGGCGAGGAGCGTAGAGCGGTTCAGGTGGGTCATGTTCGTCACCAATCCAGGACGGAGCCGTCCATGCGGCGAGCCACCGGAAGGTAGGCCGTCGCATAGGGGTGGGAGTTGAGGAGTTCCTCGTTGATGTCGACGCCAAGGCCGGGGGCGTCCCCGGGCTGCAGGACGCCGTCGGCGTAGCTCCACGCGTGGGGGAAGGCCTCGTGGACGAGGTCGGCGTAGCCCATGTACTCCTGGATGCCGAAGTTGTGGGTCGAGGCGCCCATGTGGATGCTCGCTGCGAGCGCGATGGGCGAGACGTCGGACGGGCCGTGCGGGCCGGCCTTGACGCCGTGGACCTCGGCGAGCGCGTAGATCTTGCGGGAGTGGCTGATGCCGCCCGCGTGGACGACCGCCGTCCGGATGTAGTCGATGAGCCGGTTCTCGATCAGGTACTGGCAGTCCCAGATGGTGTTGAACACTTCGCCGATCGCCAGGGGCGTGGTGGAGGCATTGCGGACGAAGCGCATCGCCTCCTGGTCCTCCGCGGGCGTGACATCCTCCAGCCAGAAGAGGTTGAAGGGCTCGACCGACTTGGCCAGCCGGGCCGCCTGGGTGGGCGTGAGCCGGTGGTGCGCGTCGTGCAGGAGCTGGATGTCGTCGCCCACCTTCTCGCGGACGGCGGCTAGCACCTTGGGCACGTGGCGGATGTAGGCGTCCGCGTCGAAGCGCTCCTCCGACGGCCTGGCCGCGCGTCCGGCCGGCTCGTAGTTCGGGTCCTTGGAAACGCCGTACACCTTGTCGAGACCGGGCACACCGGACTGGACGCGGATGTGCTTGGCGCCCTTGGCCAGGTGGGCGTCCACGGCGTCCAGGAGTGCCGGGATGTCCCAGCCGAACGCGTGGCCGTAGGTGGGGACGGCATCCCGGACGCGGCCGCCGAGCAGCTGGTAGACGGGGAGGTTGGCCCGCTTGCCGAGGATGTCCCACAGGGCCAAGTCGATGGCACCGATCGCCGCCATGGTGACCGGCCCACGGCGCCAGTAGGCGCCGCGGTACAGGTACTGCCAGATGTCCTCGATGCGCCCCGGGTCGAGGTCGATCAGCAGCGGCGCTATGTGATCGGCCAGGTAGGACGCCACAGCCAGCTCGCGACCGTTGACGGTGGCGTCACCGAGGCCGATGATGCCGTCGGCGGTGGTGATCCGCAGGGTGATGAAGTTGCGCGTCGGGCTCGAGACGAGCACCTCGGCCTTGACGATTCGATCCGACATTGCTTGCTCCTCAGTGATCCACGCGGGCTTTTCCGCCGCCCGCGAGCTTGATGACTTCGGCCTTCGTGGCCATGGACGTGTCGCCCGGGGTCGTCATGGCGAACGCGCCGTGCGCGGCGCCGTACTCGAGCGCGGTCTGGAGGGGCTCGCCCGCCAGCAGCCCGTACACAATGAACCACTCTGGGTTTCATAGAGACTCTGGTGTGTCCCGGGTTCCGTGGGGTAGAGGTTTCTTGGATTCTCATGCCACGGTGATGATGCGGTTGCGTTCGAAGTCTATCGGCGTGAGCCATCCGAGTTGGCTGTGACGGCGCTTGCGGTTGTGCCAGATCTCGAGGTACTCGAACATCGCGTGGGCCAGCTCGAGGCGGGTGTTCCACTTCCTGCGGTCAATCAGCTCGACCTGCATCCGGGACCAGAACGACTCGATCATCGAGTTGTCGTAGCAGTCGCCGATGCTGCCCATCGAGGCGAACAGCCCCGAGTCCTTGGCGCGCTTGTCAGGCACCAGAATCCAGAAACTCAGACGCCGTCGAACCCAGGACACACCAAAGTCTCCACCACACCCAGAGCGGTTCACGATCGCTTACACAGAAACCTTGACAAGCTCCTGCAATCGTTGGCATCAGCGGCCCCAGACGGGCAGGATCTGGACCAAACCGACACCCGGTCGGCCTGCGATCAGGCCAGGGCCCGGACGCCGCGAGGGCTCACCGTCGAGCCCAAGAACTCAGGCGCAACGGTTGGGCCCGAGCAGCAGAAGGGACAGAGATGAAAATTGCCCGCCGTTCCGTCTTCATAGGGGCTTCGGCTGTCATCGGGGTTGCCGCACTCGACGCCTGTGGGGCGCCCTCCGCGCCCAACGCTGGTCCGAGCGCCGATGTCAGCAGTGCCGTCCCCCTCAAGCCGAGCAAGCCCGTCACGCTGAACATCCTGGATGTTGCCGGCGACCTGCAGCTCACCCAGGGCATGATCGACGACTTCAAGGCCAACAACCCCGACATCGTGAGCTCGGTCACCACGTCCTCGGCCAGCGCGCCCGACCTGGTCGGCAAGATCAAGGCACAGCAGAACGCCGGCAGGGTTGACATCGCCATGGTGCTGACCGGCACCGACGGCCTGGCCGGTGGGCTCTCACAGAAGATCTGGCAGCCGCTGCTGCCGACCAATGCCAGCGTCCTGACCGGCATGGACAATTACCTTGCGCCGGCTGCGAAGATGCAGACACTGGCGGGAGACTACGGCGTGTGCGTCACCTACTACCCCTCGGGCCCGCTCATCGAATACATGCCCAACAGGGGCTCCGCCCCACCGACCAGTGCCGACGAGTTGCTGGCGTGGGCGAAAGCCCACCCGAACAAGTTCGAGTACGCCCAGCCGGCCAACTCGGGTCCCGGCCGCACGTGGCTGATGGGTCTGCCCTACATCCTGGGTGACACAGACCCCACGGATCCCGCGAAGGGCTGGGACAAGACCTGGGCCTACCTCAAGGAACTCGGCTCGTACATCAGCGTCTACCCGTCCGGAACGACGCAGACCATGAAGGACCTCGCCTCGGGCTCGGTCGACATGCTCATGTCCACCACTGGGTGGGACATCAACCCGCGCGCTCTCGGCACCGTACCCATCGAAGCCAAGGTCGGCACCCTGAAGGGCTTCAAGTGGGTCACCGATGCCCACTATGTCGTCGTGCCGAATGGGGTTTCCCAAGACCAGCTGACCGCTGTTGTCCGGCTCATCGCCTGGATGCTCAAGCCCGACCAGCAGGCTAAGGCCTACGACAAGGGCTACTTCTACCCCGGACCGGCGATCAAGGATGTGACGCTCTCCATGGCGCCCCAGGCGAGCCAGGATGTCATCGCCAAGTACGGCCGCCCCGAGTACGACAGCCTGATCGCCAACAACCCGACCGTAGTTCCCCTGCCGTACGAGGCCATGGTGGCCGCGTTCGACCTGTGGAACCGCAACATCGCTGGATCCAAGGCGGCCAAGTGACCGACACCGTCGCCCCGGCCAAGCAGTTCGGTGAACTGCGGCTCGACGGTGTCGGACGCAGTTTCGGCGAGGCAAACGCCCTCACCGACCTGAGCCTGACGATCAAGCAGGGCGAGTTCATCGCCCTGCTTGGACCGTCGGGCTGTGGGAAGTCGACAGCCCTGAACTGCCTCGCCGGCCTGTTGCCCCTGACGCACGGCTCCATCTGGCAGGACGACAAGCGCATCGACATGACCCGACCTGAGAAGCGCGGGTTCGGGATGGTCTTCCAGAATTACGCCCTGTTCCCGCACATGAGCGTCCGCAAGAACGTGGCTTTCGGCCTGGAAATGCGCAAGACCCCCTCGGCCCAGGTCAAGGAGCGGGTGGCGGAGGCGATCGAACTGGTGCACCTGGAGGATCAGGCGGACAAGCTGCCGGGCCAGCTGTCAGGCGGTCAGCAACAGCGGGTCGCGATCGCCCGTGCAGTCGTCCTGCATCCGCCCCTGGTGCTGATGGACGAACCGTTGAGCAACCTGGACGCCAAGCTGCGTCTGGAGATGCGCACCCAGATCCGCCGGCTGCACCAGGCACTCGACCTGACAACGGTCTATGTGACCCATGATCAGGAGGAAGCGTTGAGCTTGGCCGACCGCCTGGTCGTCCTGCGCCTGGGCAGGGTGCAACAGATCGGCACGCCGCGCGAACTGTACAGCCGGCCCGCCAACGCGTTCGTGGCCGACTTCATGGGCTACCGCAATCTGCTCAAGGCGCAGATCACCGCCGTCGACGGCAAGCGGGTCATCGTCAACGTGTCCGGACTCGCGGTGAACGCCACCGCAATGAGTGATCTCAAGGTCGGTGACGCCACCATCGTGGGCGTCCGCCCCGATGACCTGAAGGTGGTGGGGCCCGGCGCGACCTCGGATGGGTTGCTGGTCAACGGCATGGTCGAGGTGGTCGAGTACCAGGGCCGCGAGATGGTGGCCGAGGTGCGCCTGTCCAACAGGCTCACCCTCACGGTGCGCACCGACGAGGACCTCCGTCCCGGCACGCGGATCAGCCTCGCGGCCGAGGCCGACAGGACGCTCGCCTTCGCTGACGACAACACGGTGACGCGAGTCCCTGACCTGGGAGTGTCGCCAGAAGCGGTCGCGGGAGGGAACTCCTGATGTCGGTGGGCACGCTGCCGGTCTCGGCCGTCCCGGCAGACCCGCGGGGCGCTTGGCGGCACCGGATGGCCGACCGCGGTATCGACCGGACGCTGTGGCTGCTGCTGCCCGCGGTGATCTTCGTGGTGGCCCTGTTCGTCTACCCGTTCCTCTACGGCTTGAGTCTGTCCCTCACGCCGAGCGCGGACACCCCGGGGATCTTCGGCAACTACGCCAAGTTCTTCGCCGACTCCTACTACAGCAGCACGATCTGGCTGACGCTGCGGTTGGCCATCCCGGCGACGTTGTTCAACACGCTGGCGGCGGTGCCTTTTGCGTACTGGATGAGGGGCCGGTTCCCGGGTAAGCGGGCCGTCACGACCATGCTGGTCGTGCCGATCACGCTGGGCACGGTGTTGACCGCAGAAGGCCTGCTCAACTTCCTGGGCAACGCCGGCTGGCTGAACCGTTTCCTCATGCTGATCCACGTGATTAACACCCCGCTCAAACTCACGTACAACTACTGGGGCGTGTTCCTCTCTCTGATCCTGAGTGGATTCCCCTTCGCGTTTCTGCTGATCCTGAGCTACACCTCGGGCATCGATCCGACGTTGGAGCGCGCGGCGTCCACCCTGGGGGCCTCAACCTGGCAGCGATTCATGCGCATCACCCTGCCGCTGCTGGCTCCCGGCCTGGCCACCACATTCAGCCTGGCGTTCGTGATGGCGTTCAGTGTTTTCCCCTCGGCGCTGATGTTGGGCAACCCTCACGGCGATGAACATGTCATCGCGATCGCCGCATACGAACAGGCCTACACGTACTACAACTACAGCTACGCCTCCGCGATCGCGATGGTGATGGGTGCGGTCGAGTTGCTGGTCATCGCGGCGGTGCAGGCCCTGCGGCGCACGTTCTACATCGGAACGACAGGAGGTAAGGGGGCATGAGCAGCGTTTCGGTCAGCGACCCCGCGGTCGAGAGCGTCATCCGCCGCCGCACACCGAGGATTGTGGCCACACCGACCCAGTGGGTCGTATGGGGCGGGGTGATCGCCTTCATGATTTTCCTGATGGGGACGGTCGGCTCGGTCCTGGTCAATTCCTTCGGCCGCACCTGGTTCGACTCGTGGTGGCCGCAGGGTTTCACCACCGAGTGGTACGCCCAGTCCTGGACGCAGTTCGACCTGAGCCAGGTGTTCCTGGTGACCCTGGAGGTGACCGGAGCGGTCCTGCTCATCTCACTGCTGATCGGCGTGCCTGCAAGCTATGTGCTGGCCCGGAAGAGCTTCCCCGGCAAGGGCTTGTTGAACCTGTTGTTCCTGATGCCGATCATGGTTCCACCCATCACCTACGGCATTCCGCTCGCCACCGCGTTGTACCGCTTCGGGCTGGCCGGCAACATGTCGGGCGTCATCCTGGCGAACCTCGTACCGTCGGTGCCGTTCGTCATCATGACGATGACCCCGTTCGTGGAACAGCTGGATCCCGCGCTGGAGAACGCGGCCCGCATGTGCGGTGCCGGTACCGGCGTCATCTTTCGGCGCATCCTGATGCCGCTGCTTGTGCCCGGCATGCTGGCGGCCGGCATCCTGGTGCTGGTCCGCACAGTGGGCATGTTCGAACTGACCTTCCTGACCAGTGGCAACAGCTCGCAGACCATCGTGGTGGCGTTGTTCAACTCCATGAACGCGGCCGGCATCCGGGCACAGCAGTCTGTGGACGCCATGGCGGTCATGTACATGCTGATGATGCTGATCATCCTGCTGGTTGCCCTGAAATTCGTGAACCCGACCCAGCTGGTGGCCAGGGTGAAAGAGGCCCCGCAGGAATGAAGACCCTGAGGACGGAAGAACTCGAGAGCTGACGCAGCTAAGCAGCACTGAAGAATGCCCGTGAACGCACTGGGCCCTGCTGGAGTTGCCCGGCCTGACGGGGGTGTGTGACACGCCAAGGGGTGGCGGCCGTCGATCGGCCGCCACCCCTTGGTGAGGATGAGATCAGAATCAGAAGTTGAACTGATCGATGTTGTCCTTGTTGAACTTGTAGGGATCGCCGAGGAGGACGGTGTTGTTGGCGCCGACGGTGAACTTGCCGAGCGTGCCGGCGGTGAAGGTGTCGCCGGTCTTGCCGGTGATGTCGCCCTTGATGAGGGCGGCGGTGGCGTACGCGGCGAGGTAGCCGAGGTCAGCCGGGTTCCACAGCGCGAACGCGGTGACGGTGCCGTCCTTGACGTACTGACGCATCTGGTTCGGGGTGCCGAGGCCAGTCAGGAAGACCTTGCCCTTGGCGCTCGACGTCGACAGGTAGCGAGCCGCGGCGGTGATGCCGACGGTCGTCGGGGAGATGATGCCCTTGAGGTTCGGGTGAGCGGACAGCAGGCCAGCGGTCTTGTCGAACGAGGTCTGGTCGTCGTCGTTGCCGTACACGACGTCGACGAGCTTGATGTTCGGGTGGCCGGAGGCCAGCTGGGTCTTCATGAGGTCGATCCAGGCGTTCTGGTTCGTGGCGTTGGCCGACGCGGACAGGATCGCGATCTCACCGGAGTCGCCGATCTGCTTGGCGATCATGTCGACCTCGACCTTGGCGATGCCATCGGCGGTCGCCTGGTTGATGAAGAGGTTGCGGCACTCGGGGTTGGTGTCGGAGTCGTACGTGACGACCTTGATCCCGGCAGTCATGGCCGACTGGAGCGCGTCGCAGATGGCCGCCTTGTCGTTGGCCGAGACGTCGATGCCGCCGACACCCTGCTGGGTGAGGGTGTTGATGTACTGGACCTGGGCATCAGGCGCAGCCGCGGCGGGGCCGACCTCGGCGTACTTTCCGCCGAGCTCGTCGATAGCCTTCTTGCCACCCTTGTCCGAGGTGTCGAAGTAGGCGTTGCCGAGGTTCTTGGGGAGGAAGGTGATCGCGAGATTCGCAGCCTTCGAGGAGCTCGTGCCAGCCGTGGTGCCCGTGGAGGAGCAGCCGGCGACGAGGAACAGGCTCACGGCGGCAAGCGATGCTGCCGCGCGGAGTCCTGTCCGCAATGTCCCACGGTTCATGGGTGTTCCTTTCTTTGTGCCGGGTCAACGATGACCCGACGCCTATGGGTACCGCGTCAGGCTGACGCGGCCGTTGTGGCAGGACGAACCCGCCGAGACTGGATCCATTGCATGAGGCTTCCGGCGATCACCGACAGCACCAGCAGCACGCCGGTGATGATGTTGATGACGTCGGACGTGACACCTGCGAGGCGCAGGGCGTTCGAGAGCGCCCCGATGAGCAGGACGCCGGCGACGACGCCATGCAGTGCCCCTCGGCCGCCGAACACGGAAACGCCTCCGAGCACGACTGCCGCGATGACTGCGAGCTCGAGGCCCGTGGCGTTGTCACCACGAGCGGTCGTGAAACGCAGGGTGTAGAACACGCCGGCCAGGGCCGACATGGCCCCTGACAGGACGAACAGGATGACGCGCGTACGAGCGACGTGGATGCCCGAGAACGCCGCCGCGTCCTTGCTCAGGCCGATCGCGTACACGCCGCGGCCGAACGAGGTGAAGTGCAGCAGGACGACGAAGATCGCCAGCAGGATCAGGAAGAGGATCATCACCGACGGGATGCCCGTCTCGCCGATCTTCGACTTGGCCAGCTGCGTCCAGGTGCGGTCGAAACCGGTGATCGCGGTCGTACCCAGCAGGCCGATCGCCATCCCTCGGTACAGGGCGAGCGTTCCGATGGTGACGGCCAGGGCCGGTAGCCCGAACCGTGTCACGAGCAGGCCGTTGACCAGGCCACCCACAGCCCCGACCAGGATCGCGACCAGGCCGGCGTTGGGGATCGACCATCCGCTGTGGGTGAGCAGGCCCACGACCACGCTGGACAGGCCGACCATGCTTCCGACCGACAGGTCGATGTCGCCGGTGATCATGACCGGCGCCATCGTGAGCGAGATCAGCAGGATCGGCGTCACGTCCAGCAGCAGGTTGGTCACCGTGATGGTTGTCGCAAACCTGGGCAGCTG
>Ga0097691_1002914_pt1 | contig 10941 bp, 7 predicted proteins | sample NGESurdeep072012_8_FD_72858 | JGI IMG/M metagenome (GOLD analysis project Ga0097691, IMG submission 72858) | Arctic peat soil microbial communities from Barrow, Alaska - NGEE Surface sample 210-1 deep-072012 | ecosystem: Environmental > Terrestrial > Soil > Wetlands > Peat ...
TTCCGTCTGCACGCGTATTACTGATGCGGTCAGGTAGGTCTGCTGCGCATTGAGGACGGCGAGTTGATTGACCTGACCGGCGTTCAACTGCTTCTGAACGATTTCGAGGCTGGCCTTTGCAGTATCTTCCGCGCGTCGCGCCGCCTTCGCTGCGCGCACATCCGATTGCAGTGCGCGCAAAGCGTCCGCAACATTCTGGAATGCGGTAATGACGGTGGCGCGATACTGGGCTTCGGCCTGATCAAGAGCTGCCTCAGCCGCCTTCTGTTTGTTGTAGAGCGTAAAGCCATCGAAGAGGGGCGCGGTTGCACTCGCTGCGAGCGTATAAAATCCGGTTCCGGGCGTAAAGCTCTGGGCGAAGTTGTAGGCGGTAGACCCGCCGTTGGCCGAGAGCACGAGATTTGGAAGCCGAGCAGCGATCGTTACACCAACCTGAGCGCTCGCCGCATGCATGTTGGCTTCCGCTGCCCTCACGTCGGGTCGCTGTTCAACAAGCTTGCTGGGCAGGCTGATCGGCGGGTTTGCCGGCAACTTAAAACGCGCAAGATCGAATTTCTGCGCAATCTCATCGGCTGACAATTGTCCGGCGAGGACAGTCAGCAGATCGCGTTGCTGGGCCAACTGCTTCTCAAGCGGTGGAAGCAGTTCTTCCGCTTGTGCGAGAGCTGCGTCCTGTGCGAGCACGTCAGCTTGCGCCGCCTGCCCGAAACTGAACTGACGCTTCAGAATATCGAGAAGGTTACGTTCAATTCTGATAATTCGCTGGGTCGCAGCGATCTGGCCACGAAGCGATGCCTCTTGAATAGCGGCTGTCACAACGTTGCTCGTAAGCGTGAGATAGGCGGCCTCAAGCTGAAAGAGCTGCTGCTCCGTTACTGCGTTTAGGCTCTCGACGGCCCGAAAGCTGCCGCCCCAGATATCTGGTACGAAAGACACCGTTAGCTGATTGGTCACCAGCGTGTACTGGGTCTGCGGTACGGACCCAAGATCGCCAAATACGGCGCCGGTATTGGAGAATAGCTGCTTCGAGGACGTTGAATTGCCTGTCACTTGCGGAAAGAACAGTCCGCGTTGGGCCTGTGCGTTGTATTGAGCTACTCTGATCGCCGCCTCGGCAGCCTGCAGATTTGGATTATGGTCGACCGATTGTTTTACGAGATCGTTGAGTGGTTGGGATTTGAACGCCGACCACCAGCGCGCCGAAACGTCTGCGCCGCTGACGAAGTGCTGTCCAGCAACGCGAGGCGCGCCTGGTCCCGGGCTTGGCGAGTTCAGCTTTCCCGGTACGTAGCCGGCGACGTCTGGCGCTGCCGGCGGAGTGAAATTCGGTCCGACGGCGCAGCCGGAGATCGACACGCCAATCACGCCCAAAAGCACTATGCGTGTCAACGATCGACAGCGGTTACGGATTCTCCTCGCTCCCGATGTGCCATGATGCTGAAGGCGGCCGAACCGTTTTCGACGGAGCATGTGATCAGCTACCGACATGACGCCCGATGTCATCCTTCCCTGTTGTGTTCTGCGATCAAACCGGTTTCGCTGATTGCGGTAGACGGCACTTCGCGACCGAGAAAGATTTTTCGGAGCGCAGGTGCGACGACGAGCAGCAGCAGCGGTCCGATAAACATGCCACCGACGACCACTGTCGCTAAGGGACGTTGCACCTGACTGCCGATCCCGTGAGAGATTGCCGCCGGAAACAACCCGACCCCTGCTGACAGGGCCGTCATCAGCATCGGGCGCATGCGCTGCTCGGCGCCGCGAAACACCGCCTCGCCGACATCCATGCCAGAGGCGCGGAGTTCGCGGAAATAGGTGATGTTGAGTATGCCGTCCATCACGGCAACGCCGAACAGGGAGATGAAACCGATCGCCGCCGAGACGCTGAAATCAAGACCGGCAAGATAAAGCGCGATGAGTCCGCCGCCGATCGCGAAGGGAATACCGGCGACGGCTAGAAGGCTGTCACGCAGTGAATTGAACAGGCCATACAGCAGTACGAGGATCAACAGCAGGGTGATCGGAACGACAATCAGCAGCCGCTCCTTTGCATTTTGCAGGTCTTCGAACTCACCTGCCCAGAGAATCTGGTACCCGTTCGGCAGCTTGACCGCTCTGGCAACCCGCTCCTGAGCTTCGGCGACGGTACCTCCAAGGTCACGACCGCGGACGCTGAATTTGACCGGAATATAACGCTGGCTGCGCTCGCGATAGATGAAAGAAGCCCCGGTATCCAACGAGATATCGGCCAGTTCGCTCAGTGGAATGTAGGCATTGGTCCCTGCCGGCGTTTGATAGGCCACCTTCACGGTGCGAACCGCATCGATGCTGTCGCGAAACTTGGGATCGAGCCGGACCGCAAGACTGAACTGCCGATCTCCTTCGAGAACGGTCGTCGCTATTGTTCCTCCGAGAGCCGCCTGCACTACGGTATTGACATCACCGGTGTTGAGGCCGTATCGGGCCGCTTTTTCGCGGTCGATCCTGATATTGAGGTTTGGCTGACCGAGCAATCGGAAAATGCCGAGGTCCGCGACACCCTGGACTTTGGCCACCTCCGCCCTCACCTGAGTTGCGAGCGATTCCAGTGTCTGAAGGTTTGGTCCAACAATTTTGACCGAATTGGCGCCTTTGACGCCCGACAGCGCTTCTTCAATGTTGTCCTGGATATATTGGGAGAAATTGAACCCGATGCCCGGCAGTTCCTCGCTGAATTCTTTTTGCAGTTCTTCGGTGAGCGTTTCCTTGGTTAGGCGGGCCGGCCATTCGTCGAAAGGTTTCAACGGCGCAAATAACTCAACATTGGAGAACGGCGATGCGTCGCTGCCATTATCGGGACGACCGTGCTGCGACACCACGGTGATGACCTCGGGATGCCTCAGCAGGATTTCGCGCATCTTGCCCGTCGCGGCCGTGCCGGCATCGAGCGAGATTGTCGGCGGCATCGATGCCCTGATCCAAAAGTTGCCCTCCTCCAACGCCGGAAGAAATTCGCTGCCAAGCCGCAACGCCGCGCCGACGCTCAACACCAGAAACGCGATCCCCAACAGAACCGCAATCCTGGTGCGGGAAAGCGCCCAGCGAAGCACCGGGGTATAGGACGAGCGCAAGGCCCGAACGATAACCGTCTCGGTCTCCTCGATTTCTTTGGGAAGCACCAGTGCCGCCAGCACCGGTGTTACGGTGAATGTCGCCAGCAATGCACCGGCAAGCGCGTAGCCATAGGTTCGCGCCATCGGCCCGAAAATCTGACCCTCTACACCCTGCATCGTAAACAGCGGCACGAACGCCGTCACGGTGATGGCGGCCGTAAAGAGCACGGCCTTGTCGACCTGGAGCGCGCTGACGAAGATCAAACGCAAACGCTCGGCCCATCGCTTGTTCAGAGGATCGTGACCTGTCGTCGAAGTCGGATCAGGGCCCCAATATCCCTCTGCCAATCGACCGAGGAGCGATTGACGGTGTTCGGACGTCGACTGGAAATTCCGATAGATGTTTTCCATCATGATCACAGCGGAATCGACGATGATGCCGAAATCGACCGCGCCGAGCGACAGCAGATTGGCGTCCTCGCCCCTCAGCACAAGAATGATGATGGCGAAGAAGAGAGCGAACGGAATGTTCGCGCCGACGATAATGGCGCTGCGCAGGTCTCCCAGGAAAACCCACTGGATCACGAACACCAGCAGACAACCAAAAACGAGGTTGTGCAGCACCGTGTGCGTTGTCACTCCGACAAGCGAGCTGCGATCGTAGTACGGAACGACCTTGACCCCTGGGGGCAGGCTCCCATCTGAGTTGAGTTTTGCGACTTCAGCCTGAACAAGCGGAATGATGTCGTTGGTGTGCTGGGTCCGCCCCATCACCACGATCGCCGTTGCAACATCATCTTCCTTGTCTCGGCCCGCGATGCCAAGCCGCGGAACATAGCCGACGGAGACCTTGGCAACATTCTTGATTTGAATCGGAAGGCCGCCCGACTGGGTCAGGACAACGTTTTCGATGTCCTCCACCCTGTAACCCTTGGTTACATCGTTCGCCCCTCCACTATCAATCAGCCCGATGCCTCGGATATTGACCGATTGTTGGCCGATCGTGATCTCACGGCCGCCGACATTGATATTTGAATTGGCGAGCGCCGCGATGAGTTGCGGAACGGTGATGTTGTAGGCCTCCAGTTTCTGCGTATCCGCTTCCACGCTGAACTGTTTGGTCGTGCCGCCCCAGCTGTTGATCTGGACCACTCCCGGAATGGTCAGGAGGCGGCGCGTGACAACATAGTCCTGCAAGGTGCGCAGATTGGTCAGACCGAAATGCGGTGGGCCGACGAGCTGGTAACGATAGATCTCACCAACCAGACTCGATTGCTGAATCGTCGGCACCAGATTGCCCGGCAGGTTGACATTCTGCTGCAGACTGATCGACGCCTGGGTGAGAGCGAAGTAGTAATCTACTCCGTATCGGAAGGTGACCCTGACGAACGACAGGCCGTAGAACGACGTGGACCGGATATTGACCACACCGGGCGTTGGATAAAGCCCGACTTCCATCGGAACCGTGTAATATTTCTCCATCTCCTCGGCGGAGAGGCCGGCCGCTTGCGCGGTGATTTCGAGAATGACCGGCGCCGGGTTCGGATAGGCCTCGATATTCAGCTTCGTAAATGACACCAGTCCCGCCGCGCAAAACACCACGAGACCCAGCACAATGATCGCGCTGCGCGTTAACCCAAACTCAAGTACGGACTTTATCAATGGGCCCCCGGTGATCGTCGAATTGGCGCGCGACGGGGTTTAACCGTCGGCTCCCAGCAGAAGCTTGTTGCTGAGAAAGACCGCGCCATCGGTGACAACCAGTTCGCCGGGCACCAGACCCTCCAGTATCTGACTCCAGCCACCCTGTTGCTGGATGCCAACCCTTACAGTTCGCTTCACAAAGCGGCGGCGGTCGGTGGTGACCCATACCGTCATCGTCCCGTCACCCTCTCTGACCACCCCCTCGACCGGAACGGCAGGAGATTGGGCCGGATCGCCCATCCGAATCACAAAACTTGCAAACATTCCCGATCTCAGGAGGTGCTGCGGGTCGGCGATCTCCGAGCGGACCAGCTGTCGATGGGTAGTCGGGTCGATCATCGATCCAACCGTCGTGACGTGGCCGTGGAAAACCGTATCCGGATAGGCCGGCACCTTGACCTCCACCTCCTGGCCCAGTCTGTAGGCAGGCGCATCGGTCTCGATGACATTGGCGATCATCCACATCGTGGACAGATCCGCGACCGAGTAAGGCGCAGGCGCATTGCCCGGCTGAGTCAGGAACCCTGGAGCCGCATTGCGTGCGATGATCTTGCCCGAGATCGGACTCGGCACCAGCAACGTGGAGTCTACCTTTCGCTGCGCGAGGATTTGCTCGATTTCCGGGTCGGTCTTTCCGAATATCCGGACGGAATTCTTTGCCGCCTTGAAGTTGCCTTCCGCGGTCTGTTGGTCAGACGTGGCCTGGTCGACATCCTTCTGCGCGCTGCCCCCTGCCCTCAAAAGTTGCGTCGCGCGCGCGAGCGTTCGCGTCTGAAGCTCAAGCACGCCGGCGCTCGCCAAAAGCGCGGATTCCGCCTGCAGGAGATCGGGACTATCGATCGTAAACAGGATATCGCCCTGCTTGACCTCATCCCCTAGATTGAAAAATGCCTTTATTATCTTGCCGGGATATTGCGAGAACACCTGCACCAGCATGTTTTGGTTGAAATCGATGGTGCCGACCGCCGTCTTCAACAACTCAAAATTGCGCAATTCCGCCGGCCCGATTTTCAGCGATCCGGTCTGCTTCTCGGTCAGTTCGACAAATTGTGGCGCAGGGTCTCCATTCGAAGCGGTCTGAATCGCTGGCGTGCGATCACTTGTGCCCGCCTCGACGTTGCTCGAGCCCGCAAAATACCGGCCGCCGGCGATTGCCGAAGCGAAGATAACGAACAACACGGCGAGTGTGATGTTCTGCTTCGAAATGGCGCCAAACTTTCTCACGTCGGCCTTTCCATCGGCGGCCTGCGGGCCGCCCAGCGGTCAGGTGTTCACGACCGTCGTTCGTCTGCGGAATATTCTCTCAGCCGATTTAGACCGCCTCGCTTACGCGAACCTTACAAAGCGCGCCTGCCATGCGACCTAATCCCGTTATTGCGGATGTCATAGATCAAGCATCAAAATGACCCTATAATTGCCTCGGTCTGTATTGAATCGGCCTCTAGCCAGAATTGAATCGAGAATAGCATGCCATTGGGTGGCGTTCGGATTGCAGGGATCATTCTTCGCGCGCTGTTCATCGGTATCCTGATTGTGGTGACCGCGCGCGTCGCCAGTCCCCAAACCGACAGTTTCTGGTCGGCATACGAGACACCTGGTGATCTGATCCGAATAGCCCTGGGTTTTTCCGTATGCCTTTGGCTCGCGGTGCACGTGTTCATTCTGCCCAAGGACGCTGAAGCGTATCGCACCTGGCTATATCTCGGCCTCGCGGTTTTGCCCTTGGCCCTCATCTGCGCCATCGTCATCTGGTAAGGCATCAATACGCGATCGGATTCCTTGAATTTGATGGCCTTTCGGCCCGGAGAGCGGCGTCAGCCATCAGCTCCCTTACGCGCTATGCGGATGCATGCTTACACCAACCTTACAGATCGTTTCGTCAGGCCAACCGATGCTTGCATGGGCCCTTGAATCGTCTCATGGCTATGCGTGACTGGGACTGTTGGGTAGCAGAATATGCGATTGTTGATCGTCGAAGACAACGAGCAGCTTGCCGAGCTTTTAAGCAAGGGACTGCAAACGGCGGGCTACGAAACCGACGTGCTGTCTTCTCTTGAAGAAGCGAGCACGGTTCTTCGAACGACTTTCTACGCTGCCCTCATCCTCGACCTGGGATTGCCGGACGGCGATGGCCTGTCACTCCTGCGCGAGCTACGACACCGCAACAATCCAATTCCGGTCCTGGTCCTTACCGCGCGTGGTGGGCTGCATGATCGCGTCCACGGCCTGCGCAGCGGAGCCGACGATTATCTGGTGAAGCCGTTTGCGTTGGAGGAACTGGTCGCGCGGCTGGAAGCTCAATTGCGGCGGCCCGGCCATCTGCTTGGCAGCTCCCTTCGGATTGCTAACCTCGAATTCGACACCCGAAACCGGCAAGCGTCGATCGATGATCAGCCCCAGGTCCTGTCGGCCCGAGAAACTGCGGTGCTTGAACTGTTGATGCGCAGCAAGGGGCGCGTGGTTTCCAAGAAGCAGGTTGAAGATCACATCTTTGGACACTCGGGGGACGTCGCGTCAAACGCGATCGAGGTGTACGTTCACCGTCTGCGCAGGCAGCTTTCGGAGCGAGGCGCCAAGGTACAAGTCCATACAATTCGTGGAGTTGGCTACCTCATCGCAGAGGAAAAGTAGCGTGCTCAGGTTCAAGTCGATCATTTCCCGCATCGTGATTCTGCATGTCGTTGCCGTCGTCATTACGTCTATTTTCATGTCTTTCGCGCTGTCGTGGTTGTTGAACTATGCAACAAACAACATCCACAACAAGGCGATGCAGGAACAGGCAGTTGCAGTTGGGGAACATCTAACCGCGCGACCTGACGGCAGTCTCGAACTGAACCTTCCGCTGGACCTGCTCGGGCTGTATTCGCAGGCATACGGGCGTTATTCGTATGCAGTGATCGATGATCGGGGTCGCGTTCTGTTTTCCTCGCTTATCGATCACGCAGCCCTGTTTCCTACCGATGCCAGAACCGACGATGTCGAGTTTTTGCAGCAACGGCGTGGCGACGCTACGGTGTCTGGCGCCAGCATAGAGAAGACTGTCGGCGCGCAGACCGTCTGGATCCAGGCCGGTGAAGACCTGGCCAACCGCGATGTGCTGATCGATGATATCGTCGCTGATTTCTATAAAAATGTCGGATGGATTACACTGCCCATCCTTTTGGTGCTGCTAATAGCGGATATTGCGATCTTCCGTCGCGCCCTGCGCCCCCTACGGCAGGCCTCGGAGATCGCCAGCCACATTGGACCAACGCGTACCGGCCTTCGTTTGCCTACCGAAGAAATTCCACGCGAGGTACGCCCCCTCGTATTGGCCGTTAACCAGGCGCTGGACCGGCTTGAAGAGGGTTTTCGGATTCAGCGCGACTTCACTGCGGATGCCGCGCACGAACTGCGCCCCCCCCTGAGTATCCTGCGAACTCGCCTCGATATTCTCGAAGACGAGCAAATAGGCCACGCTCTACGGCAGGACGTAGAAGGAATGGCGCACATCATCAGTCAGTTGCTCGACATTGCGGAACTGGATGCGTTCGTCGTTGATCCCCTCGAAAAAGCCGATCTTCGGTCGGTGGCCGCCGAGGTCGCAGAATTTGTTGCACCACTAGCGTTAGCGCAGCGAAAGGACATCGCCCTGCTGGGCGCGAGGGAACCGGTTTGGGTCAAAGGCAATCCGGAGATGCTGAGCCGTGCAATCCGAAACCTTGCGGAAAACGCGATAAACCATACCGCTCCGGGAACGACCGTGGAATTTGTCGTCGAAGAAAACGGGACGGTGAGCATTCTTGATCACGGACCAGGCGTGGCTGAAGACGAGCGCAAGCTTATTTTTCAACGCTTCTGGCGACGCGATCGCAGTAAGGCGGGAAGCACGGGTCTTGGCCTGTCCATCGTTCAGCGCATCGCCGAGTTGCATTCTGCGACGGTCACCGTGGAAAATCGGCTTACGCGGGGCGCTCAGTTTTCGATCCGCTTCCTTGCTACCGGTAAAGCAACCGAGAAAGCTTCGAGTAAATGAATTATCTCACAAATATCGCAGCAGCCATCGTTGGCTGGCGTGTGCGGTAAGTTGAGCGAAAATTAGGAGGTCGACGATGCCCTTTGACAATCCACACGCTTCGAACGTTTTGTTTGGTCTTGAAGTGAGCCTCACGGGAATGGTGAATGTCATGGTGCTGGAGACTGACCTTCATCTGAATGTGCGGCATCCGCGACATGACGCGCAGGCGGTCAACAAGCTGCTTGTGGACGCGCGCAAGTATTTGGAGAGGAGCGGAGACCAGGTCACTAAGATTAGTATCGTTTCCATTTGTAGTGACCAGATGTAAGGCACAATATGGCTGTCGCTGAATCTGATCGGAGCTATCGTATTTCGGTGAGATGCCGGATATGTTGAATTATTAGCGCGTTCAAAAGCGCCTATCTCAAGACCTCGAACCGCAGAATGCCCGCTTCGCGCTGCCGGCTTTTTTCAGGCGGCTCCGCCACCCGATTGCGCTGGCCGCGCTGACGCCGAAGCGCTCGGCGGCCTGTCGGCATGATAGACCGCCATCAATCGCGGCGATTACCCTTTGGCGAAGATCAACGGAAAGTGCCCTGGCCATGCATGCCAGCCTCCTTCGCCAGCATGAAGCTTGAATCTGACTCGAGTCATCTTGGGAATCCCCGACGATTCATTCTGATCGAAAAATGCTCTAGCCGGGCATAAACATCAGCACAGCCGCTAGACCCATGACTGCTGTCGCGATCCAGCCGAGGATCAGGATCGACCGGCTTGAGGTGAATGCGCCCATAACGGATTTCCTGGAGGCGATCAAGATGATCACAACCATTAGGGGGACTGCTACAACTCCGTTGATCACAGCGCTCCAGAATAGTGCTTTCATGGGACTGATCGGCGAATACTGGATGAATGATCCAGCAAATACGCTGACCGCGATCACGCCATAGAATCCACGCGCATCCGTCGCTTTTCGTTCAAGGCCCGATTTCCAGCCCATAGCTTCAGCGAAAGCATAGGCAGCAGAACCGGCGAGCACCGGCACGCCGATCAAGCCGACACCGAGAATTCCAAGCGCGAAGAGAACAAATGCAAAGTCGCCTGCGAGCGGACGCAAAGCGCTTGCAGCCTGCGCTGCGGTCTCAATGTCGGTGATTCCCGCCACATTGAGCGTGACGGCCGTGGCCAGGATAATGAAGTATGCGGTAAGGTCGGAATAAAACATGCCGCTCCAGGTATCCCACTTTATCCGTCGGAGTTCCGCGCCTGCAGCAGCAGGGTCACGCAATAGAGGCATGGTGCCTCGTTTCGCGTGCATGTCTTCCACTTCCTCGGATGCCTGCCAGAAGAAGAGGTATGGACTGATTGTCGTTCCGAAGACGCCGACGACAACGGCAGCGGCGTCAGAATTCAGCGTCAGCTTCGGCCATACTGTTCTCAACGCCACCTCTCCCCAAGGAACATGGACGGTAAACAGGACGGCGGCGTAGGCCAGCAGCGAAAACGTCAACCACTTCAGAAAAAAGACGTAACGGTGATACGGTACAAAGATCTGAAGCAACAGCGTTCCCAGAACAAAAATCGCCGTCATAAGGTGACGTTCGACACCGCTGATGAGTTCTGCGACTTCCCCCATGGCCGCGACATCCGCGGCAATATTCAGCGTGTTGGCAATCAACAACAGCAAGACGACGCATTTGAGCACAATCGGCGGGAACGTCGTCTTGATATTTGCGGCAAGTCCCTTGCCGGTGACCCGTCCTATCTGTGCGCACATAGATTGAATCGCAGCCATCAGCGGGTACGCCAATGGCATCGTCCAAAGCATGTTGAGGCCAAACTGAGCCCCGGCCTGGGAGTATGTGGCAATGCCGCTCGGGTCGTCGTCAGCCACGCCAGTGATAAGCCCTGGACCGAGCCGCGACAGCGGATGCTCCTTCAGACGGTCCCAAAGGACACGAAGACCTTTCGCGCGCCGAGCTTTCTTGTCGCCATCCTCAGACAACTGCACGGCGCTTCACCTTATTCTAGTGGGAAACAAGGACAGGTATCTTCGACGACAGCAGCATCGATTGGGTCATTCCTCCAAAGATGAATTCCAGCCACATCGGATGCGAATAACCTCCCATGACCAAGAGATCATAGTGA
>Ga0097691_1002915_pt1 | contig 10937 bp, 7 predicted proteins | sample NGESurdeep072012_8_FD_72858 | JGI IMG/M metagenome (GOLD analysis project Ga0097691, IMG submission 72858) | Arctic peat soil microbial communities from Barrow, Alaska - NGEE Surface sample 210-1 deep-072012 | ecosystem: Environmental > Terrestrial > Soil > Wetlands > Peat ...
AAATAGGATTTGGCCACTGATAAGTAAGATCGCCTTTCGACCAGCGGTCTCTACTGCGTTCGCACGAGCAAGATCCAGCAGCACAATCCCCGTTGATTCCCAAAGTATTTTTGCTCCGATCTCGCTCATTGACCTTTGGTATTGTCAACTGCTGGAGAACCTTGCCGATCAGTTGGTTTTTGGGCACGTGCTAACGCCCCTGTGCCTCGCCAAAACTCTGCACGTTCGCAGAATCAATGACTTGGAGGCGCACCTGCCCGGCGCACTCTTCGCTATGGTTCCCTGATGTTTGTGCGCCGTCAACGTCTCCTCGGCTGGGTCATCTCCGTTTTTCGCTCCCGAGAGACCTGTGCCTCGCCAAAACTCTGCGTGTTAGCAGAGTCAATGACTTGGAGGCGCACCTGCGCAGCGCGCTTTTCGCCGGACACTTCCAGCAACGCCAACGCGTAACGTTCTACAAGGCTTCATGACCAGAACGAGAGCCAATCGATTTCGCCGTTGGTCGCCGCACTCTTCGCTGCATTAGAAGTCCAGTATTCCTGCGGGTTGGGATGCTAGACCACCTGGTGCAAGATTAGGTGGTCGGCTTGCATCAAAGCCGCAGCTAGTCTTTTGCTTTCAGGAGCTTTCGGAGCACGTGTAGAGGTGCGGCGGCGCCCTGTAGTCAAATTTGTAACTGGAACTTCCACAAGGGTCAACAGCGTTCCAAAACTAGAAGATTGCAACTGGCTGATTTCAGGGAACATAGTCTGTATACCAGAAAGATAACTCACCTAATCCCGAACCAGATTCCAAAGTCTATTGAAACTTGTGGAAATTGATGGTTTGTAAGTGATTGATATGGAAACCGTTGCACGCCGCTAGTTGAAAGCAATTGAACTGTGCGGTTCTTTGAGGCTTTGATAGTTACAAATTTGCCTACAGCGAGTTAACTCATCATTAACTAGCACTCCAGGAACATGCCAAGCCGAGATTCCTTCTGAGTAGCCCGTACCCCGGGAGCAATCGGCAATTGAGATCGCTATTGCCCAATCACGTTCTACAAGCCGACTTAACAGGAGTAATCTCCCACAAGCCGGTTTGGGGCCAACTTCGTGTTGGCAAACCACAGATCCACAATCTTTGGTCGGCTTTTCGGAGGTCTTCTTTTCTTGACGACAAACAGCCAATTCACGCGATGGCCTGTTTTCATCAAGTGACATTCCGAGGAGACCGCAGTTAGCTGTCGAACCGCCGGCTGCTAGGGCAATCTGCCAGCCGGAGATTGTCGTTTGCTATCGATTTCAGACAGTGCGGCTATGATTTCCGTTCTACAAACCACACATCCAGCCTGTTTGGCGTCATTCATAGCAGCAAACAGCTTCCGCTTCGCAGTCGCGTCGTTTCCCCGTGCCGCTTCAAGTCGCGCGGTGGTGGTGGACAGATGGAAACTGGCCAGCCAATCCGTAGCCCGTACGGCGCTTGCTTTTTCCAAAGTGTCTCTGGCGTCGTCGATTTTGCCCTGAGCGAGGAACGATTCGGCCTGCATCGCGCGCGCTTCGATCTCGTCGGGGCCGCGGTTTTCGCTTCGGAGTTCCTCGATGGCAGACTGTACGGATGCATCGAACTGTTCTGGATGACGCTCCAGAAATGCCACACGGGCCAGCATCACGCGATCAAGAGCTGCATCGCCCTTCGCCCCAATCTCCTGGTTCGCCGTGAGGGCTTCTTGCAAAGTTCGGCGCGCTGCCGCGAGATCCCGCTTGCCGATTAGAGCCTTGGCGAGGGTAAGTTTTACGAGAGCGGTGCTGGAACGATCTTCGAGGTCCTTGAAAGTCGCCAGCGCCTGCTCGTAGAAGCCGACGGCGCGATCCAATTCACCCTGGACCCGTAGCACATCCGCCAGATTTGTTTTCGCCAGCGCGACGCCGTTTTTGTCGCCCGCACCCTTCCGGACCTCCAGCAGGTTTTCGTAAAGCCTCCTGGCGCCTCGAAAGTCTCCACGCTGGTAGAGCACGCCGCCAAGATTATTCATGGTTGCGTACTCATTGTCCTTGCGGCCACTCTTACGGAAAATGTTTAGCGCTTCGCGGTAGAGATCTTCCGCCTCGGCGGGTTCACCCTGGGCGCGGTAGACCTCGCCCAGGTTTGTCAGCACGGTAGCAAAGCCGTTTTCGTCCCCAACCTGGCGGAAATAGTCTCGGGCCTGCTCGATCTTCTCTCGCGCACCGGTTAGATTTCCTTCCTTCTGCAACACAATTCCCAAGTCGTTCAGCGCAGTGGCAGTCCCATGCCGGTCGCCGGCCTCTTCGAAAATCTGCCGTGCTGTCGAATAAGCCTCGATCGCCTCTTTCAGTTTCGCCTGATCGTCGAGAGCCCATCCTTTCACCAGCTGGGCACGCGCCAACAATAGGCGGGCTCCGGAGGATTGCGCTTTCTTCGCGGCTTGTTCCGCAAGTGCCTGCTGCCGCTTGTAGTCTGCATTTCGCGCCGCAACCGACGCTTCCGCGAGATCGATGCGTGGATCGTCCCGTTGAGAAGCGCGAACAGACCGCAGGCTCGACAGAGTCGCCAAGGCCTCATTGAGGTTGCCGGCCGATGTTTGAGCAGCAGCAAGTTTCAGCCCGGACTCGAGATCATCCGGGAAATCTTGCCAGAGATGCCGGTACACGCCAATCGCGCCGGCCCAATCATGGTTCAATTCGTAGTAGCGGCCTTGAATCTCCAAACGCTCATCTTCGGGAAGTCCGTTCGACAGGGAGAGAGCCTTCTGGGCGGATGCGAGTGCGCGAGCGTCGTATCCAAGCGCCGACCATGCTTCAGCCAGCGCTGCATGTCCCAGCGCGAAGTTTGGTTCAATCATCAGGCTTTTCTGCAAAAGCTCTCTCGCGGACAAATTCTCGGCAACCCGCAGGCGCGTCAAACCTTCCGCGTAGAGTCGTGCTGCTTCGGCATTGGACGGCAGCACGGTTCGCCAGTCCACATCCCCTTCCGGCGGAACTGTGGCTCCCAGCTTAATCCGCATCTCTTGACCGGCTCGAGCTAGCAGATCGAAAATCTCCGATTGCTTTCCGCTTACAGCGATACTGGCCAGGGTTTCTCCCGAAATCGTTTCCTGAAGCCGGAGATCCACGCGAACTTGGCCTGAATTCCTGTCGCCCAGAGCGACATAGGAGCCTGCCACTACATAATCACTGCCCAGATCTGCGCGAAGTGCGCGCAAGCTGTCACGCGGGTAGCCGTCTTTCTCTTTCAAGCCGAGATCCAACTTCGCCCGGGCAACGGTTTCTTCAGGAATGATTCGTACTTTCCCTCCAGTGGCCAGTTCGGTTGCGAGCATCTGCGTGATCGCGGTCGAGAGCCAGTCGGCGTCGCGCCCAGAAGAGAGATTCTTGAACCCCAGTACAGCTATGGAGGAGCGGGAGTTTACGTTCTTGGACGGAGCAACTACCGGGGCAAGCTGCACCTTGCGATCGGCCCGATAAATAAGGAGGGTACTGACCACGATCAACGCTGCGATTTCCACCGCGACGATCCATATCCGGTGCTTAGAATTCAACTCGACTTTGGGCTCTGAAACGACGGTGTGATCCGTGGGGACCAGCAAGTCGCTGGGCAGGTCCGGGTGAGATATTAAAAGAGCGGTGGCTTTCGACGACTCTTGGTCGGCTATGGACTCCGCCGTCGCCGCTCGTTGCTGCTCGATGGCGCCAATGAACCGGTAGCCTTTTCTGGGCAGGGTTTCGATGTAGCGAGGGTTTTCTGGATCGTCGTTCAGCGCACGTCGTAGCTTCTTGACCGCACTATTCAGGCTGCGTTCAAAATCAACAAAGGTCTCCCCCCGCCACAGCCGTTGCTGTAGTTCCTCGCGCGTCACCAACTCGCCCGGGCGCTCCAGTAGCAGATTGAGCACTTCGAAGAGTTGACCCGACAACCTGATCCGTAGATTGTGCTTGCAGACTTCTCCCGTGCGTCGGTCGACACAGTAGGGGCCGAAACGAACCAGGTCGCTCGAAACGGAGAATTCAGTGGTTTCTTTTTGTTCTTCCACTGGGTAAACAGGCGGGCATCACAGGCTGCCCACAGCCTTGTTGACAAGTCTACTCGTGTTCGCGCCGTCGAATTGTCAAAATATTGTCACCAAGGCCAACGCGGTCACATCGCGGAGCCCCGCTCCAATGTAGACCCAAGTGCACACGATTTCATCAGCTTACGTGGTCACATAAGAGTCACCAAGAAATGGCTTGCGTCGCCCCCCTCCTTGAATATTAATGACCGTAGACCGCACCTAGGTGAGGCGTTCCATAGCCCCAAGGCAACCAAGGAGAAGTTCATGCGAGCCGGGAAACAGAGTTTTGCATATTTCATGCTGGCAGTGTTGCTGGTCGCAATGACGGCGTTGAATGCAACAGCTCAGGACGAACCCGCACGTCCCAAGCCACACGGGATACTGGCGAACTACTTCCAGGCAACCATCAGCTTCGAACCCAATCAGGGCCAGACTGACGGTCGGGTGAAATTCATGTCCCGCGGAGCGGGATACAACCTGTTTCTTACGCCCAGCAACGCTGTCTTTTCCTTCCGGCACGTGGACGACCGCGATGACCTCGTACTTAAGGAATCGGGAGTTCTGGTGATGAGGGTGGTGGGGGCGAACCCGGCCCCGAAGATAAGCGGAATCGACGAACTCCCCGGGAAAAGCAGCTACTTTCTCGGGACTGATCCCAAGAAGTGGTACACCAATATCCCAAACTTCGGTGAGGTGCAATACGAAAACGTTTATCCCGGCATTGATCTGGTGTACCACGGCATCCGTGGCCAACTGGAATACGACTTTGCCGTGCATCCGGGCGCAGCGCCCAAAGTGATCATGATCGAGTTCACGGGTGCAAAGCGCATTACGGTGAGCTCCAAAGGAGAACTGGTGTTGGAAACTGAGACTGGGCAAATCTGTTTTCACAAGCCGGTCGCTTATCAGCAGGACAACGGAAACAAACGCTTCATCGATGCCCGCTATCTCCTGATCGGCAAGAACCAGGTGAGTTTTGCCGTAGGCGCTTACGACTCGAAGAAAACGCTCATCATCGATCCGGTTCTTGTTGGCGCTCCCAAGGTCGACCGATTCCGCGGGATGCGCCAGTTGTTGTAGCTGATGAGAAAGAGATTGGCAGATCTGAGTTGCCGACCCCCGTTAACCCAGATAAGCAGTTCGTTAAAAACCAAACCAGGGGGGACCGAGGAGGCTAGTAGCCATGACCCAAGTTCTGAGAAACGTATTCTTATTTCTACTCATCGCAGCTTCGGCTGCGGCTCAACCCACGATCACCTCAATATCACCCACAACGGCATCGCGCAGCGGTCGCCTGCTCATCCAGGGTACAGGATTCGGAGCTGTGCAGGGCAGCGGCCATGTTACGGTTGTCGGCATTACGGCTCCGCTGACCCGCTGGAGCGATACGCTGATTGCCGCTTACGTGCCTGAGGCCGCTCTTATCGGTGTGGGCAATGTCCAAGTCTTCAATTCCCAGGGCGCCGGGAGCAATCTGGTGCAGATCACGGTCACGTCGCGCCCGGCCCCGGTCGGACAAATTCGATGGCGCTTTCAGGCGGACGGCGATTACATTCCGAACCGGCCAGCCGTTGGCGGTGACGGCACCGTATATGCGCAGGATGTGTATGGTCACCTCTACGCTGTGGACTCGACAGGCGGGCTGAAATGGATCTTCAATGCTTCAGGTTACGGTTTCGGGAACGTCAGCGTCGGCCAGGATGGGACCATCTACGTCGGCAGCACAGCTAGCATCTTTGCACTCGCTCCGGACGGCACTCTCAAGTGGCAGTTCAATCAGAATCCGGGCGCATTCATCATGCTCGGTCCTAACGTGGGGCCGGATGGAAATATCTACGTAGTGGGTACGCAAGGAATGGGAGTTTTTTCGCTCACGCCGCAGGGCAGCCTCCGTTGGTCGGTGCCTGAGAATTACGACCGGCCCATTGTAATTTTTCAGGAAATTGTTTTTGGACCAGCGGCACAGTCCCGCCTATATTTCCATGCGAATAACCACCTGCGAGGAATCGGGCTCAACGGAACTCAACTGTTCACTTATCCGGATGGCCTCGACACCTTGCAAGGAGACCAGCAACCCGCTGTTGGTCCAGATGGGTCAGTTTACACGAACCTGCAGAGCGGGAATCTCGGGAAATTTGACAACAACGGCAATCTTCTGTGGCACATCCTCGACCTGTCGAACGTAATGAGCACTCCAGACGTGGGACCAGACGGCAGGATCTACGACGGCCAGAACCTGATTAACCTGTACGCCATTAATAGCAATGGTACAGTGCAGTGGCAGTATACGGACAACGGCATCTTGTTTGGCCCGGTCGTGAGTCCTCTGAATGACCTGCTACTGATAGGAGGAAGGGTCGACTACGGCCAGCCAGGGTTTTTTGAGGCAGTAAGCACCGCCGGTACTTCGTTGTGGAAAGAGGTTCTACCCGTCGAGAACGGATTGAACATCGTTCCTATGTCCCGTGCACGTTTTACGCCCGACGGGCAGACGGCCTACATCGGAACGTCCATCGCGGGGCAGAGCGGGATCGGGTATTCGTATCTTTACAGCGTTCAGACGGGCAACTCAGCCGTTACCTTGTCCTCGCTGACGCTGAATCCGACCACGGTGGTAGGGGGTGCGCCGTCTACCGGCACGGTGACTCTGAGCGGACCGGCGCCCAGCGGAGGCGCAGTGGTCTCACTGACCAGCGACAATCCTTCCGTGGCCCGCGTCCCGGCAACTGTGACGGTTAGCGCGGGACAGACCACTGCCTCTTTCACGGCAACAACCAGCGCCGTATCGACTGCGACCAGAGTGACGATCACCGCCTCCTACGCCACCAGCAGAGTGACGGCCACCTTGACCGTCAATCCGCCCTCGCTTGTTTCCCTGACCTTAGTCCCCACCACGGTTAGAGGAGGTACTCCCTCCACCGGGACCGTGGTACTCAACGGGCCAGCGCCTGCGGGCGGAGTGTTGGTCCGTCTGTCGAGCAGCAACCCGATCCTCGTCAACGTTCCAAGCAGCGTCACCGTTGCGGCAGGATCCACATCAGCGAGCTTCACGGCGCGGACAAGGTTCACCCCAACCCGGACAGTAGTGACCGTCTCGGCGTGGAACGGAACCGTGCTTAAGAGAGCCACGCTTACGGTAACACCGTAGCTCGCAACGCTGGTCGGCGCTCCTAGACTCGACAAACTCCCTGGGAGCGCCAGTTCGTGCGCCGATGGGAAAGGGGTCGGCAGCACATCTGTGTCGCCGACTCGCGTCAATTCAGATAAGCAGCTCGTTGAGAGCCAAAACCCGGCAATGGAGATGAGTATGAATTCGATGAGACGAATACTTCTGGCGGCGGTGGCGATCTTGAACCTGTTAACCGTACAACAGAAGTAGTTCAGATGTATGTTGAATAACCAGCGCAGGAAGCCCCGCTTCCTGCGCCCCCCACACTTAGCTCAGGAGAAACGCTTATGACCACACTTCGCAAACTGCTCACCATCTCGGCACTGCTGCTGTTCACCGCCGCCTTCGCCTCGGCCGATAACTTCAACTTCACCTTCACCGGACAGGAAAACACGGTATCTGGTACCTTCGTCACCACCCCAGAAGGCGGGGGTCAATTCCTGATCACTGACATCCTCAATGGCATGGTTGACGGAAATCCCATCACTTCCGTGTTGCCCCCAGACACCTATGAATTCAACGACAACATCCTCTTCTTCCCCCCCAACCCCGAATTTCTCGACAGTGATGGCGTCTCCTTTACGGACCAGAACGGCGTCGAATACAACCTCTACTTCTTCTTCGTTTATAACTTGCTGAGCACCAGCGGGATCGACGACAACGGCAGCCTCACCGTGACTCCCGCCACCACCCCCGAACCCAGCTCCATCCTCCTGCTCGGCACCGGACTTCTCGGTGCCGCCGGTGCTCTCCGTCGCAAATTCAAAGTTGCTGTCGTCAACAGAGGCCTAGGCAGTGGGATATGGACAGGTGATCATCCACACCACTGACGGTGGTGTCACATGGACGACTGTACCAACCGGCCTGACCGAACAGCAGTTTTATGTGGTGAGGTTCCTCGACCAGATGTATGGCTGGATTGGCGCACAAAAAGGCCCCGACCGCGGGCCGCACGACAAAGGAGAAGTGTAATGCACATTCGTAAAGCAGTCCGCTCAATTCTGACCTTGATTCCTGTTCTAAGCGTAGCCATCTTCGCCAGCGCTCAAGCGATGATCAACACCTCGAAATCGGAAGCGCCTCCGCCCCGGGGCTACGTCGCGGAGTTCGTCTCTACCGCCGCCTATGGCGAAGCGATGAACAACGCCGCCGATGTGACAGGTACGTCCTATCCCGACCCGGGCTGCGGCTGGCAGTGCCTGCCTCCCCTTGAAACGGTTGTCTGGAAGGCAGGCGCTCGAATCGTCCTCCCCACCGTGCCCGGCCTCACCGGTATTACCGTCACCAGCATCAATGCTGCGGGTTGGGTTGCCGGCTTCGCCGGACAGCCCGAATATAATGCCCACGCTGTAGTGTGGACACCCACGGGCAGCTCCTACGAAGCGATTGATCTGGGCGTGCTTCCTGGAACTGACATCTCCTACGCCAGGGGCATCGACGACCTGGGGCGCGTCGTTGGATACTCCATCACCAGGTACTTTCCACCCACCGGCGCTCCTTTCATGTGGTCCGAAGCTACGGGACTGGTTGACCTATCGCAGCAGGGCTTCCCCGACGAAGAGCCGTACAGGATCAGTCCCGGTGGAACCGTCGCCTTGCAGAATTCTTGGTACCGTTTGGGAGATCCAAATAGCGTAGTCACCATGGCGCCTCCGCCGACGGGCTTTTATCCGCCTGGCAGCGCGGCAGCGGCCATCAATGATGCCGGCGACCAAGCTCGCGTCCTGAACTCCACCAGCGGCGAGCACTTCGGATATCTGTTCCGCTACCATCACGAAGGAGTGTGGCAGCAAATCGGGTTTGGGTTTATTGGCAGCGGACCCATGTACCCGTACAGCAATGGGTACATCAACATCAGCCCCGCGAAGGATGTTACCGCAAGCGATCATGCGGTGAGGGGAGGCGTAGTGGCCTACGGTCCGGACGGAGGGGAGCAGTCACTCACCAACCTCCTGTCCCCGGCGTACCAGGGTGCTGAAGTCACGGCGGGAGGGCCCATGAACTCCGCCGGGCAGATCCTCGCCCAGGTCATGATCGGCCGAAGCACCCGCCTCATGCGACTGATTCCGGCGCAGGGCTGCCCTACGATCTGCATGAAGGTGAACACTCTGCAGATTAGCGGGGAATTTATCGATGATCCCAACGACCCCGGGCACTGCACGCCCTACGCGAGGAACCATGTGGTTGTGGACCTGCAAATTACCACTACAGCTGGGGCGCCAATGCAAAGTGTGCTGGTGCGCGGCCGGTTCTTCGACGATTACTGGATGAATGAGCCGGTCTCGGGCGTTACTAACGCCAACGGAAGGGTCTCACTGGTTCACGATGGGCTGGCCTGCGTGGGCGCGGTGGCCTTCCTGGCGGAGAGTGCAATACCGGTCATTGCAAGAGGACCGAGAGGACTGGACAAGACAGTTGGAACCCTAACCGGCTCAGTGATTCCGCTGCCGTAAGGAGAGCCACATCAGCGAGCTACACGGCGCAGACAAGGTCCACGACAACTCGGGTAGTCGTGACCATCTCGGCTTGGAGCGGGTTCGTTATTAAGAGAGCCACGCTCACCCTGACACCGTGATCGCCGTGCTTGTTGGCGCTCCCAAGGTCGACTGATTCCGCGGGAGCGCCAGTTGTTGTAGCTGATGGGAAAGGCGCATCGAGCGATCAGGATCGCTGATGAATGACTCGGGCAGGATCATCGGTGCGGGGGGACGATCAGCGATGGTCGTTTCTACCGCGACAGTTGACCGCGTCGCCAGGCTCAGTTGTTGGAGAATCGCCTTCTCGTGAACTGGCCTAATTGAGAGGAGTCGACCTGGAAGGGCATCTTAGCCGTCCAGAGAATTATTCCCGAGTCTCGGGCGACCGTGACTGTATGTGCCAGGACGGACTTCCATCGACGCGGGCCCGAAGCCTTTGTAGTCACTGATTCGCGGGACATCGGGCAAACTGGCATTTGTAGCAGCAAGAATTACGATTGCCAATGACGATTGGCATCACCATCGCTGCCTCAACGGCTCCGTTCCAGATCAGAGGGTTTTAGTCGAGGTTGATTTTCAACGAAGAGGACTTGGTGCCCCGCGGTCTGCCTTCTCCGGCCGTTTCGGAATTATTGTCATCAATCTCCGCTATCAACGATTCCAGATGCCCCTCCACGAAGGTGCGATCCCCATATTTCACACTGCGGCCGTGATCGCCACCCTTCAAAATCTCGAACCCTAGCGCGGCCAGATCGTCGATTTGAGCGTGGCGTGGGAATGGACCGGCAGTGTCCGGAGCCTCCAGAATCGGTTCAGCCGCGGTTTCTCTGGGACCGTACCCTTCATAGTCCGCATGGAATTTCGCCGCAGACCGCGTGCTTTTGGCGAAGATAAACCAATCTTCGTCGTGATCCGCTGTTGAAACCCAGTACAGCGTCACCGGGATCTTTGCGGCAGCCGTCTTCTTGCTACCCCTCGGCATTGTCCTGCTCCGTTTGCTGTCCGATCCTTCCAAACACGAACATTTGGGAATTCTAACTTAGCATCGTACCGATCTGCGACGGTGTCGCCTGGGGCGTTACTTCATGTCTAACACTCTTCTGATGGCCGGTGCCAGAACGCCGGAACGGATGACCGCCGCGCGGAGATCGTCGGCAAGCGCCTGCATCTCGTCAGGCGCCTGCTGAGCGTGCCAAGCCGCGCCGACTTCGCCGATCCGGGAGTTGCAGAACAGTCGAAGCAC
>Ga0097691_1002916_pt1 | contig 10935 bp, 5 predicted proteins | sample NGESurdeep072012_8_FD_72858 | JGI IMG/M metagenome (GOLD analysis project Ga0097691, IMG submission 72858) | Arctic peat soil microbial communities from Barrow, Alaska - NGEE Surface sample 210-1 deep-072012 | ecosystem: Environmental > Terrestrial > Soil > Wetlands > Peat ...
ACCGTCGCCGTCGGGCCGGCGATAGTGCGTACGCCATCAAAGTCGCTCACAGGAATATTCTTCACGCGATAGCTGGCACCCTCGGGAATCACTTCGGTAATCGTCACCAAGGCAAAATTTGCGTAGGTCCACGTGTGGTCTGTTCGGTTGAAGACGATCATGCAGTGGCCCGGGGTCATAGCGGCCGACTGTGCTACCTGATCTCCCTGCTGGGTGTTGCTCGCGGAAATGTTGAACGAATACGTTCCGGCCGTGCTTGACGAATCCTTACATACCTTGACCTGATCGGGCGTCTGCGTTCCCGGCGCGTATGACGTCGGCGACGGAAGGGAGGGCAGAGCGGCGTGGATATGGTCGACTTCAAGACCGCTTCCTGGTGAAACGGGGTCGGTCGCCGACCCCGTTTCGCAGGCGGTTGATGCAAGCACGACCGCCGCGACCGCCGCGAACAGCGATGGCGCAAAAACGCGTGGAGCTATGAACATGGGTTTAGTCCTCTGCTGGCAACAGCCAGTCGAATTGGGCGCCACCGGTCCCTTCACCGCCGCCAACAAGGGCGCCACTGCCCTTGGCGAGTACAATGCCCCTTGCATTTCCTAGTCCAGACGTTTGAAGCCAATAGACCCAGCCCGAGGCAACAAACGACACAGGCAAAACACGATAGACTACGCGCCCGGGGGAACTCGAATCCCCGACGAGCATGCAGTTCTCAGTTTGCACTTTTCCTTGGCGATTGCCCCTCCCGGGGACTACATTGGGCCCCTTGAATGGCTACCTCGCGATCGCTTCCGAGAGGGCCCGGCAAAATGCCTTCCCCGAGGGGTGACCGACCGACCGTCGCGCCCAGCAGGCCCGCAACTCCGTACGACAACCTCCCAGAGGAGTCGTTCGACCGCGTAGCGCGCCTTACCGCAATCTCGCTCCACGCGCCCATCGCCATTGTCTCACTCGTGGACGAGGACCGTCACGTCGTCAAAAGCAGCGTCGGCCTGACGGGCAGGTCGCGCGTCTGGCGCAAGGTTCCACTGGCTCTGCGCTTTGCGCGACAGGCGGTGACGACAGCAAAGCCCGTCGTCATCAGCGACGCGACCGCCGCCGGCGACGCGACCACTGCCGGCGAGGCCGCCAAGTCACCTGACGGCGTCGCCTACATCGTCGCTCCTCTCATCACGCCAGACGGATTGGTGATCGGGACGATCTGCGCCGTCGACCCCGCAGAGCACGCGTGGACACCTCAGGAGATCGAGAGTCTCGCCGATCTCGCCGAAGGGCTCGTCACCGAAATCGAGCTGCGGAGCGATCTCACGGTCAAGCGCGAGACGCAGGAGCACCTGCTCTACAGCACGCTTCACGATGCGCTCACCGGACTGCCCAACCGCTCTCTCTTCACCGAGCGGCTGCGGCACTCGATGCACCGCAACGTCCGCCACCCCGACGACATGTTCGCCGTGCTGTTCCTCGATCTCGACCGCTTCAAGGACGTCAACGACAACCTCGGTCACTTTGCGGGCGACGAGCTGCTGCGCGCCGTTGCCCGCCGGCTCGAGGTGTGCATCCGGCCCGAGGACACTGTTGCCCGTCTCTCCGGCGACGAGTTCGCGATTCTCCTCGAGAGCATCAATGAGACGAGCGACGCCGGCCGGGTTGCCGAACGGATCGAAGAAGCGCTGTCGTTCCCGATCAACCTCGCCGGCGCCGAAGTGACGACATCGGCAAGCGTCGGAATCGTCACCAGCACGATGTCGCACGACCAGCCCGAACAGCTCCTCCGCAGCGCGGACATGGCGATGTACCGCGCAAAAGCCGCCGGCCGCGCGCGCTACGAGATGTTCGACCGCACGATGCACAGTGATGCGCTTGCTCGGCTTCAGCTCGAGACAGATCTCCGCCGCGCGGTGGAACAGGGCGAGTTCCGCCTGCACTACCAGCCACTCGTGTCGCTCCGCACCGGCCACATCACCGGGCTCGAGGCCCTCATCAGGTGGGAGCATCCCGTGCGCGGGCTGGTGCAGCCGAGCGACTTCATTCCAATCGCCGAAGAGACCGGACTCATCGTGAGAATCGGACGCTGGGTGCTGACGGAAGCCTGCCGCCAGCTCAAGGCGTGGCAGGGAGCACATCCGCGCCCCGAGCCGCTGAGCATCAGCGTGAATCTTTCGGTGAAACAGTTCAGCCAGCCCGACCTGATAGACCAGCTCGCCCGCGCGGTGCGCACCACCGGCATTCCACCGGAGTCACTGCGGCTGGAAATCACCGAGGCGGCGCTCATCGACAAGGGCGGTGCGGCGATGGCTGTTCTCACCCAGATCAAGCACCTCGGCGCGCAGATCTATCTCGACGATTTCGGCACCGGCTACTCGTCGCTGATCTACCTGCACCGCCTGCCCATCGACGCGATCAAGATCGACCGCGAGCTGGTGAGCACGATGGACACGGACGAGCGCAATCTCCGCCTGGTGCGGACAATCCTCACCTTCGCCCAGATCATCGGCGTGCGCACCGAGGCCGAGGGGATCAGCAGCGCCGAGCAGCTGCGCGAGCTGCGCGCGCTCAAGTGCGAGCACGGGCAGGGCTTCCTTTTCTCGGCGGCCATCCCGCACGATGCGGTCGATGAAGTGCTCACCGCAGACCCCGCCTGGTGAAGAACGACAGTTTGTCGTTCGGCACCGAAGCTGCCTAGCGATTAGTTGTGCACGACACGATCTACGGCCTCATCAGCTCGTACGGCTATCTCATTGTCTTCCTTCTGGTTGGCATCGAGAGCCTCGGCATTCCGCTGCCGGGCGAGACGGCGCTCATCACCGCGGCGGCATTTGCCGCGATGGGCCGCCTCGAGATCGTCGGCGTGATCGGCGCCGCGGCGTCCGGCGCAATTCTCGGCGACAATGCCGGGTACTGGATCGGGAAGAAGGGCGGCCTCGCACTCATCCACAAGTACGGCCGCTACCTGCACCTCGACAATGCGAAGATAGCGCGGATGAACGCGTTCTTCGAAAAGCACGGCGCAAAGACGGTCTTCATCGGCCGCTTCGTCTCGCTGCTTCGAAGCTGGGCCGCGGCGCTGGCCGGCGTCGCGTGCATGCCGTGGGGCACGTTCATGATGTACAACGCCCTCGGCGGCATCGCCTGGGCGGGAATCTTCGGCACGCTCGGCTACGTTTTCGGGAAGAACCTGCCGCGCCTCGAGCACTACATCGGACAGGCGAGCATGGCGGCCGCCCTCCTCGCCGCTCTGGTGGTTGGCGTGGCGCTTTTGGCGCGATGGTTCAGCGCCAACCGCGCAAAGGTTTCAGCGAGGATGTCCGACAGATGGCAGCACGCGGCCGAAGCTCCTCGATTCGCCGAGTTCAGCTCGCACCACCGGCGGCTGTGGGCGTACGTCTCGAGCCGTTTCGCGCGCGGCGAGTACCTGGGGCTGCACCTGGCGGCCGGGTTCGTACTCAGCGTCGGCGTGCTGTGGCTCTTCGCCGAAGTCACGGAAGACGTCATTCACAACGATCCGCTGACGCGATTCGATCTCGGGCTCGCGTCGTGGATGCAGCAGCACGAAACCCTATTCGCGCGCGACGTATTTCACACGCTGAGCCTGGCGGGCTCGCCGCTGGTGATGGCCGTGGTCGCGACGATCGTAGCCGCCGTGCTCGCCGCGAAACGGGAATGGATCATTCTCTCCGGCTGGCTGCTCGCGTTTTTTGGCGGCGGTCTGCTCGGTCGGTTCCTCCAGGCGCTCGTGGTCAGGCCGCGAACGGTGGGCGGGCGGGAACTCTTGAGCGGCGCGCCTCTCACACTTCCCACCGGCCACGCGCTCGGCTCACTCGTTGGTTACGGGCTGCTCGCGTACCTGCTCGTTGCGTTCATCATCAAACGCCGCACAGTGGCAACCGCGGTTGTCGTCGCCGCCGGCGCGCTGGTGGTGGCGATCGCGTTCAGCCGTCTCTACCTCGGCGCTCTCTACTTCAGCGACATCATCGGGATGTACTCGGCGGGTGTGGTGTGGCTGGCGACGTGCATCACGGGCATCGAGATCGCTCGAACTTTCGGAGCCCGTCCCGCTCCCGGATAAAGCTTGCCACAGAATCACAGAAACACAGAAAACTGCGGGATTTTGGGGGAACTGCACTCGTTGCCTACCGGTGGCAGAGAACCTACAGTTGCAGCTGCAGTTGCAGTTGAGAATAAAAAAGGAAGATTCTCCGTTCGGGACGGACTTTCAGCATCGTCCCGATGCCTTCTGTGTTTCAGTGTTTCTGTGGCAAACGCACAGATTTGTCCAAAACAAAGTTCCAGAGGAAACGCCAATGACTGTTAGACATATAGTATCGAGACTTTCCCTAGCCTTTCTCTTTTGGCCGAGCCCGTTTGTTCTCCTGGCGCAAAGCGCCGCCCCGGATTCGGCGCTCAAGGCTGTTCTCCAGGAACGCGTCACATCCAAACGGGCTGTCGGGCTCGTTCTCGTTGGGGTGGAGAAGGGAAAGCCGCCGCGGATCTACACGGCGGGGACGTCCGGATCGGGCGTCGCGCTCGACGGGAATACCGAGTTCGAGATCGGCTCCGTCACCAAGGTGTTCACCACGGCGCTTCTCGCCGACATGGTGCAGCGCGGAGAAGTGCACCTCGACGATCCCGTCTCGAAGTATCTCCCGGCGACGGTGCACGTTCCGTCGCGCGCGGGCAAGGAGATCACGCTGCTCGATCTCGCGACGCAGTCCTCCGGGCTGCCGCGGCTTCCAAACAATCTGCACCCGGCCAACATCGCCAACCCGTACGCCGATTACAGCGTTCAGCAGCTCTACGATTTCCTGTCCAGCTACGAGCTGACACGCGACATCGGTTCCCGGTTCGAGTACTCCAACCTCGGCGTCGGACTCCTGGGTCACGTTCTGTCGCTTCGCGCCGGCAAGAGTTATGAGGCGCTCGTCACGGAGCGAATCCTCGAGCCGCTCGGAATGCACGACACACGGATCACTCTCACTCCGGCGATGCTGGCGCACCTCGCGCCGGGACACAACGACGCCGGAGCGGCGGTAGCGAACTGGGATCTTCCAACGCTTGCCGGGGCGGGCGCGCTGCGGTCGACAGCCAACGACATGGCGAAATTTCTCGCCGCAAATCTCGATTCCACGCTCGGACCGGTTGCGCGCGACCTGGCGCGCGCGCACACTCCTCTCCGCGACACCGACCAGCCGGCAATGCGCATCGGCCTCGCGTGGCTCACGCTCAATCCGTTCGGTACCCCAATCACCTGGCACAACGGCGGCACAGGTGGCTACCACACATTCATCGGCTTCGACCCGACGCACGACCGCGGCGTGGTCATACTCGCCAACTCGTCGCGCAGCATCGACGACATCGGCCTCCACACGCTGGAGCCGAGGATTCCGCTCACAGTCGTGACAGTGGCAAAGGTGCGGACGGAGATCACTCTCGACCCGGCCAAGCTCGACGCCTACGTCGGAGTGTACGAGCTGGCGCCGACCTTCAGCATCGCGATCACGAAGGAGGGTGGAGCGCTCTTCGGCCAGGCGACAGGGCAGGGGAAGTTCCAGCTATTCCCGGAAACGGAAACCGATTTCTTCCTCAAGGTCACCGACGCGCAGATAACGTTCGTCAGGGACGCGACCGGGAAAATCGATTCGCTCGTCCTGCATCAGGGCGGCGCGAACACGCCGGGCAGGCGAATCAAGTAAAAAAAGCCACAGAAACACAGAAACACAGAAAGCCACTCGGCACTTCGAATAGTCCGGCCCAGAGTATGGATTCTTTTCCTTTGTATTAAACTACAACTGCAGGGCCTGCAGTTTACAAAAAAAAAGAAAGACTCTTACTCCAAGCCGGACTGTCGGAAACGCTACGTGGCTTTCTGTGTTTCTGTGTTTCTGTGGCCAAGACTATCGATCCGTCGAGATCCGGATGTTGATATTCCTTCCCGGCTCGCGCGCGAATAGCTTGTAACGACGCGTATGAACAAACCGAAAGCAGTAGAAACCTGTTCGGGTTTGAATTGCCCCGAATGCCTTGAGCCAACATTATTGTGCTCTCGCCTGACGGCTAACTGACAGGACGCGAAGGAGTTTGTTGATATGAGCCGGATTCGAGGTCTGTTAATGGCAGCCTTCATCATCCTCGGCGCCACCGCGCGGGCACAGACCATAACTGGCACTGTCAATAGCGCGGACGGCCCCATCGTCGGAGCAACGGTTCGACTTCTCGAGCTCGATCGCGTCGAGCATACGGGCGCGCGGGGGCAGTTCAGTTTTTCCAATGTTCCTCAGGGGACGTACCGAGTTTTCGCTGGTGTCAGCGGATATGCCTCTGCGACCAACACGGTCAACGTGACGAGCGATACTGCAATGGTATCGTTCGACCTCAGGGAATCTGCGATCAAACTCAAAGAGGTTGTGGTCTCCGCATCGCCGACCGCACGGACTACCGACGAGCAGTATCAGTCAACTGCATCGAAGTCGCAGGTGGAGTTCGAGAATAGCCCGGGGACGAGCTTTGCGGAGAAGATCTCGGATCTTCCCGGTGTCACAGTTCGCGGTAACGGCTCCGCTCCGTCACGCCCGATTCTCCGGGGCTTGGGCGACAACGAGGTGCTGGTTCTGGAAAACGGACTTCGCATGGGTGATATCGCGACCTTCGATCCCGCGCACGCCACGCCGATGGCCGCGCTCGGCGTTTCACAAATTGATGTAGTTCGTGGTCCTTCGACCATCCTGTACGGACCAAGCACAATTGGCGGCCTCGTAAACGTGATCACCGACATTGTACCCAACGTGTCGGACCATCCTGTCTCCGGTACGGCGGCGGCCGAGGCAAATACCGTGAGTGGTGAGTCTGCCGGCTATGTCAACAACGTCTACAGCGGCACGAATCAGGCATTACGTGTGTCGGCGGGTGGGGTGAACGCTCACGATATCCGCATTCCTTCGGGGAGTTATACCGATCCGGGTACCGGCGCAGTGTTCGAGCTGGACAGAATGCCGCAAACGTTCCAACGTAGCGGCGAAGCAGGCCTCGGCTACGCATATCAAAGCCAGAGGGGAACAATCGGTATTGGCGGGAAGCATTTTGAAATGAACTACGGAGTACCGGGCGTTCCTCCGAACCCCGATTTTGTCAACGTCCCTCCCACGACGTCCCGAATCGCACAAAGCCGGAACACAGTCGAATTCCGAAGCCTGTTCAATCCCGGTACGTCCTTCGCGAGACAGCTCAGGCTGAACGCCAACTACAACGACTACAATCACTCCGAATTCCCAACCGCCCAGGATTCGACCGGCGTTTCTGACCCTCAGGCCAACCATTTCCATAAGCGGGAGTTCAACGCCGTGCTGCAGCTGCAGCATCAGCCGCTCGGCAAACTTCAGGGCACGTTGGGTCTATGGACAAATATCGAAGACCTCACCATCGACGGCGACATGCCGCTGGGGCCCAACTCGTTGACCAGCGGGTTCGCCGGTTACGCGTACGAAGAATATCTCGCGACGCAGAACACTCGGCTGCAAGCCGGCCTGCGATACGACTACAACAAGATCCAAACCCGTCCCTATCTGCAGTCGACTGATTCGGTTTTCCAGTCTCTTAACGTCTCGCGGCTGTCCAACGCTGTGACGGCGTCACTCGGCGCGATCCAGGAGCTCACCCCGCACCTGACGGGATCATTGAGTTTCGCTCGATCGTTTCGCGCCCCTACCGTTCAAGAATTGTTTGCGAACGGACTCGACGCGGCGAGCGGCACCTACTCTATCGGAAGCGCGGGCCTCGGGCCAGAAACTGGATTTGGGGCGGACGCGTCACTCAAAGGCAACTTCGCAAACGCGTCCTTTGAATTATCGCCCTACGCAAACTTCATCCATAACTACATCTACGCATTTCTGCGTGGCGACGTGATTCAGGATTTCCCGGTGCGGAAGTTTGGGGCTACCAGCGCGCGCTTGTTTGGTTTTGACGCGAGCGTCACCGTCCAGCCCGCTCAGTATTTCGCCATCAAGGCGGGCGCTGATTATGTGAACGGGGAGGACACCAGGCAGAATGTGCCGCTTCCGTTCATGCCTCCATTGCGAGGCGTGTTGCGCGCGACATATCAAGGCAGGATGTATATGGGCGTGATTGAAACCCGGCTTGCGGCGACCCAAACGCGGCTCGGCGAAGGCGACACGCCAACTGGAGGATACGCGATAATGAACATCGGGGTCGGCCTGCGTTTTTCGCAGCAACGCCTTGTTCATAACATCAGCGTCCATTGTGACAACGTGTTTGACCGTGTGTACCGGGATAACCTGTCTGTCATCAAGGATTTTATTCCGCAACCAGGGCGCGGCTTCCGACTGAATTACCAAATGCTTTATTGAACGGCTGCCTGGATCGCGCGCCTTGCGAGATGGAGACGAGAGCCATCCTATCGAATTCACGGACCAAACTCGATATTGCTCGCCACACAGCTCTCATCGGAGATTCCTCGAATGCGCTTCGCCGCCCTCTCGCTGATCGTTATTGCCAGTGGTTTCACGTTCCTGCCGGCAACTGTTGACTCCACGCCGCCCCGCGGGTTTACCGCCGAGTCGGGCAGGGTGGAGCGGGACTGGGAGACGAAGTTCGACGCGCTGCCCGACGCCGCGCACATGCGCGACGCAATGCTGCGGCTTTCGGCGCGTCCGCACCACGTGGGCTCGCCGTACGACAAGGCCAACGCCGAGTGGCTTCGCGACCAGTTCCGGTCGTACGGGTGGGATGCGAACATCGAGAGCTTTGACGTTCTCTTCCCGACTCCAACAGAGCGCGTCGTGGAGATGCTCGAGCCGACCGTGTACAAGGCCGCCCTCCAGGAGCCCGTTGTCGCCGGCGATCCGACGTCCAACCAGCGGGCAGAGCAGCTTCCGTCGTACAACGCCTATTCCGCTGACGGCGACGTCACGGGCCCGCTCGTTTTCGTCAACTTCGGCATCCCCGCGGATTATGAGGAGCTGGAGCGCCACGGCATTTCAGTGAAGGGCGCGATTGTCATCGCCAAGTACGGCGGGTCGTGGCGCGGCATCAAGCCGAAAGTCGCTGCCGAGCATGGCGCGGTGGGCTGTCTCATCTACTCGGATCCGCGCGATGACGGCTACGCGGGCGGCGACGTGTTTCCAAACGGACCGATGCGGCCGGCGCAGGGGGTGCAGCGCGGCTCGGTGGCCGACATGCCGACGTATCCCGGCGATCCGCTCACGCCCGGCGTCGGTGCGACAAAGGATGCGAAGCGTCTTCCGCTCGCCGAAGCGAAGACGATCACGAAGATCCCGGTGCTTCCCATATCCTACGGCGACGCGCAGCCGCTTCTCGCCGCCCTTCGCGGCCCGGTGGTACCTCCGGCGTGGCGCGGTGGATTGCCAATCACCTACCGGTTCGGCCCGGGCCCGGCGCGGGTCCATCTTCGCGTTAAGTCCGAGTGGAGCTTGAAGACAATCAACGACGTGATCGCGAAAATGCCCGGCACCACCGAGGCGGACGAGTGGGTGATTCGCGGAAATCACCACGACGCCTGGGTGAATGGCGCTGAGGATCCGATTTCCGGGTTGGTGGCGGAGCTGGAGGAGGCGCGCGCGCTGGGCGCATTGCACAAGCAGGGATGGCGGCCGAAGCGCACGATCATCTACGCCGCGTGGGACGGCGAAGAGCCCGGTTTGCTTGGCTCGACCGAATGGGCGGAGACGCATGCAGACGAGTTGGCGCAGCATGCCGTGGCGTACATCAACAGCGACACGAACGGCAGGGGCTACCTCGGAATCGAGGGATCCCACTCGCTGGAGAAGTTCATAGACGGAGTGGCGCGCGACGTGACCGATCCGGAGTCGGGGAAAAGCGCGAACGAGCGTGCAAGGCTCCGTACTATCCGCAGCGGCAGCAAGGAAGCGCAGAAGGATGCCCGCGAGCGCGATGACCTGCGCATCGGCGCGCTCGGATCAGGCTCCGACTATTCGACGTTCCTCGACCACCTTGGCGTTGCCGCCCTCAACCTCGGCTATGGCGGTGAGGACAACGGCGGCATCTACCATTCTGTGTACGATGATTTTTACTGGTTCAGCCACTTCAGCGACTCGAGCTATGTCTATGGCAAGGCCCTGGCGCAGACAGCGGGTAAAGCAGTTATGCGACTGGCGAGTGCCGACCTCCTTCCGTTTGCCTTCACGAATCTCTCCGAGACGGCGAACGGTTATATGAAGCAGATCCAGAAATTGCGCGACAGCACGAACGATCAGCTCACCGAGCGGAACCGGGCGATCGAAGAGGGAGTTTACCTGGCGACGAGCGATCCGCGTGATCCGGTTCGTGCGCCTGCACACGAAAACCCGCCGCCGCAGTTCAATTTCGCGCCGCTCCAGACTGCGTCCGATTCGCTCACTCATGCTGCGGCCCGATACGATGCTGCCTACACGGCGGCGCTGAGCGGTGCCGTCGCACAATCGCCCGCCCGCGCTTCGGCGCTCAAGTCAATCAACCAGCGACTGCTTCAGGCCGAGCGTGCGCTTACATCTAATGAAGGGCTGGCGGGGCGCGGGTGGTACAAACATCTGCTCTACGCGCCGGGGTTCTACACGGGTTACGGCGTGAAAACGATGCCCGGGCCGCGGGAGGCGATCGAGCAGCACCAATGGGCGAGCGTTGACGGCGAGATTGGACGGGTTGCCGCGGCGCTGGAGAGGGAGGCCACGCTGGTTAGTCAGCTCGCCGATCAACTTGGGCTCATCCGGTAACCGCTTCCCGGTACCTGCTACCCGTGCCCGCTGACCGCTATCCGCTGCGCGCTTTCCGCTGACCGCGTTTCGCTGACCGCGACGGGAAGCGGGAGACTGGAAGCGGATGACGGGTTACGGGAGACGGGTGGCGGGAGGCGGGCACGGGTACCGGGTACCGGGAAGCGGATGGTGGGCCATTGCGTTGATGGCGCTGCCT
>Ga0097691_1002917_pt1 | contig 10934 bp, 13 predicted proteins | sample NGESurdeep072012_8_FD_72858 | JGI IMG/M metagenome (GOLD analysis project Ga0097691, IMG submission 72858) | Arctic peat soil microbial communities from Barrow, Alaska - NGEE Surface sample 210-1 deep-072012 | ecosystem: Environmental > Terrestrial > Soil > Wetlands > Peat ...
CTTCGCCGGTATCGCGGCGGCCGTGAAAACCGGCAGCGTCGGCATCGTGTTCGGACTGGTGTTCCTATTGGCAGGGCTGTGCTTCAAGATTTCGGCGGTGCCGTTCCACATGTGGACGCCCGACGTCTATGAGGGCGCACCGACGCCGGTGACCGCGTTCTTCGCCTCCGCGCCGAAGGTCGCCGCACTTGCGATGTTCACCCGCGTGACGCTCACCGCATTCCCGGGCATCGTCTCGCAATGGCAGCAGATCGTGGTGTTCGTTTCGATCGCCTCGATGGCGCTGGGAGCGTTCGCCGCCATCGGCCAGAAGAACATCAAGCGGCTGATGGCCTATTCATCGATCGGCCACATGGGTTTTGCCCTTGTAGGACTGGCCGCCGGCACGGCCGAGGGCGCGCAGGGCGTGCTGGTCTATATCTCGATCTATGTGGCGATGACGCTTGGCAGCTTCACGGTCATCCTGGCCATCAAGCGCAACGGTCAGCATTTCGAGAACATCAGCGACTTTGCCGGACTATCGCGCACCAATCCGTTGCTGGCATTCTTCTTCGCCATGCTGCTGTTCTCACTGGCTGGCGTTCCGCCGCTGGCGGGCTTCTTCGCCAAATGGTACGTGTTCGTCGCGGCGATCAAGGCAGGCTTGTTTACGCTCGCCGTTATCGGCGTGGTCACGAGCGTGGTCGGCGCGTTTTACTATCTCACCGTCATCAAGGTGATGTATTTCGACGAGCCGCTCGTCAAGCTCGACCCGGTGCGCATGGAACTGCGCACGGTGCTGGCGGTCACGGGCCTCTTCAACATCTTCTTCTTCGTCTATCCGGGGCCGCTGGTCAGCGTGGCCACGGCCGCGGCGAAGTCGCTGTTTTAGGGCATGATCCCGAAAAGTGGATCCCGGTTTTCGGAGGAGATCATGCCCAAAAAAAACATCGGCACCCAGACATATCCGGCTAAGCCGGATCAGGCCTGAGATGGCTTTTGCGCTCGGCCCGCGAGTTCTATCGGCGGGTTACCGGCTCGTCGCCTTCGATCACATCGGTTCGACCAACGCGGAAGCCATGACGCGCGCGCGCGACGGCGAGCGCGGGCCCACGTGGTTCGTGACCTCGGAACAGACGGCGGGACGCGGACGAAGGCATCGCCCCTGGATCGCGCCGCGTGGTAACCTCGCCAGCAGCATCCTTGAAGTGATCGACGTATCGCCGGCGGTCGCGGCGACCCTGGGCTTTGCGGCGGGACTTGCGCTGGAGGCGGCGCTGCAAAGGCTAAGCATTGAGGCGTCGCTGAGATCAGCGGGATCGAATGATATGAAGTTTTCGCTGAAATGGCCTAACGACGTGCTGGCGGGGCCCAAAAAGCTCGCCGGCATCCTGCTGGAGGCGGAAGCCGTAGCCGGCGACCGCCTCGCTGTCGTGGTCGGCATCGGCACCAACGTCGTCGCAGCGCCGGAGGGCACCGCGACGCCAGCGACCTCGCTGGCGGCGCTGGGCGTCCATATCGGCGCGGAGGAACTGTTCGCCGAGCTGTCGGACGCCTGGGTGAAATTCCGCGGGCTTTGGGACAACGGCCGCGGCTTTGGCGAAATCCGGAGGCTCTGGCTGGAGCGCGCGGCCGGGCTTGGACAGCCGGTCGCGATCCGGACCGGCGGCTCGACGGTGGAGGGCACATTCGACAGCATCGATGAGTCGGGTTGCATGATAATCGGGACATCCGGCGGCAAGCGGGTCCAGATATCCGCGGGCGATGTCTATTTCGGCTCGGCCGCCTCGGTGGGAGCAGCCTGATGGCGCGGCCGGATGAACTGACCTTTGCGCCGCTTGGCGGTGTCGGCGAGATCGGCATGAACCTGTCGATCTATGGCCTCGGCAACCGCCACCAGCGCTCCTGGCTCGCGGTTGATCTCGGCGTGTCCTTTGGCGACGAGGAGCATCTGCCCGGCATCGACCTGATCATGCCCGACATCCGCTTTCTCGAAAAAGAGCGCAAGAACCTGGTCGGGCTGGTGCTGACGCACGCCCATGAAGACCATTTCGGCGCCATCATGGATCTGTGGCCGAAGCTGAAATGCCCGATCTATGCCACCAAATTCAGTGCGGCGCTGTTCGAGGCCAAATGCGCTTCCGAGCGCAATCCGCCGAAAATTCCGGTCACGGTGGTGCCATCGGGCGGCCGCATCGATCTCGGGCCCTTCAGCGTCGAGTTCATTCCGGTGGCGCATTCGATTCCGGAATCGCACGCGCTGGCGATCCACACCTCCGCTGGCACCGTGCTGCATACCGGCGACTGGAAGATCGATCCGACGCCGATCATCGGCGTGCCGACCGACGAGCGGCGGTTGCGCGAGCTAGGCGAGGCCGGCGTGCTGGCGCTGATTGGCGATTCCACCAACGCGGTGCGGGAAGGGCGCTCGCCGTCGGAGGCGGAAGTCGCAAAGACCATCACCGAGCTGATGAAAGCGGCAAAGGGGCGGGTCGCCGTGACCACTTTTGCCTCCAACGTCGCGCGGCTGCGGGCGGTGGCGGACGCGGCAAAGGCCGCCGGCCGCGAAGTGGTGGTGGTCGGCCGCGCCATGGAGCGCGTGGTCCAGGTCGCGCGCGAGACCGGCTTTCTCGACGGCGTGCAGAATTTCCGCGGCGCCGACCTCTATGGTCACTTTCCCCCCGACAAGGTGGTGGCGCTGTGCACGGGAAGCCAGGGCGAGCCACGCGCGGCGCTGTCGCGCATCGCCAATGACGATCATCCGCAGGTGACGCTGAACAAGGGCGACTGCGTGATCTTTTCCTCGCGCACCATTCCCGGCAACGAGAAGGCGGTGGGCGCCATCATCAATGGCCTGATCAATCAGGGCATCGAGGTGATTACCGACCGCACCCACCTCGTCCATGTCTCCGGCCATCCGCGCCGCGACGAACTGCGCGACATGATCTCATGGGTGCGTCCGCAGCTTTTGATCCCCGTTCACGGCGAGGCGCTGCATCTGTTCGAGCATGCCAAGCTGGCGCGGGCCGCCGGCGTGCCCAAGGTCCTGATCTGCCGCAACGGCGATCTGGTGAAGCTGGGCCCGGGTGATCCCGGCATCATCGAGCAGCTGCCGTCGGGACGGCTCTACAAGGACGGCTCGATCCTGGAAGATGCCAGGTCGCGCGCGGTCGTCGAGCGAAAGAAACTGGCGTTCTCGGGTTGCGCGTTCATAGCCGTCGCGGTGACCGAAAAGGGCGAACTCGCCGACGATCCCGAGGTAGATCTCGTGGGCATCCCGGAAAAGAATACGGCCGGGGAGATCATCGACGAGATCGTGTTCGACGTCGTGGTGTCGACGGTGGAGGGCCTGCCGCGGGCACGGCGGCGCGACCCCGATGCGATGGCGGAATCGGTGCGCCGGGCCGTGCGCGCCACAATCAACGAGCATTGGGGCAAGAAGCCGCTGTGCTATGTTCACGTCCTGACGGTCTAGCGCGTCTTCCGCAAAAGTGGAACACGCGCAAATTATGAACCAGGCGGAGGAATTCATGCTGGGCCGGCTCAATCACGTGGCGATCGCGGTCAGGGACGCCGAGAAAGCCGCCAAAATCTATGGCGCGGCGTTCGGCGCCGATATCTCCGCGGCGGTGCCATTGCCCGAGCACGGCGTCATCACCGTGTTCGTGACGCTGCCCAACACCAAGATCGAATTCATTCAGCCGCTCGGCGAAGCCTCGCCGATAGCAAAATTTCTCGAGCGCAACGCCGACGGCGGCATCCACCACATCTGCTATGACGTGCCCGACATCATCGCGGCGCGCGACACCCTGATCAGCGAGGGCGCGCGGGTGCTCGGCGACGGCAAGCCCAGAATCGGTGCCCACGGCAAGCCGGTGCTGTTCCTGCATCCGAAGGATTTTTCCGGCGCCCTCGTCGAAATCGAGCAGGCCTGAGCCGTGGCCTATACAATCTCAACGGCGTTCGCGATCTACTTCGTGATGTGGTGGATCGTGCTGTTTCTCACCTTGCCATTCGGCGTGCGCAGCCAGCACGAGGACGGCGAGGGCGCGCCCGGCACCGATCCCGGCGCGCCGATCGCCAGCCTGATGGGCCGCAAGCTGATCTGGACCACGGTCATCTCGGCGGTCATTTTCGGCATCTCATGGCTGGCCTACAATGCGGGCCTTCTGAATATCGAGCGGTTGTCGAAACTGATGGGGCTCTGACTGTTCGATTGTCGGGCTGGGAGAACAGCAAATGACGTTTCAAAGGACCATCGTCGGACTTTTGATCCTGACGATCGCCGGCCTCGCCGGGGCCGTTTATATGAACTGGAGAACTTTGACCCAGCTCCGGACGGTAAAAGCCTTCGTCGAAGGCTATGTCTTTGCGGAAGCCGTCGCGGCCTGCGAAAAGGCGCCGAGCACCACCCCGTTCAAATGGAATGGCGGGACCAAAACCGCGGTCATCGGATTGAACTCGGTCAAGCTCGACAAGTACACGATCAGTGCGAGCTATACGCTGGTCGCCGACGGCGTGTTTTGCGACTACGACCCGATCAAGAAGAAGGCCGATATCGGATCGAATTTCCTCGAACGGGATTGACCAAGCGTCAGAAAGGCCTGCAAATAGCCGACTTCAGTGCCTTGGCCCCGAACCTTGCCAAACATCGACACCAGCATTTTCGGCGGGACGGCGAGCGGGAAACGGCCAAGCTATTCCTAAATTAGGCGCAGCAGTCCGTCGGCGTGAAAACCATCAGGTCGTGGGCGCGTAGAACTCACCCACCAGGTAACGAATATAGCCCGGTTTGGAGTCAGACGAGTGCGTGGCGACGAAATACCCTGCGGGCGCGGCAATCCACAAGCCGATCTGCTCATCTGTTAGCCTGACGATTCCGTCACGGAATTTATAATCGCCGGCCTTCGTCGGATCACCTACGTCGTTCCAGCCGATACGAACTTCCATGATCAGCACCGCGCTTGGGAACCGCCTTCACCTCCGAAGGCTGCATTCACCGATATAGCTTCTTCCAGTGTAATCTCCTCATCGAAAATATGCAAAACGAGTAGGCGGGTTGCCACCATTCTTGCCACCCAGCTCATTAAAATGTGTCGGGACGGAAGGGGACGGGAAGGGCGCGGCTAACCTCTGCGCAGCCCAATTAAATCAACGCATTTGTTGCGCGGCGTAATTGGATGGGATGACGTACCTATTCCGCCTGCAGCCGGACCGCGTCGCTTTGAGCAATGACCTGATCAAGCTCTGCCAGCAAGCTTCGCCACGCATCCTCGATCTCCTGCGACCACTCTGTGCCGAGAATTTCGCGCAAGGTGTCGGCAATCACGCCGAAGAATTCACCGAACAGCTTTCGGGGCGTGCCATAGGCATCGTGCGACTGCACCTCGCATTCGATCATGCGAAAGTGTCCGGCGCGGTCGCCGGCAAAGTCCATGATGGCGTCGATGGCCAGCGCCAGCATTGAACCTTTCACCAGATCGCCGCCTTCGCGCCGGAACATCGCTTCGGCTTCCGGGTGCTCGCGGAACAGGCGGCGATAGACCAGCGGTGTCAAATCCTCGCAACGCTCGGCGGCGAGTTCAAAACTGTGCTGGATCGGATTGGCTGGCGCCGACATTTCCGCTGCCTTAACTCGAAACGTTCGCGTTTCTTCATGCGAACCGGCAACCACTTCGCTTCGAAAACGTCATGAAACATCGCGAAAAAAAGAGCAGGGCCCAAGCCCTGCTCCAAAAATTGTGTCGACCCTTATTTCCCCGAAAAATTGGATTTGATCTTGATTGACGGGGCGACGCTGCTTGTGCGCGCCAGGGCTCCTCCCGAGACTTGGACCACCAGACTTGAACCTCTCGGCCAGCCTGAGCCCGCATTGCTAGACCATCTTTTTCATCTTGTCACCATTTCCGGCAACGATTGTTCAAAATTCGAGCAATTTGCGAAACGATTGGAATTTCGCCACCGCCGGTTGTACGCAAGCCGGAAAATCGACCCGTTAACGGGGACAGGACCAGCAAGGAGCAGGAAAATGCAGGTCTCCGCGTTCCGACGGCCATCGGAGATCGGAATAAGCCGGTGCCCGAAGTGTATCATTTTGTACAACGCCAGATCGCCGGGAACCTAATCTCGACACCCGACTCTGTGCATGATTAGTTGATGATGCCGAAAACAGGTGGATGGATTGATGCGCCGGCGGTTGCGGAAATTTCTTCCGATCGTCCTGATCGCCCTGACGGTGCAGATCTTCGCACCGATCGCGGCGTGCTGGGCGGCCGGCATCGCCGCTTCCGATCCGCTGCATTCCGCCGTCATCTGCCATGACGATGCGGCCTCGACCCCGGGCCAAACCGATCACACCGGCCAGCCCCGCGCGCATGATGGCTGCTGTTCCGTTTGCAGCGTGGTCCACGCCGGCGCGCCGGTCGGCACACCGCAAACCGCGGTCGCGACGCCCTATCGCGACCCCGCGCGCGTGGTCTGGCTGGAACGCATGCCGGACCTGTTCGGCGCCCGAACCGGCTCGCACGCGCAAGCGCGCGCGCCACCGCCGTTGACGTGAATTGGGCGGCCGTCGGCCGTTGATGCATTCACAAGTCACACATGCGGAGATTTTTTTCATGACGATCCGTCATGCGCGCGCGGGCCTGTCAGGGCTCGCTATCGCACTTGTTCCCTTAAGCGGAGGCGCTGCCCACGAAATCGTCGGTAACCGCTTCTTTCCGGCCACGCTCGGCATCGATGACCCCGGCGTCAACGACGAACTGGCCTTCCCAACCGTCTCCAGTTTCAAGACTGGCGACGATCCGTCGTATCGGCAGCGCGATATTTCCACGGAGTTTTCCAAACGAATTACCGAGGCGTTCGCGGTGTCCTTTGGATCGACCTACAGCCACCTCAGCCCGCCCGGAGGACCGGCCGGGATGGGAGCAAACGGCTTTCAGAATCTCGAAACCGGGTTCAAATACCGCCTCTTCAAGGACCCCGCGCATGAGTTCGTGATGTCGGTCGGTCTCGGCATCGAATGGGGAGGGACCGGCGCGCGAAGCGTCGGCGCAGACCCGTTCAATACCTACACGCCGGCGGTTTTTTTCGGCAAAGGGTTCGGCGATCTCCCCGACACGCTGTCCTGGATTCGACCCGTCGCGATCACCGGCCAGGTCGGCTACGCGATCCCGGGCAGACATTCGACCACGACTTTTGGATTCGATCCGGATACCGGAGATCCGACGGTTGACACCGAATTCCATCCGCGGGTTTTGAATTGGGGTGCGACCGTTCAATACAGCATGCCCTATTTGAAGTCCGCTGTCGTGGACCTCGGCCTGCCGGATTTCATCAATCATCTGGTCCCAATCGTGGAGGCAACGTTCCAGACCCCGGTGGCGAACACCCTCACATCTGGTACGTTGACGACGGGCACCATCAACCCCGGTGTCATCTGGGTCGGAAATACCTTTCAGGTCGGCATCGAGGCTCTGATTCCGACCAACCGGCAAAGCGGGACCAATGTCGGCGTGATCGCACAATTGCACTTCTTCCTCGACGACATCGATCCCAAAGGAATCGGCAAGCCGATCTTTGGTAACGCCGTCCAGCCCGCAAATCCCCTTGGGAGGAATTGACCATGCGCCGCCTGGCTCTTGCCGGAATGATTCCGCTGCTGCTGTTGCTAGCGACCGGAGAAGTATCCGCGCATGCTTCGCTCGACCGTGCCGAGCCGCGCGTCGGCAACAAGGTCGCGACCGCGCCGCGCGAGGTGACGCTGTGGTTCACCCAAAAGCTGGAGCCGGCCTTCAGCACCATCAGCGTGACCGACTCCGCCGGTCAGCGCGTCGATAGCGGCAAGACCCGTGTCAGCGGCAACCAGATGTCGGTCCCGCTGCGTGCCGGGGGCGCCGGAACCTACCGAGTGAACTGGCATGTGCTTTCGGTGGATTCGCATAGCACCGACGGCAGTTTCACGTTCCAGGTCGGTCAGTAGACGCAAAGGGCCACCCCATGGACTGGTTCGGAGCAGGGGTCGACGGGCCTCTGGTCGTCATTCGCGCGATCCATTTCGCCGCCGCTACGGTGACAGCCGGAACCCTGGTTTTCCGGGCGGTGGTGAGACCCGTTGTATGCAGGGATCAAGCGATAGCCGGACTATTCCGCACGCAAACCCTGCGCATCGCCTGGATTGGCATGGCTCTCACCTTGGCGACCGGGCTGATCTGGCTCTTGTTTCAGGCAGCCTCGATGAGCGGACTCCCGTTCGCTGAGGCCATGACATCGAGCGTGCTGTCGACGGTGTTGAGCCAGACGCAATTCGGACTGGTGTCGGAAATTCGCCTTGTGCTTGCGACCATTTTGGCCGCCTGTTTGGCTGCTGACCGGTTTCCGCTGGGCTATTGGCTCGCGCCCGCCGCGGCGCTCGGCCTGACCGCGGCTATCGCGTGGACCGGCCACGCCGGGTCGACTCCGGGTGAAACGGGAAACCTGCATCTGGCATCCGATGCGCTGCATCTTGCCGCCGCTTCCGCCTGGGTCGGGGGCCTGGTGTCACTGGTGCTCCTGCTCGCGCTCGCCCGGCGCCATTGGACGGTCGCGGGGGCGTTGCTGGCGTGGGAGGCGGCGATGAGGTTTTCGACCCTGGGCATCGTCAGCGTCGGAACGCTGGCGGCGACCGGCATCGTCAACGCATGGATCCTGGTCGGCTCGGTTCATGCGCTGGTCATCACCGGATATGGCCGGCTCCTGATGCTCAAGCTTGTTGTTGTCGCCATCATGCTGGTGTTCGCTGCGATCAACCGGTTCTGGTTGACGCCACGGCTTGCCGTTTCGTCAGGCGACGAACCGCGGCTCGAGGCGCTTGGTCAATTGACGCGCAACAGCGTCATCGAGATCGTCCTGGGTCTTGTCATCTTCGCCATTGTCGGCGCGCTCGGCACGCTGCATCCCGCAATCCACCTGTCGTAAACTGTTGAGGCAATAACGCTCGCAAATGTTTCCACCCTGACCGTGCCACCCGACCGTTGAGAGGGTAAAAGGACCAAAAAATGCAGATCAAGAAACCGGCGTCGATATCGTTCACCCGCGCAATCGCTGTTGTCGCCATGCTCTGGGGTTTTCTCGCTGCGCCTGCGCAGGCCGAGGAGGTCAGGGCGGGCGATCTCGTGATCACGCAAGCCTGGAGCCGCGCCACGCCGGGTGGCGCGACGATCGGCGGCGGCTATCTGACCATCGAGAACAAGGGCTCGGTCGCGGATCGGCTGCTCGGTGGTTCGGCTGAAGTCGCCGGTAAAGTCCAGGTCCACGAAATGTCCATGAACAATGGCGTGATGACGATGCGCCAGCTCGACAAGGGGTTGGCGATCAAGCCCGGCAAGACCGTCAAACTCGCGCCGGGGGGCTTTCACCTGATGCTGCTCGATCTCAAGGGTCCGCTCAAGCAGGGCGACAAGCTACCGGTTACCCTGGAATTCGAGAAGGCGGGCAAGGTGAAACTCTCGCTCGAGGTGCAGGGCGTCGGCGCGCAGAGTCCGGCGGGTGAGGGAAGTTCAGGCGGTCCGATGCCCATGAAGAAGATGCCTTCCGGCATGAAAATGTGAGGCGGATGATGCCGAAGGCCAGCCGGCGGCTTGTTCTCGCCGCCATCGCCACGCTTGCGACGGTCCGGCTGGCGGCGGCCGCGCCGCTGGCGCTCCATATCCATTCCGAGCGGGCGATGTTCCAGGTTCTGATTTCGCCGGGCGCCGTTGGCACCGACAGCTTCGTGCTGCAACTGATGTCCGGCGATGGAAATCTGCTGCGGGTGAAGGAAGCGACGGTGGTCTTGAGCTTGCCCGAGCATGGCATCGAACCGCTGGCGCGAAAGGCCGCGCTGGGCGCCGACGGCTATTGGCATCTCAACGACGTGCCGATGCCGCATCCCGGCCGCTGGCATGTCCGTATCGACGCCGTGACGGACTTCCAGAAGATCACGCTGGAAGAGGACTTCGAGCTGCCGGCGCGCTGAAAGCCCGCTTGAGGTTTTTTCCTCGATCGCCGGTCTGCGACGCGCTCATGCCTTATTCGCGCCCTCACTGTCGCCTGCAAAACAGCAGGAAATCCGATAGTTAGCCGGCTTTTTGCTGATCCCCGCCCTTGTGTTTTTGCACCCGATCCGGTTTCACTGCTGGCTTCCCGTGCCTGACCGATTCTTCTGGTGTGCCCATGCGATTGTCGCGGTTCTTTCTGCCCATCCTCAAAGAGAATCCGAAAGAAGCCGAGATCGTCTCGCATCGCCTGATGCTGCGCGCCGGCATGATCCGGCAGGAGGCGGCGGGTATCTATGCCTGGCTGCCGCTCGGTTTGAGGGTGCTGAAGAAGATCGAGCAGATCGTCCGCGAGGAACAGAACCGGGCTGGCGCCCTGGAACTGCTGATGCCGACGCTGCAGCTGGCGGACCTCTGGCGCGAAAGCGGCCGCTACGATGCCTATGGGCCCGAGATGCTGCGCATCACCGACCGGCACAAGCGCGAGCTGCTGTACGGGCCGACCAACGAGGAAATGATCACCGAGATCTTCCGCGCTTACGTGAAATCCTACAAAAGCCTGCCGCTCAATCTCTACCACATCCAGTGGAAATTCCGCGACGAGCAGCGCCCGCGCTTCGGCGTGATGCGCGGCCGCGAATTCCTGATGAAGGATGCCTATTCCTTCGACATCGACGAGGCCGCGGCGCGGCGCGCCTACAACAGGATGTTCGTCGCCTATTTGCGGACTTTCGCGCGGATGGGATTGAAGGCGATCCCGATGCGCGCGGAAACCGGCCCGATCGGCGGCGATCTCAGCCACGAATTCATCGTGCTCGCGGAAACCGGCGAGTCCGCGGTGTATTGCGACAGCGACGTGCTCAATCTGCCGGTGCCCGGCGAGGAGATCGACTACGACGGCGATCTCACCCCGATCATCAAGCAATGGACCTCGGTCTATGC
>Ga0097691_1002919_pt1 | contig 10920 bp, 11 predicted proteins | sample NGESurdeep072012_8_FD_72858 | JGI IMG/M metagenome (GOLD analysis project Ga0097691, IMG submission 72858) | Arctic peat soil microbial communities from Barrow, Alaska - NGEE Surface sample 210-1 deep-072012 | ecosystem: Environmental > Terrestrial > Soil > Wetlands > Peat ...
TTCCGCCCACCGCCGGCTTCTTCGCCAAGGCGTACGTGATCCTGGCGGCCGTCCAGGCCGGGGGGTGGCTGACGGTCCTCGCCGTGATCGCGGTCCTCAACGCGGCGGCGGCGGCGTTCTACTACCTCCGCGTGATCGTCTACATGTACATGCGCGATCCGTCCGGCGAGCCGGCGCCGGTTGCGCACGGCACGCTGCTCCGCCTGGGACTGGGCATCACGGCCGTCATGACGGTGATCCTGGGGCTGTTCCCAGGGCTTCTGCTCCCGAGCGTCTCGTCGGCGGCGCAGGCGATCGGCGTCACCATCCGCTGACCGGCGGCGGACCCCGGCGTGCCGTCACGCGCCGTCGGGCGGATCGGCCTCAGCGTCCGGCGCGATCCTCCGCCTCGAGCGCCCGGGCCAGTGCCCGCAACACGACCGCCGATGCGGCGGGCTCCGGCAGGATGACGTTCGCCGCTGCGAGCAGCTCCGGGGGCGTCTCACCGGCTCCTTGAACGCCCAGCAAGAGGCTCGCGGCCAGGCGTCCCGCGTCGCGTTCGCGAGTCACCACCGCGAAGGCCTCTGTATCGGAGCGGTCATCCCCGATGACCAGCGCGGCCGTCGACCCATGGCGCTCCAGGAGTCGCGCCACGGCCTCGCCCTTCGCCCCGGCGTCCTCCGGTCGCAGCTCCACGATCCGGCGACCCTCCGTGTATCGGAAGCGCGGGCCGCGGAGCGCGGCAGGGAGGGCCGCCCCCGCATCGTCAAGGGCGGCGAGGATCCGGGCTCGTGCGGCGACGACATCGTCGGCGGCCCGGAAGTGGAACGCGACAGACGGTCCCTTTGGCTCCACGAAGAGCCATGCGGCGCCCCCAAGCAGTCGCTCCACCTCGTCGCCCAGCCGTCGCGCGACGGCATGATGCTCGGCCAGGCGCGGGTCGTGGGACACCCTGAGCCGCTCCGCGGCGACCCCGACCGGGAGGTCGCCGCCCTGGATCCCGTGGTCGCCCAGGTACGTCAGCCCGCCCACGCGCACGCGGCCGGCCACGTCCAGGGCGGTTCGGCCCGAGAGGATCGCGAGCGCCAGCCGGTCCGGGCGCCGGCGGGCGATCCGGGCCAGGCGCCGCAGCGCGCGGCGGGCGGCCGGCAGGATCGTTGGCGCCATCGGGTCCGGGGAGATCGCGGCCAGCGTCCCGTCGAAGTCGCACACGACGAGGAGCCCGCCGGGCGTGGCGGCCAGCGCGCGGACGGCGGCCACGGCCCGCTCGACGGCGGCGGTCTCCGGATCGACGACGGGCCGCTCGGAACGGCGGCCGCGGGCGACCCCCACCTTCACGGCTTCACGGTCACGCCGGGCAGGATAGCCTGGAGCCCCCGGGCCATCACGTCGGGACCGATCCCGCCGAGCGCGGCGTCGCGCACGATCCCCTGGGCGTCGATGAAGTAGTGGACCGGGAGCGCGGCGGCGTCCCACGCCCGGGCGCGCGAGCCGTCCTCGTCGAGGCCCACCGGGAAGACGACGTTGAGCGACGAGATGAAGGGCGCCACCGTCTGCTCCGCCTCGCGGACGTGGATCGCGACCACTACCAGGCCGGCGTCTGCGTAGCGCGCCGCGAATCCGTTCATGACCGGGTACTCGTCGCGGCAGGGTGGGCAATACGTGCCCGTGAAGACCACCCAGACGGGCTTCCCGCGGAGCGCCGCGAGGTCGATCGTGCCGCCGCCGACCTGCGGCGCGCTGAGCGACGGGGCCGGCTTGTCGACGAGCGGGAACGGCGAGACGGTGCGTCTAGCGGACGGCGTTGATACGGCGGCGTTCCCGCTCCGCGCCGGCGTCAGCGCCGGGGCTGCGGACACGAGTGGCGTGGGCGACAGGGCGGGCGATGGCGCCAGCACAGCCGCCGACGGCACCCGGGTCACCCGGACGTCAGGCGTGCGGGTGAGCGCGACGAGGGCCGCGCCGAAGCCAACGGCGGCGCCGATCCCCACGACGAGCCCGAGGACGACTGCGATGAAGGTCCGCATCGGACGGGAGCGTACCGCGCGGGTGCCCGCTCCGCGCGGGCGGCTTCTCGGCGGGCAGGCCGGTGGCTGCGCCGCGCTCCGGCGGGCGGGCCGGGACCTTTGCCGTCCCGCCCCCGGGACGAAACCCCCGGACGGCCTCGCCCGATCCCGCTGGTAGCATGACCATCCGAATGCAACGGATCCTCGATTGGGTACGCCTCCGCCTGCTCCCGGCCGCCCTCACGGCGGCGGGCGTCAGCCTGCTGGGCGCGGGCCTGCTCACGTACGGGACGCCGGCGCAGGCAACCGCGCCGAGCCCGTCACCGGTGACGTCGTCCGCACCCAGCGCCTCCCCGACGCTCCTCCCGTTTCCCACCCCGGGCGCGTCGGCCGCTGCCTCGGCGAGCCCGGCGGCGGCACGGGTCGCCACGCGCGTGGTCGTGCCGGCCCTGAAGATCGACCTGCCGGTCGTGCCCCCGCCGAACGATCCCCACGCCTTCCCGTATTGCAACGTGGCGGAGTACATCCCGACGCTGAGCCAGCCGGGCTCCCCGGGGACCACCTACCTCTTCGCCCACGCGCGCGATGGCATGTTCCTGCCGCTGCTCCTCCAGTCGCGGATCGACAAGGGAAGCGCGATGGTCGGGATGACCGTGCTGGTCTACACGAGCGACGACCAGCTCTTCTACTACGAGATCAAGAAGGTCCTGCCACACCAGTCGGAGGTCTACAACCAGCCCCAGGAGGAGCTGGTGCTCCAGACCTCGGAGGGTCCCAAGAAGGGCGTACCCGGCTACACCGGCCTCGTGCTGATCGTGGTCGCCCAGCCGCTCAGCTCCGGTCCGGCCGACCACGCCGTGGCCAACCCGACCCCGCGGCCAGTCACCTGCCAGTAGCGCGCGGCGCGCGGGAGCGTCAGATCCAGTGAATCCGGCGCAAGAATGCAACGGCTAGCCCGGCGACCACGACCGCCCCGATCGTGATCGCCCAGAAGCCGAACCCTTCCTGCCCGGCAAGAGCTGGCGTGGCCTGGCTCATGCCGAAGAGCCCGCCGATGGCTCCGATCCCGGCCAGGACCACGGTTACCCCGGTCAGCCGCTTCATGATCAGCGACAGGTTGTTGTTCACCGTCGAGAGGTACACGTCCAGGGCGCCCGAGACCAGCTCGCGGTAGGAGTCGTACTCCTCGGCCAGGTGGACCGCGTGGTCGTAGACATCCCGGAAATAGATGACGTTGTCGGGCGCGATGAGCGGCAGGGTCCGGTTCGTGAGCTGGTTGAAGAGCTCGCGCTGGGGCGCCATGACGTGGCGGATCTCGACGAGCGACCGCTTCAGCCGGAAGAGCCGTTCCAGCGTCTCGCGACCCGGCTCGTCGACGATCCGGTCCTCCAGGTCGTCGATCTCGTCCTCCAGCCGGTCGAAGACGGGGAAGTACCCGTCCACCAGCGCGTCCAGGAGCGCCCACAGGAGGAAGTCCGGGCCGCGTTCCAGGAGCGGGCCGGCGCCCTCTCGAAGGTGAGGCGCTGTCCACGGGTCCCAGGCGCGCGTGTGGACGGTCAGCAGGAAGGTGCGCCCCAGGACGAAGTCGATCTCCTCGGTGCGGACCTCGGTGTCGTACGCGATGGCGAAGGCGACCAGGTGGACGTGGTCGCCGGTCAGCTCCAGCTTCGGGCGCTGGTTGCGTTCCTCGATGTCCTCGGCGACCAGCGGGTGCAGCCCCAGCTCGCGGGCGACGGCCGTCGTGAGCTCCGGCGATGGGTCGGTCAGGTCCACCCAGTGGCGGGACGGCGATTCGCCGATGGCGTGCTCGAGCGCCTCACTGCCCGTAAGCGTCCGCGAACCGTCCTTGCCCCAGTGCTCGACCCGGAGCGCGGTCGCGGCCTCCGTGACCAAGGCGTCAGACCAGGCTGACGGGTCCGCGCTCACGCTCGTCCCCGTCGGCCCCGTCGGCCGAGTTGCCGCCATCCCCGCTCCCTCCAGCTTCGGCGGGCGCCGGCACGCCCGTCTCGGCGGAGAGCATACGCGGCCGCTCGCCGAGCGCGAGCGCCGCCGGCACGGCGACTGCCGTCACGGCCGCCGCGACAAGGAAGAGCACCACCATCGTCTCGGCCGCCTTCCGCGCCGCCCACGCTTCCAGTGCGTCCACGACCAGCGGGTCCCGAAGCGGTCGGGCCGCCAGCGCCGGCGGGACGATCGACCGGTACGCGTCGGGCGAGCCGTAGACCTGGGCAGAGAGCCGGCTGATCGCCGTCGAGCCGTAGGCGGTCAGGACGGCCAGCCCAACCGCCATGCCGATCATCCGGGCGACCGTCACGGTGGCACTCGCCGCCCCGAAGCGACGCCGTCCGACGGCCTCCACGGCCGCCGTCGAGCGCGGCGTCACCGTCAGGCCGAAGCCCAGGCCGAAGAGGCCGCCCCCGGCCGCAACCACACCCAGGTCGACGTCGGCCGTCCAGGTTCCCATCCACGCCAGGCCGGCGACCGAGGCGGCCAGTCCGAACAGCGACACGGCGCGGAGCGAGAAGTGGCGGACCAGCCACCCGGAGGCCAACGCCCCGATGGCGGTCGCCCCGGCGAGCGCCCCGAGTGCCACGCGCTGCTGGTCGGGACCGCCGTACAGGACGCGGTCCACGAACACGGCCGCGCCCACGATCGCGGTGGCGAACCCGTAGCCCGTCAGCAGCGAGACGAGGGCAGCGGAGCTGAAGACGCGGTCCCGGAAGAGCCGCGGGTCGAGGAATGGGTCCGGCCGGCGGAGCGCGTGGACCACGGCCACGATTCCGGCAGCGACGCCGAGCGATACGAGGCCGACCGAGAACAGTGTCGGGTCCAACCCGAGCGTCGCGCTTGTGCCGCCGGATTCGCCCAGGAGGGTGACGCCGAGGAGGATCGCGCCGGCCGCGAACGTGAAGAGCGTCGCGCCCGCCAGGTCCAGGCGGGCCCGGGTTCGCGGCGTGTCCCAGCCGGTCGTGGCCGCCCACCCCAGGGCGAGCGCCGCGATCCCGATCGGGACGTTGACGTAGAAGACCCAGCGCCAGGCGGGAGCCACCAGCTCCGTGAGCGGCCCGCCCAGGATCCCGACCCGGGCCAGCGCCGCCTCGGGGCGGAAGGCGCCGAGGATCGCGGCGCCCAGGAACGGGCCGGCCGCCATGCCCAGGAACGTGAGCGCGCCGATGATCCCCAGCGCGCGTGGGCGCGCGTGGCCCTCGTACAGGTGCGACGCCGCGGCCGTGGCCACGGGCACCAGCGCGCCGCCCCCGAGCGCCTGCACGACCCGCCCGATGATCAACGCGTCCATGCTCCCGGCGCTCCCCGCCAGCAGCGATCCCAGCGTGAAGAAGACCAGGGCGCCGAGGAAGAGGCGCCGGACGCCCCACAGGTCGGCCAGGCGGCCGGCCAGCGGCATCGTCCCCACGTACACGAGGAGGTAGGCGTTGATGATCCAGCTCGCGTGGCGGAGGTCGGTCCAGGCGCCGAGGTCCGCCACGATGGCCGGCAGGGCGACCGCCGTGATCATCAGCTCCAGTCCGGCGAGGAAGACGCCGGTTCCCAGCACGGCGAGCAGGACGAGCGAGGCTCGGCGGTCCATGCTTGGAGTGTAGGGGAGGGCACGAAGCACCGATGCCGGCCGGCCTGGAAATCGAGCGGAAGTACCTGCTCTCGAGCGCGCCCTCTGACGCCGAGCTGGCGGAATTCGGCGCCCAGCCGCGGCGGATCGAACAGGTCTACCTCCGGTCGGAGGACGGCTGGGTGCGACGCGTCCGGAAGGTCGAGGCGGCGGGCCGGACCCGCTACGTGGCGACCCGGAAGCGCGAAATCGCCGGGATCGTCCGGGAGGAGCACGAAGAGGAGCTGGATGCCGCCGCCTATGGCCGCTCCGTCGCGGAGGCGGACCCGGCGCGGCGCGCCATCCGCAAGGTGCGCCACGTCTTCCCGTTCGCCGGCCACGTGCTGGAGCTGGACGTCTTCGCCGAGCCGCCTGGCCTCGTGCTGCTCGAGGTCGAGCTGGAGGACGCGTCGGACGTGCCGACACTCCCGACCGCGATCCTCGCCCGCCTCGTCCGCGAGGTCAGCCTGGAGAGCGCCTACATGAACCACGAGATCGCGCTTCGGCCACCCGCCGACGGCTGACCCGTCGCGCTTGACGGCGGGTGTCCCAGCGCGCCACGCTTCGCCATGTGAAAGCGCGGAACCCGGACCGTGACGACGAAGTCGACCTCCCGCCCGCCGAGGCCGCGCGCGACCGGCGCCGGGACCACGACCTCCGCGCGGCCGAACGCGAGGGGATGCGCACCGGGCTCGCGAAGCAGTTCAAGCAGGTCCTCGACGCCCAGGCGAAGCGCGGCCGCGAGGCCGAGGAGGAATCGCTCCTCGAGGAGCGTCGATCGCACGAGCTCAAGGGCTCGCATCGCCCCCACAGAGCGGTCGGGCGTCCCCCGGAGTGACCGGCGGCGGCGCCGGGTGGCGGTGAATCAGGTCGGAGCGGTTGCCGATTCCAGCAGCCGGAACTCGCGGCCGCCAGCGTCCACGCGGGCGGCAACGCCGATGGGAAGCGTGAGCATGGGGTCCGTGTGGCCGAGGTCGACGTTGCCGAGAACCGGGATGCCGGCCGACGCAGTCCGCTCTTCAGCGACGTGCCAGAGGGCCTTTGCCTGCTCATCCGTGTAGCGCATCGGCCGCCCCAGGATGAGACCCGCGATCGAGTCGAACACGCCGAGTTGCTCGAGATCTGTCAGATACGCGTCGACGTGCGCCGGAGATGGGGCTTCTTCGGAGGTCTCGAGGAAGAGAATCGCCCCGCCCAGGTCCGGCCAGAAGGCTGATCCCTTGAGGTGCCAGCAAATCGTCTCGAGACAGCCGCCGACGAGCGGCCCTTCTGCAACGCCGGAGCGGAGCGTGATCCAGCCCGGGCTCGGGCGGAGTCCGCGCGCCCTGCTGAGGTCGGCCTTGGTGAAGAAGTCGAGGAACTCGTCGGTCCATTCGGCCGCCGGCTCGAAACTGGTCGGTGCGGCCCCAAACCAGGCCGCTCGCAGGAATCGATCGGTGTAGGGAAGGACAGCCGGGAACTCGGCCATCTCGACCGTGAGCGCCGGGCCGTGGAACGTCCGCAATCCCGAACGCTGCGCGATCGCCCAGAGAAGCACGCTCGTGTCGGAATAGCCCTGCAGGATCTTTGGGTGCGCGGCGATCAGGTCGAAGTCGAGATGCGGCAGGATCTGGTTGGAGTGGTTTCCACCGATCGACGCGAGGACGACGCGGACTCGATCGTCGAGGAATGCCTCGTGGATGTCAGCCGCGCGCGCCTCCGGCGATGCGGAGACCCAGCCCGCCTTCCCGCCCGCGTTTGGCATCACGCGGACCTTCAGGCCGAGGGACTCCAGGTACGCGCGGCCTCGTTCGACCCGATGGGGCCACCAACCCACGGCCGGCGCGGACGGCGAGATGATCGCCACCGTGTCGCCGGCCCGGACTCGCGGTGGGGCCACGAGGTCGCGCAGGATGTTGCGTTGCTCCATCGGCCCACTGTCGGCGACCTGGGCTCCGGGGTCAAGGTCATGACCGCACGCTGCTCGGCCGGACGGTTGGTCGCACGGCGTCCACGGCCACCGCGCCGGCGACGTGCCAACCGCCCAGGTGCCGCGCACCAGACCGTTCACATTGCACCAGGCCGGTCTTGACACTCCCGCCACGGCTCTATAGGATCAACGAGCCTTTATATAAACGCGTGTTGAGGCAATGTCCGCGAGCCGCGGATTGCGCCGAGACTCACCCCGGGAGCCTTGCCCTGTCTCCTTCGCCGGTCCGGATCCGCGGGACCCTTGCCTCGATCATTGACCAGCCGGACGACTTGCGCGACCTGCGCACGTTCCACCGGGCGCTCGCCGACGTCAACCGGCTGCGGATCGTCCGGCGCCTGGCAGAGACCCCGTCGACCGTGACGGAGCTGATCGATCACGTGGGGCTTTCCCAGCCCCTCGTGAGCCACCACCTCAAGCGCCTCCGCGACGCGGGCCTCGTGGTGACACGGCGGGTCGGGCGCGAAACGATCTGCTCTCTCCGGCCCGGAGCCTTCGATGAGGTCGCCGCACGCGAACGCGACGTGCTGGGGTACGCCCCGCCGATCGTGAGCTGAGGAGGGCGCGGATGACGATCTCCGACGACACGCGCGGCCGGATCAAGAAGCTCGGCGAGCCGGTCGCGCTCGCCCTCGGCAGGTTGGGGCTGACGCCGGACGCGCTGACGCTCGTTGGCTTCGTCATCACGGCCGTCGGAGCCGTCCTGCTCGCCAACCAGCTCTGGCTGGCCGGCGGCCTGGTCGTCTTCGTCGGGGCCGCATTCGACATGTTCGATGGAGCGCTCGCCCGCGCGACGGGCCGGGTGAGCCGGTTCGGCGCCTTCCTGGACTCCGTCTTCGACCGCATGGGCGAGGCGATCGTGTACGTCGGCCTCGTGTGGGGCACGCTCGACCTCGGCCTGTGGCGCCCTGTCGTCCTCGCCGCCGCGGCCATGGCCGCGGCATTCATGGTCAGCTACACGCGGGCCAAGGCAGAGGGCCTCGGCTTCTCCTCGGGCACCGGGATGGCGGCCGTCGGCCTCGCCCCGCGGGAGGTGCGGATCGTCATCCTGACCCTCGGCCTCGTCGCTGCGGGCATCCTCCCCGGCTTCCCGGAGGACATGGACATCCCCGGTGCAAGGGCGTACCCGCTCTCGGCGCTCGCGCTCGAGGCCGCGCTCGGACTCATCGCGATCCTCGGGACGATCACCGTCATCCAGCGGATCCTGCATACGCGGGCACTGGCGCGCCAGCAGGAGCGCGCGCAGGCAACCGAGGAGGCACTCGAGCGCCCGAGCTGACCATCGAACCACCCGGCGATCGACCCACCACCCACCTTCAACGGAGGCACCAGACGACCCGATGGCGAAGAAAGACGCGAAACAAGGGAGCACGAACGGCGTGAGCAGCAACGGAACCAGCACGAACGTGACCGGCACCTGGGCCGGCGCGAAGCGCAGGGACGGCAAGATCCGCGTCGCGATCGTCGGCGTCGGGAACTGCGCGAGCAGCCTCGTCCAGGGCCGCTACTACTACGAGAACGCCAAGGAAGGGACCTTCGTCCCGGGGCTCATGCACGTGAGCCTCGGCGGATACCACGTCCGCGACATCGAGTTCGTCGCCGCCTTCGACATCAACAAGACGAAGGTCGGCAAGGACCTCTCCGAGGCGATCTACGCGCATCCGAACAACACGATCGTCTTTCAGCAGGTCCCGCCCATGGGCGTCACGGTCGATCGCGGGATGACCCACGACGGCCTCGGCAAGTACCTCAGCCAGATCATCGAGAAGGCGCCCGGCCCCACGGCCGACATCGTCGGCATCCTCCAGGAACGCGAAGTCGACGTGATGGTCTCCTACCTCCCGGTCGGGAGCGAGGAGGCCACCAAATGGTACGCCGAGCAGGCCCTCAAGGCCGGCGTCGGCTTCGTCAACGCGATCCCGGTCTTCATCGGCCGCGAGCCCTACTGGCAGCGCCGGTTCGCCGAGGAAGGCCTTCCGATCATCGGCGACGACATCAAGAGCCAGGTCGGTGCGACCATCAGCCACCGGGTCCTGACCCGCCTCTTCATGGATCGCGGCGTCCGCCTCGACCGAACCTACCAGCTGAATTTCGGTGGCAACACCGACTTCCTCAACATGCTCGAGCGCGAGCGCCTCGAGAGCAAGAAGATCAGCAAGACGAACGCGGTCACCTCGATGCTCGACTACGAGCTTGAGCCCGGCAACGTACACGTCGGTCCGAGCGACCACGTGCCGTGGCTGACCGACCGCAAGTTCTGCTACATCCAGATGGAAGGCACGACCTACGGCGACGTGCCGCTCCGCGCCGAGCTCAAGCTCGAGGTGTGGGACAGCCCGAACAGCGCGGGCGTCATCACCGACGCGATCCGCTGCCTGAAGCTGGGCCTCGACCGCGGCCTCAAGGGGACGCTCGTCGCCCCGTCGGCGTATTTCATGAAGAGCCCGCCGGCGCAGCTCCACGATGACATCGCCTTCAACCGCGTGGAGGCGTTCATTCGCGGCGAGGACAACGAGACACTGGTTGGGACGGAGAAGCTCGTCGCCCGAACGCTCCGGACGTTTGCCAAGGGGGCCGACAAGGTCGCCGCGAAGTGACGTCCGTCCCCGGGACGCCCGGCGCCCCCGATGGGGCGCCGGGCACCAGGGCCCGGAACGAATCCCGCGAATCCCGGAGCAGTCTCCCGGCTCCCCATCGCCGGCGAGCCCAGGGGCGGCGGTTCCGGGCGCGGTTCGCCGTTCTCGGGTACCGGGCGGGAGCGTGGATCCTGGGCCGCCTCCCGCTGGAACCGGCAACGCGTGTCGGCGGCTGGATCGCGGTCGCCGTCTACTGGGCGTGGCCCGCGAAGCGACGCTACGTCCGCGCCAACGCCGCGCGCGTGCTCGGCGTCGCGTCGGATGATCGCCGGGTCGGCCACCTGGCCCGCGCCGTCTACCGGAACCAGGTCCGTTGGGTCCTGGAGCTGATGCGCCTGACGCGCCTGTCACAGGCGGAGCGGGTCGCGCAGATCGATGACAACGCGGCCGAGCCGTTCCACGCCGCGTGGCTGGAATCGAACGGGCTGATCATCGTGGGTGCCCATCTCGGCAACAACGAGGCGGCTGCGGCCGGCCTCGCGGGCCGCGGCTGGCCGATCAACGCCGTCGCCGACGACACCGCCTACGAGGAGCTCTTCGCTCACCTCGCCCGCGAGCGGCGCGGCTGGGGCGTCGGGCAGATCCGGTGGCGGAATCTCCGGGAAGTCTTCCGGGTTCTACGCCGTCGCGAGATCGTCGGGCTCCTGGTGGACTGGGGCTACCGCCCCGACGGGATCCCCGTCCGGTTCTTCGGCGCCTGGACGCGGTTCCCCGCGGGACCCA
>Ga0097691_1002920_pt1 | contig 10914 bp, 4 predicted proteins | sample NGESurdeep072012_8_FD_72858 | JGI IMG/M metagenome (GOLD analysis project Ga0097691, IMG submission 72858) | Arctic peat soil microbial communities from Barrow, Alaska - NGEE Surface sample 210-1 deep-072012 | ecosystem: Environmental > Terrestrial > Soil > Wetlands > Peat ...
CAATGCGGGCAAGGGAGACAACAATGAGGGGAACCCGTTTGCCACAATCCTCACCGGGTTTGCCTATGGGGCCTCGCTTCACATAGTTCCCCCGGTGGCGGACAAGTCGAAGGAAACCGCCTTCTACGTGCAGGATAACTGGAAGGTCACGCCCAAGCTGACGGTCAATCTGGGCTTGCGCTATGAATGGAGCACTCCCTACACCGAGCGCTACAACCGGCTCTCGTTCAGCAACTTCACTGGAGACACGGGAATCAGCATTCCCGTAGACCGGGATGGCTCCGGATTGTTTCCCCAGTTTGGACAGATTGGCAACATCGTCGGGACGACCGTGTTTCCCACCTCCGGCCACCGCAACTCGCCAGTGGATCGAAACAATTTTGCTCCGCGTTTCGGCTTTGCCTATCAACTCGCCTCCAACACAGTACTGAGGGGCGGCGCTGGACTTTTCTATGGGATGAACGTGGCCACCAACTACCAGTATGCTGGCCCGGCATTCGCGAAGACGGCCAATATGTATTTCACCAAGGACGATTTCGCAACCCAATTCGCATGTCTCGGACCTTCCCCCTTGCAGCCTAACTGTGACAGCCCATTTCCTGGCGGCCTCGCGCCGCCGCAGGGAACCACATACGGCAAGTTTGCGCAGTGGGGCTTCGGCAACTCCAGCGACTTGGATACGGGCAAAGCCCGCAACGCTGAGATCTACCAGTGGAACCTGGGCATTCAGCACATGTTTCCGGGGCAGATCGTGGTGGGTGTAGATTATTCCGCCAACCGCAGTACGCACTTGCCTTGGGCCGGCGCCGGAGGCATTTCCACCCGCAACCGCAACTTCCTCCCTTCGTCTGTCCGCAATGCGCTGGTTGCGACGTTGAACCCGACCCATGACCCCAACAACAACGCCGTAACGAATTATCTGGACACGAATGTGCCCAACCCCTTCCAATCCTGCTTCACGAGCGCGGCCGCGCCGACCTCGTATTGTCCAAGCCCGATGTTCAACCAGGCCGACGTGGCGGACTCTCGCTACCTCGATGCCGAGATTCCGCAATCCCTCCTGCTGGAGCCCTTCCCGCAATTTGATGGCGGCTTCGAGGGATTACCCACGCTGAATGCCAACTCCTGGTATCACTCGCTGCAAATCCGATTCCAGAAGCGTGCCAGCCACTACATCAGCTTCGAGGGAAACTATACCTTCTCCAAGTCTACGGATGATTCCGCTGCAGGGCGGAACGCCTGGCTTGGCAACCTCCAGTACGATAATCCGCAGTTGCTGGACAATCTGAAGGCCGAGCACGGGATCAGCGCCAACGATGCTCCCCACCGTTTGACTGCAGCCATCATTCTCGATCTCCCCGTCGGGAGGGACCGCTGGATTGGAGGCGGCATGAACCGCGTGCTGAACGGCATTGTTGGCGGCTGGTCGCTCTCCAGCGTTATCACGCTGCAGTCCGGGCAGCCGCTGGCTGTGTACAACAGCGTGGGGCGACTGGCCGATGGCAACCCGCGGCCAGACGTGGTTTGCCCCCAACTCCGGACCGGCTTGAGTTACCGCCAGGCGGCCGCGTCAGGAGGAAACCTCTCGTACCTGAATCAGGACTGTTTCGCCGATCCCGGCGACAACATTCCCGGCAATGCGCCCCGGCACTTCTCCAACCTGCGAGGCGACGGCATCGGCAACATGGATACCTCGTTTTCCAAGGAGTTCAAGATCCGCGAGGGCAAGATACTCCAGGTGCGCGCCGAAATGTTCAATGCCTTCAATCATCAACGCTTTGCCTTCCCGGATATCGGGTCGGGAGACGGCACTTTTGGCAACGTTACTTCCACCACCAACAATTTCCGTAGAATGCAGTTTGGGACGCGTTTCCAGTTCTAACCGCAAACCTGACATTAGGCTCCGATCCCAGCCAAGGCTGGGGTCGGGCCTTCACCCTGAATTCTGTTCGAAGACTGGCGGAGGAGGTTGCCAATGCAAAGGAGATCCTTCCTGAAGGCTGGCGGTGCGATCGCAGTGGCCACCGGCCTTGGAACGGGTTCGCTTTGGGGGCATGTTCCCACCCACAACTTTGACAAGTACGATTTCGGTCCCGGACCGCCGGTATCCGACCGGCTTTATCAGGGACCTTTTTCCGCTGACGATTACCCGAGTTGGAATGTGGTCATGGCCTTGACCCCCTCGCAGGAAATCGTCCCGAACTACGGCATGGGCCTCATCACCTATGTCTGCGATGAAGTCGGACCCGCGAAAAAGGACGGAGAGACTCTGGCCCAGTCCATCGAAAATCTGGTGAAGTTGCCGCTGGGCACGAAGCTCTACCTACGTGTGAACTGGAAAGACGTGCAGCAGCGGCCAGGAAGGCTCGACCCGTGCGAGCACTGGAAGCTGACCTTTGATCTGGCCCGAAGATATCAGAAGCGAGTCGGCTTCCGCGTTATGCTGAGCAACCCGGACATTCCCGATCTTGCTCTGCCTGACTTTGTGCGGTCTAAGGTCCCCATGGCGAAACTCGGCGAATGGCGGGGCCGCACACGCTACGAGCCCCGCTACGACGATCCTGCATTTCAGGCCGCATTCCGGGAGTTGGTGGACCTGCTGGCCGCCGCCTACGACGGCCATCCCGATGTGGAGTACGTGGACACGTTCATGTACGGATTCTGGGGCGAGGGACACACTTGGCCGTTGGAGTCGAACCCTTTCCCCGACCCGGTCACCGCCGAAAACACGTTCGTGAACATGTTTCAGCACCAGCTGGAACGCTGGAAGAGGACCCCGCTGGTCACCAATACGCAGCCCGACTTCAGCAAGGTGGGTAATTCTGAGCTGCTCGATCGCACCGTCCGGAGTTTCAACTGGCTGCGGACCGACACCATCTTCATTGAAAACGAGCAGATCGAGGAACTAAGCAATCGGCCTCCGTGGACGGGCGTTACGGTCGAGGTCGGCATGTCCGACGGCTCGCCGGACAACCTGCGCATGGATGAAGGCGTGACCTATACCGACAACGTGATCCATCACGTGCGCGACGTAGGTCCTTGCTACTTCTCGCTGTGGAACTGGCATCGCATCCAGGCTGATCGAATCGTCAACTACTATCGCCAATTTCCGGGCGCGATCGACGGACTGGCCCGGCAAATCGGCTACCGCGTTCGGCCCTCGTGGGTGTGGACCTACGAGGAGGGCGGCTATCCCGGCCTCATCATCGGCTTTGTAAACGATGGCTTAGCGGGGGTTCCCGGCGTCTTTCGTGTATCTGTGGCGAGCGAGGATGGAAAGGTAAACATCGGAGGGAGCCTCGATGCCGGCTACCCTCTTCCAGAAAAAGTCCGCCAGGCGAAGTTCCCGTTGCCCAAGGGGACGAACTGGAAGGGGCTGAGGCTCAGGGCGGAGATCGAAGTAAAGGGCCAAAGATATCCAGTGCGCTGGGCTTGTGGACAAAAGCTGAACGACGACGGCAGCCTGACGCTGCGCCCCACCGCCGGTCTTGGGCAAAACGACGAGGCGGGAGGCGTGTCTCCGACGTGATCTTAGAACCGGCAAACAGCAGTGCCTCTTGGCTGAAGCATGTTGCAAGCGATGTAGTACTTTTCGCCGCGTAGTTATCCAGAGTACGCAACGAGGGGCCGCGATGAAACGAAGAAGCTGTCTCGCAATTTTCTTCCTGGTGCTGTTCGCGTTGGTGTTGATGGCGGCTCCCAACTCAGGGGAACAGAATTGGACGCATTTCGTGCGTATTGGGGCCTACGGTCTGCAGAGCAACAACGCAGACCAGATTGTGCGCAACGCAGTTGAAAGCAACGTCTTTGGCATCGAAGTAGACAACGACATTCCTGGGCGCTATGAAAGCTTTCTGAACCCCGAAGAAAAGCTGAGAGCCATTCGCGCCGTCGCGCAAAAAGCACACCAGGCAGGCAATCATGCCTTCGTCTATCTCGCAGGCACCGAATGCATCACGGCGAATGCAGACAAGACTCCCCACACTCTGGCCAAGGAACATCCTGACTGGCTTCAGAGGAACACCAAAGGCGACCCCGCCGTCTTCGGAGGAGGCGCGGCCTTCTGGATCACAAAGGGTGACGAGGATGTCTGGGTCAGCCCCTATGCGCCAGAGTGGCGCAAGATTTACATGGAGCGAGTGCGGCAAATCGCAGCGACGGGAATTGACGGAATTTACGTGGACATTCCCTATTGGATGACACACTTCGACGGTTGGGAAGATACCTGGGCCAGTTTCGACGACTACACCGTAGCAGCGTTCAAAAAGCAGACGGGACTTGACGCTAAGAATGACCTCAAGCTGGGAGATTTTTCCGATGCGAACTTTCGCAAGTGGGTCGGTTTCCGAATTCAGACCATCACGGACTTCATGCAGGAGATCGACAAGAACGCCAAGTCGGTGAATCCCGCGATCAAGACGATTCCGGAAATCTATCCGGGCATTGAGGAAGAAGCGGTGCGCGTGGGCGCCGATGTGTACAGCCTGTACCCCGTTGTGGACGCGATCGCTCACGAGTACGAGTTTGGTGGAGGCGACCACATGGCGTCCTCCCGAACGCCGTTCGACTGGTTTGCCTATCAGGTGGGAATGCATTCCTTTCGGGCGTTCGCACAGGGCAAGGCAACCTGGATCCTCAACTATTCGTGGGATGGCGACAAGAAAGTGGACCGCCGGGAAGCGATGATGAACCTCGCCATGTCTCAGGTTATGGCGGGCGCGAATTTCTGGGACGCGCCCGGACATTCCATGGCTGGATCGAACGATCTGCCCACAAGGAAAAAGATCTTTTCGTGGATTGCGGCGCACGAAAAGACGTTCTATCTACCGCGCAGCCCAATACATCCGATCGGAGTGTACTTCTCTCCCTTGACCCGGGACTACTATGCGAAGGACTTCATTCGCTCGTATCGTGGAATCCTGATCTTGCTGATGCAAAAACACCTGGAGTTCCAAGTTGTCACTCCGCGTACGCTGGCAACCTTTCAGGGCCCAACCCTGATCCTCCCAGATGTGCGCGTCTTGAATGAAAGCGAAAGAACCTGGTTGCGAGACTATGTTGCAGCCGGGAAGAACCTCGTGATCACGGGCGCAGATGTTACGCAACTTGACACCGCGCCGAGCGTGGTCCGTTTCCCAGATTGTCCGGGAAAATCCTATACCGCTACGTTGGGGACGGATTTCGAACATGCGACACCCGATTCGCAAGAGGTTTTCCTGAAGAGCCTGAAGACTGAACCTACCATCAGCGTTGCAGCCTCACCCCAGGTCGCCACGTACATCGCCCAGGTCGCCGGAAAGCCACATGTCTTCCTCGCGAACTTCGCCGGTTTACGTGGTGGAGTAAACCCGGTTCAAACTTCGCAGACTGGAGTGCGGGTCACGATTGCGGGAGCATCCAAAGGCAAGGCTTTCTTCCTGCCCTTCCTGGGCGAGGTGCAGGAGTTGAAAGCCGTCCAGGCCGATGGCGGAATGACCTTCACGTTACCCGAGATTTCGAAGGGCGCAGTCTTCTGGTACGAGCCACTTACTGGAGAAAAGCAGGCCGGCGTGAATCCGTAAAATGAGTTTGATGTCAACGAGTTTGCTGTCGGACCGCCCCCTCATCAAACCTTCAAGCACCGCTTACGACGTTGCACGCTAAGCTCGTGGAGGATGTGCATGGATACAACAAGATGCTGATCCGGAAACTGCGATCGTGGGAGGAGTCAACGATGCTGGCATGCACGAAGAGGATTCGCGGCCCGAAGCTGAACACTGGACTGCCGCGTTTGATGGCCGGAGTTCTGGCACTGCTGATTGTGCCACTGTCGTTACTGGGAGAAACAGTCGAGAACCCCCGGCTTGCAGTGATCATGAGCAGGGCCAGCTTCGACCGAAAATGGGATGTGACGCAGATGTCCGGCCATGGATGGGTCGGCATCGCAAACCTGGCGGGCATCCCTTACGACACGCTCTTCCTGGAGGACCTTGTTGCTGGCGAACACCTGTCGCGTTACAGGGTGCTCGTGTTCGCCGAATGCACCAGCATTGAGCCGGACACGGTGAGCCTGCTGACGCGGGTTTTGGCGAGCTACCTGAAGCAGGGCGGCAACGTATTAATCGACGGGCCGCTCGGGGCATTCACCAGAGATGGTAAAGCTCAGGCCGCGGCCGCGCTATGGTCGTTGCTCGGCATCTCGAGTTCCGGAGTGAAGGGAGACACTAATTTCCGCATTCAGGTACGCGACAATCATCATTACATTACGCGTGCGTTCGAGCCCTCGCAGTACTTGAGCCAGGCGCTTGCGAAAGGTCTGGAAATCCAACAGTTCTCATCCGGTGGACACGTTCTCGTCACGAGCACCAACGCCCACGAATCGTTCCCATTCCTCTCTTACCGCGATACGGGAACGAGCCGTCTGGTTTTGATCAGCGATGCAATCACGTTTGCAGGTGCGACTTCGATTTTTCGCAACGAGGCGCCGCAGGGCTTCTTTCCAAATGAAGTCGTGAACGTGCTGATCCGGGCGCTCCAGTGGGCTGCCTACGGCGATGTGCACGGTGCGTTCCCGGCCCCGCAGTTCTCTAACGCCAACCTGGCCGTCATCGTTCGCCTCGACGCCGACAACACGCAGAACCTGGATTACCAGAAACAGACATTCAAGTTCCTGCTCGACACCGCGCGCGAGACGGGAGTCGTGCCTCTCTATTGCTTCGTGTCGAGTGCAGGCGCGAAAGCAGGATGGAAGGACCTGGCCGAATTGGGACAGCAGTTGGAAGACCTAGGAGGTCAGATCGGAAGCCACAGCAAGTATCACCGCATCGAGTCGCGCATGGGCCCGGAGAAGTACAAGGAAGAGTTAGATGGCTCGATTGAGGAGATCGAGTCCAACATGACCAGCAATGGCGCCCATATTGGCAAGGTGGATCTGTTCATCAATCCCGGCGACACCATCGTCAACAGCGATTATGAGGAAATTGCGCGCCGCTTCCAGCTGATGATGACGCACGGCTTCGAGCAGGACACGCCCATTGGCTCCGGCGTGATGACGTGGTTCACCGGAAAGTACAAAGACTTCGTGGTCCTCGACGACACGCCATCGCCGGACTACCAATGGTTCTACGATCCAACTTGGAGCTATACGACCGCCCAGATTACGTCCTATCAAGAAGCTGTGTTCGATCACCTGTTTCGCGACATCGGCCACGGCTATATCTACAACCAGATGTGGCACGACTACAGCATTTCCTCCATGCCGTTGCGTCACGGCGGCGGCGAGCAGCAGGCCGGCGCGGTTGCAAAGCCAGCTCGCATCGCGAATACGTCAAACATGGCAATGTACGAGGCGTTGAGGTCAAAATTCGCGACCCATCTGATCTATACCCCAGAGCCCATGGAAGTTGTCGAGAAGCTTCACGCGATGGCCGGCTGGAACTACTCGTGGACACGGCAAGGTGATGTGCTGGAGATGGTGCTGGACCTGTCCAACTTGCCTCGGACCACGACCGCCAGTTTTGTCGCCGGCATGGGTATTCGGATTGAGAATACGGCATACCGCATAGAATCGGTCACAATCAACGGGCAGCCGCACGATGCCTTTTCCGACCGCGTCATTATTCTTCCGAATCTGAAGGCAGGTAAGAACCAGGTCAAGGTGACTCTCTCTGAGCATGGTGCAAATAGACCGCATGTGGTGTATGTGTCCAGCCGAATGCCATCCGTTCGCCGGACTGTGAACGGGATCGAGTTTCAGTTGTTGACGCGCAGCAGGGGGCGTTTTGCCGTCGATTCACCAGCACCCGGTCTGGTGCTGCATGCGGACTCCCAGGAATTCAATTTGCGAGGTGATCACGTCCTGAGCGGCTTCGTCAGCTCAGATCGTACGCTCCAGTACGTCCCGTTCAAGCGCAGCGGCCTCTCGCTAAATTCGGTAACTGTGCCCGTGCGCGAGGTGAATGAGGGCACAAACACTCTGACGCTCATTTTGGATAAAGCAAGTTCACCGCGACGGCAAGTCATATTTTCCAGTGCACGTCCACCCAAACACATCCGGTTCAACGGACAGGTCATTCAAGCAGAAGCTTTAGTACCCGAATACCTGATCACGCTGCCGGAATATAAAGAACCCGCATCCCTCGAGATTCTCTGGTAGCAGGAGGGCGAGGACGCTCAAGTGATGCTGGTGGAGGATGAAATGGTGACAAGAAGACTTATTTGCATGCTGCTGGGAGCCGCATTTTTCGCAGTCATGAACCATACCGCTCTTTGTGACGCTCAACAGGCGGCTAAACCGGCCAAAGCTTTCTATCAAGCTTATGTCGTGGCGCCTTCGTACGACTACGAACTGTCTGGCCGTAAAGACCGGGTCAAAGGCTACGTCATCAAGGTTGACTCGCTAGAGCAGTTGGCTTCGCCTGGCCTGGTAGTTCTCGTCAGTGGCCTTGAGCCAGGGGAGGGTCATGTCTCGGTGAACGGCCACAGCTACGATCTCCCTGGGTTGATGGGAGAGACAGCTGGGCCGGCCCGAGACACCGAAAAGAACCAGCCTGGCAAGGAGGGTTGGTACTCCTTTTCAAGTGGAGACGACATCATAGGCAAAGTCGTTATCCCCCTAACTCCCGCCCACCTCCAAGCGGGCCTGAATGAGATCGAGTTCTTCAAGAGCCCCAATGCCGGTGGCTACGAGGTGATCGATGTTGGCCTGGAATCCGTCCCGCAGACTGCACCTACGCTGATCGGCCAGACCTATCATCTTCTGGGCAGAGGACGAAGTGCCACCATCCGCGACTTCGACTTCATTTTGAATTACAGAAGTGAAAAGAAGCGTTCGCTCGAGGACATCCCCGCATGGGCACGCCGCGGAAAGGTGAATTTCTACCGGGCAGGAATCGATTGGAATCATCTTGACCGCATGTTCGAGATGTTTAAGGAAGCACGTATCAATCTGGTCGCGACCCACGTTCCGATGGATACATCAAGCGAAGAATATCGGCGCGTCAAGGCTTTCATTGACCGCTGCCACGCCAACAATATCCGGGTCACAGCATTTAACTCCGTTGGCGGTCTTGGGATTCGCGACGTGCTGATGCACCCGGAAAAGCAAAGTTGGATCAGCCGGGATGAGTTCGGCAATCTGGTCTGGCGTGCGCCGAATGCCACTTTCGCCGCCGATCTGCAAAATGAGGACTACCGCCGCAACGTGTTGCTAAAGGGGGCTGCGATCGCAATCGACGCCGGTGTTGATGAGTTGTACTACGACTGGTCCATTGGAGGGACAGGTGACGTCATCCACTTCATGGACGAAGTCCGTCAACTCGCCGCAAGCAAGAATAAGAACATCTCCATCTTCGGCAACTGCAAAGGCAACATCCTGGTCGATGAAGTTGCGGATCTTACCAAGACCGAAGGTACCAGCGAAGCAGGCGTGTGGGATGGCAAATGGGTACACAATATTGCGCAGGCCAGGTTCTATTACGCCTCCGGTTACGGCGTGAAGTCATACGAGAGCAAATATGAGGGTGCCGACCCAGGCGTGCCGAATCCCGGCGCACACGACGTGCGCGATGGGATGAAGGTCGGCTGGAGAAAGCCGATCGCCGAGGCTTCAGCCTTTCAGTCCCACTTCGCCATAGCTGAGGCGAACGACAAACTGCTGCACGGCTGGATCATGCAGGACAACCCCATCGCGGTTCAAACTTGGAGAGAAATCAGCCGCTATCTCACGTTCCTGTCGGATCATCAGGACCTTTACACCGATGTCACTTGCGTCAGCAAAATCGCTGTCGTGTCCCCACCACATATTCCGAGTTTCGAGGTCACGCTGAAACGCGACAATCTCTACAACGTGCTGGCTGAGGCCAATGTGATGTACGATGTCGTCCTCCTGCACCGCTTAACGCCCGAATTGCTTTCGCGGTACAAGGCGATCGTCATCCCCAACATCCCATGGATAGATGCTGACCAGATCACAGCCATCCGTACATACAAGAAGAACGGTGGGAAGATCTACACCATCGGAAGCAATCGGGAACTGCGGGAACTTGCTGACGTGCAATCCCCAGCGTCAATGTTGGACGAAGCGCAGAGTGAGAAGGGTCGCCGGGAACTGATGCTCAGGATCAACCAGTTGTCCGGCGAGCAGGTGATCACAATTCCCGGAACCAATTACGTTGCGGCCAACGTGGTTAAGAAGACAGACAGCGAGCGCGTCATTCTGCATTTTGTTAACTACCACAAGCCTCTCAACAACGTTCGCGTCACTGTCAATCTGGACGGAGTAGTCAAGCAGATCGACACCAAGCGAATTCGCCTTTTGTCGCCGGACGGGCAACCGATGGAGCTTAAGGACGTGTCCGTGCGTGGTACTCGCCTTGACTTCGTTCTTCCCAGCCTGGATGTGTACGACGTGGTCACCGTGAACTGAGTGTCAGCACTCGCAATTTTGTGGTCCCCAGATATCGGGCCGCGCCAGCATCGGACAGCCAGCGTGCGCACGTGTCCGAAAGGTTCCACTAACGGATAAGTGCGGTAGACCAGGACACGCGACGGTTGTCCTGCGACCTTTATCCACTCGGTACAGTCAGGAATCGAGGAGGTGCATGGTACAGCTAAGACGGTGGTTGCGGCAAGCAAGAGTCCGAAGAATGTAGATGCCCCCGCCGCCCAACTTCTCTATGATGCGATAGTACGAGATGGTTTGGCCGATCACCAGAAGATACGTGGCTTTCGGATCGCTTCATCTTACGGACGCGGCAGCGGACAGTCAACGAATGGCGGCTCTGCCAAGAAACGTGTTGAACCCAGAACACCCGTGTTGTAACGGGCTAGCTGCTGACGTGGCCCCACCCGGCATTGCGATTCGGGACAGGACGGGATCGCTCCCGGTTGGTCGCTAGCCTTGATCGGAAACGCCTCGGGGCAGACTTTTGGGGC
>Ga0097691_1002923_pt1 | contig 10908 bp, 4 predicted proteins | sample NGESurdeep072012_8_FD_72858 | JGI IMG/M metagenome (GOLD analysis project Ga0097691, IMG submission 72858) | Arctic peat soil microbial communities from Barrow, Alaska - NGEE Surface sample 210-1 deep-072012 | ecosystem: Environmental > Terrestrial > Soil > Wetlands > Peat ...
CCCCGCCGCTCCGGCCCCTGCGGCAGCGGCGGCGCCCGACACGGCCTATCAGGGCGTGAGCGGCGCGGCGCGCCGCGGAGCGGGCGGACGCGGCGGAGCACCTGCCGGACGCGGGGGCCGCGGCGGGCGCGGCGGACGCGTCGGGCCGCCGCCAACGCCGCCGAATAACTCGAGCATGGAGAGCTTCGCCGGCGCAACGCGGATTTCGTTCGACGCGAGCGCGAACGAAGCGTATGTCGCGGACGGCTCACGCAATCGCAGGATCGCGGTGATCGACATGAACACCGGCGCCATCAAGAGATTCTGGGGCGCGTACGGGAAGACACCTTCGGATGCAGCCACGCCGGCCTATTCGCCCGACGCGCCGGCTTCGCAGCAGTTCGGCACGGCGGTGATGTGCGCCGAGTTGAGCAGCGACGGGCTCGTGTACGTGTGCGACCGCGCGAACGACCGGATCCAGCTGTTCAAGAAGGACGGTTCGTTCGTGAAGGAGCAGACGGTCATGCCGAAGACGCTGCGCGAAGGGTCGGTGTGGGACATCGCGTTCTCGCGCGATGCCGCGCAGCGCTTTCTGTACGTCGCCGACGGGATGAACAACCAGGTGCACGTCTTCGACCGGCAGTCGCTCGCGCTCGTCGCGAGCTTCGGTGAGGGCGGGCGCGTGCCCGGCGAGTTCTTCGCGCTGCACAGCATCGCGACGGATTCGAAGGGGAACATCTACACGACCGAAACCTACGAGGGCAAGCGCGTGCAGAAGTTCACGTACAAAGGGCTCGGGCCGGTGAGCACCGCCGGCCGCGCCGTGCTGTGGCCGACGTCGGGAGGCAAGCCATGAATCGCCGTCGCACTCTGGTGGGCGCCACGCTGCTCGTCGCGGCGATCGTCGCGCTCGGCGCGGGCCAGCGCGCGCTCGACGCGCACGCCCGGCGGGCCGCGGTGACCGTGCCGACGTTCGAAGTCGATCCGTTCTGGCCGAAGCCGCTCCCGAATCACTGGGTGCTCGGCAACGTGATCGGCGTCGGTGTGGACGCGCGCGACCACGTGTTCGTGGTGCATCGCGCCGATACCGCCGACTCGCTCACGACGTGCTGCACGGCGGCGCCGCCGGTGATCGAGTTCGATCCCGAGGGCAATGTGGTCTCGGCGTGGGGCGGGCCGCACGACGGCTACGTGTGGCCGGGCTCGAACCACGGTATCGCGATCGACAACAAGGGGAACGTCTGGATCGGCGGCAACGGGCCCACCGATTCTCACATCCTGAAGTTCACGCACGACGGCCACTTCCTGATGCAGATCGGGATTCCGGGGCAGGCGGTGAACAGCAAGGCCACCGACCACTTCGGCCGCGTCGCGAAGATCTCCTTCGACGTTCCGGCGAACGAGGCGTACATCGCGGACGGCTACGGCAACCACCGCGTGGCCGTGCTCGACATGGACAACGGAAAGATCAAGCGGTACTGGGGCGCGTACGGCCACGTGCCGTCGGACTCGAACCTCGGGCCGTACAACCCCGACGCGCCGATCGCGCAGCAGTTCCGGAACCCGGTGCACTGCGCGGAGCCCACGACGGACGGTCTCGTGTACGTCTGCGACCGCGCCAACGATAGGATCCAGCTGTTCAAGAAGGACGGATCGTTCGTGAAGGAGAAGATCATCGCGCCGAAGACGCTCGGCGACGGCTCGGTGTGGGACATCGCGTTCTCGAAGGACAAGGGCCAGAAGTACATCTATCTGGCCGACGGAAAGAACGAGCACGTCTACGTCATCGACCGGCAGTCGCTGGAGATCCTCACGATGTTCGGCGACGGCGGGCGGCAGCCGGGGCAGTGGTTTGCGGTGCACAGCATCGCGACGGACGCGAAGGGGAATATTTTTACGACGGAGACGTACGAGGGGAAGCGGATACAGAAGTTTGTCTATCAGGGGCTGCACAGTGTGGCGGCGCTTAATCAGGGAGTGGTTTGGCCGAAGAAGTGAACGGCAGATAAGAGATTCTTAAGCGGGTAATCGGTCGTTGGTCATTGGTATTTGGTAATTGGCTCGGCTGGACCGGGCCAAAAACCAACAACCAATGACCAACGACTGATTACCCGTTTTGGTCTTACTTGCCCGCCGGCACCGTCAACGTGATGTCGTACTTCTTCAGCGCCTGACTCACCGCCTCGATCTTCGGCATCAGCGCGTTCGCCTCGGCGATTGCCTTCGTGAGCGCCGCCTTCGCCTCGCTCACCTGCTTCAGTGCGCCGGCGCTCGGCGTCTCCCAGACGCCCATGATGGAGCTCTTGATCGCTCCGGTGCGCGCGAGGACATTCGCAGGATCAGCGCCGCCGCGTCCACCGCCACCGCCGCCTGCACGCCCGCCGGCCGGTGCTCCAACGCCGAACTTCACGCGCACGCTGTCGAACTGCTTGCTGACGTCGGCGAACTGGGTCTTCACTGCGTCGGGAACGTTCGTCGCCGTCTTCAACTTCGTCGCGACGCTGGTCATTCCGGTGTTGAGCGCAGCGAGCTTCCGCTCGATCGCGTTGCCGTGACGCTGCGCATCCTGCAGGTCGAGGATGACTTCGTTCCAGCGGCGGTGCGCCGCATCGGTGAATGTCGGGATGCCCGGATCCATGCTGACCTTGATCGACTTGCTGTCGAGCGTCCTGCCACCGGACACGAGCGCCACCGTGTACGTACCCGGCACGACGTGTGGAGCGAGACTTGCCGCCGCTGCGTTGCCGCCGAACGGGCCGTTGCCCGCGCCCGGCGGCTCGCCGGTGCAGGGATTGATCGGGAGATAGCCCGCGGCGTTGGGTGGTACCGGAACACCGGGGACCACCCGCGGCACGGTGACTCCACGTCCGCCGCCACCACCTGCGCCACCGGCGCGTCCGCCGCCTGCCGCCGCCGAATCACCCGAGAGCGGTTCCATGCGCATGTCCCAGCAGACCGTCTGAATACCAGGCTGCAGGCGATTCCCCGCGAGATCGAGATCGCGCACGGTCTTCCCGGATGCGTCCGAGATCCGGAGCTTCGCGTCACTCAGCGGCTTGTTGACCTGATACTGGATCAGTGCGTCGAACGACGGGTTCTCGCCCAGGAAGTACTGATGGCCCCAGAACTCGTAGTTCAGGCTGTTCTTCGACTTCCACTGCAGCGCGGCCGGGATCGTGTAGAGCTTCGCGTCGGTCGCGGCCTTCGCGGCCGTGTATTCCTGGATCGGCTCGAGATGATCGAGAATCCAGATGGCGCGTCCGTGCGTCGCGACGAGCATCGCGTTGTCGCGCGGGTGGAGTGTGATTTCGTCGACGCGAACGGTCGGCAAGTTGGCATGGAAGCGCCGCCAGCTCTTGCCGCGATCGAGCGAGAGGAAGATTCCCGTCTCGGTGCCGATGTACAGGACGTCCGGATTGCGCTGGTCTTCCGTGAGGGTCTTCACCGACTCGCCGTGCATGTTCGCCTTCAGCGAGTGGAAAGAGGTGCCGAAATCATTTGAAACCCAGATGTACGTGTCGTAGTCGTTGAGCCGGTGGTTGTCGACCGTGACGTACACCGTGGCCGCGTCGTAGCGTGACGGCGCGACCTTGCTCACCCAGCCGCCCGCCGGGAAACCGGGAAGATTCTTCGTGATGTTCTGCCACGACTTTCCAGCGTCGCGAGAGACGCTGAGGTTGCCGTCGTCGGTGCCCGCGTAGTAGAGGCCGCTCTGGCGGTGCGATTCGGCGAGCGAGACGATCGCGGGCCACTGGCTCACGCCGTCGTTCTTCGAGACGGTGATGTCCGCGCCCTTGAGTCCCATGGTGGTGATGGAGTCGCGGTTCATGTTGCTCGTGAGATCCGGACTGATCACCGTCCACGAATCGCCGCGGTCCGTCGACTTGAAGACTCTGTTCGCAGCCACCAGAAGCGTGCCGTTGTCGTTCGGCGAGATGATCATCGGCGTGTCCCACTCCCAGCGGTACGACTCGCCGGTCGCAGGAGCAGGCGTCACGTTGAGCGCGTTCGGACGGATGCTCTTCGACTCGCCGGTGACCTTGTCACGGCGCTGCATGTTGCCGTCCTGCGTTTCCGTGTAGATGATCCTGGAGTTGTTCAGGTCGGGAACGGATACGAAGCCGTCGCCCGTCGCGATCTGGAACCAGTCGCTGTTCAGGATGCCCGCCGACTGGCGCGTCGCGCTCGGCCCGCACCAGTCGTAGTTGTCCTGCATGCCGCCGCACACGTTGTACGGAATCTCCATGTCGTAGCCGACGTGGTAGAAGAGACCGACCGGCAGATTCGCCGCGAACATCCACGTCTTGGCCATGTCGTAGCTGACGCCGATGCCGCCGTCGCCGCCGATGAGGAGGTGCTCGGAGTTGTTCGGATCGACCCAGATCGCGTGGATGTCGTCGTGAATCGCGAGCGAGGCGGTCCCCTCCATCGAGCGTCCGCCGTCCGCCGTCATCTGCATCTTCACGCCGCCCATGTAGACGCGGTCGGGCGTCCTGGGATCGATGCGCACCTGCGAGAAATACATCGGACGTGGGTTGACGCTGCTCACCTTGCGCCACGACGCGCCGCCATCGTCGGTGCGATAGAGGCCGGAGATTCCGGCGTCGGCACCGCCACGACCAGCGCCGCCACCGCCAGCACCGCCGCCGCCCCCGCCACCACCCGGGCCTTCGATGCCGGCGTACACGATGTTCGAACTGCCGCGATAAACGTCGAGTGAGATACGACCGAGCGGCGAAGGCGGAAGGCCGCCGGCCAGCTTGGTCCAGTTTTCACCGCCATCGGTCGATTTGTAGATCGCGCTGCCCGGTCCGCCGCCGTTCATGCAGCAAGCGGTGCGGCGGCGCTGATACATCGAGGCGTACATGACGTCGGGATCCGTGAGCGACATTCTCACGTCGTTGGCGCCCGTGTCGGCGTCGCCCTTGATCACGGCGCGCCAGCTCTTGCCGCCGTCGGTGGTCTTGTACAGACCGCGCTCGCCACCGGAGCCAAACAGCGGGCCCGTCGCGGCGACGAAGACGACATCCGGGTTTCGCGGATCGATGACGATCCTGTTGATGTGCTTCGAGTCGCGCAGGCCGACGTGCGTGAAGGTCTTGCCGCCGTCGGTGGACTTGTAGAGCCCCTCGCCCCACGACGTGCTCTGCCGGTTGTTCGACTCGCCCGTGCCGACCCACACGACGTTCGGGTTCGACTGCTGCACCGCGACCGCGCCGATCGAGAGGAGGCCGCGGTCCTGCAGGAGGGGAGTGAACTGCGCGCCGTTGCTCGTCGTCTTCCAGACGCCGCCGTGCGCCGTGCCGACGTAGAAGATGGCGGGGTTCGCCTCGTACACGGCGAAGTCGGAGATGCGGCCCGACATGATGGCAGGTCCGATGGAGCGGAAATGGAGCTTTTCGAACTCCTCCGCGATTGGTGCTGTTCCTTGGCCTGAAAGTGGCGGAGCAACGGCGGCGAAGAGGATCGCAGCGCCGAGCAGAACGAACTTGGGATGGGGGGGTCGCATGGTTCCAACTCTCCTGGAGGCATATCCGTAGAGGCTCATCGAGCGCGTCGAGATTATACTCCCAGCGGGGGTCGTGTGCGAGTAAACCCTTGGGGGCCGGCATGACCCTAATCGACATCCCGCCGTGATCAGACCCGATTCCAAGAGAAATCTCGTGAATTTTCGGCGCGCTGCGTGCGTCCTCGTTGCCCTTGCATCGCTGTCGCTCGCCCGTGCGGCTTCCGCGCAAAACGCCGACGTGATCCGCGGCCGCGTGACGAGGGTCGACAGCGTGCCGATCCCGAATGCGACCGTCACTGTGACGACGATCTCGGGTGGCGTGAATCGTTCCGCGAAGACCGACCGGAACGGCCGTTACACGATCACCTTTCCGAACGGTGACGGCGACTATCTCGTGAAGTTCGTCGCACTCGGCTATTCGCCCAAACAATACGAGCTCAAGCGCGCCGCCGACGAGGACATCCTCGTGGCCGATGCGCGGCTCATGTCCGCGGCGAACGTGCTCGATGAGGTCAAGATCCTCGCGCCGCGCGACAAAGCGACCCGCAACGACGTGCAGCCCGACATCGGCGGCACGGAGAAGTCGATCAACAACGCCACGCTCACCGCCGACCAGCTCGGCGATCTGGCGGCCATGGCCGCGTCCGTCCCCGGCGTGAACTATGTGGCGGGCGCGAACGGCGATCCCTCCGGCTTCTCCGTGCTCGGCCTCACGCCCGACCAGAACAGCACGACGCTGAACGGCATGAACTCCAGCGCGTCGAATCTGCCGCGCGATGCGCAGACGATGGCGTCGCTTACGATCTCGCCGTACGATGTCGCGCGCGGCGGCTTCAGCGGCGCGAACCAGAACATCAGGCTGCGCTCCGGATCGAACTTCATCAACCAGGGGTTCAGCCTCCTGGGCGAGGCGCCGCCACTGCAGTTCACCACGAGCGCCGCGCGTGCCCTTGGGCAGGAATACACGAACTTGTCGCTCGGCGGCCAGTCGTCGGGGCCGATCTCTATCGACAAGGCGTTCTACAACTTCTCGTACCAGCTGGGCCAGCGGTCGAGCGACCTGGCCACGCTGCTGAACACCGACTCGCTGGGGTTGATCACGGCCGGTATCGCGCCGGACTCGGTGAAGCGGCTGCTCTCCATCCTGAAGGGGAAGCAGATTCCGCTGACGGTGGGCGGCGTGCCGAGCGAACGGCTCAGTGACAACGGCTCGCTGCTTGGCGTCATCGACTTCGCGCCCCCCGGCTCGAAGACCGGCGCGGCGTACAACCTCACGATGCTCGGATCGTGGAACAAGATCTCGCCGCTGGGAGCGGGCACGTCGGAGCTTCCGGCCCACAGCGGCGAGCGGACGAACTGGAACGGCCAGGCCCAGCTGCACCACTCGACGTATTTCTGGTTCGGCATTCTCAGCGAGAGCGGCGTGGCCTTGAGCGCCGGACGCAGCTACATCTCGCCGTTCGTCGCGCTTCCGAGCGGTTCGGTCTTGATCAGCTCGGTGTTTCCGGACGGTTCCAACGTTTCGAAGAACGTCTCGTTCGGCGGGAGCACCCTGCAGAACACCAGCACGTTCAACACCAGCGTCGATTTCACGAACACGCTCTCGTGGTTCAGCGAGAACAACAAGCACCGCCTCAAGCTCTCGTCGGAGCTTCGCCGCGACGACTACACGCTGAACCAGACGAACAACACGCTGGGCAGCTTCTACTTCAACTCGCTGGGCGACCTCGCCGCGGGCACGCCGGCGCTCTTCACGCGCACGCTGAGCCCGAACGTGCAGAGCGGCGGGCAGTACGTCGCGGCGCTCGCGCTCGGCGACTCGTACAAGGCGAGCAGTGATTTGCAGATCCAATACGGCGTGCGTCTCGACGGCAATCAGTACGTGAACGGCGCCGCGTTCAATCCGGCGGTGCAGCAGCTGTTCGGAACGGCGAACAATCTGGCGCCGAATCACCTGTTCGCGAGCCCGCGCATCGGCTTCTCGTATTCGTACGGTACGGCGCCGCAGGTCTCGGGTTTTGCCGGTGCGTTCCGCGGGCCGCGCGCGGTGGTGCGCGGCGGCGTCGGCGTCTTCCAGAACACGCCCGCCACGACGCTTCTCGCGGGCACGATGGCCAGTACCGGACTTGCGAACGCCCTTCAGCAGATCACGTGCGCGGGCGCCGCGGCTCCGGCGCCCGACTGGACGGACTACGCCACGAACCCCGGGCTGATTCCCTCGCAGTGCGCGAACGGCGCCGCGGGAACCCCGTTCTCGAACAGCGCGCCGAACGTGCTGCTCGCGGCGAAGGACTATACGTCGCCGCGCAGTGTGCGCGGCAACCTGCAGTGGACGGGCTCGATCCTCGACAACCTGTTCAACGCGACGTTCGGCGGGACCTACTCGCTGAATCTCAACCAGCAGGAAACGGTCGACCTGAATTTCAATCCCACGCAGCGCTTCGCGCTCGCGGGCGAGGCCAACCGTCCGGTGTACGTGAACCCGACGAGCATCGATCCGTTCTCCGGCGTCGTGGCGGCCGGCGACGGGCGCGTGAGCCCGCTGTTCAATCGCGTCTCGCAGCTCAGGACCGATCTCAACTCGACGAGCAAGCAGTTTCAGCTGTCGCTCGCGCCGACATCCTTCAACACGAAGTGGAGCTGGAACCTCTCGTACACGTACCAGGAAGTGCGGGCACAGACGCGCGGGTTCAGCAGCACGGTCGGAAATCCACTCGACCTCCAGTGGGCCCGCGCCGGCGGCGACTGGCATCATCAGGTCCAGTACACGCTCGCCTACAACTTCTTCAACGCGGTGCGCGTGTCGTGGACGGGCCGCTTCCAGTCCGGCACGCCTTTCACACCCGTCATTCAGGGCGACGTGAACGGCGACGGGTATTCCAACGATCGCGCGTTCATCTACGATCCCGCGCACACGGCTGATCCTGCGCTTGCGGCATCGATGCAATCGCTGTTGAGCGGCGCTTCGCAGCGCGTGCACAGCTGCCTCCAGGGCCAACTCGGCCAGCTCGCCGGGCTGAACAGCTGCGAGGGGCCTTGGACGACGAGCGCGAGCCTGAACCTCTCGTTCAATCCGCTCACGTTCCACATTCCGCAGCGCGCGACGTTCTCGCTTTCGATCAACAATCCGCTGGGCGCCGCCGATCTCATGTTTCACGGTGAGAACCATCTTCAGGGATGGGGCCAGACGCCGTTCATCGATAACAACCTGCTGTACGTGCGCGGATTCGATCGCACCAACCAGCGGTACGTCTACGCGGTCAATCAGCGGTTCGGTTCGTCGAGCAGCGCCTTCAACTCGGTGCTCGCGCCGGTGAGCGTCGTGGCGATGCTTCGCTGGGACACGGCGCCGACGCGCGAGCGCCAAACGCTCACGCAGACGCTCGACCGCGGCCGGACGACGGACGGCACGAAAGTGCCGGAGATGATGCTGAAGCTGCTCTACGGCACGAACGCCGTGTTCAACCCGTTGCCGCAGATCCTGCGGCAGGCCGACACGCTCAAGCTTACCGGCGACCAGGCCGACAGCATCGCGACGCTCAACCGGTGGTATTCGATCAAGATCGACTCGATCTGGTCTCCCGTCTCGAAGGCGCTCGCCGCGCTGCCGGACCACTACGATCACAACGCGGCATACGACCGGTATCGTGCCGCGCGCGAGGCGACGGTGGATCTCCTGCTGAAGATCACGCCCGGAGTGAAGCGGATGCTCTCGTCCGAGCAGCGCCGCAAGCTGCCCGACATCGTTACGAGCTCGCTCGATCCGTGGTATCTCCAGTCGATCCGCTCCGGCACGGCGGGCTCGGGAGCCAATCCGTTCTCGAACATGGCGTCGGCGATCGGAGCGGGCGGCGGCGCGATGACAGTCACGATCATGCGATAGCAGAAGTGCCAACACGCGAACAGCGTTCGACCGACCCTTCATCCAATACCGACATGAAGAACATGGTTCGATCTTCCATCATCGCAATGACCGTGCTCGCGTCTGCGGCGGGAGCACAGCAAGCGCTGCCGCCGGTGCGGCCGCTGGGTCCGGTGCTGAGCACTTCCGCCGAGCCGCTTGCCAGCGTCTCGCAGGTTCGCGCGCTTCCCGGGGGACGCGTCATCGTTCACGATTTGACCGGTCGGCGCGTGCTCCTGTTCGACTCGACCTTCAAGAGCTTTATCGTCGTCGCCGACTCGACCAGCGCGACGGGGAACGCGTACGGCTCGCGGCTCGGCGGCCTCGTGACGTTTCGCGGGGACTCCACGCTCTTCGTGGATCCGCAGTCGATCTCGATGCTCGTGATCGACGGGAACGGAAAGATCGTGCGGACGATGGCGGCGCCGCTTCCGAACGAGGTGATGGCGCTGATCGGTGGTCCGAATGGAACACCGGGATTCGACATGCAGGGACGGCTGGTCTATCGGGCGCAGCAGCGGTTCGCCATGAACTCCTCCAGGGGGGCTGCGCCGGGACAGTTCCAGCTACCGGCGTTTCCGGAGTCGTCGTTTGTCGTGCGGGTCGATCTCAAGACCCGAAAGGTGGATACCGCCGCGACGTTCCGGATCCCGAAGATCCAGATGAACATGACGCGCGACGAGAACACCGGGAATGTTCAGGTCACGACGACCGTGAATCCGATGCCTTGGACCGACGACTGGGCGATGCTGTCCGACGGCACTGTCGCGATCATTCGCGGGCAGGACTACCGTGTGGATCTCGTGAGCCCGGATGGCCAGAAGACTGCGGGCTCGAAGATGGCGTTCGACTGGCAGCGCCTTACCGACGAGGACAAGACGGCGATCATCGACTCCACGCGGATCGCGATTGAGAAGCAGCGCGCCACGATGATGGCGCAGATGGCGGGGACGTCCGGTGCCGACTCCAAGACGACCAGCGACACCGGCAAGGCCGGCACGCGCCAGCGCCCGCAGGCGGACGGCACCATGACCATTAGCATGGGCGGGCGCGGAGGTGCGGGCGGCGCGCCGTCGGGAGTCTCGCTGCCACTGAATTTCGTGTCGCTCAACGAAATGCCGGACTATCGCCCAGCGTTTCGACAGGGTGCCTCGCGAGGTGACGCGGACGGCAACCTCTGGATTCGCACGAGCAAGATGGTCAACGGTGGTACGGTGTACGACGTGGTCAACAACAAGGGAGAACTGAAGGATCGGGTGCTGATTCCGCCGGGCCGCGTCATCGCAGGCTGGGGCCCGGGTGGCGTCGTCTATATGGGCGTCGTGGATGGCACCATCACGAGACTCGAGCGCGCGCGAGTGACAGCGCCAACAGCGAAGTAGCCCGCCAGGAATGGCTGGAGGAGGCGGCGTGTCCCATTATTGGACACGCCGCTTTCCCGTTAACCGCGAGGAAGTCCATGGGCGGAGGAGACGGCGAGACATATGCCGTTCGTGCTGATCGCCAACGTCACGATGGC
>Ga0097691_1002924_pt1 | contig 10906 bp, 7 predicted proteins | sample NGESurdeep072012_8_FD_72858 | JGI IMG/M metagenome (GOLD analysis project Ga0097691, IMG submission 72858) | Arctic peat soil microbial communities from Barrow, Alaska - NGEE Surface sample 210-1 deep-072012 | ecosystem: Environmental > Terrestrial > Soil > Wetlands > Peat ...
GCTTGAGCGCCTTCGCTCTGAGGAGATCGTCGCGGTAGTAGCTATTGCCGCCGTCGATGATGATGTCACCGGCATCCATGCGCGAGGCCAGTTCCTCGACTGTCTTGCCGGCCACGCCGGCGGGAACCATCACCCAGATCGCGCGCGGTTTGGCCAGCTTCGCGACCAGCTCGTCGATCGAGACGGAGCCCCGAACGCCGCGGCCCGCGATCTTCTTCACCGCGGCCGGGCTCACGTCGTAGACGACGCACTTGTGGCCATCCTTGGTCAAGCGCCGCACCAAACTGGCTCCCATACGCCCCAAGCCGATCATGCCGAGTTGCATCTTGAATCTCCTTCTCTAACCGGGTACACGGTGTATTCTCACCTCGACCGAGTGTTGCTGGCGGTCATTAACCAAAGGGATAGCCGGGCCGGACTGCTCGACACCATCGATTGTCAGCTTCGTCCCGCCGTCCGCGCCAACCATTTGCAGCAGCGTAATGTGGTAGACAGTCTCCCGATACCGGTAGTGCACTTCGAATGATTTCCAGTCCGCGGGCACGCACGGCGAAAAATGCAGTTTGTCCATCACAAGCCTCAGGCCCAGGAGCGATTCCAGGGTGAACTGGTACATCCAGCCGGCCGCGCCCGTGTACCACGTCCAGCCGCCGCGGCCGGTGTGCGGCGCGAGCGCATAGACGTCCGACGCGAGAACGTAGGGCTCTGTCTTGTAGACCGCAATCGAATCCGGCGAGTTCGCGTGATTCACCGGATCGATCATCGTGAACAGCTTCCACGCGCGCTCGGCGTCGCCCAATGCCGCGAACGCCATTGCGGCCCAGACTGCCGCATGGGTGTACTGGCCGCCATTCTCGCGCACGCCCCGCAGATACCCCTTGATGTAGCCGGGATTGGGTTCGGATCGGTCGAACGGTGGATCCAGCAACTGGATCAGCGCACCATCCGCGCGAACGAGGTGCCTGTCGACCGCGTCCATGGCGTTGCGGGCGCGCTCGGCGTCGCCCGCTCCGGACAGGACCGACCAGCTCTGCGCGATCGAATCGATTCGGCATTCGGCGTTACTCGACGTTCCCAGCGGCGAGCCATCGTCGAACCAGGCGCGGCGGTACCAGTCGCCATCCCAGCTGCTGTGCTCGATAGCGTCATGCAGTCGAGCCGCCTCGCTCAAGCAGCGCGCGGCGAAGGACGGGTCATCACGCCGCTGCGCGAGCTCGCTGAATTGCATCAGCACTGCATACAGGAAAAACCCGAGCCAGACGCTTTCACCCTTGCCACCGGCGCCGACGAGGTTCATGCCATCGTTCCAGTCGCCCGAGCCCATCAGCGGCAAGCCGTGAACGCCGAAGCGCAGGCCCCGCTCGATCGCGCGCACGCAGTGGTGGTACAGATCGGCCACTTCTGTCGACTGCTTGGGCAGCTCGTAGCAGGATTCCGCTCCGGCCTCCGGCGCGCCGCCGTCTATGAAATGGACGGATTCGTCGAGCACACCGGTGTCGCCTGTGGTCAACACGTAGCGACACGTCGCCAAAGGCAGCCACAGGTAGTCATCCGAACAATGGGTACGCACGCCGCGCCCCGACGGCGGATGCCACCAGTGCTGGACATCGCCTTCCGGAAACTGGCGCGATGCGCAGCGCAGCAGGTGCTCGCGCACCAACTCCGGCGCGGCATGGACCAGCGCCATCACATCCTGCAATTGGTCGCGGAAGCCGAACGCGCCGCTCGATTGATAGAACGCGTTGCGCGCCCACACCCGGCACGCCAGGATCTGGTACACCAGCCAGCCGTTGGTCAGCACGTCAAGCGACCGGTTCGGCGTTTTTACCTGCACGGCGCCCAGCGTGTGCCGCCAATACTGCGTCACCTTTGCCAGGGCGTCGTGCGCGGCCATGGAGCCGCGCGAACGCCGCACCAGATCACGAGCCGCGTCGGCGTTGTGTTCGGCGCCGAGGCGGAAGACGATCTCGCGCGCCTGCCCGTCGGCCAACTCGCATGGAACCTGGATTGCGGCACATGGATCCAGCGCGGCACCCAGCGTGCCGGAAAGCCGGGACTGCGACATCGCAGCCGGATTGCGCAGCGTGCCGTTGCGTCCGAGGAACTCGCCGCGATCGCCACAAAAGCTGCGCTCCGCAATGTCGCCCACGTCGCCGACATCGAAGAACGCCGTACGCCCTGCGAAGTCCGTGTTGTAAGCATTGCGCGCGAACAGCGCGCCGCTGTCGGAATCAAGCCCGGTAATCACATGCATCCGTGTTTTCGCGCGCTCGTCGCCAAGCACCCATTCCAGATAGCCGGTGACGGAAAGCCGGCGCATGCGGCCCGAACGATTGCGCAAAGTCAACACCGCGAACTTGACCGGCGCGTCGATCGCCACGTACACGCACAGCTCGGAGTCGACGCCGTCCTCGCTGTGTTCGAAAACGCTGTAGCCGAAGCCATGACGCGTGACATACGGCGCCGCGCCGCCCCCCGGTACGCGGGGCAGCAGCGTGGCCGACCAGAAGCGGCCGCTTTCCTCGTCGCGCAGGTAATACGCCTCGGTGTTTGCATCGCCGACCGGGTCATTCGACCACGGCGTGAGACGGAACTCATGCGCGTTTTCGCTCCAGGTGTTGGCGCTGCCGCTCTCGGAAATCAGGGTTCCAAACGACGGATTCGCCAGGATATTCACCCACGGTGCGGGCGTCATCTGACCGGGAACGATAGTGATAACGTACTCACGCCCATCCGGAGTGAACCCGCCCAGCCCGTTGCGGAAAATCAGGTCGCGCTCAGGTATTTCGCTCGCAGCCGGGGATTCGGGGCCACGGTTGCGCGCGGCTGGCAGCGGCGGGATCGAGGTCGGTGCAGCACGGACCCTTTCGAGCTGTTGTGCCAGCGACCCATCGCTATCGCTGATGACGACGCGGGCGACCGTCTGCAGCAGGATGCGGTCCCCATCGTCGATCTTGTCGGCCGAGCGCACGAAGATGCCACCGGGCTGGTCGACCCGGTCGGCGCCGCCGCCTGCGGCGATCAGCTTCGTGATCTGTTCGTGCAGGGCGGGCCCGTGACCGTCGTGGTCCTCGCTGAGGACCACCAGATCCACTACTAGTCCGTGCAGGCGCCAATACGCGTGGGCCTGTACGAGTTGGCGCAGCAGATCGATATTCGCCGAGTCTGCCATTTTTAACAGGACGATCGGCAAATCGCCGGAGATAGCGTAACCCCATAGACCGGACTGACCCCGGAGATTCCTGGCGAGTATGCCTGGGTCAGCGCGCAGCATGGCGTTGGCGTAGATGACAGAACCGGCAAGGCGTGCATAGAGTTGCGCATCCGCTTCGCTGGCGTGGAGCCTGCTCAGGATCGTCTGGCCATGCGTCGGCGCGGCAGCGAGAACGCGATCCGCAATCTGGCGATCCTGGTATCTCCCGACCAGCCCCACGCACGCTTCGCGTGTCTCGCTGATGCCGCTGATCAGATCGACGGTTGCGGTTTCACCCGGATCCAGCGCGATGCAACAGCGAATCGCAGCCACTGGGTCGAGCACGGGACCTGCGCTCCCCGACAAGGCCGCGTTGTCGTGCAATGCTTGCGGATCAGCCGTGGTGCGGCCGCGACCGATGAACTGCAGGCGGTCCGTCTCGTAAGAGACTTCTCCCGTTGCCGGCTTATGCGCGGCCAACAGGTGAAACATCCATGGCGTCGGCTCATCGGGGGCACGCGGCCGGCGAGTGCACAGGATCGCCTGGCGCTCACGCACGATCTCGGTTTCGACGAACAGTTTGCTGAACGCCGGGTGTGCCGAATCCGTGGCAGGCGGTGCGAGCACGATTTCCGCGTAGCTCGTTATATCGATGATCCTGCGTGCGCCAGAGCAGTTGGTAATGCGCGTCCGGCGCACCTCGACGTCATCTTCCGGCGAAACGGCGATTTCGGTATGCGTTTCGATATCGTGGTCGCGGCGCCGGAATACCGCGCGCCCCTCCGAAAACACTGCTTCGTAGATGTCCGCGCGCTGTAGCGTCGGCTGATACGCGGTTGACCAGGAGTCTCCGCTCGCAGCGTCGCGAATGTAACAGAAGGCGCCCCAGTTGTCGCAGACAGCATCTTCGCACCAACGTGTAACCGCGAGGTTTTTCCAGCGACTGTAGCCGCCGCCCGCGCTCGTGACCATCACGTGGTATCTGCCATTCGACAGCAACTGTACTTCCGGTATCGGCGAGTTCGGACTGTCGAAAATGCGTAGCGGCGCCTTGCGATTATCAGCGGTCATAGACATGAGTCTGAAAACGAAACTAAAAGTTCGGCAGAATGCGCAGAATCCAGCGGCTGCCTCGTCATCCATGCCGAGACGCATTCGATCGCAAGATGAAACGCGGGATGGCTATTGCGAATCGCGACCGGTCCGCGCCTCCGGCATCATGCCAGCGTTAGATTCCAAGCAGTTCTGGGCGCGACCGGGTATTATAGCCATCCTCCGCGTCGTAACCCGGACGCTCTGTGCGATGTCGTACATACAGCAAAAGATTTTCGCTGTAGCTTTAGCCCATGTCTCGAGCGACTCCCGACCCCGCGTGCGCTGCCGACATAGCGGTGCCGACCCTGCGACACACTGGCTTTCACCGCGAGCCCACAGACGAGGCATTGCTCGATGGGCTTCAGCGCGCCGCGTTCGGTTACTTCCTGCAAGCGGTGAATCCGGCCAACGGACTCATCGCCGACACCTCGCGCGAGAATTCGCCATCCAGCATTGCCGTCGTCGGGTTCGCCCTGTCGGCCTATCCGGTGGCGGTGGAGCGCGGCTGGATGGCGCGGGCCGACGCGGTCAAACGCAGTCTTTGCGTGCTGCGTTTCTTCCGTGACAGCGATCAAAGCGGCAGCCCGGAGGCGACCGGTTACAAGGGTTTCTACTACCACTTTCTCGATCTGCACACGGGTGAGCGCGTCTGGCGCTCCGAATTGTCGATGATCGACACGGCGCTTTTGATCGCAGGTGCGCTCACCGCGAGTATGTACTTCACCGCGAATACGCCCGAGGAAACCGAGCTGCGCCAACTCGTCGAGACGCTATACCTTCGCGTCGACTGGCGATGGTCGCAGGGTGGGGCTGCAACGATCAGGCAAGGCTGGAAACCAGAATGCGGATTCCTGCATTACGGGTGGGATGGTTACAACGAGGCTATCGTCCTGTACGTCCTGGCGATGGGCTCGCCGACGCATCCGCTCAAGGACGACTGCTACGAGGCCTGGACGGCGACCTATCAATGGGAAAATCTGTACGGTTACGATTTTCTATATGCGGGTCCGTTGTTCGTGCACCAGTTCTCACATGCTTGGATCGATTTTCGCGGTATTCAGGATCTTTTCATGCGCGAGAAGCGCTGCGACTATTTCGAGAATAGCCGGCGCGCAGCGCAAATCCAGCGCGAGTACACGCGGCGCAACCCGCACGAGTTCGCCGGTTACGACGAAAACTGCTGGGGCCTTACTGCAGGTGATGGTCCGAGCGACGAGATGCCGGAAGTAGCCAACGAGCGGCGGCGCTTGTTCGGGTACGCTGCTCGTGGCGTGCCGTACGGGCCGGATGATGGGACTCTGTCCGGATCGGCCGCGTTGGCGTCGCTCCCGTTTGCGCCCGAGATCGCTTTGTGTGCTGCGCGCAATATGGGTCGGCGCTTTCCCGAGATGCTGTCCGCAAACCAGTACTCGAGCGGGTTTAACCCGAGCCTTGCAAGCACCGACCGGCGCGCTTGGGTTTCGTCCGGCAAATTTGGACTCGATCAAGGCATCGTGTTGATGATGATCGAAAACTATCGCACAGAGCTGATCTGGAAGCTGATGCGTGACTGTCCCTATATCAGCACCGGTTTGCGCCGCACCGGCTTCCGCGGCGGCTGGCTGTAGCGGCTCGTTCTATTCACGGATTGAATATCATGCTTCAGCACAACACCTCCCTCGTATCGGTCCCGCAGGACGCGCACGAGCGCGAACGGCTGGAAAACTTGCATCCGTCTGAATGGCGCAATCCGCAGCCCGCAGACCGCTACAATCTGGTGGTCATCGGGGCCGGTCCGGCGGGATTGGTCGCGGCGCACGCCGCGGCGGCACGCGGCGCGAAGGTCGCGCTTATCGAGCGCGAGCTGCTCGGCGGCGACTGTATGAATATCGGCTGCGTGCCGTCAAAAGCGATCCTCCGGACTTCGCGCCTGTATGCCGAGATGCGCAATGCCGAACATTATGGCGCGCAGATCCCTGCCGATATCCGCGTTGATTTTGCCGCGGTGATGCAGCGCATGCGCCGTATTCGGGCCCGCATCAGCCGCGTCGCTTCTATCGACCGGCTGAGCGCGGCCGGGGTGGATGTGTTCTTCGGCGAGGCACGCTTCACCGCGACCGATGCGCTGACGGTGGACGGGGCGAGACTACGCTTCAGGAAGGCAATGATCGCCACCGGCGCGCGGCCGGACACACCTTCGATTCCCGGCCTTGTCGAGGCTGGCTTTCTGACCAATGAGAACGTCTTCGACCTGACCGAGTTGCCGCGCCGCCTGCTGGTAATCGGCGGCGGTCCGCTCGGCTGCGAACTGGCGCAGGCCTTCTGCCGCTTCGGAGCGCAAACCACTATTGCGCAAGACATGCCGCTGTTTCTAGTTGGGGAAGAACGCGATGCCGCACAGATCCTGTCGGATGCTTTCGCGCGCGATGGCATCGAGGTGCGGCTTAATACCGAGGCCGTCAGGGTGCGCGTGGAAGACGGTCAAAAGCTTGTCGATCTGGTCAGCGACGACTACAAAAGCACGGTTGCGGTCGATGCCATCCTCGCGGGCACCGGCCGGTTACCGAACGTCGAAGGACTCAATTTGGAAGCCGCGGGTGTTGATTGCGACGCTACCACTGGCGTGCGGGTCAACGATTTCCTGCAGACCAGCAATCCGCGAATTTACGCCGCCGGCGACGCCTGCCTGGAGCATAAGTTCGCGCATACCGCCGTCGCGTCGGCGCGCATCGTGGTTCAGAACGCGCTGTTCCTCGGTCGCCAGCGACTGAGCGCATTGACGATTCCCTGGTGCACCTACACCGATCCGGAGATCGCCCATGTCGGCCTCTATGTGCGGCAGGCGCGCGAGCGGGACATCCCGGTGAAGACCTTCACCATCCCGATGCACGACGTGGATCGCGCGATCGCCGACGGTGAAGAAGTAGGCTTCGTAAAAATCCACGTCAAGGAAAGGACCGACCGGATTCTTGGTGCAACGGTCGTTGCCAGCCATGCCGGCGAGATGATCAACGAGATCACCCTGGCGATGGTCGCAGGGATCGGCCTGCGTACCCTTGCCCGCGTCATCCCCGCTTATCCGACCCAGGCTGAAGCGATCAAGAAGGCGGCTGACGCCTACAGCCGCACGCGTCTGACGCCGGCGATCCAATCGCTGCTGCGGCGCTGGTTGAAGTGGTGACCGCCAACCAGTTAGAGCTGGAAGCCGATCCACAGCACCAGCCCTTCAACGAAGTCGCGCCACAGACCGGGCGGCTGCGCGTCGTAGAGGCAGGCCGCACGGCGTTCAAGGTCGAACCAGGCGGAAAAACGCGCGATATCGCCGGCGTCATGAAACGCCGCCATGAGTTCGTAATTGAGGAACAGGCTGCGGCTGTCCAGGTTAGTGGAGCCCGCCAGCGCCAGCACATCATCAATGATGGCGGCTTTGGCGTGCAGCATGTGCGGTGCGAGCCAGACGCGCACCCCCGCAGCGGCAAGAGCGCGCAGCGAACGATGCCGCGCGATGTCGGCCAGGCGATGATTGGACCGTGCCGGCAACAACAATTCCACTTCCACGCCCCGCCTTGCCGCCAGACACAGCGCCATCAGCAAGGCGTCGTCGAGCAGGACATAGGGCGAGGCGAGCGCCATGCGCGTGCGCGCGCGGTAACCCGCGCTGACGAGCAGCGCGTGCACGGTGTCGTCAGCCTGGTCAGGGCCCGAGGCGATAATCTGCCCGGCGGCCTCGCCAGGCGCGGCGATGGGGATGGGCTTCGCGTCCGCCGCCGTAGCAGCGCCCGTCGCCGGCGGTTCGGCCCCCACCGCGAAGACCCAGTCGCGCCGGAACAGATCGGCTGCCTGCCGAGCGAGCGGGCCTTGCAGATCGAAGCTCAGGTCGCGCCACGCCGCGCCGCCGGGCTGCGCTTCGAAATACTCCGCGGCCAGATTGCGCCCCCCGCACCACATCCGCTCGGCCACGCAGCCAGCGTCGGCCACCGCGAGCTTGCGATGGTTGCGCAGATTCGTTCGACCATTCAGATTGAAGTGCAGCAGGGGCGCAAACAGCCCGACCCGGACACCCGCGTGCACTAGTGGCGACAGGTCGGGCCACCCGCCCATCATGCGGCCCACCCCGTCGAGCAACAGCCGCACCTGCACCCCGGAGCGTGCCTTGGCGGCCAGATGCGAGATCACCGCCGCGCCGACCGTGTCCCGCCCGAGCATGAAGCTGCACACATCAAGGGTCTGCCGCGCACCGTCGATCAGTTGCAGAAGCGCTCGCAGCGACTCCGAGCCATCGGCGTGGACGCACAAGGCCCGGTATTTCGCGGGGCACGGCTGCCCGAGCGCAGCGGCCACCTCGGCCGGCCAGGCACTCCCGTCGGCGCTGTGTGGAATCGTCCGAGCATCCGCGCGTGAGCGGCCGGTGCGGGTGAGCTTGCGTGTGCCGAACAGCAGATACAGCGGCAGCGCGGCGTAGGGCAACAGGAACATGAAGAATACCCAGCCGATGGCAGCGGATGGATGCCGGCGTTGCTGCAGCACGTGCGAGACCACCACATACACGAGCAGGCCGGTGACGGTAAACAGCCCATGCAGCGACAGCCAATGCGAAGGTGTCAGGGAAGGCAGCACGTGCGGCCGAGCGAAGGGTGGAGCGTTTCAGTCATGGCATCAAGCGCGTATCCGCATGGCCAGGCTCTGTTGCATCCGAACGCGGATAGGTGATTGCCGTGCCATTCACCTTGGCAAAAGGAGTCAGCGCGTGTATCTGGCATCGGGTCTGGTTAATGATCTCCTCGACGCGAAGACCGTGTACCACCAAAGCGTCGGCAATTAGCGATCGATGACAGCGCCACGGCACGGCCTCGGCGCACATAAGCGCCACTCGCTCCTGTTTTGCCAGTTTCATAAGGGACGCCAGGTTCTGTGCAAATTCTGCGGTCTGCATGTAGTCGGCGTAACCGCGGAACGATGCGTTTCGCCAACCCGGATTCGGGGACTCCGGACCTGCGCGGCGAAAGCCCCCCAGGCCCGCGACGTGCGCATAGTGGATGCCGGCGGCCTCAAGCGCAGCCGGTAAGGTGTCGCGGTTGAACTGCGGGTTGTGGCGGGAGCGCGGCACGGTACGCACGTCAATAAGCCGGGTCACCGAGTGGGCCGCAAGCAAAGCAATGAACTCGGCGAGGGGTCGCGTCGAATGACCAACGGTCAATACGACAGGCTGAGAGTCCTGCTTCGTCATGGATTCTGCAATCCTCGGCTCAACGCGCGGACAAGGCTTTGATTCGTGCGCGCAGCACAGGTACGAGCTGCCGCTCAAACCAGGGATGGCGCTTGAACCACGGCTGGTTGCGCGGCGACGGGTGGGGCAGCGGGACGTATTGCGGAGCGTACTCCCGCCACGCCTTGGCCGTCTCGGCCAGCGACGGCTTGCGGCGACTGCCCAGAAAGTGGCGCTGCGCATACTGACCAATGAGCAGCGTTAATTCAATCCGCGGCAACCGGGCCAGCAACTGGTCGAGCCAGAGCGCCGCGCATTCACGACGCGGCGGCATATCACCGCCAGTTCCCCGGCCCGGATAACAATAGCCCATGGGGATGATTGCGATGCGCGATTCATCATAGAAGATCTCCTTGTCCACGCCCATCCACGCGCGCAGACGCTCCCCGCTCAGGTCGTCCCACGGAATGCCGGTCGCGTGCACGCGCACACCGGGCGCCTGCCCCACGATGAGGATACGGGCCGTTTCACCCGCACGCAACACCGGGCGCGGGCCGAGCGGCAGATGCGCCGCGCAGGCACGGCAATCGCGCACGACGGCCAGCAACGCTTCGAGGGTGGGATAGCCTGTTTCGGGCACAGCGATCTTTTCCTCTCCCCCGCGGACGGAGTAGGCCGGTTTGAGGACGGAAAGCGTAGTGATGGTCCTGCGTTTCTTCGGTTCGGTCATGTTGTAGTGCGCAATAATTCGAGGAGTGGCAATTTAGGATGTCATTCGCATATTCGATCAGGCGGCAATCCCATAGTTAAGCGAGCTTCTTCTTGGTGATGAGATACAGGAGGTACCACACCACCGCGAAGCGGTTTAGTTCAGCTGCGCAGCAATTTCGGAGCCGAGCATACCGGGCATCATCACATCTAACAGGATCAGGTCCGGCCGGAATTCCCGGGCGGCTGCGATTGCCATTCGTCCCAGGTTTTCGGTGCGGACCTCGTAACGCCCGGTCTGTTCAAGGTTGAGCTTGATCATGCGGGTCATCGCCGGCTCATCATCTACTACCAGTATTCGCTTTTTCATTGGTCAAGTGCTCCCGATATACCCGAAACATCAAGAGCGCCGACGCGCCCCCTTCGGGACGGTTAGAAATGCTAATGGATCCCCGGTGCATGATAACGATGCTTCTCGAAACAGCAAGGCCAAGCCCGGAGCCTTCGCCCACCGGCTTGGTAGTAAAAAAGGGCTCAAACAGCTTATTCTCGTGCTCGGCCGAAATCCCCGGTCCGTTGTCCCTGATGTCGACGGCAACCACCGGCTCCCCTAGCCTAAACATGCTCGTCTCAGGTCGCTCCAAATCACGCTCGCTTAGGCGTATCGAGCGGGTGACCACTTCGATGCTGCCGTCTTGTCCGATGGCCTGCGCCGCATTGGAAAG
>Ga0097691_1002925_pt1 | contig 10905 bp, 9 predicted proteins | sample NGESurdeep072012_8_FD_72858 | JGI IMG/M metagenome (GOLD analysis project Ga0097691, IMG submission 72858) | Arctic peat soil microbial communities from Barrow, Alaska - NGEE Surface sample 210-1 deep-072012 | ecosystem: Environmental > Terrestrial > Soil > Wetlands > Peat ...
CAGCGAATTGTCGGTGCTGGGCCCGAAGTAAATTGGGGCCAAGACGACTTCATAAAGATGCCCGCCGGCAAACCACCACTGCAGGGGCTGGTCGAGTGAGTTGCGATGTTCCAGGAGTTGCTGGGCTTGCTCCCGGGTAATGCCGGGTGCTTTGGTGTGAAATCCTACAAACTGGCTGGTGGGATCGAGTAGGGCAAACAGGTCGCCCCCGGAAAGCCGGAACATCTCACCCGACGCATCCTGGATGGTGGGCGGGTGATGGGATGTCATGAGTGCCTTCAGGCTGGGAAGATCGGCCATCAGCTTGGCGGAACGCGCCAGCGCGGCCTCGCGCTCCTTTTGTGCATTGCGGAAAGTTTCGACGGAGTTGGCCAGATCGTTGCCGAGGTCGCGCCGGACCTGGTTCTCCACCGTGCGCTGCACAATCAATAGAGAGACCGCAGTCAAGCCCGCGGAAGTCAGCAGCATGGCAATCAGGAACTTGGTCCGCAACCGTACCCGACCCATCGCCAATCTCCTCTCGGCTTCGATTATCGGACGAACTTGTAGCCCGTTCCGTGGACAGTACGAAAATGTACTGGATCGGCGGGGTCCTTTTCCAGCTTTTGCCGCAAGCGAAGAATGTGGGTATCGACCGTGCGCGTGGTCGGATAATTGCTGTAACCCCACACTTCGTTGAGCAGTTCGGTTCGCGAGACTACCCGCTCCTGGTGGTTGAGGAAGAAGCGCAGCATCTTGAACTCTTGTGGAGTGAGAGCAACCACATGGCCATCGCGGTGCAACTCCATCTTCGAGAAGTTCACTTCCACATCATCGAAACTAAACACGTCGGATTTGTCCGAGGCCTGGTTCAGACGACGCATCGCCGCGCGCACACGCGCCAGCAATTCGCGCGGACTGAAGGGTTTGGTGACATAGTCATCCGCACCGATCTCCAGCAGCAGGACTTTATCCAGCACATCGCTGGCGGCACTCAGCACCAGGATTGGAACGCTGGAGAATTCCTGCTTGATCTCGCGACAGAGGTCCTGACCCGACTTCCCCGGCAGACGCAGATCAAGGATGACCATCCGCGGCATGGTGGCGCGGAAGGTGTCCATGGCGACGGCTCCGTCGGCCGCAACCGATACCTCGAACCCGGCGGATTCAAAGGTCCGCCGCAAGGCCCGCTGCACCGCCAAATCGTCTTCAATAACCAGGATTTTGTCCATCGCTCGGTTTCACACAACGCCTGAGCTACAGCTAACAACACATCGAACTGGCAGTCAATGGCATGTTGACAATTCCGTGACATCCTGCACATCGTATTGGGCGACTCTCGCCCAACTATGTCACCAAACGTTGACAATGTGTTTACCTAACCAAGACAACTCCTCCTGCCGTCCTAGTTAGATTACAGAAGACTCATGGCGACAGAGATTCACAGGACTCCGCGTTGCCGGAAGTAAATTCTCAATTCCGAAATTGATGGAGGAAACGATGTTCAGCACAAAGTCCAACAAATCCCAACCCGCCACTCGGCTGCTCTTGAGTGCCACCGTGTTGCTGGTAGCGGCTACGTTGTTTAGCCTGCCGGCAGCGGCCCAGAAAACTCAGCCGACGATTCTCACCTCCGACATCGTTAACATCAGCGTCAACACCGATGCCAACCTGGTCAACGCTTGGGGTATGTCTTTCAGCCCGACGGGCCCCTGGTGGATCTCCGACAACGGGACAGGGCTTTCCACCCTGTACAACGCAGCAGGAACACCGCAGGCGCTGGTTGTTACCATTCCTTCGGGAAACGGGGTAGACACGGGAACCCCGACGGGACAGGTTTTTAACGGCACCACAGACTTTAAGATCCTCGGCACTCCCGCACACTTCCTCTTTGCAGGGGAGGATGGAACCATCTCCGGATGGTACACGGGCACGAGCGCAAATCTCGTAGTTAACAACAGCGGTGGTGGCAATGCCGTCTATAAAGGAATTGCTTTGGCATCGGCGGGAGGCGCCAACTACCTTTATGTGGCGAACTTCCACAACGGCTCGGTGGACGTGTTCGACGCGATCTTTGCCCCGCACTCGTTTGGGGGGGGGCGCTTCCAGGACAGCACCATCCCGACCGGCTTTGCACCTTTCAACGTCGCCAATATCGGGAATGGCAAACTGGCTGTGACCTTCGCCAAACAGGATCCCGCCAAGCATGATGACGTGCGGGGTCCGGGAAATGGTTACATCGACATCTTCGATACGTCAGGTAATCTGCTCATGCGGCTTCCACACAATCCTTACGAGAACTCTCCCTGGGCTGTGGTTGTCGCTCCGGCAACGGGCTTTGGCGGATTCAGCGGAGACATTCTGGTTGGGCAATTTGGTAGTGGTGCGATCTTGGCGTTCAACGCTACCACGGGCAATCTTGCAGGGTTGCTGCTTGATCCCAATGTCCTGCAGCTTCAGATTGACGGGTTGTGGGGGCTGGGGTTTGGCAACGGTGGCACTGCCGGTCCGACCACCACATTGTTCTTCACAGCGGGAGTTTTCGGAGAAGCTCACGGACTGTTCGGCTCGATCGTGGCTCTCCCCGGCATCCCTCATCCCATCCAGAAGTAATTGAGACGGGAGCAGAACCAATTGAGGAGGGCGAAAGCGCCCTCCTTTTTTCTGCCGAGTGGGTTCGACACCGGCTTCGAGCTTAGAATCGAGTGATGGCTAGACAACGGTTGCTTTGCCGGCGACTGATTTGGGGCACGCTGTTTTGCGTGGTAACCGCCGTTTTGGCCGCTGCCGCGCAGGTCGAACGAATCGGCGCCTGTAGTGCGCCCGGAGCTTCTGAGGCGCTGAAGCAAGCCGTTGAAGAAAAGGGACACCGCATAACCCTCGACGGCGGTTGGACAGCGGAGTTCTGGTTTGCAAAGCAGCTTAAAACCGCGGCGAAAGATCTTTCCGGTGCGCTCTATCCTGAATTGGCGAACGCAGAATTTATTGGTGTGGTCAACCTGCCCAAGGGCATGACCGATTTTCGCGGACAGGCAATTCCTGCCGGCGTGTACACCTTGCGTTATCAACTGCTGCCGCAGGACGGCAATCATATGGGCGTCGCGCCTAATCCCGATTTCCTGTTGGCCATTCCTCTCGCCAGCGATCCGAATCCGGAGCAGGGCTATCTTTACAAGAAGCTGGTTGCCCTGAGCGCCAAAGCGACTGGCACGAACCATCCGGCGGTAATTGCGCTGGATACGCCAGGCGATCCGGGTAGTGCCGTAGGAGATAAGCAGGGAGCGGTGGTGTTTAGCGTAACTGTTCCGTCCTCGGGTGCGAGCGCGACCGAGAAACTTGGAATCGTGGTGAAAGGCGCCGCCGCACAATAAATCCGAATTGCAGGCCCCGCAATGCTACTGTTATGCGTTCCATCCACGGACCCACCTGATCCTTGTCGGGCATGAAGAAATCCTTGCTACGCCGCTCAGTATCGCTGCCGCCTCTTCTGGACTGGTGTTTGTTGTTGCTTCTGCTGGCGGCTTCTACTCCCGCCATTCTGTTTCGCCATCGAACTCTTTTCATCGCCCCCCCGCTTGACTTACTCGACGGTTCCTGGCTTCTCGATACCAGTTACAAGGCAGCGACCGGAGTTTGGTTCGGTCGTGACGTGGCATTCACTTACGGACCGCTCTTCCAATGGCTCTCCAGTGCACCGTCGCGTTGGCTGGGAATCTCGACCGGGGCGGTCTATGCAACCTGGTACACACTGCCATTCTTCGTCACCGTCCTCGCCACATTCTTAAGCGCGTGGCTGCTCTTCCAGGAAGCGAGCCCGTGGAAGCGGAGGCTATTCTTCCTGTTGGCCGTCGTCTTCTGGTCGCCTCCAGATGTGCGCATGTCCGTTTCCATCGTCGTCTTCCTGGGCTTTGTGCGGCTTGCGGATGCCGTGGCATCGGATACCCGTGCTCGTGTACTGCCCGCCCTTGCAGCCGCAGCGGTCTGTATCGTCTGCTTTTTGCTTTCCGCGGATACGGGGCTGTACGGCGTGGCGGCGCTGCTGTTGTCCGTGACGGCAACCTGCGCGGTGAAGCGGAAGCTCCCCGGATCGGGGTTCAGGCTGATGAGCTTCCTGGCCCTGGCAGGGGCATGCTTTGCGATCCTGATGTTGGCGACGAATGCTGCCATGGCGTCTCCGCTTAATTTCAAGTTCTGGGATTCGAGCTTCAAGATCGCCAGTTCCTATCGCTGGTTTGAGCCACTGGGGATGCCGAAAGCCGGCAAGCGTCTGGTTCTTTCCACGCTAGCGATGGGTATCCTTGTTTTCGGCCTGGCTTGGAGGTGGCGTGAACCAGACAGTCGCGGCTGGACGCTGCGTCCGGCTTTCCTGCTCTCGGGGTTCTGCTTCTCGTTTCTCATGCTGCAAAGCGGATTGGTGCGTTCCGACTTCGGCCACGTGCTGCTCGCCACCTTTCCCATGATTTTCCTCGGCGGCGCGATCCTGGTCGGCGGGCGGACCTCCACCCCTGCGATCTCAGCCATAATGCTGGGCATGGCCGTTGTTGTGACATTGCTGCTGGCCCACCCCTATTGGGCCTTCGTTCCCGGCAGCGTGGCAGCGAAATGGAGGGAAATACGCGCTCCCATCCTGATTTGCCCTGACGGATTTCACTCATTTGACCAGGCGTGCTTCCGCACCGCCGACAGCAAACTCTTGTTGTCAGTTTCAGCCTACATTGACCAGCACACGGACCGCGGCGATTCCATTCTCGTGTTTCCCTACGAGACGGCGTTTGGTTTGACTTCCCGCCGCAGGGTCGCTGGTGGGGTGCTGCAAAGCTATCTGGTCAATGGAGACTACCTGACCAACCTCGAGTTGGCGGGACTTCGCATCTCGAATCCGCCATTCGGACTTTACTTTCCCGACGGCGTCATCAGCCAAGGCGTGGATGGCATTCCCAATTTCACCCGCAGTCCGGAGCTGTGGTTCTATCTGGTGCGTCACTACCGTCTCGCCGGCAGTCCAGCGAACGGCGTGCTTGGACTGGTGCGCGACGAAACTCGCGACCGGCGACTGATCTTCAACCAGCAAGACTTGGGCAGTTCTTCTGGTGAGATACCCATCACCCGTCGCAATAGCTCCCTTGACTTGGGATTGATCCATTGGCCGGGGGCTGGCGCAGACTTCCTGAAGCTTCGCCTCCGCGTCGCGTACTCACCCTGGTGGAAAATACGCAAGCCTTCGCGAGTCTCTTTGCAGATCACATTCGCCGACGGATCGCAGAAGCGCTTGGCCTTTCTTGTCGAACCAAACCGCACCTCCGAGGTTTGGCTTTACCCATGGGACGAAACGGGGATGGGAAGTTACTTTGCGTCTGATGAATCAGAGTGGCGCCTCGCAAGCCGTCCCGCAATAGTCGGCTTGAAATTGCTCATCACGCGCCTCGATTGGATCTCCGTCGTACCCAGTCGCGTTTTCATCGAAAGTGTAGCTGCTGTCCGCATCTCCATGCCTTCGCGCAGCGGGCCGTCAGAACTAACCGATAACCCTTGAAGCACTCTTGCGCACGCTCTGAGAACCTTCGCCTTGACATCACGAGCCGAGCGAAGAGGAAGTGCTTTCCGACTCTGTCAGCCAGCCCATAAATTCGACCGCAAGGCCTCTCCCCGGTTCCGCCGTGCTTACCGCTCTCGATTTCTTTCGTTTCCCGCCAAGAATTCCTTTTCCCCACTGCTGGTTTTCTTCTCTGTGGTGTTGCAGAGTGCATCACCGCGATGCAAATTGCAACACCGCCCGTCACCCGTCTCCAGTGCAAGCTAACTCACTGGTTCCGCTGGGCATACAGAACAGGAGTGATCGCTAAAGCCGGCAATCCACGGATTTCCAGTTGCAGAACACAACGAATCGCCTCGTTGAAGAATGCAACTCAGGGATCGAGAAGATTCGCAACAGGGCTGCACAACCCACACAATCGTCGCCACTTGCACGCGCTCATAGCAACAATTTTCCTGATTCGCTGGTTTGGTGCCCCGAATGCCTTAAGAAAAGTGTCCAGCGCGAAGCAACCAAGCGCTGGCAGAGCAAGAAGCCCTCGGATGCGAGGCAGGAGGCGGTTATGACAGTTCTTCTAGTTCTCATGATGTTCGCAATCTTCCTTACTATTGATTTCTTCTACTCGAAAGCGAAGCAGCCCGTGCTTCAGGTAGCCCCGGCAATGCGCAAACAGGACGCGACTGCGGCGCGGTTGAGACCCAGCATGGTGGGCGGCTTCTCAGTCCCCGACAATCTTCGCTATCATCCCGGACACACCTGGGCGCTGAGCGAGAGTCCAAACCTGGTACGAATCGGAATCGACGACTTCGCCTCCAAGCTGACCGGCAAGGTCGAGCACATCGCGCTCCCGCAGCGCGGTCAGTGGATCCGTCAGGGACAAAAGGTATGGAGCATCGTGCGCAACGGCGTCAAAGTTGACATGGTTTCTCCCATCGAAGGCAGTGTAGCCGACATCAACGAAGCGGTGGTCAACGATCCGGCGCTGGCAACGAAAGATCCCTACGGCGAAGGCTGGCTGGTAACCGTGCAGTCTCCCGACGCCAAGACCAACTTCCGCAACCTGCTGGGCGGCGCACTGGCGCGGTGGTGGACGGAAGAGTCCTCGATGCGGTTGCAGCGGGTCATGCCCAGCGCGCTCGGCGCCTTGGCCCAGGACGGCGGAGTAGCCATCGACGATCTCGCCGGCACCATGACGGACGAACAATGGACTAAGATCACCCGCGAGTTCTTCCTGACATAGCCCCTCGCGTTGAGAGAACCAACGCCCCGGAGTGCCTCCTGCTCCGGGGCGTTTTTCTTGCGCTCGTTGACTGCGATTTATCCGGCCGCTTGCTACAACCACCCCTTCGCGCGGGCAATGCGCGCGGCCTCGACGCGATTGGCGGCGCCGAGTTTGCTGATGGCTTCCGACAGATAATTGCGCACCGTGCCTTCCGATAAATTCAATTCCGTGGCGATTTCGGAGCTGGCTTTGCCTTCTCCGGCGAGACGCAGCACCTGACGCTCCCGCTCGGTGAGCGGATCGGCGTCGTCCGTCCAAGCCTCGGCGGCGAGTTGGGGATCGATGACGCGCAGTCCGCGATGCACGCGGCGCACCGCATCCGCGAGTTGTTCCGCGGGCATGTCTTTGAGGAGATAGCCCGAGGCTCCGGCGTCAAGGGCGCGGCGCAGGTATCCAGCGCGCGCGAACGTCGTAAGAATGATGACGCGCACCGCGACGCCTCGGCGCTTCAGTTCGGCTGCGACTTCCAACCCCGTCAGCGTGGGCATTTCGATGTCCGTGATGAATACGTCGGGCCGGGTTTGCTGTACGAGGCGCAGGGCTTCCTCGCCGGACTGTGCGCGGGCGATGACCTCGATATCGTCTTCCATTTCGAGCAGCGCGGCAAGCGCGCCCAGGACCATGGCCTGGTCTTCGGCGAGGACTACCCTGATCTTGTCGCGCTTGGCGGCGGGCATGTCTTCAGTTTCGCAGAGCCGAGGCCATTGGCGCGAGAGGCAAATGAATCACCAGGCGAGTGCCGGCGGCAGTCTGGCGCTGCAGCGAGCCGCCGATCGCCTCCAGCCGTTCGCGCATGCCGCGCAAACCATTGCCCTCCGGACCGTCGGCGCCGCATCCGTTGTCGGCAATCTCCAAGGTGCACAGTTGTTCGTCACGTCCGAGGCGGACGCTGCAGGTTTGCGCCTGAGCGTGGCGCACCACGTTGGTCACGGCTTCACGAAGCGCCAACGCAAGAACGGTTTCCTGTGCCGGACTGAGCGGAACTTCCGAGGCTTCGCAGTCCACGGTAATGCCCGCGGTTTGCAGGGTCTGACGGGCGCGCAGGAGTTCGGCGGCGAGTCCCTGACCACGATATCCGCTGATGGCTTCGCGCACGTCGGCCAACGCGGCGCGCGAGGTGTGCTCCACATCTTGCATTTCCTGCTTGGCCTGCTGCGGATCGCGGTCCACCAATTTGCGCGCCAACTCGGCCTTTAGGGTAATGAGCGACAGCGTGTGTCCGAGCAGGTCGTGCAGGTCGCGCGCGATGCGTTCGCGCTCGGCGACCTTGGCGAGATGTTCGATCTCGTCCTGCGCGAGTTGCAGCTTCGCTTCCGCGCAGTGCGAGACCGCCCCGAAATGGTTCCCCATTCCCACCAGGATGATCAGCAGCAGCATCGAACCCCAAGCCTCCACCGGCAGATGCAGGCGGTGCGCGTAAAAACCGAGGATGGCAAGCTCGAGCGCGATGAGCGCAATCACGCGTCGAAGGCTGGTGGTGAAACCCCCAGCGGCGATCGCATAAATGAGCATGCCGACGCCACCCCCGTTGAAGGGAATGACGACAGTCGCCATCGCGATCATCGCGGCGACGGCAAAAAGCCTGCGCGGTTCGGGGCGAGAGAAGGAATATAGATACAGCCAAATGAAGAAAATGCCGTATAGGGTGTTCCCGATCCACAGCAGCGGCCCGGCATGCTTCCATGCTGGATCCACGAAGAACCAGATCATGAAGGGGAGCCATATGAGCGGCATCCACCAATGGCGGTCCTCGTTGGGGTAAATTTTCCACCAGATTGTGCGAACGATAGCCATTGCCTGCTCGATCCCTATTGTTGTCTGGAATGGGTCTTGGGCACAACCGTATACCAGATCACGGCCACAGCGGTAATCGCCACCCCCAGCCAATCCCAGTGGCCACTAAGAGTAAGCGCGGTAAAGATAACCATGGCCACGGCCCAGAGAATCCATTGTGCAGTTTTGCTTTTCATAACCACGTTCCTATTCGTACTTAGATACCTGTCGACCGGCTTCGACAACGAGTTCGTATCAACTAGAACTCATCTGAGGCGTATAAGGGCACAACCCTTCGGCTGCGCTCAGGGCAGGCTTTTTAGTCGTGCCGAACGCAGCGCAGCAAAGGTCAGGGCTTTAGAGCGTGTGTGAGAACGTCTGTCGTCCCTACGGTACTCGGATCTATTTCCCACGCTACCCAGCACTCCGCCTGCGGCTCCGTGCTGGGCTAGACTATTCCGCGCCTACGGCGTTGGATTTTCGCCCAGTAAATTCCACTGGCAAATATCATGTTGGGCTCTCACACACCCTCTTTAGCCCTTGCAAGAATGGGTCCCTCAGGGGCTGAAGCCCAAGTCGTTGTTGACCCGTTGCGGCACGTCTGAAGCCGTGCCCTGATACAAAACGATTCATGGAATGGCTTCTAACAACTAGGCACAAACCCCTAAGCCCTGATCCCTAACCACTAACCACTAACCACTGACCACTAACCACTAACCACTGACCACTAACCACTAACCACTAACCACTAACCACTAACTACTGACTACTGTTCTTCACCCATACATCTTGCCTTCATCCCGCCAGTAGCCCCAGGCAGCCAATCCCAGGCAAACCAGGGTGAACGACAGCAATCCCTCGACGTGTTGCCAAGTGGAAGCCGGCGCGATGCCCATGCCGACCACGTTGAGTGCGAGTTGGCTCATGTGGTAGGGAGGCAGCACGTTGGCGAACACGCGCAATCCGTGCGGCAGCATGAAGAGCGGGATCCACAGTCCAGAGCAGAACGCCATCGGTAAATAAATCAGATTGACCACCGCCGGCGCGGAATTCGGTTTCGCGAAGTATCCGATCGCCAGTCCCATCGAGCTGAAGGGAATCGAACCCGCGACCAGAATGCCGACCAGTTGAGCGGCCGTCGTCAGCGGCAGGCGCACACCACCGAATGCAGTCCCGACGGCGAGCAGCAGAAGCACGATCACCGTGCTAAATACGACTGCCGAGAAGAGCTTGGCGAAGAAATAGGCGGTAATCGGCATGGGCGAAGCCCGCTTCACTTGCAGCCAGCCCTGGCCGCGCTCAATCGCGAGGCTCACGCCGAAACCGAACAGCGAGACCGCCATCACGCCGAAGCATCCCATGGTGGCCAGCATATAGACCGCGCCTTCATTCCGGTTCGCAGGGTTGCCCGATCCCAGCACGATGCCGAAGAGTACGTAAAACATGAGCGGAAATGCGACCGTTGAGACTGCGTACACCGGAATGCGCACATTCTTCAGCAGCTCGTACTTCGCTTCCTTGTAGAAGAGCGTGATGGTTCTCGCCGGCGAGCGGCCGGTCACGGCGAGCGCAGCGGGAAACGTGGTGGAAGCCATGTTAGTTTTTTCCTTTCGAGGCATCGGTGTTATGGTTTTGCGTCAGCGCCAGGAACGCCTCTTCCAGACCCGCGTTGGTGACTTCCAGATCGCCCAGCCATGAATCCCGCTGCAATAGCTCGCGCACCACTGGTTCGGCGGCATTCACTTGCAGCTCAAACGCGTTGCGGTCGGCCTTGACGCCGAGCACGCCGGGTATCTGGCGGACCTCTTCCAGCGATAGCCGGCTGGTGCAGCGGACCTGTTTGCCCATGGCGAGCGCCTTGATTTCGGCAGACGTGCCTTCGGCCACAATCGATCCTTTGTCAAGCACAAGAATGCGATCAGCCAGGGCATCGGCTTCATTCAGGTAATGAGTGGTGAGCAGCACCGTCTTGCCACGCCCGATGAGGGTGCGAATTTGCGCCCACATCAGGCGGCGTGCTTCCACATCCAGGCCAACCGTGGGCTCGTCCAAAAAAAGCAGGTCGGGATTGCCGCACAGAGCGATGCCAAACAGTACGCGCTGCTTCTGGCCGCCGGAAAGCTCTCCGTAGGGACGCTCCTTGATGTCTTCGAGCCCCGCAATCTTCAGCGTCTCTGCGATGGGCAGAGGCACTGGATAGTAGGACGAAAACAGGTCAATGTGTTCGCGTACTTTGAGCGTTTCGGGCACCCGCCCAACCTGAAGCATGGCGCCGACGCGAGTTTGCACATGCCCCAGATGAGGATCGGATCCCAGCACCGAAACGCTGCCCGAGTCG
>Ga0097691_1002927_pt1 | contig 10900 bp, 5 predicted proteins | sample NGESurdeep072012_8_FD_72858 | JGI IMG/M metagenome (GOLD analysis project Ga0097691, IMG submission 72858) | Arctic peat soil microbial communities from Barrow, Alaska - NGEE Surface sample 210-1 deep-072012 | ecosystem: Environmental > Terrestrial > Soil > Wetlands > Peat ...
GTGGGTCTTGCGATCTCGGGGATCGGCGCATTCTTCGCGCTGCCGGTTTCGCCCCTGCCGCAGGTTGACTTCCCGACGGTCTCGGTCAGCGCAAGCCTCCCCGGCGCCGCCCCGGAGACCATGGCGAGCAGCGTCGCAACGCCCCTGGAGCGGCGACTCGGGGTCATCGCGGATGTCACCGAGATGACCTCGCAAAGCGCGATCGGCTCAACTCAGATCACGCTGCAGTTTGACCTCGACCGCGACATCAACGGCGCCGCGCGCGAAGTGCAGGCGGCCATCAACGCCGCGGCGAGTTTTCTTCCGCGCGATCTCCCCAATCCGCCGATTTACAGCAAGGTCAATCCCGCCGACGCGCCGGTGCTCACGCTCGCCATCACGTCCGACGCGCTGCCGCTCACCGACGTGCAGAACCTCGTCAACACGCGGCTCGCGCAAAAGATCAGCCAGGTGACGGGCGTCGGCCTGGTGTCGCTCTCGGGCGGCCAGCGCCCGGCGGTCAGGATCCAGGCCGACACGCAGGCGCTCGCCTCGTACGGCATCGGCCTCGACACGCTGCGCACGGCGATCAGCGCGGCCAACTCGAATGCGGCCAAGGGCAGCTTCGACGGCCCACGGCGCTCGTACTCGATCAATTCGAACGACCAGCTCGTCACCGTCGCCGACTACAAGAACCTGATCGTCGCCTACAAGAACGGCGCTCCGGTGCGAATGAGCGACGTCGCCCGCGTCATCGACAGCGCCGAGAACAACCAGCTCGGCGCCTGGGCTGGCAGCGACTGCCCGGCCGCGGCCTCGGGCGTTGCCGGCAGCGAGTGCTTCGGCGCCGCGCCGCGCCGCCAGCTCGTTCCGGCGATCATCATGAACGTGCAGCGCCAGCCGGGCGCGAACGTGATAGCGACCGTCGACGCGATCAAGAAGCAGCTGCCGACGCTGCAGGCCGGGCTGCCGAGCGCGGTGAAAATCGCCGTCCTCTCCGACCGCACCGCCGGCATCCGCGCCTCGGTCGAGCACGTCGAGATGGAGCTGGTGCTCGCCGTCGTCCTCGTCGTGCTCGTGATCTTTGCTTTCCTCGGCAGCCTGCGCGCGACCGTGATCGCGAGCGTCGCCGTGCCGATCTCGCTGATCGGCACCTTCGGCCTGATGTACCTGCTCGGCTACAGCCTGAACAACCTGAGCCTGATGGCGCTGACGATCGCGACCGGCTTCGTCGTCGACGACGCGATCGTGATGATCGAGAACATCTCGCGCTTCATCGAGGACGGCGAGCCGCCACTGCAGGCGGCGTTCAAGGGCGCGACCCAGATCGGCTTCACGATCATCTCGCTCACGGTCTCGCTCATCGCCGTGCTGATCCCGCTGCTCTTCATGAGCGACGTCGTCGGCCGGCTGTTCCGCGAGTTCGCGGTGACGCTGGCGATCACGATCCTGATCTCGGCCGTGGTCTCGCTCACGCTCGTGCCGATGATGTCGGCGCGCTGGCTGAAACGCACCGACGAAGCCGCGCGCGAGAAGAAGGCGCACGGTCGCGGCATCGGCGCTCGCCTGCAGCGCTTCTTCGCCGGCGTCGTCGAGCGCTACGACCACTCGCTCGGCTGGGTCATCGACCACCAGGCGCTGACGCTGATCGTCGCCCTCCTGACCTTCGCGCTCACCGCGCTGCTGTACCTGACGATCCCGAAGGGGCTCTTTCCGACCCAGGACACGGGCCAGCTGCAGGCACGCATCGAGGCCGCCCAGGACGTCTCGTACGACCGCATGTCGGCGCTCCAGCAGGACGCCGCGCGGGCGATCCTCGCCGACCCCGACGTCGACAACCTGAGCTCGTTCGTCGGCGTCGACGCGGCCAACAACACGATGCTGCACACCGGCAGCATGCTGATCAACCTGCGCCGCGGCCACGGCGACCAGCAGGCGGTGATGCAGCGCTTGCGCGACCGCGCCGCGCAGATCGCCGGCGTGACGCTGTACCTGCAGCCGACGCAGGACCTGACGATCGACGCCGAGACCGGCCCGACGCAATACCGCGTCTCGCTCGAGGGCGTCGATAGCGCCACGATCACGCAGTGGATGGTCAAGCTCGTCGAGCGGCTGCGCAACATCAAGGAGGTGAGGAACGTGAGCAGCGACGCCGGCGCGCAGGGGCTGGCGGCGTTCGTCAACGTCAACCGCGACACCGCCTCGCGCCTATCGATCACCGCGAGCTCGGTCGACGACGCGCTCTACAGCGCCTTCGGCCAACGCATCGTCTCGACCATCTTCACCGAGACCAACCAGTACCGCGTCATCCTCGAGGCCCAGCCCGGCCTGGCGAGCACGGCCGAAGGGCTCGGCAAGCTGCACCTCATCGCCGGCGGTGGAACGGCGACGCCGCTCTCGGCCTTCGCGACCATCACCGAGCAGCAGGCGCCGCTGCAGATCACGCACGTCGCGCAATACCCGGCGAGCACGCTCAACTTCGACACCGCGCCGGGCGTTTCGCTCGGCGGCGCCGTCGACGCGATCCGCCAGGCGACCAAGGACATCGGCCTGCCGTCGAGCCTGACGATGACCTTTCTCGGCGCCTCGGGCGCGTACGAGCGGTCGCTGTCGAACCAGCTCTGGCTGATCCTGGCCGCGGTCGTCTGCGTCTACATCGTGCTCGGCGTGCTCTACGAGAGCTACGTGCATCCGCTGACGATCCTCTCGACGCTGCCCTCGGCCGGCGTCGGCGCGCTGCTGGCGCTGATCGTCACCGGCAACGAACTCGGCGTGATCGGCATCATCGGCATCATTCTCCTGATCGGCATCGTCAAGAAGAACGCGATCATGATGATCGACTTCGCGATCGAGGCCGAGCGCAACGAAGGCAAGAGCGCGCGCGAGGCGATCCACCAGGCGGCGCTGCTGCGCCTGCGGCCGATCCTGATGACGACGCTGGCCGCGCTTTTCGCCGCGGTGCCGCTGATGCTGAGCTTCGGCGACGGCGCCGAGCTGCGCCGGCCGCTCGGCCTGGCGATCTTCGGCGGGCTCATCGTCAGCCAGATGCTCACGCTGTTCACGACGCCGGTGATCTATCTCGCCTTCGATCGCCTCGGCGGCGGCTCGACCCGGCGCAATCCCGCCGGCGACGACGACCGCGACGACGCCGCCGACAAGGGCGACGAGCGCGCCGCGGAGGCGACCGCGTGAACCTCTCGCTGCCCTTCGTGCGCCGCCCGATCGGCACGGTGCTGCTGACGGCGGGCGTCGCGCTCGCGGGGATAGCGGGCTTTTTCGTCCTGCCGGTGTCGCCGCTGCCGCAGGTCGACTTCCCGGTCATCTCGGTCAGCGCGAGCATCCCGGGCGCGAGCCCCGACACGATGGCGACGAGCGTCGCGACGCCGCTCGAGCGGCGTCTCGGCACGATCGCCGGCGTCAACGAAATCACCTCGTCGAGCTCGATCGGCACGACCCGGGTCACGCTCCAGTTCGACCTCAGCCGCAACATCGACGGTGCCGCGCGCGAAGTGCAGGCGGCAATCAACGCCAGCCGCGTCGACCTGCCGACGACGCTGCGCAGCAACCCGACCTACCGCAAGGCGAACCCGGCGGCGGCGCCGGTCATCATCCTGGCGCTGACCTCGAAGACCAAGACGCCGGGCCAGATCTACGACGCGGTCTCGAACATCCTGAGCCAGCGCCTGTCGCAGGTCGACGGCGTCGGTGACGTCGAGATCGGCGGCGGCTCGCTGCCCGCGGTGCGGATCGAGCTCGTGCCGTTCGCGCTCAACCACTATGGCATCAGCACCGAGGACGTGCGCGCCGCGGTCCAGGCAGCGAACGCGAACCGGCCGAAGGGCACGATCCAGGGCGACGGCCGGCGCCTGCAGATCTACACCCAGACGCCGGCGCTGCGCGCCAGCGACTACGCGCCGATGGTCGTCGCCTGGCGCGACGGCGCGGCGGTGCGCCTGCAAGACGTCGCCCAGGTCGTCGACGGCGTCGAGGACACGCGCACCCTCGGCCTCTTCAACGGCGAGCCGGCGGTGATCATCCTCATCACGCGCCAGCCGGCGGCCAACATCATCCGCACCGTCGACAGCGTGCGCGCGCTCCTGCCCGAGCTGCAGGCGCAGCTGCCGGCCGACGTGACGCTGCAGGTCGCCTCCGACAGCACCAACTCGATCCGCGCGTCGCTGCGCGAGGTCGAGCTCACCCTCGTGATCTCGGTCATCCTCGTCGTCCTGGTCGTGAGCCTGTTCCTGCGCAGCGTGCGCGCGACCATCGTTCCGGCGGTGGCGACGGTGGTCGCCCTGCTCGGCACCTTCGGCGTGATGTACCTGTTCGGCTTCAGCCTCAACAACCTGAGCCTGATGGCGCTGACGGTCGCGACCGGATTCGTCGTCGACGATGCGATCGTCGTGCTCGAGAACACGAGCCGCCACATCGAGGCCGGGATGTCGCGCATGAAGGCGGCGCTGCTCGGTGCGCGCGAGGTCGGCTTCACGGTGCTCTCGATCAGCCTGTCGCTGGTCGCGGTCTTCATTCCGCTGCTTTTCATGGGTGGCCAGGTCGGGCGGCTGTTCCGCGAGTTCGCGGTGACGCTGTCGGCGGCGGTGCTGATCTCGCTCGTCATCTCGCTGACGACGACGCCGATGATGTGCGCCTGGCTGCTCGAGCCCGGCGGCGCCAAGGAGCGCCCGCCGGGTCGCGTCGCGCGCGCCGCCGAGCGCGGCTACCAGTGGGTGCTCGGCCGCTACGCCGCAGGCCTCGACTGGGCGCTGGCGAGCAAGGGCCTGGTGATGCTGATCCTGGTCGCCGTCATCGGTCTCAATGTCTACCTGTTCGCGGCCGCGCCGAAGGGATTCTTCCCGCAGCAGGACAGCGGCCAGATGAACGGCGGCCTGCGCGCCGACCAAAGCATCTCGACCAAGGCGATGGCCGACAAGCTGCGCCGTGTCGTCGACATCGTGCGCAGCGACCCGACGATGGCCACGGTCGTCGGCTTCACCGGCGGCAGCCGTGCCGGCGGCGGCTTCATGTTCGCGAGCCTGAAGCCCGCGTCCGAGCGCAGCGAGAGCGCCAACGCCGTGATCGCGCGGCTGCGCCCACAGCTCGCGCAGGTGACCGGCCTGCAGGTGTTCCTCAATCCGATCCAGGACGTGCGCTCGGGCGGCCGGCAAAGCAATTCGACCTACCAGTATTCGCTCAAGAGCGACAACATCGCCGACCTGCGCACCTGGGCCACGAAGCTCGCCGACGAGCTGAAGCAGGACACCAGCGTCCTCACCGACGTCGACACCGACCAGCAGGAAAACGGCGTCCAGACGATGGTCCGGGTCGATCGCGACGGCGCCAAGAGGCTCGGCCTCACCGCGAACTCGATCGATGCGGCGCTCTACGACGCCTTCGGACAACGCCAGGTCGCGACCATCTATTCGGAGCTGAACCAGTACCACGTCGTCATGGAATGGGCGCAGCCCTACACGCTGAGCCCGAACTCGCTCGCCGATGTCTATGTCGCGGCGACGAACACGATCAACAACGGCGGCCAGGTCGTCGCGACCGAGAGCACGACCACGACGACGAGCGCAACGACCGGCACGAGTGCGGCGACCGCCGCGGGCGCAACGACTGCCGCGAAGGGCGCGGCTGCGGTGAGCGCGAGCACGACCGTGCCGCTCTCGGCCAACCCGGCGCTGAAGAACGCGTCGACTGGCAACGTCCTCAGCAACACGCCGACCCACCTGGTGCCGCTGTCGACCGTCGCGCGCTTCGTCGAGGAGTCGACGGCGACCTCGGTCAACCACCAGGACGGCGAGCTCGCAACCACGGTTTCGTTCAACCTCGCCGACGGCGCGACCCTGGGCACAGCGCGCGAAACCATCGCCAAGGCCGAGGCCGACATCGGCATGCCGACGACGGTGCGCGGCGAGTTCGCGGGAACGGCGCTGGCGGCGCAGCAGTCGAACAGCCAGCAGACGCTCCTCATCGTCGCGGCCATCGTCGTGATCTACATCGTCCTCGGCATCCTCTACGAGAGCCTCGTTCATCCCATCACCGTGCTGAGCACGCTGCCTTCGGCGGGCGTCGGTGCCGTGCTGGCGCTGCTGATGTTCCGGATGGAGTTCTCGATCATTGCCCTGATCGGCGTCTTCCTGCTGATCGGCATCGTCAAGAAGAACGCGATCCTGATCATCGATTTCGCGCTCGAGGCCGAGCGCTCGCGCGGCCTCGCCCCGCTCGAGGCGGTGCGCGAGGCGTGCCTGCTGCGCTTCCGGCCGATCCTCATGACGACGCTGGCCGCGGCGCTCGGTGCCTTGCCGCTGGCGATCGGGTTCGGTGAAGGCGCCGAGCTGCGCCGGCCGCTCGGCGTCGCCATCATCGGCGGTCTGATCGCGAGCCAGGTGCTCACCTTGCTGACCACGCCGGTCGTCTACATGCTGCTCGACAAGCTGCGCCGTCGCGGCGCCGACGAGAGTCACCTCGGCCGGGCCGCACCGAGCGGGACAGTGCCCGCGTGATCCCATGAACCGAACCGTGTCCACCTCTCTCGATCGCCTTCGCTTCGCGCTGCTCGCTGCCGCCATCGCGCTCGCGGCCTGCGCTGCCGGCCCGGATTACCAGCGTCCGGCCGCGGCAGCACCGCCTGCCTACAAGGAGGCGCCGGCGAGCGGTGCGACGTGGTTCCCGGCCGTGCCTGCCGACACCCTCGACCGTGGCGAATGGTGGACCCTCTTCGACGACGCCGACCTCAGCGCGCTCGTGCGCCAGGTCGAGGTCTCGAACCAGAACGTCGCCGCCGCGGTTGCGGCTTACGCGCAGGCGCGGGCGCTGGTGCGCGAGCAGCGCGCCGGACTCTTTCCGAGCCTGGCGTTGAGCGGCAGCGCCGATCGTTCGGGCAGCTCGGGATCGCAGGGCGTCACCGCGAATAGCTTCCAGCTCGGCGTCGACGCAAGCTGGGCGCCAGACGTGTGGGGCCGGCTCGGCCGGGCCGTCGAGGGCTCGCAGGCAAGCGCGCAGGCGAGCGCGGGCGACCTCGGCGCGGCGCGACTGTCGGCGCAGGGCCAGCTCGCGACCGACTACTTCGCGCTGCGCGACGCCGATGCCGAGATCGCGCTCCTGCGCACCACCGTCGAGGCGTACGAGCGGGCCTTGAAGATCACGAGCAATCGCTACGCCGCCGGCATCGCCGCGAGGACCGATGTGCTGCAGGCCGAGACGCAGCTCGCCTCGACGCGCGCCGATCTGTCGACGCTGCAAGGCCAGCGCGCCCAGCTCGAGCACGCCATCGCCGTGCTTCACGGCAAGGCGCCGGGCGACTTCGCGCTGCCGCCGGCGCCCTGGAAGATGAACGTCCCGCTCGTTCCGGTCGGCGTTCCGTCCGAGCTGCTGCAGCGTCGGCCCGACATCGCCGCAGCCGAGCGGCGCGTCGCCGCGGCCAACGCGCAGATCGGCGTGCAGGCCTCGGCCTACTACCCGAGCCTCACGCTCAGCGCATCGCTAGGCGGCGCGGCGACGAGCGCCGGCCAGCTCTTTCGGGCATCGAGCTTGCTCTGGTCGCTCGGTGCCTCGGTGGCCCAGACGCTGTTCGACGCCGGCGCGACCCGGGCCCGGGTCGAAGAGGCCGAGGCCGCCCGCGACCAGGCCGTCGCCCAGTATCGCCAGACCGTGCTGGTCGCGTTCCAGGCGGTGGAGGATCAGCTCGCCCAGACGCGTGCGCTCGCCGACCAGGCCAGCCTTCGCCTCCAAGCGTCGCAGGCCGCCGATCTCACCGAGCAGCTCCTGCTCAACCGCTACGCGCAAGGCCAGGTGGCCTATACCGACGTCGTGACGGCGCAGGCGACGGCGCTCAGCGCGCGCCGCACGCTGGCCCAGCTCACGTCGAGCCGGCAGGCGAGCGCGATCGCGCTGATCCAGGCGCTCGGCGGCGGCTGGCAGGCCGAGGCCAGCCCACCCGCGCGCTGATACCGCAACCCGATCTATCGAAACACCCTACGAAGCGCGAGGGAGGGCTCGCCGAGAATGCCCGCTGGCGGGGCGAGGGGCGAGAACAACGCGATGGACAAGATCTGGTTGAAGCAGTATCCCGCCGGCGTGCCGGCCGAGATCGACGTGAACCAGTACGCCTCGCTGGTCGCGTTGCTCGACGAGAGCTTTCGCCGCTACGCCGATCGCACCGCCTACAAGTTCATGGGCAAGTCGATCAGCTTTCGCCAGGTCGACGAAGCCTCGATCGCGTTCGCCGGCTGGTTGCAGGCGCAGGGCCTGGTCCGAGGCGATCGGGTCGCGGTGATGATGCCCAACGTGCCGCAGTACCCGGTGGCGGTGGCGGCGATCCTGCGCGCCGGGCTGGTGGTCGTCAACGTCAACCCGCTCTACACGCCGCGCGAGCTCGAGCATCAGTTGAAGGACTCGGGCGCCAAGGCGATCGTCGTCCTCGAGAACTTCGCCAGCGTGCTGGCGCAGGTGATGGCCGCGGTGCCGACCAAGAAAGTGGTGCTCGCGTCGATGGGCGACATGCTCGGCTTCCCGAAGTCGATGATCGTCAACTACGTCGTCCGCAAGGTGAAGAAGATCGTGCCGGCGTTCGACGTGCCGGGCGCCGTCCGCTTCAACGACGCGCTCTCGCAAGGCCGCGGCAAGCCGTTCCAGCCGGCGCAGGTCGGCCCCGACGACATCGCCGTCCTCCAGTACACCGGCGGCACCACCGGCGTCAGCAAGGGTGCGGTGCTGCTGCATCGCAACCTCGTCGCCAACATCCTGCAGGCCGAGGCGTGGTACCAGCCGGCGCTCAAGAAGATCCCCGCCGGCGAGCAGATCGTGACGATCTGCGCCCTGCCGATCTATCACATCTTCGGCTTCAACACCAACATGATGCTGGCGATGCGCATGGGCGGCGCCAACATCCTGATCGCCAATCCGCGTGACCTGCCGAGCGTGTTCAAGGAGCTGCAGGGCGAGAAGTTCCACAGCTTCCCGGCCGTCAACACGCTCTTCAACGCGATGGCCAACCACCCCGATTTCTCGAGCGTCGACTGGAGCGGACTCGTCATCTCGGTCGGCGGCGGCATGGCGGTGCAGAGCGCGACCGCCAAGCTCTGGCTCGAGAAGACCGGCTGCCCGATCGTCGAAGGCTACGGCCTCTCGGAGACCTCGCCCTCGGCCACCTGCAACCCGGTCGACAGCACCGCCTACAGCGGCAACATCGGCCTGCCGATGCCCAACACCGACATCGAGCTGCTCGACGACGACGGCCACGAGGTGCCGATGGGCACGCCGGGCGAGATCGCGATCAAGGGGCCGCAGGTGATGGCCGGCTACTGGCAGCGCCCCGACGAGACCGCCAAGGCGATGACCGCCGACGGCTTCTTTCGCAGCGGCGACATCGGCGTCGTCGATGAGCGCGGCTATTTCAAGATCGTCGACCGCAAGAAGGACATGATCCTGGTGAGCGGCTTCAACGTCTATCCGAACGAGATCGAGGACGTCGTCACCCAGATGCCCGGCATCCTCGAGTGCGCGGCGGTCGGCGTCGCCGATGCCAAGGCCGGCGAGGCGGTCAAGCTGGTCATCGTCAGGAAGGACCCGTCGATCACCGAGGCGATGGTGCGCGCCTATTGCGAGGCCAACCTGACCGGCTACAAGCGGCCGAAGATCATCGAGTTCAGGAACGATCTGCCGAAGACGCCGGTCGGCAAGATCCTGAGGCGTGAACTGCGCGACAAAGCCTGAGGCGCGTGGACGCGCGGCCGAGGCACCGTCGCTGCATGCTGATACATTTCGCGCATCGTTTGAAGTCGTGTCGGCTCGCGCTCGTGATGGGAACGGAAACATACCGGTGATCTGGGTCAAGACCGACGCGGGCCGCGCCGAAATGCAGACTCGGGCGCTGATCAAGGAGCGGGCCCGGCGCAACCTGCTGCTCCTGATCGACGGCCTCAAGTCCGAAGAGATGCTGCTGGCCAACCTGGCCGGCATCAGCGCCGCGGATTTCCAGGAGCTCCGCAAGCTCGACCTGATCGCCCCCGCCGCCGGCGCGGTGACGGTCGGCAACCCGGCGCGCGCGAACACCTTCGAAGCGACCCGGCCGACGGTGCCCTTGCCGCTCGAGACCAAGGCGCTCGACTACAGCGAGTTCACGGCCGCCCTCACCAAGCTCATCTCCAGCCAGCTCGGCCTGCGCGGCTTCACGCTCACCCTGGCCGTCGACAAGGCCTCGACGATCGAGGAACTGCGCGACGTTGCCAAGCGGGTGCTCGACCAGATCCGTGAGAGGAAGGGCGACGCCGCAGCCGACGAGGCGCGAAAGACGCTCTACGGCGGCTGAGCCCGGCTCCCCGGCCGCGCGCCGGCGCGGTTTCGGCCGCCGGCTGCTCGGTGCGGTCTGGGGCCCGGTCCGCTTCGTCCTGCTGGCGCTTTTCGCGCTGGTCATCTTCATCGAGGAATGGGGCTGGCGGCCGCTCGTCGCGATCGCCGCCCGCCTCGCCCGCTGGCCGCCGATCGCCGTCGTCGAGGCGCTGATCCGGCGCGCGCCGCCGCGCCTCGCGCTGGCCCTTTTTCTCGTTCCGGCGGTTCTGCTGGTGCCGGTCAAGATCGGCGCGCTCTGGTTGATCCAGCAGGGCCGGGCGACGCTCGGCATCACCGTGATCGTCGTCGCCAAGCTGCTCGGCACGGCGCTGGTCGGGCGGCTTTTCATCCTGGTCGAGACGCAGCTGATGGCGTTCGCCTGGTTCGCGCGTTGCGTCGGCTGGTGGCGCGCGACCCGCGATCTGGTCATGGCGGCTCTGCGAAGATCGCTGCTCTGGCGCAGCGGCCGGCTGCTGCGACGCCTGTGGCGCCTAGCCCTGCGCCGCCTCGCCTCTCTCATGCACTGATTCCGTTGCGTCCGCGAATCTTCCTGCCGCAAGCGTTCGCGCAGACGCGGAATCGGAAATCT
>Ga0097691_1002928_pt1 | contig 10899 bp, 7 predicted proteins | sample NGESurdeep072012_8_FD_72858 | JGI IMG/M metagenome (GOLD analysis project Ga0097691, IMG submission 72858) | Arctic peat soil microbial communities from Barrow, Alaska - NGEE Surface sample 210-1 deep-072012 | ecosystem: Environmental > Terrestrial > Soil > Wetlands > Peat ...
GCCAACAGGCTGCCGCGCTTGGCGCACACACGGTAGAAAGTCAGCAAAGCGGTGGACGCCACATGCAGCCATTGCGTCTTGCCGCCGATGCGAAACCCCGTCTCGTCCATGTGCTTCACCAGCGCGCCTGCCACGAGATCGCGCACCGTTTCGGCAAAGCCCCGCAGACGCTCGGCGCAAGTTCGGCTCATTCTGGCGATCGTTGCGGCGGCGAGCTTCACGCCGAAGAGATCGGCCATCAGTTCGACGAGGCGATCCTCCGGCAGCAATTGATAGTGCAGCAGATAGACCACGAAAGCGGCGATTCTCGCGCCGTATTGCACGGGCGCGTTGACGCCATCAGGAAACAGCGCGCGCGTCTTCGCGCCGCAGATAGCGCATTGGCAATCGTGCGCACGATGCTCAGTAACGACGAGAGGTGCCGGCTCGGGCAGATCAAACACCTGACGGGCGCTATGGCCGACGCTCGTTTCCGGGTCGAGGCTCGCGCCGCACATAGAGCAGGCCGACGGATAATGATCGACGACTTCGTTGGGATCAGTAACCTGTCGTAGGGTCTCGCCTTTGTGACCCTTCTGCCCGCCCGGTTTCTTGCCAGAACGTTCGCGCAGGCTGTTCACCCGCACCGGTTTGTTCAGTCCATCGCTCGATGGAGGTTTGCCACTGTTCGAACTGTTCAATCCGAGCCGGCGCTCAAGTTCGGCGATCCGCGCTTTCAGGGCCGCATTTTCAGCCCTCAGCGCCGCGATCAGCGCAATCAGCTCTTCCCGCGATGGCTCCGCCGGCGACTCAGGATTCATCGAATCCTTGAATCGAACCCTGATTCTGTTGTCCAGAAGAATCTACAGGCCTGACTTCGCCAAACTGCCTACCCAACCTGGGCAGAGACGGAATTACTTGATATATTTTGCACTGCAGCGAACCGGAGCCGGCCATACCGCCGCGAGATCGTGCTGCAATTCGTCGGCAGCCGCTGAAAATAAGTGCGGGGCCGCATGGGCCCCGCACTCAACTTGTATTGCCAGGTTGGCGATTAGCCCGCTTGCGTGTCCTCGTCCCAGATGCGCATTTTGCGCGTTTCGGGCATCAGGAACAGCGAGAGCACCAAGCATATCGCAGGAACAGCGATCGGGTAGATCAGCGCATAGGCGAGGCTGCCCGTCGCCGTGTACACCGCCGTGGTGATGAACGGCACCAACCCGCCACCCCAGCCGTTCCCAATCATATACGGCATGGATACCGCCGTGTAGCGGATCCTGCCGGGGAAAAATTCAGCCAAGAACGCGCCGATCGGCCCGTACACCATCCCGACATAGGCGACGAGAATGGCGACGATGAGGATCGCAACCGGGTAGTTGATATGGCCCGGCTGCGTGACCGCCCCGAGCCACGTGTACAGCGGATAGTAAGTGACCGCCGCAAGGAAGAACCCTCCCAAGATCACCGGCTTGCGGCCAATGATGTCGGACAGCCAGCCGAAGAAGATAAGTGTCGGTGTGCCGATGACCAACCCGATTCCCACGATGAAAGCGCTGCTGAGCGTGTCCACCTTGGAAACCGTCTGCAGGTAGAACAGCGCCCAGAACTGGCTTGAGTACCAGACCACGCCCTCGCCCAAGACCACGATGGTGGCGATCACCACGTACTTGAGATTGGCGGGGTTGAGGAAGGCCTCGCGCCATGGATTCTTGCTCGTCTTACCCTTGGCCTTGATTTCCTCGTAGACCGGCGACTCCTCGAAATTGGCCCGCATGTAGAGGGTGACGAACACCAGCAGGAAGGAGCACAAGAACGGGATGCGCCAGGCCCAGTCGTTGAACGCGTCATTGCCGAAGTAGGTGCGGGTCGCGATGATGATGATGAGCGACAGCACGATTCCAAGGGTCGGCGAGGTCTGCAGCCAGCCGGTGTAGTAACCGCGGCGATCTTCCGGCACGTGCTCGGCGACATAGGTGATGGCGCCGCCGTACGAGCCGCCCAGGCAAAGGCCCTGGATCATGCGCAAACAGAACAGGATGATCGCGGCGCTCAAGCCGATCTGTTCGAAGGTCGGGATCAACCCGATCGCCCCCGTGCCCAGAGCCATGCCGACGAGCGTCAAGATGAACGTGTATTTGCGGCCGACGCGGTCACCCATCCAGCCGAACACGAACGCCCCCAACGGACGGACCAGAAACCCGGCGGTGAACAGCGCGATGGTGCTGAGCAGGGCGGCAATGGCGTTGCTCTTATCGAAGAATTTGACCGACAAGATTGTGGCCAAGCTTCCGAAAATATAGAAATCATACCATTCGATGACGTTTCCTCCGGCCGCGGCAGTGATCACGGTCCGGAAGTTCTTCGGAACTCGGCCAGTGTTTACTATTGCGCTCATCTTGAGCCCCCCGTTTGTGGCGATTTTTCAAAACCTTACCAAGCCCAGCTATTGGCGGCCTTGCGCCGGCCCTCCGAATCTCGGCTGGCAGGCGCGCATCCGCTTGTAGGCGGTGGGGAAAGATTAGCCGGGCGGGAGCAGGCGCCCTATACGACTTTTGGCCCAAAAAATCATATAAGGTTTTGATTATTATCAACTATTTTGCATTGCAGCAAACTCTGGCGCAGTGGCAATTTGTGGCGCGCGGCGAAAGGCTTGCGTCGGTGCCGATAGGGGTGAAACATTCCCCGATGAGGACAATGCGACGCAGAGATTAGAGATTTAAGCGGCCTATCGCCGCCATGGCAGAAAGTTTCGTAATTGAAGCCGCTCGAGCACTATCGCCTGCTAATTGCCGACGACCATCCGTTGTACCGGGGCGCGCTGCGCGAGGCGGTTACTGGCTTGTTCGAGCGTATCGATATCGCGGAAGCCGGCACCTTCAACGAAGTAACTGAACTGCTCGAGCGCGGCAGCGAGGTCGATCTCGTCCTGCTCGACCTGACCATGCCGGGCGTGCGCAGCTTTTCCGGCCTCATGTATTTGCGCGCGCAGTATCCGAGCGTGCCGGTCATCGTGGTATCGGCCAACGATGACCCGGCGGCGATCCGCCGCTGCATGGAGTTTGGCGCCTCCGGATTTATCCCCAAGACGCTCGGCGTGGAGGTTATGCGCGACGCGATCTCGTGCATCTTAAGCGGTGGCGTGTGGACGCCGCCGGACGTCGACCTCTCCGCCGGTTCAGACGCTGAGACCGCTGCGTTGATGACGCGCATGACGACATTGACGCCGCAGCAGGTGCGCGTGCTGATGATGCTGTCGGAGGGCCTGCTCAACAAACAGATCGCCTATCAGCTCGGCGTGTCGGAGGCGACGGTGAAGGCACACGTCTCCGCCATTCTGCAAAAGCTCGGCGTTGAAAGCCGCACCCAGGCGGTGATCGCCGCCGCCAAGATTGAAACCGGCCAGTGGTCGCAAGGCGCGCCGGCGGCAGGCTGATTACCTCTCCCCGTAAACGGGGAGAGGGGAAGAAAGATTATTCCGCCGCCGCCACGCGCAGCACGCGCCACTGCGCCAGCAAGGCGCGCAGCGCGGCCGGCTTGATCGGTTTGTGCAGCACCTGGATGCCCTCGGCGCGGGTCTGCTCGCGCACGACCGGCGAGCGGTCGGCGGTGAGCAGGATGGCCGGCAGATCGCCGCAGCGCGCCCGCAACGCGACAATCGCCTCGATGCCGTTGCCATGATCGAGGTGATAGTCGACCAGCAGGCCGTTCGGCATGACGCCGCCTTCGGCAATCGCCGCCAGCGCGACATCGAGGTCGGGCGCCTTGATGACATCGCAGCCCCAGCCGTGCAGCAAGGTTTCCATGCCGTCGAGTACCGAGGGCTCATTGTCGATGCAGAGCGCGGTGGTGCCCGCGAGTTGGCTGGGGTCGATGCGGGAGGCGTCGCGCGCCGGTAGCTCGACCGGCGCGGCATTCGAGCGCGGAACGGCGACCGCGAAATGCGAGCCGCCGCCGGCGGTCGAATGAAGGTCGATGGTCGAGCCAAGCACGCGCGCAATGCGCTCGACGATCGATAAGCCCAGGCCGAGCCCGCGCGCGATCCGGGCGCCCTGCTCGAGCCGGTGGAACTCCACGAAAATGTCGCGCCGCTGCGACTCCGGGATGCCGACGCCGGTGTCGTAGACGTCGATGCGCAGTCTGTCGCCGTGGCGCCGGCAGCCGATCAGCACGCGGCCGGCCGGCGTATATTTGATGGCGTTGGACACCAGGTTCTGCACCAGCCGGCGCAGCAGCCGGCGGTCGGAGCGCACCACCAGCGAGCAGGTGACGTATTTGAGTTCGAGCCCCTTGGCGGCGGCCAGCGGCGAAAATTCCAGCTCGATCTGGCGCATCAGCTCGTCGATGCGGAAGCTGGCGAATTCCGGGCGCATGGCGCCGGTGTCGAGCCGCGACATGTCGAGCAGCGCGCCGAAGATTTCCTCAACGGCCTCTAGAGATGCATCAATGTTGTCGATCAGGCGGCGGTCGTCGCGGCCGCCCTGGCGCTCGATCAGGCTGGTGACGTAAAGCCGCGCCGCGTTGAGCGGTTGCAGGATGTCGTGGCTCGCCGCTGCCAGGAATTTGGTCTTGGAGATATTGGCGGCGTCGGCTTCGCCCTTGGCGCGGGCGAGCGCGGCGTTGAGCAGCGTGAGCTCCTCGGTGCGCTCGCGCACGCGCCGCTCCAGCGTTTCGTTGGAGCGCTCGAGCGCTTCCGCCGCCTCGACGCTGGCGGTGATGTCGGTGAAAGTGGTGACGATGCCGCCGTCCGGCATGGGGTTGGCGCGCACCTCGATCACCACGTCTTCCGCGAAGCGTTCGAGGAACGGCTCGTTGCCGGAAACGTAGCGCTCGATCTGCGCCTGCACGAAGTCCTCGATGCGCTCGGGGTCGACATGGCCGCGCCGGTTGTTGAAGCGCAGAATGTCGGCAAGCCCGCTGCCGACGCGGATAAGGCTCGGCGGCAGATCGAGGATTTCGCCAAACTGGCGGTTCCAGCAGATCAGCTGCAGGTCCTTGTCGAACACCGCGATGCCCTGGCGCACGTGATCGAGCGCGGTTTGCAGGATTTCGCGGTTGTACTGGATCGCGGCGTTGGCGTCGTCGAGCAGCTTCAAGGCCGCCTTGGTCGAGACCGTGCGCTTGCGCAACAGCAGCGAGAGCACCAGCCGCGAGGAGGCGCCGCCGATCGCCGAGGCGAGGATGTGTTCGGCATAGCGCACCAGCCGGAAATCGGCCTCGTCCTTGGCTTCCAGGCTGATGCGATGGGTCGCCGCGAAGCTCTCGAACGCGGAGCGGGTGCGCTCCTCGCCAAGATAGCGCGCGATCGTGGTGGTGAGCTCGTCCACGGTCACCGATGAGCGCCAGAGCCGGAAGCTCGGCGCGATCGGCGTGAGGTCCGACGGCACGAAGGTATTGGCCTGCAGCCGCTCGATCGCCGAAGGCTCGCGGCGCAGGGAGAAGCCGACGTAACACAGGATATTGAGCGCCAGGCTCCAGAGCACGCCATGCACCAGCGGCGACAGTTCCAGCCCGAACAGATGTTGCGGGCGCAGCATGGTCAATCCCCACGGCCCATCGGTGAGGATGTGCTGACCGACGACGCCGATGTCGGCGAAGGTTGGCAGCAGCAGCGTATAGGCCCACACCAATATGCCGGCACTCATACCGGCGATCGCACCGCCGGCGGTGGCGCGCCGCCAGAACAGTCCGACAAAAAACGCCGGCGCCAGCTGCGCAATCGCGGCGAAGGCGAGAATGCCGATGGCGAAAAGCTGAGCATCGCCGGCCAAGCGGTAATACATGTAGGCGAGCAGCAGAATCGCGAAGATCGAAAGCCGCCGCACCTTGAGCAGCAGCGAGCCGACATTCTCGCGGCCGCTGAGCAGCGCCCCGCGCCGCTGCAGCACCAGCGGCATGACCAGGTCGTTCGACACCATGATCGAGAGCGCCACCGATTCCACGATCACCATGGCGGTGGCGGCCGACAGCCCGCCGACGAAGGCGGCGATGGTGAGGATGTTGGAGCCCGCCTGCAGCGGCAGCGCCAGCACAAACATGTCGCTGTCGACCGTGCCGGGCTTGAAGGTGAGCAGGCCGGCGAGCGCGATCGGCACCACGAACAGATTGATCAGCACCAAATAGAGCGGAAACAGCCAGGCAGCGCGCTTGATCTCGCCTTCATTGTTGTTCTCGACCACCGCCACATGGAATTGCCGCGGCAGCAGGATGATCGCTACGAACGACAACAGTGTGGTGACGACCAGCGTGTCGAACGGCGCCTCGTGCGCGAACAGGCTTGCCGTGACCGGATGCTGCCGTGCCGCCTCAAACAGCGCGCTGGGGCCGCCGAACATCCAGAACGTCACGAAGATGCCGACCGCCAGGAAGGCGAACAGCTTGACGATCGATTCGGTCGCGATCGCCAGCATCAAGCCATCTTGATGTTCGGTGGCGTCGATGTGGCGGGTGCCGAACAGCACCGCGAAGGTCGCCATCGACAGCGCCACGAACAGCGCGATGTCGCCGAGCAGCGGCGTGCCGGCGTCACCTGCCAGCGTGATGTGCGCGAGGATGGTTTCGAGCGAGGACGACACCGCTTTGAGCTGCAGCGCGATGTAGGGAATGGTGCCGATGATCGCGATCAGCGCGACGGTGGCGGCCACCGCCTGGCCCTTGCCGTAGCGCGCGGCGATGAAGTCGGCGATCGAGGTGATGTTCTGGGTTTTCGCCAAGCGCACGATCCGCACCAGCAGCGGCGAGAACAGCCCGATCATCAGCACCGGGCCGATATAGATGGTGAGGAATTCGTAGCCGGTGCGCGAGGCCGAGCCGACCGAACCGAAGAACGTCCACGACGTGCAATAGATCGCCAGCGACAGCGGATAGATCAGCAGCCGGCTGCGGCCCTCGCGGCCAAGCCCGCGGGTCTGGTCCCCGTAGCTCGCCACCAGGAACAGCAGGCCGATATACGAAAGCGCCACCGCGATGACGACCCAGGCTTGCAGCATACGCGCTCCAGATCGGGGCTAAACCCCCGCAGGTGAAGGATTTTACCCTTTCTAGGTCACCACAGAATGGCCGTCAGGTCCATCGCCGGGTTGCAGCGGCGAGTGCCAATTCGTTACCGGGCGCCGTTTGACGCAGACGCCCGCGCACGGCATTGATCGCGCTCAACGGGTTTCAGGCTCCGCGAAAGCCGCCATTCTTGTCCGCGCCGTCATCCAGCAACCGCACTGCGATCGTCCGCCACGTCGCGGAAACGCTGGCGTTTGCGGCCGCCGGCGGCCTCACGCTGGGGCTGCTCGGAGTTCCCGCCGGGTATCTCTCGGGCTCGATCCTGGCGGTCGCCGCCGCCTCGCTGGCCGGGCGGCCGATGCTGATCCCGCTGCTGCCGATGCGCATTCTCCTGGTGCTGATCGGCATTTCGCTCGGCGCCGTGGTCACGCCGGCGACGCTGAACGGCATGGCGACCTATCCGCTGAGCATCGCCGTGCTGATCGTGGCCATGGTCTGCATCAGCGTCAGCGGCGCCTCGTATCTGCGCGTGGTGCACGGCTGGGACAAGATTACCGCCTACCTTGCCGCGGCGCCCGGCGGACTGTCGCAGGTGATGGGGCTCGCCGCCGAACTCGACGCCGACATGCGCGCGATCGCCATCGTGCAGACCGTGCGCGTGGTGATCATCGCGGTCGGCTTGCCGGCGGGCTTATCGCTGCTCGGCCTCGTCGGCCATGCCAGCCGCGGCATCGGCGGACCGTTCAATCCCGCGCAGCTCGATGAACTCGCGATCCTGGTCGCCGCCTCGACCATCGTCTCGCTCATCGCCCATCGCATCAGGTTTCCCGGCGGCCTGCTGTTCGGCGCCATGCTCACTTCGGCGGCGCTGCACGGCAGCGGATACATTCATGTGGTGATGCCGTGGTGGGTGGCCAACACGGTGATGATCGCGTTTGGCGCGGTTACCGGGTCGCGCTTCGCCGGCACGCCGTTGCGGCTGATGGCGGACTTCATCGGCGCCGCCTTCGGCTCGTTCGCCGTGGCGGTGGCGGTCACGGCGGTATTCGCGGCCGCATTGGTCGGCGTATTGGGATTGCCGATCGGCGAGGTGATGATCGCCTACGCGCCCGGCGCGGTGGACGCCATGATGCTGCTCGCGCTCGCGCTCAATCTCGACCCGGTCTATGTCGGCGCGCATCACCTGGTGCGCATCTTCTTCGTATCGCTGGCCATGCCGCTGCTGGCGCGCCGCGCCGGGCCCCCGCGCAAGGCGGTGGACGCAGCCACGCCGCCGCTGAAGCGGCCGCCGTTTGAAGATTGATTTTTCCGGTCATTCCGGGGCGCGAGCAAAGCGAGCGAACCCGGAATCCAGAAACAGGCTCGGTGCCTGCTTCTGGATTCCGGATCGCCGCTTCGCGGCGTCCGGAATGACAATGTTTGATTATTCCGCCGCCATTGCGTGCTTGCGGGTCGGCAGTTCGAGCCGGTCCCACACCTCGACCAGCGCTTCCGCCAGGCCGTCGATCAGCGCGTCGTCGTGATAGGGCGACGGCGTGATGCGCAGGCGTTCCTCGCCGCGCGGCACGGTCGGATAGTTGATCGGCTGGATGTAGATGCCGTGCTCGGCCAGCAGCAGGTCGCCCGCCGCCTTGCACTTCTCCGCATCGCCGACCAGCACCGGCACGATATGGGTCGTGCTTGGCATCACCGGCAGACCGGCGGCGTTGAGCACCGCCTTGACGCGCGCGGCGCGATCCTGATGGCGCTCGCGTTCCCATTGCGAGGTCTTCAGGTGGCGGATGGCGGCGGTGGCGGCGGCGCAGATCGCCGGCGGCAGCGCGGTGGTGAAGATGAAGCCGGGCGCATAAGAGCGCACCGCGTCGATCAGCACTTCGCTGCCCGCGATATAACCGCCGAGGCAGCCGAACGCCTTGGCCAGCGTGCCCTCGATCACATCGACGCGGCTCATGGCGTTTTCGCGCTCGCAAATGCCGCCGCCGCGCGGGCCATACATGCCGACCGCGTGCACTTCATCGGTATAGGTCATGGCGCCGTAGCGCTTGGCGAGATCGCAAATCCCATGCACCGGCGCCACGTCGCCATCCATGGAATAGAGGCTCTCGAACATGATCAGCTTCGGCCGCTTGGGATCGGCGGCCTTCAGCAGCTCTTCAAGATGGCCGAGATCGTTATGGCGCCAGATCAGCTTCTCGCAGCCGGACTGGCGCACGCCCTCGATCATGGAATTGTGGTTGAGCGCGTCGGACAGCAGCAGGCAGTTCGGCAACAACTTGGCGATGGTCGGGATGCCGGTCTGATTCGAGACGTAGCCGGAGGTGAACACCAGGGCGGCCGGCTTGCCGTGCAGGTCGGCGAGCTCGCGCTCCAGCTCGATCAGCGGATGGTTGTTGCCGGCGATGTTGCGGGTGCCGCCGGCGCCGGTGCCCATGCGGGCGGCGACATCGACCATGGCGCCGATCACCTTGGGGTGCTGGGCCATGCCGAGATAATCGTTGGAACACCAGATCACGACATCGCGCGGCCCTTGCGGCGAATGCCAGATGGCGTGTGGAAAACGGCCGGCGATGCGTTCGAGATCGGCAAAAACCCGGTAACGGCGTTCGTCCCGAAGCGTGTCCAGGGCTGCCGCAAAGAAACTGTTGTAATTCATGCTACTTTTCTACTTTCCCGCCCCGCACCGGGTCCTTTTTTAGAAGGGTCCCAGGGGGTTTGTCGAGGTGAAGTTTCGTCGCATTGCGAAGTGCCGGCATTGACCGAGGTCAAATTGACTAAAGGCAAAACGCCCCTCCGCCGTCATTCCGGGGCCGGCCCCGGAATCCAGATGGATACGCTGCGCCTGTGTCTCGATTGCGGGTTCGCCCGCCTCCGGCGGGCGCCCCGGAATGACGAGCATTAGCTTTAGCCCTTGCCCGGCGACCGGAAGGCGCCGAGGTCGAGGTATCCGGCCAGGCCGGCGAGCAGAATGGCCCCGATATGCTGTTGCATGACGAATTCGCCTGAAAGGATCAGCCCGGCTAGTTCCGCTGGCGTCACCAGCTTGAGTTCGATGCCCGCCTCGGTCTTCTTTTCAGGGGCGTGGGCCCCGGTTTCGACGAAAAACGAATGGATCCGGTTCGACAGCCGCGCGGTGCAGGGCGCGTAAACCCCCAGCGCATGCAACGAGCGGGCGGGATAGCCGGTCTCCTCCAATAGCTCGCGCCGGCAGCAGTCGGCGGCAGCCTCGCCCTTGTCCACCAGACCGGCCGGCAATTCCCAAGTGAACTGTTCCAGCGCCGGCCGGTATTGCCGCACGATCGGAATCCGGCCGTCCGGCGTCAACGCCACAATGGCGATGTAATCCTGCTGGCCGACTGCGTGATAAAGCTCTGGCGGGCTGCCTGCCGCGAATTCGACCTCGCGCTCGACGATCTCCATCCAGGGCGAGACCCTGGTCGTGCGGCGCGATTTTATTTTGGGCCAATCGGGCATGGGGGCGAGGTTAGCATGTTGCTGCTTTGTCATGGCCGGGCTTGTCCCGGCCATCCCGCTCAGGGAGGCACAGTGCCATCCTAAACGGGATCACCGGGACTCGCGCCTTCGGCGCGGCCCGGTGACGACAGGTCAGAGGAACCTTGGCACCGGCAGCGGCGAGATCAGTTTTCCGCGGAAGCCCTTGAGCTTGGGCGCCAGTTCGTCGGCGATGTGCCAGGAAAAGATCAGGGCGCAATCCGGCTGGTCGGCAAACAGCATGGCCTCGTCGACGACCGGAATCGCCGTGCCCGGCATGCATTTGCCGATCTTCAAGGAGCCTGCGATCTCGACCACGTAATCGATGAGGCCTTCGTCGAGCCCGACATAATTGACCAGCGTGCTCGCCCGCGACGGCGCGCTGATGCCGGCGATGCGCGCACCCTTTTCCTTCAAATCCCGCAACATCGCCAACAG
>Ga0097691_1002929_pt1 | contig 10897 bp, 8 predicted proteins | sample NGESurdeep072012_8_FD_72858 | JGI IMG/M metagenome (GOLD analysis project Ga0097691, IMG submission 72858) | Arctic peat soil microbial communities from Barrow, Alaska - NGEE Surface sample 210-1 deep-072012 | ecosystem: Environmental > Terrestrial > Soil > Wetlands > Peat ...
GGGAGGGGGATCGGATTCCGGCCGGTCGTTGAAAAAAACAAGTTATTGAATTCTAAGGAAGCCCAAAACTACAAAAACGCCGCTTTCGCGGTATCCACACACGTATTACACACGCGGATTTTCGCCAATCGTTCTTCTTGCGTACAAGGGTAGGAACACTATTCGGTGGATCTCAGGCGGATACGAACAGGATCCCGAAATCGAACCGGGAGGCGGAGGTGAAATCATAGCGAAGAGCGTCTTCGCTGTCTGAGCCCAAGCACAGTTTCCCCGATGCCGATCGACGGACTGATATTGCTGGCCAACTGCTGGCCATTCGTCTGCAAATCAGGTCTCTCAGCGTAAACGGGAAGGCGCTAAGTCCAACAAAACACTTGAAGATGAGTGAGCACAAACAGGGCAGGTAAGTTTAGCAAACCGCCGCCTTCAGCCACTCGGCCACCTCTCCGCTGTTTGCTTACGGCAGTTTACCACGATATTCTGTACTGCGCTGCTGGCCAATTGCTTGAGTTTTCGCGCCGCCGGATAGCAAGGTTGAGACACAGGTAAGACCAGTAAACCCATCAAAATCAGCAATACCTTAGTTCGCGACGCTAGGTGGCCGACGCGTTTGGGGTCTCATGACAACGCGAAAAGAGAGATAGGATTGGCGCTTTCCGAAGCGCCAATCTCTATCCAAAATAAGGAAACCCACAGAGGTTCTTTGCCGCAGCTGCGGCGGTCGCGCAGACGAATTCTGTGCACTGGGCGGAAAGAGCAACCCACCGGCATGGTTTCTCGCTAGGTTCTTGCGGAGAACACCTCGACCCTAACACGCCAAGCCCTGGTGCCTATGGTTGAGGAATTGAATGAGCAGCGTCATCAACACCGGGAACCCGGGTGCGGCGGTCCGGTCCAGCTTGGTCCTAACTGTGGGAACCCAGTTCAATAGATGGCGTTCCAGAAACTCAGTCTCTGCCCGCGCAACTGAAAGGGCGGTCTCTTCCTCAGATGTATTTTCGCGGGTGTAGCGGAGCGCAGCTAGAAACTCCAGTTGGGTGACAAGGTAGTCAGGGACGGCGCGGCTGGGGTCAGATTTGAGGCCGAGGACTTCGTAGAAATAGGTATTTTCTAGCGCGATTTCCGGAGGGGGACGGGTTTTGTCGTGGGCCGACTCGAAGAGAGGCACTGGCGGTTCGGGGATGCCGACATCAAAGAGGGCGATATAGGCGGACTCATACTCCTCGTAATTGGCAAACCATTCGAATCCGGGGAATTCACCCTCACACGCTAAACGATGCCATAGATTCTGTAGTGCCTCCAGCAGTGCAGGCTGCGACAGCAACTCGAAGCACTGGCGCGAAGGCGGCGCAAAGACGAACGCAAAGAACCGGTAGAGATCGTTTTGCTGCCAGTCGATCGGGGCAATAGCGGTCTCGTCCGTGGCGATGGTCGGCATGGTAACTCCTGCTCTGAATCCTTCTCCCTATTCCAGCACTTGCCAGACGGAGAAATACTTTCGGCCGTCGCGGTCCTTTTGGCTGCCGTTCCAGACGGCAAAAGCCACCGGCGTACCGGAAGGCAAATCGGGTAATTCGAAAGTCACACTCCATTGACCGTTCTGATACGTGCCGGTCGCTGGAAAGCTCTGGCCCGTGCGGCGCGTGGTGCTGCGCCCCTGGGCCTGCATCAACATGGCGCCGCGAGTGGCGTTCCAGTAATAGATATCGACCGGATGCTCGGCGTCACCCATCTGCAGCGACGGTGTGATCGCCCCGGCTTCTCCCTTGACCGGGAACATGACCGCTGCGGCATCGAAGAAGCGGTCGTCGGCTTCCGTCTGTACCTTCCGGAACCGTGTTTCCGGCGGAGTATTGGGAACTTCAGGCAGCGTTACGGCATCAGGGGTTGCATCACGCCAACTAAGCTGTACGAGCAGCTTTCCACCCGCGCGGGCGAGACGCACGTCCACGGCCGGAATCTCAAGCGCGGCGGGTTCGTCGGTGTCATAGAGCGGAGGTGTGCGGTTGAGGCCAATGTGCTTCACTGCGACCTGGTTCCAGGCGGCAGGGCCGCCATTGAGCAGGTTGTCCGCGGTGGATGGCGACGCAACCACGGACAGAGACTGCCCGGCTGCCGGCTTGGCTGCACCTGCACCCTGCGCCCACATGGCGGAGCAGAACAACAGGTGCCCAACGCCGAGGATGACAAGTTGACGAGTTCGCATGACCTTCTCCTACCCCTGGATCTGCACTAACTGCGGCCGGATGCGGTAGCGTGTCTCGGCATCGCGGCCAATCAGCAGTTGCAGCACGTCGCTGCGCCCGCCTGCCTGCGCTCTCTTGAGCTCGGCCTCAAGGCGCGTAATCACGTTCTTTACGTCCGGGCCAAACAGATAAACCAGGTAGTCGAGTGGCAGCCGGGAATCCTCCAGGATGCTCTTGCCGTAGTTGTCCCGCTTCGGGGGATTGAACGGTGGCACATAAAAGACGTTGGGTTGCGTCCCCTTTTCCGGGAACAGGGGCAGCGCAATCTTGTACACGAGGACGAGCTTGTGCACGGGCGACTCGGGATCATCCAGTAGCCCGACGAAGCGAAGGCGGCCCGGACATTGCTTAGCGCAGGCATTGACCTCGCCTTTCTCCAGACGCGGATAACAGAAGATGCACTTTTCGGATTTTCCCGCGACCTCGTTGAAATAGATCTTCTTATAAGGACACGCCTTGATGCAGTAGCGGTACCCCTGACAGCGGTCTTGATCAATGACGACAATTCCGTCTTCCTCGCGCTTGTAAATGGCCTTGCGTGGGCAGGCTTCGAGACACGCCGGATAGGTGCAGTGGTTGCAGATACGAGGCACGTAGAAAAAGTAGTTTTCCTCGCCGTTCATGCCGCCGACGTCTTCGTCCCAGTTGACGCCGGACTTAGGCTCCGGCGAGGGCATTACCGGTTTTCTCTTGCCTTCATAAAGGCGCTGCTCGTAGTCGTATTCCCAAGCGTGACCGTAGTCGTCCATGGTGGGCAGAGGACTGGGTTGGAGCTGACCGTCCTTCCAGCCCCCGCCGATACGGTCCCATTGACGCGGATAGCCGAGGCCAGGACGGGTCTCAACGTTGTTCCAGTACATGTAGCCGGTGCCGTCGCGGTCGGTCCACAACTTCTTGCAGGCGATGGTGCAGGTCTGGCAGCCCAGACATTTATTCAGGTCCATCACCATCGCGTATTGGTGCTTTGACATGGCTGCCTCTCCTCAGACCTTGGCCTTTTCGACTTCCACCTTGGTGTCACGATTGTTGCCCGTGGGCCCCCAGTAGTTGAGTCGGAAGTTGACGTGCCCGTACTTGCCGATGAGTTGCGTGGGCTTGATCTTGATATACGTGAGCGACTGCCAGCCACCCTGCTTGAAGCCGAGGTATTTCTCCCATCCGTGGTACATGGTGACGCGGCCGGGATTCTCCCCGGGCAGGATCTGCAACCGGCATACGCACTGGCCGATTTCGTTGTGGATGCGAACCCAGTCATTGTCCTGCAGGCCCCGCTTGCGAGCGTCGTCGGGATGCATGTAAACGATGGGCCCTCCCCGCTGCAAGCGCAGCATGGCGCGGTGATCGCGCCAGGTGGAGTGGATGGACCAGCGTCCGTGCGGGGTGTTCCAGTAGAGGGGATATTTTTCCTCTAAGGGCTCCTTGAATGTGGGCAGTGCCTCACCCAACTCGATGTACCACGGATGATCGATGTAGAACTGCTGACGTCCGGTGAGTGTGTGCCACGGAAGCTTCTTGTCCACCTGGAATTTGAACGGAGTGTAGGCGACCCCGGGCTCGATGTCGCTGTTCCAGGACTCGGGATCGGTGGCAACGAAGCGCTGCGGTTTCTGCTGGAGCAGTTGATAGTTCATGCCCTTGGTTTCTACCGCATTCCCGAGAATGAAGTTGACCGCCTGCTCATCGGTCTGGATTGTGCCTTTGCCGGTCCAATCGTGGGCGAGTTGTGTGAAATCACGGTTCCAGTCAAAAGCCTCGTCGTGGAAAGGTTTGAGACCTTTCTGGGTGGCGATTTCCGCCATCTTCGCAGCCAGGGCATGGAAAATGTCCCAATCGGTCTTGCTCTCAAACAGGGGCTCGCAGGCCTTGCCGAAGGGATGAATATAGCTGTGGCAGTCCGTGGTGTTGATGTCCACCTTTTCGTAGTAGCTGGCGGCGGGCAACACCACGTCCGAGTAGAGCGCCGTGGTGTCCATGCGGTAGTTGATGTCCACGATCAGATCGAGGTTTTTCCACAGCGACGACTCCAGGATCTCATTGCCCTTTGCCTGGTTCAGGTAGTTGGCCCGCCACACGATGAAGGCCCGCGGCTTCCTGCCGTTCTTGGGCCAGAGCGGCATCCATCCGTTCTTCACCGATTCCTGGATGTACCACTCGATGGGCTTGCCGTTGTACAGATGCGGGTCCTTGTTGGTGGAGTGGACGTAGCTCCAGAGGGTGGTGTTCTGGAAACGCTGTTTTTTGCGGGTTTCCGGATAGGCAAGCTTGAAAAAGCCCTGCTCCGGCCAGAGGCGTTCCTGGCCCACGTAGTGATTGAATCCGCCGCCGTTCTTGCCGGTGTTCCCGGTCAAGGCCACCAGCAGGATAAGGGAACGGTTGCTGAGGTCGTTGTGGAACCAGTGGTTGGCGCCCGCGCCGTGGATGATCATGGCCGGCTTGCGCGTGCCCAGTTCCCTAGCGAAGAGCTCGATCTCGTGCGCCGGAAGGTCGGTCCGGTCGGCGACTTTGTCCAGCGTGTATCCTGCAAGCTCCTGCTTGAGAAGGTCAAAGACGGTAGTGACTTCGGCGCTCTTGCCATCGGCGAGTTGGACTTGGAATGTGCCGGTCAGGGCCGGGTCGGCGCCATTGAGTTGGATGGTTTTCTGCTCCGATCCCATGGAGCCCGGAGTGGGAACCGCGCGCTGCTGCTTCGTGTCCCAGAAATAGAAGATGTCCGCCTTGCCACCTTTCTTGAGGTCGGCCTCGCGGAGGAAGCGCTTCGAGCCTGACAACACGAGCAGAGGCATATCCGTCTGCTCTTTCACATACGGTGCGTCAATCAGGTTCTGCTCGATGAGCAGTCTGGCCACGCCCAGCGCGAGGATGCCGTCCGTGCCCGGGTTGATGCGGAAGTATAGGTCGGCATGGATGGCGCTGGAGTTGTAGTCGGGCGAGATGCATACGATCTTGGCGCCGTTGTAGCGCGCCTCGTAGCCAAAGTGGGCGTCGGGAATGCGCGTCTGCGAGATATTCGATCCCCAGAGCACGATGTATTTTGAGTTGAACCAGTCGGCACATTCGCAGGCTTCGGTTTGCACGCCCCAGGTCAGCGGCTCGCCCGGAGGCAGGTCGCAATACCAGTCGTAGAACGAGAGAAAAACGCCGCCGATGTAGTGGGCCAGTCGGGAACCAGCACAAAAACTCACCGGGCTCATGGCCGGGATCACGCTGAAGAATGAGTTTGTATCAGGGCCGTAGTTGTAGATGTTGTCGAGCAGCTTTTCCGCTACCAGCGTGAGCGCTTCGTCCCAACTGGCGCGGCGCCACTTCCCCTCCCCGCGCACTCCGGCCCGGATGAGCGGGTAGCGCAGCCGCTGCGGACTGTACACATACTCAGTGAAGCATCCGCCTTTCTGGCAGCCGCGCGGGTTGTAGTCGGGCAAGTCGTCATTTATGCGGGGATAGTCGGCCGCCTGCTCCTCGCGCACCATTACCCCGTTGCGCACATACACCTTCCAGGAGCACGAACCGGTGCAGTTGGCGGAGTGGGTGGAACGAACGACTTTGTCCCAAGTCCAGATCTTGCGGTAGAAATCCTCCCATCCGCGGTAAGGATAGGTGCGCAGCGGATCGAAGTCGCCCGTGAGCGTGCTGAGCACAGGCTTTTCTTTGCGCGAACATCCTGGCAGGGCCAGGGTGGCAGCAGTCATCGCGGCCGTCTGGATGAATTGCCGGCGTGAGAACGGCTTGTTGGGTAGGTCCTGATCGCTCATGGTTTTCCTCCCGAGGGAGCGGACAATGTCACGTTCTGCGCCATCGCTTTCTGGCCTTTCGGCCCTGCCAGTGTCCGCAAGTAGGCCAGCACGTCAGCAATGTCCTGGTCGCTGACTACAGGTGCTTCTTTGCGCTGGAAGGCAGGCATCGCCGTCCCCACGCGGCCGTTCTGAATAGTGCGGACAATGAATGCATCGGTGGCGGCGTGCTGGAACACAGGGTTCCCGATCTCGGGGGCCATTCCGCCGCGGCCATTCATGCCGTGACAGCCATAGCAGTTTCTTTGGAACACCGAGAGTCCGCGGGTGGCATCGCCTGTCGCGGTGACCAGCGGCATTGCCGGAGCTGCAACCGCCCCGTTGCGCAGATATTCGATGACCGCCGCGATCTCTTGTGGAAGCAGTCCGCCGGCATGGGGTCCCCAGGCGGGCATCTGCGTGCCCGGGCGCCCTTGTTCGATGTTGGCCTTCAGGTATTCCGGGCTCGCAGTCGTGACCAGCGAAACCCCGCGAATCGCGGGAACAAAGCGATTGAATTTCTTGTCCCAGCGGCTGTACGTCCCGTTGCCATGGCAGGCAGTGCAGTACTGCTGGTAAACCTGCTCGCCGCTCAGGGGGACGGGATACAGCGCGCGATATTTCTGCTCGATTTTGTCCGGTGCAAGGTAGCTCTCCGGCACATCGCGTCTCCACTGCGACAGCATATAGACAGTCAACGCCAGCGCCCCTCGCTGAGTGACTGTGGGATTGCGCATCAGGCTTCCGCCGACGAGACCACCAGGATCGCGGAAGTGCGCCAGTTGCCAGTTCCACGTCGTGTGGGGAGGCTTCAGATTGGTCATGATGAGTTGGTGGCGGGTCTTGGCGCCCTCGTTATCCAACGCCGGCCCGAGCGTGCCGCCGCGTCCACCAAGCTTGTGACAGGAACCGCAGCCCTTCTCCCGGTAGAGTTCCATGCCGGTCAACAGCAAAGGCGCTTGGTCCGGCGGGAGTTTTTCTGGATCATGACAGGTGGCGCACGTGGCCTCGGTCATCTCCGGCGGCAATAGCGGGTAGTCCCAGTACACGTCGTCTGCTTTAGCTTCACGGAAGGTCAAAGCTGCCCCCTGCCCGTGGTGACAGACGGTACACCCAAAGCGGTCAACTGGATGCTTGTCGAGAATGTGTCCCGGGTGCACGCGGTGGGGCTGCGAGACGTCGGCCATGCGCGGATCGTCGATCCCGTTGTGGCACGTGACGCAGCGGTCCACGGCGCCGAGCGCCGGGATGCTGGCCTGCTTCATCTCGATGCGGAACTTGGCCAGCAGCTCGCGGCCCCGGTCGTCGGTGGCCTTCTCCAGAAGAAGATCGTGGTACCTGCGCTGTACGCTCTTCCATTGCGCCAGATAGTTTTCCTGCACGGCGGCGCCCACCAGGTAGGCGATGGTAACGAGGCTGGCCACCAGCAGAAGCCAGCGATAAATCCGTGAGGGATCTTTCATCGCACTCCCCTCCCTAGTGCAGCGGCCATTGCGAAGGCCACCAGTAGAAATGCCAGTTAGGTCCGCGATGGACGGTGGCGAAATAGGTCAGCAAAGTAAAGCTGACCAGGAAACAGGTGAACAGCGAAACCGCAGCCAGGCGCACCGAATCCTTTCGCTTCAAGATCAGCAACGACCAGGCTGCGAAGATCAGCACCAACAAGGAACCGGGATTGATGGCAATGATCCAGAGCTGGTGAATGTGGGGAAACCAGTTGCGCAGCCAACCGAAGTTCACGGTCAGTGCCAGCATGCCGACCGTTACGGCAAGGGCGAAGAACAGAGACTGCCAGAAGGTCGATTTCTCGCCTGGCGTGCCAAACCAAACGCCCTCGCCGCCAGGCCGGCGGTCGAGGAACGGGATCAGCGCGAGACCGACCAATACAATGACAGGGATCAACATGCCGCCAGTGAAAGCCGAGTAAGAGACCAGCTCCTGAAGTCCGAGGAAGTACCAAGGGGCCTTTGCCGGATTGGGCGTGTGCATGGGATCGGCCAGCCCTTCGAGCGGCGCGTCCCACAGCAGCGAAATGATGACCAACACAATCGTGAGCACTTGGACGGCAACCGCGGTGCGGAAGAAGACTTCGGGGTAGGTCATCACCCGCTCTTCATCCTTCACGTGCACCTGCGGCGACGTTCGCTTGGTAATGAAGGCTATCCGCCGGGGGGTCTTACGCACATCGGAGTCGACGACGGCAACGAAATCTTTGGGATCGCTCATTTCGCGCCCCCTTCCGCCGGAGATTCACCGGGATAAATTCCGCCGTCTTTGCGGATCCGCCAGAAATGGATAGCGATGAAAAGAATCGCGGCAAAGGGCAGAATTACGCAGTGCAGGACGTAGAAACGGAGCAGAGCGTTGGCATTCACCGCCGTTCCACCCAGCATCAGGAACCGCATCTTGCCCCCCATGACGGGCACCGCCGATGCAATGTTGCTCCCGACAGTCACCGCCCAGAAAGCGAGTTGGTCCCACGGCAGCAGGTAACCGGTATAGCTCAGAAGCAGCGTCATCAGAAGCAACACCACGCCAACGACCCAGTTGAACTCGCGCGGCGGCCGATAGGCGCCGCGATAGAACACCTTGAACATGTGGGCGAACACCAGGAAAACCATGGCATGGGCCGACCAGCGATGCAGGTTGCGCAGAAACACGCCCGACGAGACCACGAACTGCAGGTCCTTCATGTCGGCGTAAGCCTGCGGGACCGAGGGGTGGTAATACAGCATCAGCAGGATGCCGGTGATCACGAGAACGAGGAACGTCCCGAAAGTGAGCGCACCCAGGTACCAGGTCGCGCTGAATTCCAGGGTGCGCTTCCGTGCCTTGACCGAGAACAAGTGCAGGAAAACGTTCTGCTGCACGAATAACGATCGGCGCAGGTTGCTATCGCCGGTGCCGCTGCGAAAGATGGAGCGCCATATACGGTTCTCGCGGACTTGGTCGACGAGGCGATCGATGGTGTTGGCCACGGCTAGACCCTCACCAGTTGCTTGATGGCGACAGCGTTGGAGCGGTCAACCATCAAGTTGCCATCTTCGTTCAGCCACATGCGCAGCCAGGGGAGCGGCCTGGGCGCTGGGCCCGCGATCTTCACCCCGTCCTTGTTGAACTTGCTGCCGTGGCACGGGCAAGCGATGATGCCGAGGTCCGGCTTGTAGGCAGTCATGCAGCCCAGGTGAGTGCAGATTGCCGAGAGCGCGAAGAATCCCTCCGCCGTGCGCACCACGTAGATCGCCGTCTGCGGATCGAGCGTAACCGAGTCAGGAGCGTAATGGTCGGGCTTTCCGGCATCCACGATCGGTGACGGCTCGTAGAGCACGTTCGGCGACAAGTACTCATAAGAGAAGGCGGCCGTGCCCAGCGCCGCGACCGCAACCGAGCCAACGCCGAGTTTGACGAAAAACTGCCGCCGGCTCATCTCCTCCGGACTTTCGGGTAAAGCCGTTGGTTTTGGTTCGTCAGGCATAAGTCCTCAATGTCATCATTTCGAAGCTGGCAGCGCCGGAGCCTTGGGTCCATCAAAGCTTTGAATGGTGATTAGCCCCGTCGGCTCGGTCGCCACGAAGTGATAGGCCTCCATGGTGATGGTGTTGGCGGGACAGCGCAGCGCGCACAGACCGCAGCGGATGCAGCGGGTTTCGTCCTTCAACATCGCGGTTCCGGCGATGCTGCCTAATTCCACCGGCTGTATATTTTCCAACTCGAAGCTGAACAACTCGGGGTTGTTCGAGAGGGCATCGATGGTGTTCGGCTCGAACTCAATCCGGTCCAGCGGAACCAATTCCAGGCAGTTCTCAGGACAGACGTCCACGCAGCCGCCGCACAGCACGCAGTCGGTACCGTCCTGTTCGTTGCCTTCGAGAATGGTGTTGACATAGCACTTCAGGCAGCGCTGCGCTTCCGCCATCGCTTCCTGCTCGGAGTAGACGAGCTCGACCTCGGTCATGCCGGTCCGGCGATCGAGCGGCAGCATGGGAATGGGCTGGCGGTGAATATTCATGTAGTCCACTGCCATTTGCCAGCGGTCGAGGACTTGCACTTCAATCTGCGGTTCTGGATGCTTGGTCCCGCGAAGGTACTCGTCAATGCCAACCGCCGCGCGCTTTCCGTCGCCAACGCTGTCAATGATGAGGCGCGGTCCGAATACACAATCGCCTCCCGCGAATACGCCAGGGGCCGACGTCATTAAGTTGTCGCGATTTACGCTGATCAGGCCGCGAGGCGAAACCAGCACGCCATCGTCAGGCCGCAGAAACTCCAGGTTGGGCGCCTGGCCGATCGAAAGAATGATGGTGTCGCACTCAAACTGGGTTTCGCTGTTCTCGTAGAATGCGGGACTGAATCGGTGGTTCTCATCGAAGACGCGTTTTGTCTTCAGGCATTCCAGGCCAACGACTTTGCCGTCGCGTCCGAGGACCCGATTCGGTCCGAAACCCGGATGGATGATGATGCCTTCCGTCTCCGCCTCTTCGATTTCCTCCAACGCGGCAGGCATTTCATGGCGCTGCTCGAGGCAGACGAGGCCGACCTCGCGAGCGCCCATGCGCAGCGCCGACAGCGAGATGTCCATCATCTCGTGAGCGGCAACGGCTTGCAGGTTCTCTTCCGATGGAGTTATCTCGGCCGGGGAATCATGCTGGCGCAGTACTTCGCGAGCAGCGGACCTGGCGACATCCATGGCGACATTGCCGCCGCCGATCACGAGGACCTTCTTTCCGATCGTGAATTTGTAGCCAAGATTGACGTTGAGCAAAAACTCGATGCCTTTATGCACGCCATCGAGATCGACGCCCGGTATCGACAAGTCGCGGCTGCGATGTGCGCCAACGGCGATCAAGACAGCATCGAAGCCCTGGCGCCTTAGCTCGCCTACCG
>Ga0097691_1002930_pt1 | contig 10892 bp, 10 predicted proteins | sample NGESurdeep072012_8_FD_72858 | JGI IMG/M metagenome (GOLD analysis project Ga0097691, IMG submission 72858) | Arctic peat soil microbial communities from Barrow, Alaska - NGEE Surface sample 210-1 deep-072012 | ecosystem: Environmental > Terrestrial > Soil > Wetlands > Peat ...
GCGCGACTTCGACCGCGCCATCGCGGACTTCGACCAGGAGATCAAGCTCAAGCCGGGCTACGCCATGGCCTATTACGACCGCGCGCTGAGCTACGGCGCCAAGGGCGACGCCGACCGCGCCATCGCCGATCTCAGCGAGGCCACCAAGTTCGATGCCAAGAACGCGCTGGCCTTCTACAACCGCGGCATCGCCTATCGGCTCAAGGGCGACATCGACCGCGCCATCACCGACTACGGCGAGGCGGTGAAGCTCGACAACAAGTTCGCGCTCGGCTTCTATCAGCGCGGCAACGCCTATTATGAGAAGCGCGATTTCGACCGCGCCATTGCCGATTTCGGCGAGGCGATCCGCTTCAACCCCAATTTCGATCTCGCCTTCTATCACCGCGGCCTCGCCAATCGCGACAAGCGCGACTACGACCGCGCGATCAACGATTTCAGCCAGGCGATCCGGCTCGACGGCAAGAACGCGCTGGCGTTCGACAATCGTCTCGAGCGCGCCCTCGCCGACTTCGATCAGGCGGTGCGGCTCGATCCCAAGTCGTCGGCCGCCTTCAATGATCGCGGCGCCAGCTACGGCATGCGCGGCGACAACGACCGCGCCATCGCGGACTTCGACGCCGCGCTCAAGCTCGATCCGAGGAACGCGGTCGCGCTCAACAATCGCGGCTTCGCCTATCGCAACAAGGGCGAGACCGACCGCGCCATCGCCGATTTCAGCGAGGCGATCAAGATCAACGCGGGCTATATGACCGCGCTCTATAATCGCGCCAACGCCTATTACGAAAAGCGCGACCTCGACCGCGCAATCAGGGATTTCGATGCCGCGATCAAGGTCGATCCCAACTTCGCCCCCGCCTATAACGCCCGCGGCATCGCCTACGACACCAAGAACGAGTTCGACCAGGCGATCCAGGATTTCAGCCAGGCCATCAAACTCGACCCGAAGAACGCGCGCGCCTTCAACAATCGCGGCTTCGGTTATCGCAACCGCGGCGATTTCGAGCCGCCATCGCCGACTACAGCCAGGCGCTGGTTATCAATCCGAGTTATGCGCTGGCGCTCTACAATCGCGGCTTCGCCTATTACGACAAGCGCGACTTCGAACGCGCCACCCAGGACATGAACCAGGCGATCAAGCTCAACCCGAGCTTCTCCACCGCCTTCTTCGATCGCGGCATCACCAATTACGACAAGCACGATTACGACAGCACAATCGCTTCGGCCGATCCGCTGATCAAGACGAAGCCGAGCTACGCCGTGAGCTTCAACGAGCGCGGCAGCAGCTACGAGAACCGGCGCGAGGGCGACCGCATCATCCAGGAGGCCAATCTGCCGATCCGCAACAACCAGTACAATGCCTACGCCTACTCGGCGGACACGTTCCCGCTGGTAAGCCCGGCCATGGTTGCGCCGGCGCCGGCGCCAGCGCTAGAGCCGACACCTGCGGCCAAGCAAGCGCCTGCTGCGGCCGCAGCGGACCAGGACAGTGTGCCGATGCCGCAGCCAAACCCGGCGCGGACTAAGCCGGTGCAGCACGGCCGCCGCAGCGCCAGGTCATGAACGGCCGCCAGCCGATACGATAGTTGTCTGCAGGGGTTTCGGCGCGGCGATCAGCCGTGCCGGCGCGCGGGCGTGGCGGTTTGCTCTACGGCGTGCTCGCCGATGATGCGCCCGAGCATCACCAGCACCGGACCCGGCAAGGCGGCCTGCGCAAGGCGCTCCGGCAGTTCGCCGATTGGGCCTGAGACCACCGCCTGATCGGGCCTTGTGGCGCGCGCGATGGCGAGCGCCGGCGTTTTCGGATCGAGGCCTTCGGCGGTCGCCTTGGCCACCAGCGTGGCAAACGTCCGCGTCGGCATGTAGATCGCCGTCGTAGTCGCGGGATCGGCGAGGCTCCGCCAGTCGATATCCATCGGCAGCTTGCCGTCCTTGGCGTGGCCGGTGACGTATTGCAGCCGACGAGCATGTTTGCGGTCGGTGAGCGGGAGGCCGAGCTTGGCGGCCGCTCCTTGCACCGCCGTAATGCCCGGCACCACCTCGACAGAAATGTTTGCCGCCTTGCAGGCCGCAAGCTCCTCGCCGGCCCGACCGAAGATCAGCGGGTCGCCGCCCTTGAGGCGAACAACGCGCTTGCCTTGTTTCGCCAGGCTCACCATCAGAGCATTGATGTCGTCCTGCTTGCAGGACGGCCCGAAGCCGGTCTTGCCGACCAGCATTTTGCGCGCCTCGCGGCGAGCGAAATCGAGCACGTCGCGCGAGACCAGATCGTCGAACAGGATCACGTCGGCCGATTGCAGCGCACGCACGGCGCGTAGCGTCAGCAGCTCCGGATCGCCGGGTCCGGCGCCGACCAGCGCCACCGAGCCGTTCTCGAGCGCCGTGCCTAGCCCCTTCACCTCGGCGATGAAACGCTCGAAGTCGTTTTCCGTGGGCTCGCTCTCGGGATTGCTGACCGCATGCGCGGTAAACACCTGCCAGAACTTCCGCCGGCCGGAGAACGACAGTCCTGACGCTTTCACCGCCGAACGCCAGCGCGCCGCGGCGGCGGCCCAATTGGCGAAGCCGTTCGGCAGCAAGGCTTCCAGCTTGGCCCGGATCGCCTGCGCGAATACGGGCGCGGCGCCGTCGGTGGAAATGCCGATCACCAGCGGCGAGCGGTTGACGATGGCGCCAAAGGCGAAATCGCAGAAGGTCGGCTTGTCGATCACATTGACCGAAACGCCGGCGGCGCGTGCGGCATTTGCGAATGCGGATGCGCCGTCATCGTCATCGAAGGCGCCGATGGCGACCGCGGCGCCGGGTAAATCCTCGGCCGTCCACCCCGCCGATGCACGACGATCTCACCGCGCGGCGGATCGCCCGCCACCAGGAGCATCTCGTCGGAAGGCTCGTCCGCATAGACGTCGACGCGCGCGCCCGCCGCCGACAATAGCTCCGCCTTCCAGGCCGCCGCCTGACTTGCGCCGGCCAGCACCGCGCGTTTTCCCTCGAGCGCGAGGAACACCGGCAGCCGAGCGAGCGGCTCCATCCGTCCTGGGCGCGCGTCGGAAGGAGTACGGGACTTGGTCACGAGCGGATTCCTCTAGAGTGCGCAAAGCAGCCCGGCCGGCCACTCCTGAATTCGTGCTGCAAAAAGGAGCAAGTTGCGTGCCAGCCGTCAGACATCGATATATTTATTGTATTTATACTTGAGCAAACCGGCTTCAGCCGTCTGCCGCGCAATGCGGCGGCCGCGGTTGAAAATTGAGGCAATTCACCCGGCACGGCTTCAGCGCGCCGCCGCGCGGCCGGACTGGGCGCCCACATTGGCGTGGAAATCGCGCCCATTGCCGGTGGCCGCGACGAAGCCGGCACGGATGGTGAAATCGCCGAAGCGCTCGCCCTTCTGCCGCGCGGCCGCATAGGCGGCGAAAATCGGATCGAGCGTGGCGATGATCGCCGCGTGCTCGATATCCTCAGCGTAGAGCTTGGACAGCCGCGAGCCGTCAAAGGCTGCGCCGAGATAAAGATTGTAGCGGCCTTGCCCTTTGCCGACCAAGCCGATTTCGGCCAGATAAGGCCGCGCGCAGCCGTTCGGGCAGCCGGTCATGCGGATAACGATGTCGTCGGCGGATAGCCCGTGCGCCGCCAGCCGCTCGTCCAGCGCCGTCACAAGGCCGGGCAGGTAGCGCTCGCTTTCGGCGAGCGCCAGGCCGCAAGTCGGCAGCGCGACGCAAGCCATGGCGTTGCGGCGCAGACCCGACCAGGGCGCCAGCAGCCCGCTTTCCGCCGCAAGCCAGTGAATTTCCTTCTGCTTCTCGGTCGGGATATTGGCCACGATCAAGTGCTGGTTGGGCGTGATGCGGAAATCGCCGTCGTGGCTTTGCGCGATCTGGCGAAGTGCCGACATCTGCTTGGCGCCGTCACTGTCGAGCAGCCGCCCATTCTCGACGAACAGCGTCAGATGGCTGCGGCCGTTCTCGCCCGCGCTCCAGCCATAGCGGTCGCCGGTCGAGGTGAACTGGAAGGGCTTAGCCGGAGAAAGCAGCACGCCGGCGCGGCGCTCGACCTCCGCGCGGAAGGCGTCGAGGCCGCGGTCCTCGATGGTGTATTTCAGCCGCGCGTGCTTGCGGTTGGCGCGGTCACCCCAGTCGCGTTGCACGGTCACCACCGCCTCCGCGATCGCCACCACATCGCGCGTGGTGCAAAAGCCCATCAGGTCGGCGGTGCGCGGATAGGTGTCGGGCTCGCCCTGGGTCATGCCCATGCCGCCACCGACGGTGACGTTCCACCCGCTCACGTCGCCGGCCTCGTCGAGGATGGCGATGAAGCCGAGATCGTGCGCGAACACGTCGACGTCGTTCGACGGCGGCACTGCCATCACGATCTTGAATTTGCGCGGCAGATAGGTCTTGCCGTAGATCGGCTCCACCACCTCGTCCTCGCCGCCGGCGATGCGCTCGCCGTCGAGCCAGATTTCGCGATAGGCCGGCGTGCGCGGCGTCAGATGATCCGAGATGGTGCGCGCCAGCTCAAGCGCCGTCGCGTGGGCGCGCGACTGGCTGGGATTGGGGTTGCACATCACGTTTCGGTTGACGTCGCCGCAGGCGGCGATCGAATTGAGCAGCACCGCGTCGATCGATTTCAACGTCGCTTTCAGGTTCGACTTGATGATACCGTGCAGCTGCACCGTCTGCCGTGTGGTGAGCTTCATGCTGCCGTTGCCATAATCGCGCGCAATCTGGTCGAGCGTGAGCCATTGCACCGGCGACAAAACGCCGCCCGAAATGCGCACGCGAATCATGAAGGCGAAGGCCTTCTCCATCTTCTTGCGTGTGCGCTCGGACCGCAGGTCGCGGTCGTCCTGCAGATACATGCCGTGGAATTTCACCAACTGCTGATCGTCTTCGACGATGGCGCCGGTGATTTCCGCGCGCAGACCCTCGGCGAGCGTCCCGCGCAGGTAATCGCTGGCTTCCTTGATGCGCTCGTTGCGCGAAACTTCGTCGGTCATTGGCTTTCCAGTTGACGCAGGCTCAATAAGTGTCCTGCAGGTAGCGCTTCTCGCGCTCCAGCGTCGCCACCGCCTGCTCGGCGGCCGCCGGCGACAGCGCCTTCACGTCGGCGTAAGCGCGCACCAGCGTCGCGCGCACGTCCTTGGCCATCGCCTTGGCGTCGCCGCAGACGTAGAAATGCGCGCCGCCGTCGAGCCATTCGATCAAGTCGCGGCGCTGATCCCACAGCTTGTGCTGCACGTAGAGCTTCTCCGGCCGGTCGCGCGAGAAGGCGACGTCCATGCGCGTGAGCGCGCCGTCCTTGAGCGCCTCCTGCCAGTCGAGCTGATAGAGAAAGTCGTGGGTGAACTGGCGGTCGCCGAAGAACAGCCAGCTTCGGCCGGAGCCTTGCGTCGCGCGCCGCTCCTGCACGAAGGCGCGGAACGGGGCAACGCCGGTGCCGGGGCCGACCATGATGATGTCGCGGTCGAGCGCCGGCAGCGCGAAATGCTTGTTGGGCTTGAGCTTCACCCGCACGCGACCGCCGCGCTTGAGGCGCTCGGCCACACAGTTGGAAGCAACGCCCTTGCGCACGCGGCCGTGGCTCTCGTAGCGGACGGCGGAGATCAGCAGATGCGCTTCCTCGCCCACCTCGCGGCGCGAAGACGCGATCGAATAGGCGCGCGGCGCCAGCGAGCGCGTTAGCGCACGGAGGTGTTCCGTGGTGAGCGCGATCGGGAAGGTCGCGATCAAGTCGATCAGCTGGCGGCCGGCAATCCATTCTTTCGCCTGGCCATCGGCGATCAGCGTCTTGACGTACTGATGCCCGGTCTGCGCGGCGTAGGTCTCGACGGTCTTGAGCGAGAGCGTGGTCACGTCGCGCGCGGTGATGAGCTCGCTGCGTAGCTTGTCGTCGCCGGACAGCCCCGCCAGCTTCAACAGCTCGTCGACATAGGCCGGATCATTCTCGGCGTAGAGATCGAGTGAGTCGCCCGGCTCATAAGCCGGCGCCCCGCCCTCGAAGGCGAGCGCGAGATGGATGGTTTCCTTATCCGAGCGCGAGGAATTTAAATTGACGTGCTCGGTGATCTCAGCCTCGACGATATCGGTATTGGGCGCAGCGGCGGGCTTAGCCCCGAAATCGACTTCGATCACGCGGCCACGGCCGGCCTCCGGCGGCGCCAGCGCCTTGACCGCATCGCCAATCCAGCGCGCTGCCGGTTCGGCAAAATCGAGATCGCAATCGACGCGTTCGACCACGCGCTTTGCACCCAACGCAGCAAGCCGCTCGTCGATTTTCTTACCGATAGCGCAGAATTCCACATAAGCGGTATCGCCCAGCGCCAGCACGCCGAATTCGATGCCGTCGAGGCACGGCGCGCCCTCGCCCATCAATTCGCCGTAGGCGCGCACGGCGCGCGCGGGCGGATCGCCCTCGCCCCATGTGGCGGCGATCACCACCAGCCGTTTCGCGGCGCTAAGCTGGGCTAAATCGAGATCGGCCATGTCGATGAGCGTTGGCTTGAGGCCGTTCTTGCGCGCGGCCTTGGCGAGATTGTTGGCGAGCGTCTCGCAATTGCCGGACTCGCTGGCATAGACGATGGTCAGCGGCTCGGCCGGACGCGCCGGCGCCGCCGGCTGCGCCGCGCCCGCCTGCGACGCATCGAAGCCCGCCAGGAATCCCGCCAGCCACGCCCGCTGGATCGGGCTTGCTGTTCCGACCACGCGGTTGAGCAGGGCGACGTCCTCTTCGGTGAACGGCGCGGTCTTCGGGATGGTGGCAAAGCTAGACGACATGCTTTTCGACCTCAGACCGGCAACCAGGGCTGGATGGCGACGACAATGCCGAGCGTCACCAGCGCGATGCCGATTTCACCCACCGCGCCGACGATGAACGGATAAAGCCCCTGTTTGCGCATGGCGCGGAAGTCGGTGCTTAAGCCCACGCCGGCGAAGGTGAGCAGGAACGCCCAGCGCGACAGGTTGGCGATGTCGGCGGCCTGCTCCTTGCTGAAGACACCGAAGGTTGCCAGCAGCGATATCGCGATGAAGCCGAGCACAAATTTCGGGAACTTCTGCCATAGGAACGCCACCTTGTTGTCGACCGTGCTCGCCTCGCCCTTGGTCGCCCAGTAGATCGCATAACCGAGCACGACGAAGCCGATGGTGGCGTTGCGCGTGGTCTTGGCGAGCACGGCGATCTTACCGGCCTGCTCCGACCACAGATTGCCGGCGGCAACCGCTTCCGCGGTGTTGTCGATGGAAAGGCCCGCCCACAGTCCGTAGGCGTGTTCGCTCAACCCGATGAAATGCCCGATCAGCGGATAGGTGAACAGGCCGATGGCGCCAAGCGCGAGAATGGCGGCGATGGCGAAGGAGGCGTCCTCGTCTTTGGCATTGATGGCGCCCTTGGCGGCGATAATGGCGGAGACGCCGCAGATGGAGGAGCCGACCGCCAGCAGGCTGGTGAGCTTGGGCGACAGCTTGAACGCATTGCCGAGCCAGGTCATCAGCACGATCGAGATCGTGAGCTCGAGCGCCACCGCGACCAGGCTGATGCCGCCGAGCTTGAGCACGTCGCCGAGCAGGAAGCGCACACCGAGCAGTACGATGCCGAGCTTGAGGAAGAATTCATAAGTTGCGATTCCGGGCTTAAAGATTTTCGGCACGCCGACGGTGTTGGCAATGATCAGGCCGATGACGATCGCCCACAGCACGTATTCGATATTCGGCAGCGCCATATGGTTGGCCTTGCCGAAGGCCGCGATACTCTGCTCGATCAGTTTGCCGGCAAAACCGATTGTCAGCAGCAAAACCACGCCGGGCAAAAGCTCGGCGAAACGCTGGGACACGGAAAACCGCGGGGCGGTGGCGACGGCTATGGTCATCGGCGCCTCACCACGGAACGCGCGGCAACACGCCGGCAACAATCAGGACAATGAGGGCAGTGGCGATTGCCACGGCCCAGCTATCGAGCGAGAAGCGCGCCAGGAAGCGCCGCGGCTCGTGGGGGACATCGGTCATCGGTCAACTCCGGTGCGATCGACAGGAGTCGCTAAATAGAAGACTATTCTTCGTAGGCGCAATAACCGCCCAAAAATAAGAAAATATTTCCTGTTTTATGCCTCTAATGGCGCAACTATTTCCTTCCAACGCCGGTCTCTGGAGAACGCCGGTACCGCCAATTCCCGTGAGTTCCATAGCTAAAATGCTGCATGCGAGGCGCACGCGGGCACCGAGCACCGGATCCCTCGGCCCGCACGGACTCGTTCGGACGCCAACTTAACTGTGGAGCCGCCGGTCGCGGCGCTCCGCCGCGCGCGCGGCCCCGCATAGAATTGCAGCGAACATGACCACCATCGCCTTCCGAAACGCGCTGCGCGCGCTGCTGACGCCGGCCGAGCATCGCGTGTTCGCGCGCCTCGACACGCCGCAAAAGATTCAAACCTTTCTCGACCGGCTGCCGGCCAATTTCGAGCTCACCGGCGACAGCGCCATGTCGCCGCGCCGCGTGCTGCAAACGCGCATGGCGCATTGCTCGGAGGGCGCGATACTCGCGGCCGCCGCGCTCGCCTATCACGGCAAACGGGCGTGGCTGCTGGACATCCAGGCGCTGCCGAGCGACCAGGATCACATCGTCACGCTGTTCAAGGAGGGCGGGCTTTGGGGCGCGATCAGCAAGACCAATCACGCCATCCTGCGCTGGCGCGATCCGATCTATCGCAGCGCGCGCGAGCTCGCCATGACCTATGCGCACGAATACTGCCTGCCGGGCGGCAAGAAATCGATGCTGGCTTTTTCAAAGCCGTTCTCGCTGGCGCGGTTTTCGCCCAAGCACTGGGTAATCGCGCCCGACGATCTCGACTGGCTGCTGGAGGAGCTCGACACCTCGCCGCATCTGCCGGTGGGGCCGAAACAGGCGATGCGCCGACGCCGACGCTCCTCGCCGGTCGAACTGCTCGCGCAACTAGTGCTGGAATGGCCCGACCCGCGCAAACCCAAGCGCACGGTCAAGCGCATATCCGCTCGCAAGCGCAAGAAGCCTGCCCGGCGCTGACAATTTACCGCGCCGCGGCCAGCGACTAGAATGATGCGTGAAAATCACAGTGCCGGAGGCAATTGACGTGGCGTCTTTCACCAACCGCAGGCAACTGACCATCGAATGGGGCCAATGCGACCCCGCCGGCATCGTGTTTAACAGCCGTTTTTTCGAGATGTTCGACGTCAGCACTTGGACGCTGTTCGAAGCCGCACTCGGCGTGAAGGCGCATGAACTGGCGAAGACCTTCGGCATCGTGGGCATTCTGCTGGTGGACGCCCGCGCCAATTTTCTCAAACCGGCGAAATTCGGCGACGTGATCGAGATCGCCTCGCGGGTGAGCGAGTTCCACCGCTCCAGCTTCGAGATCGAGCACCGCGTGTCGATCAATGGCGAGCTTGCGGTCGAGGGCGAGGAGACCCGGGTGTGGGCGGCGCGCGACAAGACGAACCCGGAAAAGATCGGCGGCATCGCGATTCCTGCCGATGTCATCGCCCGCTTGGCCGTGGGGTAACCGTTCCAGCCATTCCCGGTAATTGGCCTGGAGGGGAGCGGCGGCCTGGTGTGTCGTAACCTCAACAACCAAACGAAGCGCGAATCGTTAACACGCGCCGCAAGGGAAGAAACGCTTGGCCCGACTGCTTGAGTGCAGGCTCAATGGGCGTGACCGCGCCGACGCGGTCGCGGACAACATCCTGTTGCTCGATTATCTGCGCGAAAAAGTCGGGCTGACCGGCACCAAGACCGGCTGCGACGGCGGCGAATGCGGCGCCTGCACCGTCCTCATCGACGACAAGCCTGTGCTGTCCTGCCTCACGCTGGCGACGACCGTGCAGGGCCGGCGCGTCGACACCATCGAGTCGCTCGGCCATGCCGGGCAGATGTCCGCCGTGCAGCGCGGCTTCCACGAGAAGCTCGGCGCGCAATGCGGCTATTGCACGCCCGGCTTCATCATGGCGTCGGCCGGCCTGCTGCGCAAAAATCCCAAGCCCACAGAAGTGGAAATTATCGCAGCGCTCGGCAGCAATATCTGCCGCTGCACCGGTTATGTGAAGATCATCGAGGCGGTGCAATACGCAGCTACGCTCAATGCGCAGGGAGTGTCGCCGTGAACGAGATCGTTCCGGCGCACAACATCGGCGGCTATGTGCCGATGATCGACGGACCGGAAAAGGTCTCCGGCCGCGCCAAATACACCGCCGACATCATCCAGCCCGGCCAGCTAGCGGGCCGCATTTATCGCAGCCCCTATTCGCACGGCGAGATCATCGAGGTCGACGTTTCCGAGGCACTGAAGCTGCCGGGCGTGCGCGCCATCGTCACCGGCGCCGACTGCGACAAGACCTTTGGCGTGCTGCCGGTCGCGCGCAGCGAGCACCCGTTGGCGCGCGACCGCGTGCGCTATCGCGGCGAGCCGGTGGCCGCCGTCGCCGCCGTCGATGACACCACCGCGCGCGAGGCCCTGCGCCGCATCAAGTTCAAGGTGCGCGAACTGCCGGCCTATTACACCGCCAAGGCCGCGCTGGCGCCCGACGCGGTCGCGCTGCACCGGAACAAGCCCGGCAATCTCGAACGCGACGTGCTGTTCGAACTGGGCAGCATCGAGCAGGGCTTTGGTGAGGCCGACCTGGTGCGCGAAGGCAACTACAACTGCGCCGAGGTCTGCCAGAACCAGATGGAAATGCACGCGGCAGTCGCCGAATACGACGCGGTGCGCGAGCGCATGACCGTGCATGCCTCCACGCAGGTTCCCTACTACGTCCATCTCATGCTCGCGCAGATCCTCGGCATGGAGATGTCGCGCATCCGGGTGATCAAGCCGCATGTCGGCGGCGGCTTCGGCTGCCGCACCGAGACGCTGAACATCGAATTGATCG
>Ga0097691_1002931_pt1 | contig 10891 bp, 11 predicted proteins | sample NGESurdeep072012_8_FD_72858 | JGI IMG/M metagenome (GOLD analysis project Ga0097691, IMG submission 72858) | Arctic peat soil microbial communities from Barrow, Alaska - NGEE Surface sample 210-1 deep-072012 | ecosystem: Environmental > Terrestrial > Soil > Wetlands > Peat ...
CGCGCTGTTCGGGTCGTTCACCGATGCCATCGAGACCGTGCTACAAGGCGCGTACCAGCAGTTCGTCACCGACTCTGCAGTGTTCTCGCCGCGCACTCTCGTCGGGATCATCGTGGGCGCGTCGGTCGTGTTCATGTTCTCGGGGCTGGCTATCTCCGCCGTGGGCCGGGCAGCCGGAGCGGTCGTGTACGAGGTGCGCCGCCAGTTCGCCGAGATCCCCGGGATCATGGACGGTACGGGCCGGCCCGAGTACAGCAAGGTCGTCGACATCTGCACCCGCGACTCGCTGCGTGAGCTCGCGACGCCGGGTCTGCTGGCCGTGACCGCCCCGATCGCGGTCGGCTTCGGCCTCGGTGCCCCGGCTCTGGCCGGCTACCTCGCCGGCGCCATTGCCTGCGGCACCCTCATGGCGATCTTCCTCGCCAACTCGGGCGGCTCCTGGGACAACGCGAAGAAGCTCGTCGAGGACGGCCACCACGGCGGCAAGGGATCGGCCGCCCACGCGGCGACGGTCATCGGCGACACGATCGGCGACCCGTTCAAGGACACCGCCGGCCCGGCCATCAACCCTCTGATCAAGGTGATGAACCTCGTCGCCGTCCTCATCGCACCCGCGATTGTCGGGCTGCCGATGGTCGGCAGCCTGGGGTGGGTGCGCTACGCGATCGCTCTCGCCGCAGCCGTGATCGGCATCGGGGCCGTCGTCATCTCGACGAGACGCGGGATGTCCATCAAGGGCCATGGCGTGGAGTCCCCTCCCGGCCTGGGCGGAATGCCCGGCCCGGAGGAGTGGGACGCGATCCACGCGGCGCACATCCTTCACACAGCCAGCTCCGAACGCGATCCCGGAGTCTGATGGAAGCTGCCCAGACGCGGTGCTGACCTCGGCGCTCAGCCCGCGAGCGCCGCCTTCACCTTCGCGGCCACGACCGCACCCTCGGCGCGGCCCTTGGTGCGGGCATTGACAGCCTTGATGACCTGGCCCATCTGCTTCATCGACGCACCCTCGCCCAACGCCGCGACCTCTTCGGCCACGATGGCGTCAACCTCGGCCTCGGTAAGGGCTGTCGGCAGGTACGCGCCGAGCAGCTCCACCTCGGCGAGCTCCTTCTCCGCGAGCTCGGGGCGGTTGCCGGTCGTGTACAGCTCGGCCGACTCCTTGCGCTTACGCACCTCGCGCCCGAGGATGCCTCGCTCCTCGTCCTCGCTGAGCTCGCGGGCGCTGGTCCCAGCGACTTCTTCGGTCTGGATGGCCGACAGCACCATCCGCAGAACGCTCGTACGGAACGTGTCGCGGGCCTTCATCGAGGTCGTGAGGTCGCTCCGGAGCTGGTCCTTCAGGGCTGCCATGGTGTCCTTTCGTCGACGCCATCCTCTCACCGGGTCGTGTGCCCGCACTTCTGACATCCCCCGCCGGTACCGTTGGTCACATGAAGCGGATCGGGATGGTGCTCGCAGCACTGGTGCTAGCGCTCGGGGTACTGGCTGTGGCACCTCCGAAGGCGTACGCGGCGGGGGCGCCCATCACCCGCATGGCGATCGAAGCGAACGTCGCGACCGACGGCACGATCACCGTCGCGCAGACGTTCGACATGAACTTCGCCACGGCCAGCCACGGCCCGTACCTCTACTTCACGACGCGGCAGGCGACCAGCACGACCGACCAGTACCGCATCTACACGTACCACTTCGTCAGCATCACCAGCTCCACGGGCGCCCCGTCGGCCTTCGTGACCGAGTCGCCGTCGTACGGCACCACCGCGCTCCGGATCGGCGACGCGAACAAGACGGTGACGGGCACCCAGACGTACACGGTCTCGTACACCGTCAAGGGCATCGCCAACCCGAACGTGACCTCCAGCAACATGGACGAGCTGTACTGGAACGTCATCGGCACCGGCTTCGTGGTGCCGATCAGCAACGTGACGCTGACCCTCAAGGGCCCGGCGGCGGTCCAGAAGACGACCTGCTACATGGGCGCGAAGTTCGACCAGGCGTGCACGTCCAACACCTTCACCGGCTCCACCGCCACGTACTCGCAGACCAACCTGAACACCGGGCAGGGACTCGCGGTCGTCGCGGGCTGGCCGGTCGGTACGTTCGTGGGCGCCGAGCCGACGTTCGAGACGCACACCGGCTCGACCAGCGGCGGCGGCACCGCTCTCTCACCCTGGATGTGGGGGGCTGCGGGCGCGGTCTCGCTGGCAGCGATCGTCGGGATGATCGTGGCAGCGCGCCGCGGACGCGACGAGATGTTCGCCGGGCTGACGCCGGGCAACGTCCCTGTAGCGGGCGAGCCCGCGCCGGTGGAGAGGGTGCGTACGATCCCGTTCGCCGTACAGTTCACGCCCCCGAGGGGCGTCCTGCCGGGCATGATCGGCACGCTGTTCGACGAGAAGGCTGAGACCCGAGACGTGACCGCCACTCTGGTCGATCTCGCGGCACGTGGTTTCTGGCGTATCGAGCAGCCCGACCCGAAGGGCGACTTCCGGATCGTGAGGCTGGCGCCGCCGCAGGGCCTGGTCGGCTACGAGGGCCTGCTGTACGACGCGTTGTTCGGCGACGGCGCACCGGTCGTCACGAGCAGCGAGCTGGAGGGCAAGTCGTTCGGCCAGTCCGTACAGGCGATCGAGCGTGAGCTGTATGCGGCGGTCACGGGCGTCGGCTGGTTCAAGGGCAACCCGCAGACCGCACGCGGGCTTCGTACGACGCTCGGCATGGTCATCGTCGTCGCCGCGTTCTTCATCGGCGTGTCGTCCGGGGCGTTCCTCCTGGCGGTCCCGCTGGGACTGGTCGGTGGGGCGATCGCGATCACGGCATCCTGGGCGCCCGTCCGTTCCGCTCTCGGCAGCGCGATGACAAGCCAGGCGCTGGGGTTCAAGCAGTACCTCGAGACCGCCGAGGCCGATCAGATCAAGTTCGAAGAGGGCCAGGACATCTTCTCGCGGTACCTCCCGTACGCCATCGCGTACGGCTGTGCCGACCGCTGGGCGAAGATCTTCGCCGAGCTCGCCGCCCGGGGCGTGCCCATGACGCAGCCGACCTGGTACATCGGACCGGGGTACGGCTACGGCTACGGGGCCGCCTGGGGCGCCGGCGGCTTCGACTCGATCATCGGGACCCTCGACGGGTTCAGCTCGTCGGCAGCCACGGCGATGACCGCGGCCACGGCCGGTTCCAGCGGCGGTTCGGGCTTCTCCGGTGGCGGTTTCGGCGGCGGCGGTGGCGGCGGCGGCGGCGGCAGCTGGTGACGGGAGAATCGTGGCCTGATCAGCCCAAGAAGACTCGATCCGGCCACTAGACTCGGCACCCATGACCCCGTGTCCACGCTGTGGAACCGAGCCGCCCGAGGGTGCACTGTTCTGCCCGTCGTGCGGGGCACTCATGTCTGTGGAATCCAAGCCGGTCGCCCCGTACCCCACGTGGGACGTGGGCGTCCCGGCGATACCCGACGACTTGTACCGAAGATCCGAGGCTGAGAAGCCGGCGAACTCCAACGCCGCCCTGTTCGGGCTGCCGGGCGCCACGGATCCTGACCAGACAGCTGTACGACCTGTGCCGCCGCCACCTGCGCCGTCCCCGTCCTGGTCGTACCGACCGGGCACTCCCGAGGCCGATCTCTTGCCGTCCGAACGGCCGTACACGCCACTGCCGCCCACGTCCCGACCGGCGCACGCGAACTTCTCCGGCGCACGAGGGGTCATCATCCTGCTGGCACTCCTCGTGATCGCGGCGATCATCGGAGGCGTGCTCTGGTTCACCGGCGGCGGCTCGCCGACGGCTGGCTCGGGGGCGACGTCGAAGTCACCGTCAGCCAGCACGTCCGTCTCTGGCAGCAAGGCCAGCGGTACCCCGTCCAAGGTGCAGAGCGCGACCGTGACGCCGTCCGCGACGCCGTCCGACGCGTTCCCACCGAGCGGTGCGACGTTGTGCTCCGGCTCGACCACCGTGGCCGTCAACGCGACGACGAGCTGCCCCTTCGCCCTCAACGTGGACGCGGCGATCCCGGCCGATGCCAGCGGGAGCTTCACCGTGACGGCCAACTCCCCGGCTACCAACAAGGACTACCAGATGGCGTGCCTACGGGGGACCTACACGGTGTGTACGGGCGGCGTGAACGCCCTGGTGTACGTGAAGTGAGCCTCGAGCGGGCGTACCCCTCGTCAGGCCAGTACCTGCCAGGATGACGCCATGATCATTGCCGCAGCCGACGGGTCGAGCCTGTCGAACCCTGGCCCGGCGGGTTGGGCGTGGTACGTCGACGAGGATCGCTGGGCGGCCGGCGGCTGGGCGCACGGTACGAACAACATGGGCGAGCTCATGGCCGTACTGGACCTGCTGCGTCAGACCCGCGGCGAGGAGCTGCGGGTGCTGTGCGACTCGCAGTACGCGATCAACTGCTGCACGAAGTGGATCCCCGGATGGAAACGCCGGGGCTGGCGCAAGGCGGACGGGCAGGCGGTGCTCAACGTCGACCTGCTCAAGGAGCTCGACAAGGAGCTGGCGGGCCGCACCGTCACGTTCGACTGGGTCAAGGGCCACGCCGGGCACACGCTCAACGAGAGGGCGGACGATCTCGCGAGGGCTGCCGCGACGGCCTACCGGGACGGCCTGAGCGTGCCCCACGGACCTGGCTTCGTCGCCGGTTCGGCGCCTGCCGTGTCGATGGCGGTGGGTCCGACCAAGCGTGAGCCCGACCCTGATCTGTTCAGCGTGGCCGAATCGCCGGTACGTGTGCCGGCCTACTCCGGTCGCTGGCCCGCCCCGGAGGATGACGTCGAGGCGGCCGTCGTGGCCCTGGAGCGGGCGCTGCTCACTGACGAGGTGCTGCTCGACCGGGACCGGCACGCGGAGCTGCTTCACCCCGACTACGTGGCGTACGAACCGGGAGGCGCGATCCGTACGCGGGGGTCGGCCCTCGCCCGCGCCGTCTCGCTGCCGGGCGCCGTGGAGCTCACCGTGCTGGGTGCGGACCGGTTGGCGGGGGATGTACTGCTACTCCGCTATCGGCTTCGGCGCGCGGGCGAGGAGACGCTGTTTTCGTCGGTGTGGCAGTACGACGGCAGCTCGTGGCGCCGCCGGTTCCACCAGGGAACGGTCTGACTAGGGACGTTTCGGTAGCTTGGTGCGGATCGTACGGGTGAGACGCGCGGTCTCGAGGTCGGACCACGGCCCGTCGAACTCGAACCGGCAGCACGTCGCCGTGGGGAAGTGCGTCGACACGAGGTCGAGGGCATCGCTGTCGGAGTCCTCGCTGAGGAGCTGGTGGACCAGCGTCGGGATGCTCGGCGAGTGACCGACGACCAGGACGCAGGTGAGGGCCGGATCCAGCTCGCGAATGATGTCGAGGATCGTGCTCGAGCCCGCCCCGTACAGCCGGTCGCTCGACTCGACATCGACCCCCAGGCCCATGCTCGCGACGGTCTGGCGGGTTCGCGCGGCGGCCGAGACGACCACGTACTGGATCCCGGAGTCGGCGAGCTGACCGCCGATGAACGCCGACTCCTCGCGCCCGGCCGGGGTCAGCGGCCGGTTCCTATCGCCAAGGATCCCCCAGGAATCGGCCGACGCGTGGCGCATCAGGTACAGGACGCGGGTCTGCTCGCTCATGGGCCTATTCTGGCAAGGTCGGAGGTCGACCGGGGCCGGAGTTATGCACAGGGTCGCTGGCGTATGGCATGTCGGTACGGCCAGGCTTGGTACGTGCGCACCCCTAGGCCATGGACCTTGCCCACCCAGCCGGTCACCCGGGCACTGCTTGTCGCGTCGGGAGTGACCGACGCCATGATCCGCACCCAGCTTGCGACCGGACGCCTGACCCAGCTGAGGGAAGGGGTCTTCCTGAGCACCGACGCCTGGCCCGACACCCCGTCGGGCCGGCATCTTGCGAGAGCCCATGCCGAGCAGGTCGCGAACCCCGACGCTGTGATCAGCCACGAGTCGGCGGCCGTCGTCTGGGGATTGCCCACCCCCGGCTTCGACCCGTGGCATGAGTCGCCGGTTTCGCTCACGCGCCCCGGCCGTACGTCGCACCGCTCGCGCAGCTCGACGGCGACCTGGCACTCGGGTTCTCTACCCGTAGCGAGTGTCACCCGGGATCGCGACGGGTATGCGGTCACCTCGGTCGCGAGGACTGCCGTCGACCTCGCGGCGGGCAGGGCTCTGCCTGAGTCGCTCGTGATAGTCGATGCCGCGAGCCGCTTGCTCGTTGCCTCATTCGTTGGGGGGCGCCCACGCCGTGCGGACTATTCGAACCCGCGCCTCGTAAAGGCTGCGCGTGAGTCTCTTGTCACCGCGGCACCGCCCAGAGATCTCACGCGACTGCGCGGGACCGTCGACCTCGCCGAAGCGTGCCGGGAGTCGCCGGCTGAGTCCTTGACCGCAGGCCACATCCAGCTCGCGGGTCTGCCCAGGCCGCAGTTCCAGGCAACGCTGGAGACACCGATGGGCAAGGTGTATCCGGACCTCTACTGGCCAGAAGCCAACCTGATCGGTGAGTGCGACGGGGCGATCAAGTACGCCGAGGCCAATGCCTTCGTGAACGAGAAGGAGCGCGAACAGATGCTCCGCGACCTCGGCTATCGAATCGTCAGATGGCTCGCCAAGGAGATCATGACGCGGCCGTGGGAGGTCATCGCGCGTATCGAGCGTGCCCTTGGGTACTGAGAGCCTCGCGATCGGGGTTATGCGGCGCTGAACCGCGGGTCCATAGACGACGGCCTACGCGTTCGTGGTTACCAAGGGCTCCCGGGGTGCGATAACCACGAACGCGAGGCTCTTGCGGCCCTGACGTCCCGAGACCGGGCTCATAACAACGATCGCGAGGCTCTGCGACCCCGGATCAGCCTTCCCGTACCGCCACAATGACGTCGCGGTGTACCGACGAGTCGACGCGGTGGGAGAATCGGCGCCAGGGACCCTCGTCGCGTACGGTCATGCCCGCGGCGCTCAACAGCTCCGCGACGCGCTCGCGCGGGGTGCCGAGCGTGTTCCAGGACATCCCCAGCGCGCCGCCGACGCGGAGCTGCCCGACCCAGACCGGGATGGCGTCGGCGAGCAGCCCCGAGGCCGAGCGGTCGCGGCGAGTGCCTCCCCGTACATCGCTGACCGACCCGTGCACGATCCCGTACGGCGCGTCGGTCACGATCGCATCGAACCGGCGCTTGCCCCACAGCTTGGCCGACTGGCGGGTGTCGCCGGTGAAGATGCCCAGCGACAGGTTCCGGCCGTCGACGCTCACCTCGGCGTCGAACCTCTTGCCCAGCGACTTGCCCTCGCGGCGCACGGGCGTCATCTCGGCCGTGTGCTTGAGGCGCTTCCGGCGCAGGTACGTCTTCAGGTACGCGGCGAACGCCTCCACGGCCTTCTCGTCGGCCTCGACACCGGCCGCGTCATGGCCCAGCCGCCACGCCTGCAGCAGCGTCGTGGCCCGTCCGCACAACGGGTCGAGGATCGTCCGCTGACCCGGCGGCAGTGTCACCTGGGACAGCGTCACGTTCAGCAGCAGGCGGGTGAGCTGCTCGTTGGTCTTGCCGGGGTACTTGGGGATCGTCACAAGATCCTCGTCGAGCAGGTCCACCCTCGGCAGCTCGATCGGCCGGAGCAGCCCGGACGCCTCCTCGTACAGCCCAAGCCTCGCGGACTGGGCCGCCACCAGACCGAGCAGCGCCTCGTCGGCATCCGCCTCGAAGCGCAGATAGTCGACGCCCGCGATGACGACCGGCTCCACGTCGATCCCGGCGGTCACCGAAAGCTCCGCAGCGGCGAGGCGCGGGGCCTCACCGGCGTACACGCGGTTGAGCGACGGCGCGAGCAGCATCAGCAATGGCACCCGGTCATTCAACCGCATGTGGACGTCCACAGGGGCGGTCGCACCCTGCCCTAGGGTGTTGGTCGTGACGAAGGCGGCCGGGAAAAGGGCGACCCCCGCGGACATCCCCGTTGCTGGTGTCTTCCACGGCCACGCCGACTCCCACCCCGAGCTGCCCGTCGACTCCGACGTCGACTCGACAGGGCATTTCCACGGTCCGCTCCACCTGCGCTGGCGCTACATCTACGTGGTCTTCCTCGGCGGCGTGTTCGGTACGACGGCGCGCTACCTCTTCTCTCTCTGGATTCCGCGCACCGACGGCCTGCCGGTGCCCACGCTCGCGGTCAACCTCTTCGGGGCCTTCCTGCTCGGCCTGCTGCTCGAACGCATGGTCGTCTCCGGTCCGGACCACGGCTGGCTGCGGCTGGCCAGGCTTCACTTCGGGACGGGCTTCCTCGGCGCGTTCACCACGTACTCGTCCTTCGCCGTCGAGACCGTGCTGCTCACGAACGCAGGCCGCCTCGGCATGGCCATCCTCTACCTCGTCGTCACCCTCGTCGGCGGGGTACTGATGTGCGCCGCCGGCATCCAGGTGGGGGGCCGCAAGTCGTGGTGATCCTGCTGGTTGCCCTGTGCGGCGGCTTCGGCGCGGTGGCCCGCTTCGTCGTCGACGGGCTCGTCCGGGGCCGCGTACGATCCATCGGCTCGGTCGGCACCGTCGTCATCAACGTCACCGGCGCCATCGCGCTGGGCATCATCGCCGGCCTAGTGGCTGCGCACGTGGCGCGGCCCGACTGGCAGATCGTGATCGGCACCGGGTTCCTCGGCGGCTACACGACGTTCTCGACGACCTCGTTCGAGACCGTACGACTCATCCAGCAGGGCAGGTTCCGTCTCGCCATCGGGCTGGCGCTGTCACAGCTCGCGCTGGCGCTGGCCGGAGCGACCGGCGGGTACGTGATCGGGCTGCACCTCTAGCCAGCCGTCCGCCGCTCAGGCCAGGTTGACGTGGTGCGCCTCGAAGTGGGTGCCCTTGGCCCGCTCGTAGGACGAGAGGATCTCGGCCTCGGCCGCTGCGCGGCCGGCCCAGGTGGCGCCCTCGACCGACTTGCCGGGCTCGAGGTCCTTGTAGACGGTGAAGAAGTGCTGGATCTCGAGCAGCTGGTACTCGGGGATGTCGCCGATGTCGCGGAGGTCCGACTGGCGTGAGTCCGCAGTGGGGATGCACATGACCTTGTCGTCGCCGCCCATCTCGTCGGTCATCCGGAACATCGCGATGGCGCGGCACTCGATGAGCGCTCCGGGGAACGTCGCCTCCGGCAGGAGCACCAGCGCGTCGAGCGGATCGCCGTCCTGGCCGAGCGTGCCTTCGATGAAGCCGTAGTCGCTCGGATACTGCGTGGAGGTGAACAGGGTGCGGTCCAGCCGGATGCGGCCGGTCTTGTGGTCGAGCTCGTACTTGTTCTTCGAGCCTCGGGGAATCTCGACCGTGACGTCGAATATGAGACCCGAGGGGTTCTCGATGTGAAGCTGCCGCCTCAAGTCACCAGACAATGTCAGCTTCTTTCTATGATGGGTCGACTGCTTCGCAGGATAGCCGCCCGGGAGGACTTCGTGCCACGACGAGCGCTCGGCTCGATGGCGCTGTCCCTGGCCGTCCTGTTGGCGGTGGCTGCCGGCGTGTGGTTCGGCGGACCCAGACTGCTGTACGCGACGGGGCTGTGGAGTGACGGCGGCAGCCCCACGATCGACCCCAGCCTGTACGCGCCGACGCCGACGCCCACGCCGAGCCCCGTCACGCCGACGCCGGCCGCGGCCACCGCGGTCCAGGGCAAACTGCCTGACGGCGCAGCCCTGCTGGCGAAGCTCCGTGCGGTCGACCGCTCGTCCGTACCTCGCGACGGCATGGTGGTCATCGACCCGCTCACCGGAGCGGTGGTCCTTGGTGAGAGCGCGGACGCGATGATGACGCCCGCGTCGACGTTCAAGCTGCTGACCAGCGCGGCCGCGTTGGCTGCGTACGGGCCGGACCACCGCTTCACGACGAAGGTCGTGGCCGGTACCGGGAACCAGATCGTCCTCGTCGGCGGCGGCGACCCGTACTTGAGTGGCGCGACAACACAGGACTATCCCGAGCGTGCATCCATCAGTGACCTGGCGGAGTCGACCGCGAAAGCGCTCAAGGCGTCCGGCCAGACCTCGGTCTCACTGTCCTATGACGACTCGCTGTTCACCGGTGAGGCCTGGAACCCAGCCTGGACCGTCGGCTACCACGAGTTCGCCACGCCCACGTCGGCGTTGTGGGTCGATGAGGGGATCGTGAACGGTGTGCACGGGACCACCCCGTCGAGCGACGCGGCGAACGCGTTCGCCGCTCAGCTGAAGACCCGCGGCATCTCGGTGTCGTCGGTCGCTGCCGGTACGGCGACGTCGGGAGCCACGGTGCTCGCCTCCGTACAGTCCCTGCCTCTCGACCTCATCGTCTCCGAGGTGCTGCTGCACTCGGACAACGACGGGGCCGAGGTGCTGTTCCGCCAGATCGCGCTGGCGGCTGGGACGTCCGGGTCGATCACCGCGGCACAGACCGCCATGCAGGCCAAGCTCGTCAGTCTGGGCCTGTGGCGCGACGGGATGAAGATCGACGACGGCTCCGGGCTCTCCCGCAGCAACCTGGCGACGCCGACGGTGCTGGCACTGGCCGTGGAGAAGGGATTCAACAACACCCGGTTCCGCGCGTTGGTCGACGGTCTGCCCACAGCTGCCGCGGACGGGACGCTGCATGCGCGTTACGGCGACGGTGGTGTGGAGAGTGCCGGGCGCGGTGCCGTACGGGCCAAGACCGGAACCCTCACGGGCGTGCACTCGCTCGCGGGTTTCACGCGGACCGTCGACGGGGGTCTCGTCGTGTTCGCGTTCATCGCCAACGACGTCACCGCCGAGAACGCGCTCGCGGCACGCAGCTGGCTGGACCGTGTGACCAGCGTGGTGGCCGCCTGCGGCTGCTGACGGTACGGGCCGTCAAGGGCCGGTCGTGTTGAACATGGTCACGAAGAACAGGACCATCAGCACATCGAGGACGAC
>Ga0097691_1002932_pt1 | contig 10887 bp, 9 predicted proteins | sample NGESurdeep072012_8_FD_72858 | JGI IMG/M metagenome (GOLD analysis project Ga0097691, IMG submission 72858) | Arctic peat soil microbial communities from Barrow, Alaska - NGEE Surface sample 210-1 deep-072012 | ecosystem: Environmental > Terrestrial > Soil > Wetlands > Peat ...
CGGGCAAAGATTTCCACAATTTATCCACCAGCGGTGAACGAATTGTGGACAGGGCAGCAGCAGCGCCCGCCTCGGACAAAGGGTTGTTCCGGTGACCGATCCCTCACCGAACAAGGACACACGCCCATCGCGGCATAGAGCGGATGTTCGTCGAAGCCGACCCCTGAGCGGAAAACTCACGTCACACGCGGCGATATGACGCATGTCGTCCACCCGCGCGCGCAGGTTGCGCCGGCCCTGGACGGCGTGGGCTTCACCCTCGCCGTCCAGGGTTGGGCAGCCAACCCGCCAACGACGATCCACGCACCGGCTTCGCGCTAGAACCGCAGCACTGCTTCACCAAACCATCGCAGGCAGGGGGGGCTGTTGTCGGCCGCGTCAGATGATGATGAAGGCGTCACTTTTGGTGACGACGTAAAGACCAGTCGGGTGATGGCTCGGGCTGGACGGGGGGTCGTCATGGTGTCGCGGCCATCGTCATGCTGTCGCGGTCTTGCGGGCATGGCTGCGCCGCCGTTGGGTGCTGGTCAGCCGCCGCGTACCGGTGCGAGAAGCTGCCCGCGGGCGATCATCGCGATGATCTGCCATGGCGGCGCGGTCGGGCCGAGCCTGCGGACAGAGGCCGCCGCGGCGGTTGCGAGAGCGGACATGGCATCACCCAGCGCGGAGCCGGCCGGGACGATCACAGGCAGCATCGGGTCCAACATGTGGGCCTTGATGGTGCCTTGGACGCGCAGCCACTCGGCGCGCGCCCTTACCCGCCGGATCCAGTCGCGCACCGTGTCCGCGGGTACGCCCAGGTCGGCGCCGATGGTGCGATGGCTGCGGCCACAAGCGCTGGCCAGCAGCGCCTGTCCGACGACGTCGATCGTGTAGGCGCGATGTGGGGGCGCCAGCGCAGGCAACAGGACGTGGGTAACCCTGCAACTGGCGCAGCGGACCCGTCGCGGTCGTAGCCACACGCGTCCACCACCACAGGAGCGCAGCGAACGGGTCCGGGCGAAGCCCCAGCGTCGCAGCCGCCCAGAGCAGTCGGGACACGTGAGCTCCGGGCCCCCAAGATCCGCTTGCGCCTGGTCGAGTACCAAGAGCACGGCTGACTCCTTCTCGCATCGGCCCATCCTGCCAACTGGTCCTCCAGAGGGTAAGGGGCGAGTGGTGTTGCATCCTGGGCCCTCGGACCGGCCGAATGCAAGCCCCCAGGCGGCCGAGCTCGAAAGCGCCCGAACGCCCCGAAACTGTGCTCATCACGCAGGTGACGCGATGGACTCCCACTGCCACAGATCGAGACCGGGTCGGCCATCGTCACCAACAGTGACGCCTTTGGGTGTCCACATGGTCATCCAGAGCGTCGCCCTACAGGGGCTCAGAACATCGGTCTTACTCTCGCGCACAAGAACGTGCGCGAAGTGCTTGTCACGGCGGGTTGACCCGCCTTATCGTCCACCTCACACCGCAGCGACGAGAGGAAGCCAGATGTCCGACTACAACGTCAGTTTCCGCAGTGTTCTCCGTGGGTACGATCAGGAACAAGTGGACCAGCACATGAACGAGCTGGCCCAGGCAGCTGCCAAGTCCTGGCAGGAGGCCACCGAGCACACCCGGCAGATCAACGAGCTCATGGCCGCCAACGCCCAGCTCAAGAGCGAGCTTGAGAGTCTCTCCGAACGAGCCCGCGTGCTCGAAGAGGCACAGGTGGAGGCCGCGGCACCCACCTACACGGGTCTGGGCGAACGCATCGGCACGGTTCTGACACTGGTGGACAACGAGGTCAACGAGCTGCGGATACGTGCTCAGGCGGGCGCTGCGAGCAGCCGCGCGCTCGCTGAGGAGGAGGCTCTCGCGATTCGTCTGGACGCGCACAAGTACGCCCGAGAGACGCGCAGCGCGACCGAGGACGAGGCGGCCCAGATCCTGGATGAGGCCAGCCAGCAGGCGGACAACCTCCTGGAAGACGCCAGGCAACAAGCGGAAAGCGTTCGAGACGACGCCAGGCAGGATGCGGAGAGCGTGCGTGAAGAGGCCGAGCTCCAGGCAAGGGCCCGCGAGGACGCGGACCGTCAGGCGGCGGCCCGGCGGGAAGAGGCCGAAGCCCAGTACGAGCAGACGCGTGCCAGGGCCGCGGCCGCGGCAGTCGACTTCGAGACGACCCTGGCCGCGCGCCGGGAAGCGTCGGCAGTGGAGTTTGCCGCGCAGGTCGCGGCCGCCGAGCAACAGCTGAGCACCATCCGGCAGCGCTCGGAACAGGCTCGCCGCGACTCCGAGCGAGCCCAGCAGGAGGCAGCGTCGAAGATCACCCAGCAGCTGAAGCAGGCAACGTCGCGTGCCCATGCACTGCTGACCGAGGCCAAGGCCAAGGCTGAGCGGATCCGGGATGACTCCGAGCGCGAGCTGGCTACCGCGAGTGCGCGTCGCGACAGCATCAATGCGGAGATCGCTAACGTTCGACACGATCTCGCTGCGCTCAGCGGTCCCACCAGGATCGACCCGAGACTGCCGGACGTACCAGCTGCCGACCAGGACGGGGCTGCGGGTGAGGTCGAGCAGGAGGTCCCGGCCCACGTGCAGGCCAATGGCCAGGCGGCTGACGCCAATGGCCAAAATCGTTGACTCAGGCCACCAGACCGGCTGACCACGAGACCGGCTGACTCAGGAGAGACAGGCTGACTCAGGCCGGGAGACCAGCGCCCCGGGCTGAGCTGTCCGGGGTACGCCAAGGCCTTTGGGTAGTTATTGGTCGACTGTGCACGGGATCTTCGGTAACGCGCGGGCTTGCCTGCTCCATGTACGCCCTCCACCAGTCCTCACGGTGAAGATCGCGGCACCCGGACCAGCACGTCTGATGCAGGTACGCCCTCCACCAGTCCTCACGGTGAAGATCCCTGCACTCAGACCAACACGTCAAGGGAGGCCAGCCCTCGGGGAAGGACCAGGCACTCCACCTCAGCTCATCCATCCGGTCCAGCGCCCCCGGCTGCTTCTCCCGATCCCGTCGGAGGTTCTGTGGCACGTAGGCCAGCAGCCACAGGAACAAGATGGCAACCAGGAAACACGGCAGAAGAAACGCAGCCTCGATGAATGTCACGTCCTCCCCCTCACCCCGTCAGCGGGTCATGTTCTCGCCCCCCGAAAACGGAATCATGCGCTCCCGACTTCCTGGGATGTGACCAATCTTTTCGCGATGTCACGGCTCCCGCAAGTGATTTGGCAGGGCGAATGCGAGCGCCTCGGCGGGTGCTCCCACTCCACCCGTAAGCGATTCCGGCCTCCAGCAGGTCGTGCAAGCCGATCGAGGCCGCTGCACTGCTTGCCTTCTGCAGCTGCACCCAGACCCCGGGGTGAGTCGCATGATGGTGTTCCAGCCAGGACCACAATTTCTCCACCGTGGAGAATGCGATGATCTCGAGGTCGTCGGACATGGTGATGACGCTATGTGCCTCAACCGACGTTGCACGACTTGCGGCGGAATGACGCATGTCGTCCACCCGCTCGGATCGCGGCATTATGAGTGCGTTTCAGATGACTAACCCCGTGCCCGTTGGTACTACAGCCGCACTCACAGTGCGGCACCTTTGGCGAGGTCTTGGGGTTGGCTGGCGCGTGCCTGGTGTCATCGGCGCCAATGTGACCAGCCGAGGATTGTGGTGGTGTCTGGCCTATGGCTCAAGATGAGGTTCGCGATGAGGCGGCCGATTTCGGGACTGTGAGCGGGATCAGTTCGCGGGCTGGGTGCGTAGCCCCCCTTTTGCCGCGGCGATACGGGACACCGTGGTGAAGATGGCCCCTGCCGGCGCCGGACCAACGTGTGCGAGACCTGCCAGCCGGGCCGCGCGTCCTCGCCCTCAGCCCTTCGCCGCCGCTCGGTAGGGGCGGAAGAACGCGCGCAGCTCCTCCGCGTACAGCTCGGGCTCCTCGAACGGCGCGAAGTGCCCGCCGCGCGCGGGCTCGGTCACCCGCACGACGTTCGCCGTGCGCTCGAGCCACGCCCGCGGCGGACGGACGATGTCGCCTGGGAACAGCGAGAATCCGGACGGCACCTCGACCCGGCGGCCATGCTGTGCGAGCGGGATCGCGGCGTTCGCGCGGTACATACGCATCGACGAGCCGATCGTCCCCGTGAGCCAGTAGAGCATGACGTTCGTGAGGATCTCGTCCTTCGTGAAGCGCCGCTGAACGTCGCCGTCGCAGTCGCTCCACGCCCGGAGCTTCTCGACGATCCACGCGGCGAGCCCGGCTGGCGAGTCGGTGAGCCCGAAGGCGGCGGTTTGGGGCTTGGTGCGGTGCATGGCGGCGTAGGCGCCTTCGGTCGCGCCCCAGGCCGCGGCGCCCTCGAGCCAGGCGCGCTCCTCGGGTGCGAGGTCCGCCGGGTCGCCGGTGAAGACGGGCAGGCCCGCGTCGGTGCGGTGGACAGCCACGACCCGGTCGGGGTGGTCGAGCCCGAGGTAGCGGCTCACGTGGCTGCCGATGTCCCCGCCCGCCGCGCCGAACCGCGCGTAGCCGAGGACGCTCATGAGCTCGGCCCACAGGCCGGCGACGGCGATGGCGTCCAGGGGCGGGCCAGTGGGACGATCGGAGTACCCGAAGCCCGGCATGTCGGGCACGACCACGTCGAACGCGTCGGCGGGATCGGCGCCGTGCGCGCCGGGGTCGGTGAGCAGGGGGATGACCTTCGTGTAGCGCCAGAACGAGTCAGGCCAGCCGTGGCTGAGGACCAGCGGCAGGACGGGCCCGGCCGGCGCGGCGGCGCGAACGTGCACAAAGTGGATCCCGAGGCCGCCGAGCCGGACGCGGAAGTGCGGGAGCTGGGCGAGCGCCGCCTCCCGCGCCGGCCAGTCGAACCCGTCCACCCAATAGGCGACGAGCTCGCGGAGGTAGGCGAGGTCGGTCCCGAGCGACCACCCGGCGTCCTGGGGCATGTCCGGCCAGCGCGTCGCGCGCAGCCGCGAACGGAGGTCCTCGAGTGCCGCGGGAGCGGTCTGCGGGGTGAACGGCTCGGGGTGGGACGGGGCGTCCGGCATGGCACGCATCCTATGGGCCGCCGGCGCTACTCCGCGAACTCGTTGAGCAGTCGCCCGAGTCGGCCGCCGGCGTACCCGAAACACACCGCCATGGCGACTGGGACGCCGAGGGCGACCATCCGCAGGGACTGTGCGCTCCGAGGCGGGCCTCGCTGCACCTCGGTACCCGTGCCGGTCTCGCCCGTGATCGCCTCCGCGACGCGGTCGGCTCGCAGCGGCCGCGGCGTGGCTAGACGGATTCACAGGTGAGATCTCTGCTTTCACACATCGGCACCTCAGTGTCACGTGCATAACCCTGAAAAGCGGACTTCCGCTCATCGGCAGATCCGGTAAACACGCCAGAGGTCCTCGCCCGTCTCGCGGCGGAATGACGCATGTCGTCCACCCGCGCGGATCGCGGCAGACATCCCAGGTTCTTTGAAGTCAAGCGGCGGCGGTTGTGAGGTGGGCCCAGGCGGTGTGTTCGTCGTAGCGGGTGTGGGTTTTCAGGCAGCCATGCAGGATGCCGACGAGCCGGTTGGCCAGTTGTCGGAGGGCTGCCTGGTGGCCGATGTTCCTGGCCCGCAGTTGTTGGTAGTAGCTCCTGGCCCCTGGTGAGGCGCGGATCGCGGAGAAGGCCCACTGTTGGAGTGCGTCTGCCAGTCGCCGGTTGCGTGCGTACCGGGCAAGGACGACCTTCCTGGTGCCGGAGGCTTGGGTGATGGGTGAGGTGCTGGCGTAGTTCTTGCGTGCTTTGGCGTCGCGGTAGCGGTGGGGGTCGTCGCCGAACTCTCCCAGGACCCGGGCGGCGAGGATCGTACCCAGGCCTGGTTGGCTGGTGTAGATCTCAGCGTCCGGGTGCTGGCCAAAATGTGCGGCCACCACCGTGCCCAGCTGGTCGATTTGGGTGTTCAGCGCGGCGATGATGGCGACCTCGCTGCTCACGACGGCCGCATAGGCGGACTGGATAGCGGGTGGTTGTCGAAGTTGGTCTTCGCCCAGGATCGCGGCCAGCTCGGTGGCCTTGGTCTCGACGTGGCGACGGTGGGCCCGACTGAGCGCGGCGATGATTCGCGACTTGGTCAGCCGGGCCGCCTGATCGGGGCCGGGTGCCCTGGCGAGCAGCTCGAGCGTGTCGGGGGCGTCCAGGTCGCTGAAAGCCTTTAACGCAGCGGGAAAGAAGTCACGCAGCGTCGAGCGAAGGCGCAGCACATGCCGGGTACGGTCCCACACCAGACTCTGATGGGCCCGGGCGGTCAACTTGATCGCGTCACCTTCTGCGGTGTCGCCGGCCAGCGGCCGATGATGGGCCCGGTCCACCCGGACGATCTCGGCCAGCAGGTGCGCATCGGCGGCATCAGACTTCGCCCCCGAGGTGGAGTGACGCTCTCGATACCGTGCCACCGACATCGGGTTGATCGCGAAGACCTCGTATCCGGTCGCGGCCAACGCCGCGACCCACGGTCCCCGATCGGTTTCGATCCCGACCTTGACCATGGCCGCGGCCCGGCCGGGTTCCAGATCGGCCCACTCAATCGGCGTGTGCTCGCCGATCAGGGCGTGCAGGCGGGTAACCCCCGTCCAGGCCTTCGGGCAGCCGGCGCCGTGCCAGCACCTGGCCGCTGTCATCGACGATCTCGACGTCGTGATGGTCCTCGACCCAGTCATCTCCCACGAACAACATCGCGCCTCCAGATCAGATTCGGACACGGTCAGCAGCGTGGAGGAGGCAGCCGGCGATCTAATGGTCAAGTGCTCACCGCAACTCAACGGGGCACGTCATCCCAGCAGCGATTTCGCCTCCTCACGACCAGCGGGCGCACAGTCTGCCGAAGGACCTCTGGGGTCTGATCCGGTAAGTGCTGACCCGCTGGCCGCTACCGGAACCGAGCCTGCCAAAGAGGTCCGATAGATGCCATTAGATCCGGTAGTTTGGCCGGGCTGCGTCTATGCATGGTTATGCACGTCGGCAGCAGTGGAGGGTCTCGCGCGTCGCAGGGCCCTGCTGGGCCGCCGGCCAGATTGGGGAATCGGCCCATCCCGGTCAACGGGTGTCCGCAAAGGATCGGTGAACGAATCACGTATTCCCGACCTGTCGCCGACTGCACGCAGCCGGGCGGACGGGAGATCCGGACCGACGCCGACTCAACCCCGCTCACCGGTTTGTCGAGGGCATGTGAAGACCAACCCCGTAACGGCCTAAAACCCGAGTGCCGTCTGGTGGTCAGGGCCTCGATGTCGCAGGGGTTGTGCCGGTCGATGTCGGCGCAGGAGTGCTTGTCGTCGGCGTCTGGGTCTTGGTGGTGGGGGCCCTGGTCGGCGATGGGGTGGGCACGCGAGTTGGGGTGGTCATTGGGGTGGGAACGCGGGTTGGGGTGGTGGTCATCGGGGTGGGAGTCGCTTTCTTCGTCGTCGCGGGCGTGGGCACCGGTTTCGGCTGTGTGGGGATCGTGCTGACCGGGGTCGGATTGGAGGGAAAGGGTGTTTCTGGTGCCGGACGCACCAGGAAGTAGACCACCAGAGTCAGCGCAAAGAGCGTCATGAGCGCCCAGGTCGACCGTCGGGGTCGCATCTTCACTGGGTCGCTCCCCCCGCCTCTCCCGTGTCCAGCTCGACGGGTACGTGGATGCCCTCCCGGCGTAACGCAGCGGCGATCCGCCCGCGTAGCGCAAGCCCGACGAGGAACTGCTTGCCCGGCAGTGTGCGGGCAACGATGCGCACATGGATCTGGTCGACCTCGATGCTCTGGACGCCCATCACCGCTGGCGCGTCAAGAAGCTGGGGGTGGAGCTCCTCGTCGGCGTACGCTTCGCGGCCGACCTGGCGCAGAATCTCGCAGACGTGGCTGACGTCCACGGTAAGCGGGACGGGTACGTCGATCACAACCCGGGCCCAGTCCCTTGACAGGTTGGTGAGCTGGGTGATCTGACCGTTCGGGGTGAAGATGACCTCGCCGTTGGCGGTGCGGACCTTGGTGACCCGCAGAGTCACCTCTTCAACGGTACCGATCACGCCCGTGGGAATACCAGGGCCCGCGATGCTGATGAGATCACCGAAGCCGTACTGGCGCTCGGCGATGATGAAGAAGCCTGAAAGCAGATCTTGGACCAGGCGCTGCGCCCCGAAGCCGAGGGCCACGCCCACCACTGCCGCCGGCGCGACCAGACTTGACGTCGGCACCCCCAGGCGGTCGAGGATCTGCACCGCGGAAACGCTGTACACGATGACCAAGGCGGTCCAGGTGAGCACGTCGGCGAGGGCGTGTCGATGCTTGGCGGCCTCCGAACGAACCAGTGCGTCCGATTCGGCGTCGTTCGCGTCGATACGGTCGGTGATCATCGCCTTGAGCCAAGTCGCGAATCTGGTCAACAGAATGGCCCCGAGAATGATCAGCAGGATCTCCAGGCCACTGCCCCGGACCCACAGAGGCAGGTCCGGAAGCGGCACCACCATCGTGGGGACCATGGGGTCCATCATCGCCCCAGCCGCCGGCCTGCGCGAGCCCCGTGGGGCGTGCCAGGCAAGGAGGGTGCAACGAACCCGAGGGAGGCGGGATGGCCGGCCAAAGCAGGCACTGTGGCCGCTCTGGCTCCCGGTTACCCCCCTTGGCGACCACCCCTGCCCCGCGGCGACCCTCAGGCCGGCCCTCCGAGCGGCCGTCAGGGCCGAGACGGCTGGGACCAGGCCCAGAAGACAGGTGGTGGCAGCCATGCAACCGCCGTACCGCTTGCGCAGGTATTCGCCCCACAGCGGACCCGCGGGCTCGTGGTACACCACTCCGCCGTACACGACGGGCTGATAGCGCACGATCCACTGCAGCAATGGCATCGCCGCTTCCGCGCGGCCCGCACGCACCAACAAGCGCGCCATCATGCCTGTGTAGCACGGCACCACCGAGTCACGAGTTCCATAGATCGAACCGCCACCGTCAACTACCGCGTTTCGGGAAAGGAAGTCGAGCGCCCGCGACAGGCACGGTTCATCGTCCAGTCCGGCTTCCTGCAGCGAACGTGCTGCGAAGATCGTGGGCACGATCCGTCCTGGCGCCGTGGCTTGCTTCCCCCACGAACCGTCCTCACGCTGTCCGGTGGCGAGCCACTCAAGCGCCGCACCCGGTGAACCGCCGATCATCGTCCCCTGCCCCAGGAATGCCGGGAGCCGCACATCGATCATGCGTGCCGCTTGATCGCCATTATGCCAGTCATCGCTGGGACCCTCTCAGACGAACCGCGGCAGCCACCCTTCTCACGCTCTTCGGCAGATCCGGTCAACGTGCCTGGCGGACTCGTCCGACTCGCGGCGGAATGACGCAGCCTGTGACAATCCCTAGAACGACCGGATCGCGGCAGACATCCGGTAGTTTGGCCGGGCTGCGTCTATGCATGGTTATGCACTTCGGCAACAGTGGAGGGTCTCGCGCGTGGCAGGGCCTGCTGGGCCGCCGGCCAGATTTGGGAATCGAACCACACCCCCGGCCAACGGGTGTCCGCAAAGGATCCGCTAGCGGTCTCGTCTGCAGCCAGAAACGCGACACCCTGCTGCGTGCCTACAACCTGACTCGCGCCGTTGGGAGGGAAGGCGTTGTGACTCAGCGGTTATGCGAGGTCTCTGGCATACGTCGTCGCCAAGTGGCATTCTGCAAGGCTGGCATCTGTCAGTCTTTTGTACTCTTGGGCCGCAAGCGCATCTTTGTGGTCCCTTGCCAGCGATATGAACTTCCCGAAACGATCATCGGTGGCCAGGACGGCCGTGCCTGCGTCGAAGTTGTTGGCGATGAACCGTAGGACGATGTCTTCGCGCACTGTCGGCTTCAAGAATCTCATGCTGGGACCATATCTGCTCACGCTCATCGACCATGTCGGGAGTTCCAACCATCCCCCGGCCCAGGCGAAGGCCGTAGCCGCGACGTACCACCACGGCGTCTTCAGGCGGCTCGCCAGCTGCGCCCGCTGGGTGCGCAGCAGCTCCGCGACGTTCTCCATGTCGTCTCTCATCACCATGCCACTCCCCATCAAGTACTTTCTATCATGGAAAATGCATACCTGGGAGCGACATGGCAAGACGGCTGGGACGGGAGGACGGAAGAATGTCGCACGTCAGCCGCGGAAGGTCATTGCGCGGCTGGGTTCGCGAGCTGACCGGGGGCCGTGTCCTGCTCGGTGAGTATCTCGGGTGTGGGTTCGCTATCGAGAGTGAGTCTCGATAGCGGAACCTTCTACGTGGGAACGCCCCATCGGACGTTGCGCGAGAGCGGTGTGTCTCGTATGCCCCGTCCGATGAAGATCCCGGGACGGGGGCGCTAAACGACACGCCTGCTTCGCCGTACTGACTATATTCGCGGCTTGTCTCCGGCCCGAGTGGAGAGACCGAGACACGCATCCCTATCTACGGCGGCAGACGTCCTCCTCTCGGCATTATGTGGGTGGTCATGCTCTGGTCCTGCGTCCGAGTTCTCAGGTGTCGCCCCCGGTCGCGGTGACGGTGACGACTACCCCGTCCGGCTCCGGCGGAATTGAGCTGGAGCGCATGGAACATGCCGTAGATCCGTCACGATGTGCCACAAATGTGCCACAGGACCACTACTCAGGGTCGGTTCCGCCAGATCACGACGGCGGGTCCAAGCCGCTGAACTGCGCAAACACCGCTTGGCGCCACCGGGCTCGAACTGACGACCTACGGATTAAGAATGAACAGACTTCTTGTCCCATCACCATGTGGCACAAAATGTGCCATTTGGCCCTTCTCAGGGACGGTTCGGTAGGGCCATGAAAGCACATCCTAGGCCTCTGACCAGCACAAACGCGTGGTGGGCCCCGTCGGGCTCGAACCGACGACCTACGGATTAAAAGTGCTGCCCAGGCCGTGCCGTTCGATGACAATGAGGGCCTCC
>Ga0097691_1002933_pt1 | contig 10887 bp, 9 predicted proteins | sample NGESurdeep072012_8_FD_72858 | JGI IMG/M metagenome (GOLD analysis project Ga0097691, IMG submission 72858) | Arctic peat soil microbial communities from Barrow, Alaska - NGEE Surface sample 210-1 deep-072012 | ecosystem: Environmental > Terrestrial > Soil > Wetlands > Peat ...
CCGAGATGCGAGCCGCTCTTGAACGGGCGCTGGGGCTGGCGCTGCGTGCCCTGGGTGCGCCGGGGACGCGATGAGCCCGACGGCGGTGGTGGCCACACGTGGTCTGACGAAGCGGTACGGCCACGTGACCGCTGTGGCGGACCTCGACCTGGAGGTACGGAAGGGCGAGATCTACGCCTTCCTGGGTCGCAACGGGGCCGGGAAGACCACGACCATTCGGATGATCCTCGGCCTGATCCGGCCAGCCGCGGGCGAGGTGCACGTCTTCGGGCGACCGGTGGGACCGGCACAGCCCGAGTGGCTGCGACGGGTCGGATCGCTGGTGGAGACTGCGACCGCCTACCCGAACCTGACCGTGCGGGAGAACCTGGACCTGCACCGCCGGTACACCGGGGCGGCAGCGCGGGCGGTGTCGGACGTGATCGAGCAACTCGGCCTCGCGCCGGTCGCAGATCGTCGGGCCGGGCAGCTGTCGCTGGGCAACAAGCAGCGCCTCGCCCTGGCCCGAGCCCTGGTGCACGCCCCAGAGCTGCTGGTGCTGGACGAGCCCGCCAACGCCCTCGACCCGGCCGGGATCGTCGAGATCCGAGAGCTCCTGCGGTCTTTGGCCGACGAGCACGGCACCACGGTGTTCTTGTCGTCCCACATCCTGGTGGAGGTGGCCCATCTGGCCAACCGCATCGGCATCGTCCACAACGGCCGCCTGATCGAGGAACTCGACCGGGCAGCCCTGATAGCCGCGGCGCGAGCGTTCAGCGCCGAACAGCTCACCGAGCAGCAACGCGCCGACGCCCTGCTGAGCCTCGAGCTCGAGCGCTTCTTCCTAGCCCGCACCGAAGAGAGCCCCAACTGATGTTCACCGCAGTGTTCACCGGTGAGCTCGCCAAACTCCGCCGAACCATGGCCCCGTGGGTGACACTCGGCTCGCTGATGACCGGCCCGCTCTTCCTGGCCCTGTTCATGTGGATCATGCTCGACCCGCAGCGAGCGACCGAGTTCGGGCTGCTGGGCGCCAAGGCCACACTGAGCGGGATCGAGCCCACCTGGGTCTCCTACTCGACCTTCCTCACCCTGATCGTCGGATTGGGCGGCACCTTACTGCTCGCGTTCGTCGTCGCCTACGTGTTCGGCCGCGAGTACAGCGAGGGCACCGCCAAGATCATGCTCACCCTGCCCGTGCCACGCCCCTGGTTCGTGGTGGCCAAACTGCTCGTCTCCGCATTGTGGTGGCTTCTGATCGTGCTGTTCGTCTTCGTCGAGGCCGTCGTGGTCGGGTTGGCGCTCGGGCTGCCCGGGATCACCTGGGCCGGCGTCGGCTCCCTGTTCGCCAACCTGCTCCTGGTCGCCGGGATCTCCTACCTGCTCGCCCCCGTCGTGGCGCTAGTGACCGTCTGGACGCGCGGCTACCTGGCACCGGTCGGGTTCGCCCTCGGCATGCTCCTACTCGGCAACGTCGTCGGGCACACCGGCTGGGCACCCTGGTTCCCCTGGTCCATCGTCCCGATCCTGATCGGCTCGGTCAGCAACCCCGTCAACACCCTGCCGATCGGAAGCATCGTCATCCTCGCTGCAACCTTCACCGCCGGGATCGCCGCGACGATATGGCGACTCCAAACCGCCGACAACACCCAATAGCCGGCCTTGACGGCGTCCACGACCCGGTAGTACGCGACCGCGGAGACGTCGACGCTCACATTGTCGTCCGCAACCGTGGGCTGACTCACGTGTCGGCGCCTGGGTGGCCGAGTTGGCGCCATGCTTCGTAGACGGCGATGGCTGCCGCGTTGGCGAGGTTGAGGGAACGCATTCCGGGCCGCATGGGGATCCGCACGCAGGCGGTGATGCGAGGGTCGGCCAGCACGGCGGGGTCGAGTCCGGTGGGCTCCGGGCCGAACAGGAGCACGTCCCCGGGTTGATACGCCACGTCCGTGTGGGCAGTCTCGGCGTGGGCGGTGAAGGCGAACACCCTGGCGGGCATCAGAACGCTGAAGGCGTCCGACAGGGACTCGTGGACGAAGGTTGCGGCCATGTCGCGATAGTCGAGGCCCGCGCGACGCAGCTTGGCGTCGTCCATGTCGAACCCGAGTGGTCGCGCTAGGTGCAGTTCGGCGCCGGTGACTGCCGCCAGCCGCATCGTCGCACCCGTGTTGTTCGGGATCTGAGGCGAGTGGAACAAGATCCGCAGCGGACGGGTCATGGCGGTCATCTTCTCACCGTGCCGCCCCGGGCCACTCGAGGGCGAACCGGCTCGTGTAGTCGCCCGAGGTCTGGTCGATCGGATCGGTGAAGCAGAGCCGGCGGGCTATGAGCTGCAGTGGCGCGGTGAAGTCGTCAGCGTCGACGTCCAGGACCGTCGGGTACAGCGGGTCGCCCAGGATCGGCAGCCCCAAAGCGGCCATGTGCACCCGCAGCTGGTGGGTCTTCCCCGTGGTGGGCGTCAACCGGTAGCGCGCGAGCTGGCCGCGCGTCTCGACGAGCTCGACCAGGGTCTCCGCGTTCGGTTCCCCGGCCACCACCTCGGCCTGCAGGCTGCCCCGCCGTTTCTCGATCCGGCTGGTTACGCGGCGCGGGAACTCGAGCGTCGGGTCGAACAGCGCCAACGCCTCATAGGTCTTGTGCACCCTGCGTGTCTGGAAGAGGCCAGCGTAGGCGGCCCGGTGTCCGCGGTGCGCGGTGAGCACCAGCACGCCCGCGGTGAGACGGTCCAGCCGGTGCGCCGGCGCGAGGTCGGGCAGACCCAAGGAGCCGCGCAACCTGACCAGCACCGATTCCCGGACGTGGGTGCCGCGCGGGGTGGTGGCCAGGAAGTGCGGCTTGTCGACCACCACGACGCGCGCGTCCGCGTCCAACACCTCGACAGGGAAGGGCACGACCGGCTCAGGCGCCAGCGGCCGGTGGAACCATACGAACGCGTTAGGCCGGTAGGGCTCATCCCCAGTCCAGGGGCGTCCCGCCTGGTCGACGAACTCACCGGCTCCCAGCATCTCCCCGACCGGGACTACGCCCGGGAGGCGGTCGACGAGGAAGTCGCGCATCGTGGCCCATCGCGGGTGGGCGTCCGGATCGTTATCGGGAGTGCGTATCCACGCCGCATCCAGCCCCTGCCGCTGGGGCAGTGGAGAGCGGGGAGGCATCACGCCACCGGTTCCGGCCCGGATGAGGTCACGACCAGCAGAGTACGGATAGAACGATGCCAACGCCCAGGCGACGTCCACTATCGGCACGGACGCAGCCGCGGCAGAATGCACGAGCGGTCCCGATTCGAGCGGCGTGCCCGTCGCTGGATCCCGACTGACAGGCAATTGGGGCGTGAGTGACGCGGCACGCCGTACCGGACACACCACCAGCCCATTGCATGTCCGGGGAGGTGCGTGGTCGAACAGGTACGCACTCAGCGGAAGGTGATCAGCGCGATCGCGGCGTAGTGGCAGCCGGCGGCGAGCACCGTAGCGGTGTGGAATATCTCGTGGAACCCGAACCACTTCGGCCACGGGTTCGGGCGCTTGAGCGCGTACACGACGGCGCCGCCCGTGTAGATGAGGCCGCCAGCCCCGATGAGGCCGATGACGAGAGGGCCTCCGGCCGACCAGAGCGGGACGATCCACGCCACGGCGGCCCACCCCATCCCGATGTAGAGCACCGTGTACAGCCAGCGCGGGGCGCCGAGCCACAGGATGCGGAACAGCACGCCGAGGATCGCCTCGGCCCAGATCAGGCTGAGCAGGAGGACGCGCGACGTACCGGTGAGCAGGAGGAGCGCGAGCGGCGTGTACGTGGCCGCGATGAACACGTAGATGTTCGAGTGGTCCATCCGTCGCAGGATGCCCGCACCCGTCTTGCCCCAGCCGAAGCGGTGGTACGTGGCGCTGGTGCCGAACAGCAGCAGTGACGCCGCGAGGTAGACCGCGCCGCCGACCCGGCCCAGCGTCGACGTGGCGAAGACGATGAGCAGGATGCCGCCCACCAGCGACAGGGGGATGGCGCTGGCGTGGAGCCAGCCGCGCAGCTTCGGTTTGATGTCGGAGGCGAGGTCTTTGGCGACCTTCTCGACCATGTGATCCGTGGGTGTCTCGGCTGCCATGAGCGCCTCCTCGGCCACAATGGGACCGTAAGTTACGGTACCGTAGGTTCAGCATACTCGGTCGGTCCTCCGCGACCCCACATGGGAATGGGGCCTATCGTGGTGCCGTGGTTCAACGGGAAGGGTTTCGCGATTGGCTCGACCGGTTGCACCCGGCGGGCCTGCTCTACAGCACGTACGAGCAGCGGCTGATCGCCGAGCTCGACAAGACCCGTCTTCCCAAGCACGTCGCGGTTCTGGCGGACGGCAACAGGCGCTGGGCGCGCCTCAACGCGCCGGGGGAGACACTCGTCGCGGGCTACCGCGCCGGCGCCGCGAAGCTCAAGGAGTTCGTGAACTGGTGCGACGAAGTCGGGCTCGCCTTCGTCACGCTGTGGGTGCTCTCGACCGAGAACCTCAGTCGCGAAGCCGACGAGGAGTTCCAGCCGCTCCTGGACGTCATCGCCACCCTGGTCGAGCAGCTGTCGGAGACGAAGCGCTGGCAGGTCCGTACCGTCGGAGCGCTCGAGCTGCTCCCCGACGACGTCGCCGACAGGATCCGGGCCGCGTGCGCGCGCACCGAGGCGAATACGGGGATGATCGTGAACATCGCGGTCTCGTACGGCGGTCGCCACGAGATCCGTGACGCTTTGCGATCGCTGCTCGCCGAGGAGTCGGAGAAGGGGTCGACGCTCGCCGAGCTCGCCGAGACGCTTGAGATCGAGCACATCGCCGACCACCTGTACACCGCCGGGCAGCCCGATCCCGATCTCATCATCCGCACGTCCGGCGAGCAACGGCTGTCGGGATTCCTCATGTGGCAGTCGGTCCACTCCGAGTACTACTTCTGCGAAGCGCTGTGGCCCGACTTCCGCCGCGTCGACTTCCTCAGAGCGCTACGTGCGTACGGTCAACGGGAGCGTCGCTTCGGTCGCTGACGCTTCCCGTTGCCACACGTGCCAGAGCAGAGCCGCCAGCACGAACGGAGCGAGCTGTACGTCGACGACCAGGGCGATCACGCTCGCGTACGGCAAGAGGAACAGCAGCACGAGCAGCGGCTTCTCGCCGGGCCGGAATCCCTTCGCCACCCCTGTCGCCACCAGCCAGCAGAGCGGCAGGGCGAGCCAGGTGAGGTCGTACATCGCGTAGTACGGCGTGGCGAGGAACGTCGCGAGCACAAGGGCTGATCCCGGAAGCGCGAGGGAGCCCACACCCTTGGCCAGCGGCCGCCACAGCCGGTACACGATCAGCGCCGCGAGTAGGGAGATGGCGCCCTGGACGATCCACGCGAGGACGGTGGGGACGCCGAGGGAGAGCAACCAGGGGTACGGAGCGGGGAACATCCACACCGGCAGCTGCTTCAGCGCGATCGCCGTCGCCACCCAGGACATCGAGTCGCGCCACGCGACCAGAGTGCCCCAGCCGAGGATCGCGGCAGGAACGAGCGTGACAGTGATCGCGGTCACTGCGGCCGCCAGGATCGTGCGCCAGGCGCGGGCGGCGAGCAGGGCGACGGGGAACAGCAGCGCGAGGTGCGGCTTGATCGCCAGCAGGCCGATGCAGACGCCCGCCCAGACGGGATGCTTGCGCAGCAGTCCGAGCCCGAGCGCACCGAGCGCCGCGGTGAGGAACTGGTTCTGGCCCTGCCCGAGACCGAGCCACAGACCCGGGAACGCCGCGATGAGCCACCATGACGTGCGGTCGCGGACGTTCTGCCAGAGTCCGGCGAGGTAGGCGAACAGTGTGGCGGCGGTCCACGTGACGTACGCGGCGATGTACGGCATCAGCCCGAAGCCGAGGACGAGCAGGAGGAACGATGGCGGGTACACCCAGGCGTACATGCCTTCCAGTTCCGGCCAGATTCCGTGCTGGAACTGGGTCATGATCACGAGGTCGTACGCGTCTTTCGCCGGGCGTTCGAGCGCCATCCGCGCGGCGAACCAGAACGCGGCGAAGTCGTTGCCCACCGGCATGTTGCGCGGGTCGAACAGCCCCTTGTACGTGGTGAGCCACACCAGCCCGACGAGTGCCTGGACGGCGATCGCCGCCAGGCACCAGCGCGCGAGCCGGGAGAGTCTCACGCGATGTGCGCCAGCACGAGCTCGAGCACGGCCGCCTCGAGGACGGGTTCGAGGTGCAGCTCCAGGACGTCGCGGGTGACCGCGCCGCTCGCTCGGCCCTGCTGTACGGCTGCGACGACGGCGTCCTTGGCCGCGAACGGCACCTGGGCGCGGTCGACGAGCTCGTACACCCTGCGTGCCACGTCGTTGTCGCTCAGTGTGAGGGGTCCGGCGAACGTCACGGTGACCGCTTCGCCGGCGGGCACTGGGCCGAGGAGGACCGTGAGGCTGGCCGTCGCGGGGTCCCAGACGGCGTCGTGGCCGACGACGGTCGTCTGCGCGGCGCCGACGAGCGTCACCGTCCAGTCACGGGTCGCCGGGATGATGTCCAGCTCACCGATCGCCGGGCCGATGGAGACGTGGCCTGCGGCCCAGTCGAAGACGATGGGCGTACGGGCGACGCGGGGATCCGCGGCGTCGTCGTCCTCGTACAGCGTGAACGACCCGTCCGCACCGGCGTAGACCCGTACCTCGAGCGCGTCAGGGTTCTCCACGCGGAGGTTGTCGGGACCGGTCAGCGGCACGATGCCGCCCGCTTTGGCGAGCACCGGGTACGTGTCGAGCCCACGGTGCATCGTGACGTTGCGCCCACCGTCGTAGACGACACCGGTGTACGTGTCGATCCAGGTGCCGACCGGAAGCCTGGTCTCGACGGAGGCGACGCCCACGTCGCGGACGGTGGGGCTGGTGATGGGCGCGACGAGCAGCTCGGACCCGAATCGGAACGAGGTCTTCGCGTGCAGCGCCTGGATGACCGGCTCGCCCCAGTACAACGGCTCGACCAGCGGCCGGCCCTGGCTGTGGGCGCGCTCGTTCATCGTGTGCAGGTACGGCACGAGACGGTGCCGGAGCCGCAACGTGTCGCCCTGGACTGCCTCGGCGGTGGGGCTGAACCGCCAGGGCTCCTTGCTGTTGAACGGGTTGAGCGTCGAGTGGAGCCGGTTGATCGGCGAGAAGCAGCCGAGCTGGAGCCAGCGGGTCGCGAGCTCGTCGTCCTTGATGCCGTACATGTGGCCGCCGATGTCGTGGCTCCACCAGCCGTAGCCGATGTTGCTCGCGGTCGCCGTGAAGTACGGCTGGAACGCCAGCGAGTCCCAGCTGATCACCGTGTCGCCGGAGAAGCCGACGGGGTAGCGGTGCGAGCCCGGACCGGCGTAGCGGGAGAACGTCAGCGGGCGCTTGCCGTCGCGGCCGGAGTCGAGGTAGTGGAGGTGGTTGAGCAGCCACAGCGGGTCGAGACCGGGCACGGTCGACCAGTGCCCCTGCTGCCAGTCGAGCCACCAGAAGTCGACGCCCTCGTCCTCCAGCGGGTGGTGGACGAGGTCGAAGTAGGCCTCCCGGAACGCGGGGTTGCACAGGTCGAACCGAACGGGCTGGCCGCTGGTGGGGTCGATGCCGACGTGCTCGGCCACGCGCTCGTACGACTCCTCGTGGCGCAGGATCCCGTCGGCAGGGTGCACGTTGAGCGACACCTTGAGGCCGTGTTCGTGGAGCCAGGCGAGGAATGCCGGTGGGTCGGGGAACAGCGTGGGGTTCCACGTGTAGCCGGTCCAGCCGCTGCCGATCGACGGGTCGATCTCCGTGACGTGCCAGTCCATGTCGAGGACACCGACGCTGAACGGCAGGTCGGCCTTCTCGAACGCCGTGATGACGTCCTTGTACTCAGTGTCGGTGTAGCGGTGGAAGCGGCTCCACCAGTTGCCCAGCGCGAACCGGGGGAGCAACGGCTGGGGGCCGGTGAGCGCGTAGAAGTCCTTGATCGCGGCGGCGAAGTCGCGCCCGTACGCGAACACGTACACGTCGATCGTGCCGTCGGGGCGCGGGATGAACCAGCCGCCGTCGTCGATCGTCAGCGAGGCGCTGTCGTCGAGGGTGGTGATGCCGTGGACGGACACGAGGCCGGGCTCGAGCGGGACGGCTCCGTCGGCCTCGTCGAGGGTGCGGGCGGTGCCGCCGAGGTTCGTCGGTACGCCGTACGACTCGGGCTTCTCGCGCTCGCCGTACCGCCAGATCGAATGGTAGGAGGAGACGCCCAGCGCGTGCACGGTCAGTCCGAAGGCCGTGAACTCCTTGCCGTCGTAGTCGAGCTGGAGGAACGGGGTACGGATGTGCAGTGCGTCTCCGTCGCGGCGCAGGGTGAAGTCGGTGGCGGGGAACTGCCGGTTCCACACCACCTGCGTGGCGGCGTCGGTGAACTGCCCTGTGGGAGACCACTCGAGCCGTACCAGCCGGGGCGTCAGCATGCTGATCCGGTAGTTCGGGCCCGTCACGATCGCGGACGGGTCGGTGGCGGGAGTGGTCTCGGGACGGAGATGCGGCGGCAGTGTTGGCACGAACAAATACCCTAGCCATCCCGTGGCGCCGACACGATGCCCGCCGGCCCGGTCGGCAAGGAACAGATGACGAGCGGATGACATCGGCGTGGCGTGCGCGGATCGCTTGATTCGGCGACGTACCGTGCGAGCACGGGCGGAGGGGAAGCCGCCCTGACGGAGGCATCGGAATGCGCTCGCGCGCACTTTCGCGGCTGTTCAGCAGCCGCACCGCCTTCGGCCCATGATCTAGTCGGGCCGAGGCGAGAGTCCGGCCCGCCGAGAGGATGACCGTGACCGATATCGAAGTCGCCACCGCACCCTGGAGCTCGACCGACGACAGCGTCCGTACCCGCGTGTACGTCGTCGACACGTCCGTGCTGCTGAGCGACCCGAACGCCCTTCTTCGGTTCGCCGAGCACTCTGTCGTCCTGCCGGTCGTCGTCATCACCGAGCTCGAGGCCAAGCGCCACCATCCGGAGCTGGGCTACTTCGCCCGCGCCGCGCTGCGACTGCTCGACGACCTGCGGGTCATGCACGGCCGGCTCGACTCACCGATCCCCGTGAACTCCGACGGCGGCACGCTCAAGGTCGAGCTCAACCACACCGACCCGATGGTGCTGCCCGCCGGCTTCCGGCTGGGCGACAACGACTCGCGGATCCTCGCGGTGGCGCTCAACTACCGTGCCGAGGGCGCGTCGGTCGTGCTCGTCAGCAAGGACCTCCCGATGCGCGTCAAGGCGTCGGCGGTCGGCCTCGACGCCGAGGAGTACAGGGCCGAGCTCGCCGTCGACACCGGCTGGACCGGGATGGCTGATCTCACGGTCGCGCCCGAGCTTCTTGACCAGCTGTACGAGGGCGAGGCCGTGCGGGTGCCCGAGGCAGACGACCTGCCCGTACACACCGGGCTGGTCCTCCACGGAGGCGGCTCCTCGGCACTGGCCCGCCTGTACCCGGACGGCCTTGTCCGGCGCATCCGCTCCGACCGCGAGGCGTTCGGCATCCACGGCCGCTCGGCGGAGCAGCGGGTCGCCCTAGACCTGCTGCTGGACCAGGAAGTCGGGATCGTGTCGCTGGGCGGTCGCGCCGGTACCGGCAAGTCCGCGCTCGCGCTGTGCGCTGGCCTCGAGGCCGTACTCGAGCGTGGGCTGTACTCGAAGGTGATCGTGTTCAGACCGTTGTACGCGGTCGGTGGCCAGGACCTCGGGTTCCTCCCGGGGTCGGAGTCGGACAAGATGAACCCTTGGGCGCAGGCGGTCTTCGACACGCTGTCGAGCGTCGCCGGCAAGAACGTCATCGACGAGGTGCTGGCTCGGAACCTGCTGGAAGTGCTCCCGCTCACCCACATCCGTGGGCGGTCGCTGCACGATGCGTTCGTGATCGTCGACGAGGCGCAGTCCCTGGAACGGAACGTGCTGCTGACCGTACTGAGCCGCATCGGCCAGAACTCGCGCGTCATCCTCACCCACGACGTCGCCCAGCGCGACAACCTGCGGGTCGGCCGCTACGACGGCATCGTCGCGGTCGTCGACCGGCTCAAGGGCAACCCGCTGTTCGCCCACGTCACGCTCACCCGCAGCGAGCGCTCGGCGATCGCCGCGCTGGTCACCGACCTTCTCGAGGACGTCGCCCCGTAAACCGGCTCAGGCGTTGAGGTCGCGGACCGAGCCGCGTTCCTGGAGCGGCATCGGCACCAGCGTCTGGGCCGGGGGATCACCGTCCAACACGAGGTCCATCGCGAGCCTGCCCATCTCCAGGTACGGGATCTGCATCGTCGTGAGCTGGGGACGTAGGTACGACGCGAGGTACTCGTCGTCGAACGAGATTACCGAGACGTCGGCGGGGATGCGCAGCCCGCGTTCCGCGGCGGCCTGGTAGACGCCGAAGGCGACGCGATCGTTCGCCGTGACGACAGCCGTGACCGATGCCGCGTCGATGATCTCGAGCATGCCTCGATACCCGAGGTCTGGTTCCCAGATCGAGCCGGCGACCTGGTGGGCGAACGTCAGCCCCGCCTCCGCCATCGCGTCGTCCATGCCCGCGTACCTGGCCCCCACGGTCGCGGAGATGTCGAGGTTGAGCAACGACTCCGAGCGCCCGATGAACGCGATCCGGCGGTGACCGCGCTCGAGGAGGTGCCGTACGGCGTTGTGGCCCGCGCTGTACTCGTCGGGAAGCACGCACGGGTGACCGGCGGTCGTGGTGGCGTTGGTGGTGACGATGGGCACGTCGGTCGACAACTCGGGAAGCTCGATGCGCTTAGCGCCCATGAGGCCGAAGACGATCCCGTCGGCCTGCCGGTCGATCATGAGCTCCATCGCCTGCAGGATGCGGTCCTGGCGACGGCCCGACTCGCTGATCAGCACCGTGTGGTCGCGAACTTCAGCTTCCTCGA
>Ga0097691_1002935_pt1 | contig 10878 bp, 7 predicted proteins | sample NGESurdeep072012_8_FD_72858 | JGI IMG/M metagenome (GOLD analysis project Ga0097691, IMG submission 72858) | Arctic peat soil microbial communities from Barrow, Alaska - NGEE Surface sample 210-1 deep-072012 | ecosystem: Environmental > Terrestrial > Soil > Wetlands > Peat ...
AAAGGATTGGATCACGCCATGGTCGTCGATGTGCATAATTCCGAAGCCGCTCGATTCCGAGCGCGGCATCTCCAGGCAGCCGATCGTGACGTCCGCTTGTTGCTCGACATGCTGCCTCAGCATAAGTTCGTAATCCATCTTGTAGATGTGATCTCCCGCGAGCAGCACGACGAATCTGGCTCTGTGCGGCTCGATGATGTCGATGTTCTGATAGACGGCATCAGCCGTGCCAAGATACCAGTCCGTCTCCGAGATGCGCTGGCTCGCCGGTAGGATATCGAAGCTCTCATTCCGCTCAGGACGAAAGAAGTTCCAGCCCATTTGTAGATGTCGGATCAGGCTGTGAGCCTTGTATTGCGTTGCAACCGCGATCCGGCGAATTCCCGAGTTCACCGCATTGGAAAGGGCAAAATCGATGATGCGCGACTTCCCGCCGAAATAGACCGCCGGCTTGGCGCGCCGGTCCGTAAGTTCCAAAAGCCGGCTTCCCCGCCCGCCGGCAAGAACGAAAGCAAGGGCATGGCGCGAAAGCGGTTCGTTTATGACGGTGGCCATCTCATCCTCCCGGGAGCCTCAAGGCAGTCCCTCGAAGACCTTCTCTTGTCCGGAAGGCGAGTCGAGGGCCACGCGGTCGATTGTAGCGGGAGGAATGGTCGATCGGAAAGCAGTATGTAGGATCTGCCGCTGACGAGGCGCGGACACCGAATATTCAGGATGGACTTGAAATGAGCCAAGCTGAAGGGGCAGTCGAGAGAATGACCAATAGCTTTGGGCTTTGGCACATCGACCGTGGCGGCGGTGTTCTGACGGAACGACGCAGCCAGGACGGCGTTCAATGCAAGAGAGCCAAATGATCGGCCTAGGTCAAAGGTTAACGTACCGGAATGACTGGGTGCCATCATCCCGCTTCGACTTATCGAACACAGGGATGTGTGGCGCGATACCCTTCTCCTCGACCAGCCAGTTCAACATCGGAGCTGCCCCGTAAGCGGCATCGGCCACGAGCCGTTCTGGCTTGAGACCAAAGCGGCCCTCTGTTCGCTCGATCATGGTCTTCGCCGCGCCGACTTCGGCCTGGCGGATGGCCCGGGCCGCCTCAACGTCAACGATGACGCCGAACTCCACATCGATGAGATAGGTTGTCCGAGCAGGCGAAGGATGCCGGTCCCTTGTGAGGTCCGGTCCACTGGGCCGCAGGATCGGTGTAAATCGGCGCGGGGGCCGGACGCCGATCTGCGCCGTAACATCCTGATTTATTTCATATCAGAGGGGTCAAGATTCGGCGCCGATTCACACTTGGCGCAGCGCCTGCCCAAAAAGAACCCCGAACTTGGAAGTTCGGGGCTCAATGTCAACGTCGCAGCTCCCCTCCTTGGGCAGTTCGGCAATGACAGTCTCAGGCTAATACGGATGACAGGGAGCGGAATTGAGTGAGATCAAATGCGCAGTCCTCATTGCGGCCAATCGCAATTTTAGGCCACTGCCCTGGAACCATTGCGGACTGGGTAACTTGCCGATGAACTATCGGCCGCGCGCCGCCCGTGGCGTCCGATGGATGGCGGCCCCAGATGCCCCCGCTCTGGGGCCGTTTTTTTGCCAAAGAAAAACCCGCCGATTAGGGTTTTAAGATCGAGACCGAGAATCGTAGCCTAAAAGCTTTTTCCACCACGTCGCCTTCAACGGTATGAGCGTCTAGAGTATCTTCGGTGCGCGTTCTATGTAGTGGCGCAGGTTCGCGGTGTGTCACCGTGGCTGGAACGGAAATTCGACGATACTTCAAAGAACGTGGAAGAGTCTGTTCGTCACCAATGACCTCGACTGCGACCCCAGTATCCGCCGCCACCGAACAAGAGAACTAGCACAACGATAATCAGGAGCAATTCCATGGGATTTCTCCGTTGATGGCGACGGCATTATTTGCCGAACCTAAGCATTCAACGGCCCCTTCAATGTATCGTTCCCGATGAGCGTGCAACCCGCCAACTTGCATTGTGGGGTGTGAGCAATTTCGCTCTGTTTTCACCCACGCTCAAGCGCGCGATGCGTTGTCCTCGGCTTGAACAGCAACTCGACGACGCTGCTCGACCAGGCCGTGCCGTCGATTGATTCGCCAGTGACGGTGTCGGGTGGGAACTTACTAGAAGATGCGCCGTTCTCAACCGATGATTTGTTCCAAATTATCATTTGCCATGGCGTTATCGTCGATAGCGATCTGCTCCGCTCATGCTGAGAGCGGCATGGCCGCCTTCTATAGCGGCGGGCGCACGGCAAGCGGCGAGGTAACCGGCCCAACGGGGCATACAGCCGCACACCGAACATTGCCGTTTGGTACGAAGGTGCTGGTTACTAACATTCGTAACGGTAAGACGGCTATCGTGCGCATAACTGATCGTGGCCCGTATGGCCGTGGTCGCATCATTGACGTAAGCCGTGCTGCGGCGCGTGAACTCGATATGATCGACAGTGGCACAGCAATGGTGAGCGTGGTGCGGCAGTAGGCCGTAAATTTAGTTCACGCGCTTCGAATTCGTTCCATGCGGTCATGCGAAATCTAAGGTGGGATGCCGGAACCTAGGTCCCTTTGCTCCGTTCCAGGGTACACATATAGTCTACCATAGGGCTCAACAACGAGCCGCCACGAGGAGCGTGATGTGGATCTTGAAAAGAAAGCTAAGATTATCCCCTCCGCTAAGACTGCTTCGTCCTCAGATCTGGCGGGCGAGCCGACTATGGTCACGCTTTTCGACGCTGTGAGAAAATGGACTGATGCGGAAGGAGTAAATGTCTTCTACATCGAAATAGACGGAATCCGTCTAACCTCCGAACAAATCCAGGTAATTGCACATTCGGAAGCATACAAAGACAGGCTGTTGGCATTCAACGAAAGGCTCGCTTGAATGCCGCGACCACGCCAACGGGTTTGAACGCAGACCGTTTGTATAAATCGACGCGCGGTGAGCGAAGCGTGCCCCGCAAGGAAGCGCAGCGAGCGAGCCACCTGAATCAAGGGTGGACGGTGCGAGAAGTGAGGAGCAAGTCCCTAGCCGCTAGTTTAAGCGACTTAGCGAATCCTCGATCACGATCCGCTCAAAATTCTCTTCGTTGCTCTTGATGCGATTTCGAAGGCGCCCGTCGGTTTCTACAGGCAGCAGGGCGAGGATCGAATAAACGCGCATTCGTGATCGACCGCTTATGGCGCGAAGCGGCCGCTCGCGGCATTGATAAGAGAAGGTCTTGCGCGCGGTATCGGATTTGCTTCCGCTGCACACAGCTAGAGTGACGCGATCGACCCAACTGTATTGACCGGCCCGGCTTGGAAGGTGCTGTTCTACCATTTAGCTTCACCCTCGCGGACTGACCCGCTCCTGCCGCAAATTTGCCTGACCAGAAAGAGTGTGCTCAGCTGATCTCAACAAAAAAGAAGTTTCGGGGAGATACTCATGAAATGGCAACCGCTCATTATCGCCGCGATTCTGTCCATCGCCAGCGTGGCCAGCGCCGCCGAGAAGAAATACGGACCCGGCGTCTCCGACACCGACATCAAGCTCGGGCAGACCTCGCCCTATAGCGGGCCGGCCTCGGCCTATTCGGTGATCGCGAAAACCCAGCTCGCGTACTTCAAGATGATCAACGACCAAGGCGGCGTGAACGGGCGCAAAATCAATTTGATCTCGCTCGACGACGCCTACAGCCCTCCGAAGACGGTCGAACAGACGCGGAAGCTCGTGGAACAGGAGGAGGTCGCCGTCATCCTCAATCCATTGGGGACGCCGACGGGGCTCAGCGTGCGAAAATACCTCAACGACAAGAAGGTTCCGCAGCTGTTCGTCGGCGCCGGCGCGACACTGTGGGGCGATCACGAGCATTTCCCTGGAGCATCGGGTTCCAGCCGTCGTACCAGGCCGAGACGGCGGTCTATGCCAAATATCTCCTGGACAAGATGCCAGACGCGAAGGTCGCGCTGTTCTACCAGAACGACGACGCCGGCAAGGATTACGGCAATGGCTTCAAGAAGGGGCTGGGGCCGGACAACGTCGCCAGAATGGTCGTCTCGGAGGCGACCTATGAGGCGACCGACCCGACCATCGACAGCCAGATCGTGAAGTTGAAGACATCAGGCGCCAACGTGCTGTTTATGCACGCGATCCCTAAACAGGCTGCGCAGGCGATCCGCAAGATCGGCGAGATCGGCTGGAAGCCGGACATTTTCTTCCTCGCCGCCACCTCCACATCCGTCTCCTCGGTGCTCAAGCCGGCCGGCTTCGATAACGCCAAGGGCATCATCTCTTCCTACTTCCTGAAAGACCCGAACGACCCGCAATGGCAGAACGACAAGTCGGTGCAGGACTGGCAAGCCTTCATGAAGGCCTATTTCCCGGACGGTAATCTGCAGGACCAGCTCATCGTCTACGGCTACACGGTGGCGCAGGCGACTGTGCAGGTGTTCAAGCAGTGCGGTGACGACCTCACCCACGAGAACATCATGAAGCAGGCGGCGAACATGGATATCGCGCTGCCGATGATGCTGCCGGGCATCAAGGTGAAGACCTCGCCGACGGATTATTTCCCGGTGCAGGCCATGCGCCTGCAGCGCTTCAATGGCGAGGTGTGGGAATTGTTCGGCGAGACGATCGGGGAGTGAGGGTACGTCCCGGTTCTCCTCCTCCAGAGACCGCAGCCGCTTGGCGTCTTCTCTCGCCGCGTGTGACCTAAGTTGGCGCAAAGTGGTCGTTCGAGAGATGGTTTGCTTACAGGTGCAGTAATCCGCTTCATTTAGCCAATCATGAGGCGGCCACTGTCCGCTTTGAGTCTGGTGGGCTATTCCGCTGCAACCGCGAAACGGCTGCTTTCCAGATCGGCCTCCAACCGGGCTTTTTCGGCCAGCGATTTGCTGATGCCTTGCTCCTTGATGTGGCCGTAGCCACGGATCGTTTCGGGAAACCGGGCAAGGCGAACGAGGATCGGAATCTGTTCGCTTTTCACAACGGCGATGTGCTGATCAATCATCACGAGGTAATCGTCGATCAGCTTGCGTTCAGTTCTCCGCTCGCCAGTGTAACCGAAGACATCGAGCGCGGTCCCGCGCAGGAACTTCAACCGTGCGAGCAGTCGGAAGGCGTGGATCATCCAGCCGCCATACTCTTTCTTGTGCAAATGACCGGTTATCTTGTCCCGGCGCGCGAACAGCGGCGGGGCAAGGTGGTACCTGAGCCGGCCACCTTCGAATTTTTCTTCCAGCTTCTTGGCAAAGCTACCGTCGGTATAAAGCCGGGCCACCTCGTATTCGTCCTTGTAGGCCATCAGCTTGAACAGGTTTTTCGCCACCGCCTCCGTTATTTCGGTCGACCCGGGCGTGGCCTTGGCTTCGGCGGCACGAACTTTCGCAACCGTCGAGAGATAGCGGTCGGCATAGGATTGCTTCTGATATTCCGTAAGGAATTTGGCCCGGTAGGCAATCGATTCATCAAGTGTCCGGGTCGTCGTCGACGCGCGGGCCCGAAACTGGGTCACGCTGCGAACGCGGGCGATGTCGTGGGCGGCGAGCCGGCCCCAGGAAAAAGCCTGCTTGTTCATCTCGATCGCAGCGCCGTTGATCTCGATCGCGCGCAGGATTGCTTCGAGCGAAAGCGGAATGGCGCCTTTCTGGAATGCGAAGCCAAGCAGAAAGGCGTTGGTCGCGATGCTGTCGCCCATCAAGGCCGATGCGATGCCGGTGGCATCGATAATGTCGAGATTTTTCTCCCCTACGGCGTCGCGAAGAGCGCCCTTCATCGCACTCATCTCGAAATCGATATCGGGATTGATCACGAAACTTGCGGTCGGCTGCAGGTCGGCATTGACGATGGCCTGCGTCACACCGCGTTCGACGCGGCTCAGCGCCGTCGCATTGGCGGAGACCACGATATCACAGCCGAGGATGAGATCGGCGCCACCGGAGGCGATGCGGACGGTTGAGATATCTTCCGGCGCGGGCGCTATTCGGACGTGGCTCATCACCGCGCCGTTCTTTTGCGAAAGACCGGTGAAATCCAGCGCCGAGCAGCCCCGGCCGTCAAGATGGGCGGCCATGCCCAGCAGCGCGCCGATCGTAATGACGCCGGTGCCACCGATCCCAGTGACGAGGATGTTGTAGGGGGCATCCAGTTCCCGGCGCGCCGGCAGCGGAAGATCGGCGAACAGCTGGCCGGAATCGACCGCGGAGGTTTCCGCCTTCTTCAGCGTGCCGCCATGCACCGTGACGAAACTCGGACAAAAGCCATCGACGCAGGAATAGTCCTTGTTACAGTTCGACTGGTCGATCTGGCGCTTGCGCCCGAATTCGGTCTCGAGCGGTTGTACCGAAACGCAGTTCGATGCTTGTGAACAGTCTCCGCACCCCTCGCACACGAGGTCATTGATGAAAACGCGCTTCGGTGGATCCGGATAAAGGCCGCGCTTGCGGCGGCGGCGTTTCTCGGCGGCGCAGGTCTGGTCGTAGATCAGAATGGACAGCCCCTTGACCTCGCGCAGTTCGCGTTGAACCTGATCGAGTTCGCGGCGATGATGAACGGTGGCGCCTTGCGGGAAATATTCCCTGCTGGGGTATTTGCCGGGCTCGTCCGAGACGATCGCAAGGCGCTTGGCGCCTTCGGCCCAGACCTGATGTGCGATCTGGGAGACGGTCAAGCCGCCCTCGGCGGGTTGTCCGCCAGTCATCGCGACCGCGTCGTTATAAAGAATCTTGTAGGTGATATTGACGCCGGCGGCCGCCGCGGCCCGGAGCGCCAGCAGCCCGGAATGGGTGTAGGTGCCGTCACCGAGGTTCTGGAAAATGTGGGATTCGCTGGTGAAAGGCGCCTGCCCGATCCAGCTCACGCCCTCGGCGCCCATGTGTGAGATGGTCGCGGTGCGCCGGCTTGGGATCGACAGCGCCATCCCGTGACAGCCGATGCCGGCCATCGCGCGGCTGCCTTCGGGCACCTTGGTAGAGGTGTTGTGCGGGCAGCCAGAGCAGAAATACGGTGTCCGTTGCAGTGCCATAGGAGCGCGCATCATCGTCGGATGTTCGAACGCTTCAAGCCGTGCCAGCCTTTGTTCAAGAACCGGGCTTTGGTGACCGAGCCGGCGCAAGCGCGCGACGAGGGCCGCAGCCACCATGGTCGGCGTGAATTCGCCTTCACTTGGCAACAGCGTCACACCCTGCTCGTCACGCTTGCCGACCACGGAAGGACGCCTCGAGGCGTCCATATTATAGAGAATTCGCACCAGCTGGTCTTCGATGAAGCCCCGCTTTTCCTCGACGACCAGCACGTCCTTCAGGCCTTCGGCAAAACGCCTCGCGCCGCTTTCTTCAAGTGGCCAGGTCAACGCGACCTTGTAGATGCGAAGTCCGAGTTCCTGAGCGTCCCGCTCGGTAATTCCGAGGTCGGCGAGGGCCTGACGCAAATCCAGATAGGCCTTGCCGGTGGCGATGATGCCGAGTCGCGCCGGTTTGCTGTCGAGCACAACGCGATCGAGTTGGTTGGCGCGCGCGAAGGCGGCAATAGCCGCCATTTTCGGGCCGTGCAGCCGCCGCTCCTGCTCGAGTGGCGGGTCGGGCCATCTGATGTTCAATCCGCCCGCAGGCATTTCGAAATCCGTCGGCAGCGCGATCTGCACGCGCGACGGATCGCTGTAGATGGAAGCGGAACTCTCGACCGTCTCCGAGATCGCCTTGAAGCCGACCCAACAGCCGGAAAAGCGGGAAAGCGCAAAACCATAAACTCCGAGGTCGAGATAGTCCTGTAACGTTGCCGGATTGAGGATCGGCATCAAGGCCGCGGCGAAGACCTGTTCGCTCTGGTGTGCAAGCGTGGAGGATTGGCAGCCGTGATCGTCGCCGGCCAGCGCCAGCACCCCGCCGTGTCGCGCGGTACCAGCCGAATTGGCATGTTTCAGCGCGTCGACCGAGCGGTCAACACCGGGTCCCTTACCATACCAAATCCCGAACACGCCATCGACCTTCGCGCCCGGAAACATGCCGACCTGCTGGCTTCCCCACACCGCGGTCGCCGCAAGATCTTCGTTCAGCCCGGGAACGAAGGCGATGTCGTGCGACTGCAGAAACGATTTGGCGCGCCACAGCGCGTTGTCGTACATGCCGAGCGGCGAACCGCGGTAGCCGGAGATAAATCCGGCCGTGTTGAGATTTTGCAGGCGATCGCGTTCGCGCTGCACCATCGGCAGCCGTACCAGCGCCTGGATTCCGGAAAGGTAGATGCGCTTGGCCTCGAGCCGGTATTTGTCGTCCAACCCGACCTGCATCAGCGTCATGTTGTGGCTCCGTTCGATGGTCAGCGCGGGTTGGAAGGTCGGGCAGGAGGTCGTTTTCGTGGTCTTAGTTGTTATCGTGAGACGCTCACAGGCCGACGAACTTCAGAAGGTCGATCCGGTCGATCAGTCAAAATGAATTGCGGCCAATGTCAATATCTGCGTATCCGCAGACAAGGTGCCTGACGTCTGGCTCCCCGGCAAATTGCAGGGTCCTGTCAGCGCTGCCAGGCAGACTTTGCCCCCCACATGCACAGGCTTGACGGTTCAAATCCGAATTGCCGCGGCCGGTGGGTGTCCTCATCCTCGATTTCGTCGACGCCCGACACATAGCGTCAGTTATTGCGGCGCAGCGACAAGTTCGGAGTAGTCATTAAGCCGCTTTTCCCGGATAAAGAATTCAAAAGCGACATTTCACGAAGATTTCAAATATTGGCTCGATATCACGTCTGGCTCCAGAGAGTACCGATGACACAAGACAGCAGCGACTACTGGAAGAAATCCCGCGTTGAGCTGCGCGCCGCTGGATTCGATCCGGATCGCGCCGCGGGGACCAGCGCCGTGGTCACGATCGCCAGCGCCTGGACCAACGCCCATCGCTGCAACAATCGGGTGCGCGGCATCGGCGATCTGCTGGTCGAAGTGCTCGCCGAACGCGGCGGCCAGGGCCTGATCGTCGGCGCGCCGGCGGTGTCCGACGCGCTGACCCAGGGAACGCCGACGGCCGGTTACAGCCTGGTCTCCCGCGACGTCGTCGCCGATTGCTTCGAGATCGGTCATTACGCCCACCACGGCGACGCCATGATCGTGATCTCCGGCTGCGACAAGACCGGGGCGGCCGCCCTGATGCCGCTGGCGCGCACCAATGCCTTCGGGCTCGTGCTCTATCCCGGCACCAGTTCGCCCGGCCGGGTCACCTCGGGGCCCTGGGCCGCCAAGGGCAACAATTTGACGATCCTGGATTATGCGGAAGCCCGCGCCGCCAACGAGGCCGGCCGGATTTCCGCAACCGAATTGCTCGATATCGAACACAATGTGATGCCGGGCAGCGGCACCTGCGGGGCGATGTTCACGGCCAACACCATGAGCACGATCGCCGAGGCGATCGGCATGATGCTGCCGCGCGGCGCCTCGCACGCGGCGGACTACGGGGCCGGCACCGATCTTCACGCCGACGTTCGGGCCCAGGCGCGCGCCTCGGTCGACGCGCTGTACCGGCTGATCGACGCCGGCATCCGGCCGCGCGACATCATGACCGAGCGCGCCTTCGAAAACGCCATCGCCACCGTCTATGCGATGGGCGGTTCGACCAACATGTACCTGCATCTGCTCGCGGTCGCGCGGGAGGCCGCGGTGCCGATCACGATCGAACGTATTCAGGAGATCGGCGAGCGGATCCCGCTCTTGGTCAATCTACAGCCGCATGGCCCTTACGCCATGGGCAGCCTGCACGCGATTGGCGGGGTACCCATCGTAATGAAGGAGCTGCTGCGAAACGGCCTGCTGCACGGCGACGTCATGACGGTCAGCGGCAGGACGCTCGCGGAAAACCTCGCGGCGGTACCGACCTTGGATGACATCGGCCAGCAGGAAATTGTGATGCCGGTGGCCAAGCCGATCGCGCCGCCGAACCATCACATCAGCGTGCTGAAGGGCAATCTCGCGCCGGAGAGCTGCCTGCTCAAGCTCTCGGGCAAGGCGCTGGAGAAGGGCCAGTTCCGCGGCACCGCGCGCGTCTTCGACTCCGAAGCCGACACCATGAAGGCGATCCGCGCCGGCCAGATCGTGCCGGGCAACGTGGTGGTGGTGCGCAACGTCGGCCCCGTGGGCGGGCCGGGCATGCCGGAGATGGTGTTGCTGACGATCCAGCTGCAGGGCCGGGGCCTCGGCGAAGATGTCGCGCTGATCACCGACGGCCGTTTTTCCGGGGTGTCGCACGGCATTCTGATCGGGCATATCTCGCCGGAGGCCGCGCGCGGCGGTCCGATCGCCGCGGTCAGGGAGGGCGACGTCATCGTCATCGATCCCGGCGCCCGAACGCTGACGCTCGAGGTTCCCGATGACGAGATCGCCCGGCGCATGTCGACGTGGCAAGCGCCCGTGCGCGGCGACAAGGCGCGTCCCGGTTCGGTCCACGACAAATACATCAGGCTGGTTTCCTCCGCGCATTACGGATGCGTGCTGTGATCCGACATCAACCTGCTAAATGCCAACAGGCAACATCATTCGATCTGTTCGTCAGACGGTCCTAAGAAAAGCGATTTCTCACTTGCTGTGTAATCGCTTCGATACCCTCCACGGTCAACGCATCCGCCCCCGGCACCGCCAGCATAATCTGCTCGTCGGGGTTGATGACGCCGCCGACCGCGTGGGCGCTGGACTGATGGACGACGGCGTCGAGCGGCAGGATTTCGAACGGTCGGTTCCGCTTTCCACCGAAACCAAAGGCAGAGAGGAACGACCGCTTCTGGCGCAAAGCGGTCGTTCATAGCGCGGTGGTCGCCAGGCAGCAATCGGAAGCGCCAGCGCGTCTCTCACACAATGATCCCCGTCGAACGCATTTGGTCAACTTCGGTCGCAGAATAGCCG
>Ga0097691_1002936_pt1 | contig 10867 bp, 12 predicted proteins | sample NGESurdeep072012_8_FD_72858 | JGI IMG/M metagenome (GOLD analysis project Ga0097691, IMG submission 72858) | Arctic peat soil microbial communities from Barrow, Alaska - NGEE Surface sample 210-1 deep-072012 | ecosystem: Environmental > Terrestrial > Soil > Wetlands > Peat ...
CCTACAAGCAACTTCCTGCCCTGCGGGTCGCGCTTGCCGCTCACTACGAAAAGGAGACCAACAATCGCGCTCTTGTCCAAACTGCGAAGGCCGCTTAACGTCATTCACGGCAACGCTCGCTTCACAAAGTTCAACAGAGCACGGGGCAATTCCCAATTTAGGTCGCTCATCCGAAACGTGTTCTCGCTATAACCAGACAGGTGCTCCGCGCGCCTCTCCGGACCATATGGATTGATTGGATGTCCGCGCAAGGCATTCGGCTACTGGCCGATCAACTTGATGCTGCTTCGAATAGGGCGTCCAACTTCAGTCGCTCCAAAGACGACAGCAGGCGAAGTTACCGGCATTAACGTTATTTCTTTAGCTTAGCTTTTTATCATGCGAGCTACTCATGGCCAGTTAATAGCTAAACTTGTCTGCACGTCTTGCGTGCGCGGGACGACGAGACTGATGTCATCGGACGAGGTGGTCCCGCGACAACATTTTACCGAGAGCGTTCGCAGATTGCATGCCACTAGATGCAGAGGCGATGGTCAGGCGTCACTTGGCACGCTTCTTGGGGGTCGCGAATTAGATTCCATATTGGGTATACGCGGATTTTGCAGGCTCTACCGCCGTCGAGTGATCGTGACCTCCGCAGTGCTGATATTTTGCTTCCGAATGACAGCTCGCTTTGCGCGCCGCTAATTGCCTTCGGCACCAAGTCCGAGAAATTTTTGGATAGAGGAAAGAACCTCGTCCGGCTTGTCATGCTGAAGCCAGTGTCCTGCGCCGGATATGGTTTCGGTGCGGGCCCGTCGGAAATAGCCTGCCAATTCCACCGCTTTGGAGCCGCCGAGAAAGCTCTCGTCTGCGTGCAGCAATAGGGTCGGGCAGGTGATGCGCGACCACAACGCAATATGGTCTTCTGGCCAGAGCCGTTGGGGGGCCATCGCGCGCTGATATGGATCAAACTTCCAGCTGTAAGTGTCATCAGCGTTTTGCCTCACGCCATAAATCGCAAGGTGTAGGGCCAGTTCGCGGGACAGTCGCTTGTTGTGAGCCCGCATCTGGGCAGCCGCTTCTTCAATTGTGCGGTAGCGGCGGGGCGCGCGATCATGCAGGTTGTCGAGCTGACCAATCCATTTCATGATGCGCTCATGGGTCGGAAGCCTCTTCGTATCCGGCGAGACAGTAACGCCATCGAGAACCACCAATGTCGAAACCTTATCCGGGAACGAGCCTGAATAGATCAGGCCCACCATCCCGCCCATCGAATGGCCGATAATTGTCACATCGCTTGCCGCAATGCTTTGTACGAGACGCGTCAAATCGTACACATATTCGGTCAGGGCGTAGCTGCCGCCCTTCGTCCAGTCGGAATCGCCATGTCCCCGAAGGTCGGGTGCCAACACATGAAAATTGGGTTGCAGCGACCGCGCAATTGCGTCCCAGCTACGGCAATGATCGCGGCCGCCATGGATCAGGATCAGGGGCGGAGCTTCCTCATTGCCCCAGTCTGCATAATGCAGCTGAAGGCCTTGCGACTCGTAGAAGCGACTTTCTGGACCGGACATCGTGCCTTCAATCCTGTGGATGGCCGCTCGGGCCAGTAAGCAAAAGGAAAGCGGAGTAACGCGCTGTCGCCCAATCTACAAGCCAAGGCGGTGAATTGAATGCTGGCAATCCGCCCTTCGGGACGGGCAAGAAGCCCACGCCTCGTCCAGATCGACTTTTGCGGTCGATCTACCCCGCCCATGCTCTTAAGATGGCCACACCACGCCAGGAGTTATCATACTGAGGGAACGCCTCGTGGAGGAAATACGCACCGAACCGCCAAGGGCCGCCGCTCATGTCTGACAAATCCTTTGTAGCCAATGGCGAGCGTGTCCTTTTCGATCTCAATGTGCTCCGTGCCATGGGAGCCTACAAGACGGGAGTCCACAGACCGACAATCTCTGAGCCACATATGCGATCGCTAGCCTGGCTTGTGGAGCGGTTTCCGGAAGCTGGGCTCACGGGGTCGATTGACGGCATCGGAAATGTGCTTGGCACGAGCCCGAAGCCCGGGCCGAAGTTGCTGGCGGGCTCGCATCTCGAAAGTCAGAATTTTGCGGGGTGGCTCGATGGGCCGCTCGGGGTCGTCTATGCGCTGGAAGCGGCCCGTGTGATCAACTCCGATCCTTCCGCAAGGGGCACAGTCGAGGTTGCCGCCTGGTGCGATGAGGAAGGACATTTCGGTCATTTCCTCGGCAGCAGATCGTATGTTGGCCTCGTGTCAGAAGCTGACATTGACGCCGCGCGCGACCGCACCAGTGGCAGAACCATGCGTGAGGCCTTGCGCGATGTGGGTCTTGCCGGCCGCGCGCGCGTCACCGCTGAGCCAGGGCGGCATGTCGGATATCTGGAGGCCCATATCGAGCAGGGCGACACGCTTGAGACCGGCGGCCTTGCAATCGGTATCGTCACGTCTATCGTCGGCATCTGGCAATACCGGATCAGCTTCGTAGGTGAACAAAATCATGCAGGCACGACCCGCATGGCCGCGCGCAAGGATGCAGGTCTGGCTCTGGCCAGATTTTGTGTGGCGATAGACGATCGCTTTCCGGCCTTGAGCGGTCCGCGCACGGTATGGACCACCGGACGTATCACCCTCGACCCCGGGGCGCCGAGCATCATCCCAGGCCGGGCAGAGATGCTGTTTCAGATCCGCGATGACGATCATGCAGTGATCGATCGGCTGGAGACATTGCTGCGTACGATGGCGAAGGAAGCGACCGCCGAAGGCCCCTGTAGCGTCACGATGGAACGTATTCGCACAGGTACCCCGGCCAGGATGGATCCGAAATTTCAGGATGCAATCGAAGCCGTGAGCGCAGTCTTGGCCGATGGCAGGTCCATCCGCATGCCCAGCGGCGCCGGCCATGATGCCCAGGTTCTCGCCACAATCATGCCTGTGGGCATGCTGTTTGTGCCTTCGATCGGAGGCATCAGCCATCATTGGGACGAAAACACCAGCGATGCCGACATCGTCAGGGGTGCGCAGGTCTTTGTCGAAACTTGCCGGCGCCTGTTGGCAGGATAGGTTGTTACCCTGGCAATCGAATGACGCGTGACTTTCGTCGGTCAATGGCCTGCCTATTCCATAAAGCTTAATTTGCGAGATTGGAGCGCAGGCAGCAATTGGGCCTGCAGACTGATGGAAACGCGCTATCCCATCGAGTCAAAGGACGGCTCGCGGAGCCGCCCTTTGTCGTAGCAAGTGTTAGTCACAGTATCCCGACCAACCATAAGCTGGGTTGAATAAACAATGCGCAGCGCCGTTGTATGGCACAGGGGCAGGCGGCCGCGGCGGAAGTTCTTCCGCATAATTGTAGGAGTACTCTGAGTGGTCAATGTAGGCCGGGGGCGCCGGGTACGCTGATCGATATCCTTGATAGAATGCCGGCGCTCTGTATACCTGCCCCGGTGGCACATAACCCGGCGCGTATGCGGGGGGTGTGTAGTGCGTGGCGCCAGGCGCCCCGTAAGTCGGGTAACCGTTTTCGGTCCCAACATGAACGTGGGCAGACGCGATATAGACGCCTCCCGGCGCCACGTAGACGGATTGCAGCTCGCCTGCCGAAACTTGCGATGACCACAGAACACCAAGCGCAAGGATAAAAATGCCGTATCTCATGGTGACAGTACTCCTGCGACACTACTCTGCCCCTCGCGAAGCTTACTGATTATTAACCAAAGAACAAACTTTAACTGCGAGCGAGTGTGTCCCATTTTCGAACAAAATCACTCTTCGGCATTGCAAATTCCATAATGGGTGATCTCCGCTGCCAATGTCCGTATTCGGCGAATCCGGCACGCCACGACATCAGCGTGCCGCTTAGACGTTGGCAACAGGGGCATTGGTCGCAAATTACCCGGGGCGGTAATTTAGAGTATTGTGCATGCAGTCGGAGGAACAGCGATGCAATTGCGGGTCTTTGGGCGCACGGGAATGCAGCTCTCGGTGCTGGGCTTCGGCTGCGGCGCAGTGGGCGGATTTATGGTACGCGGCGATCCTGCCGACCAGGAGCGTACCATCGCGCGGGCAATCGCCGCTGGCGTGAACTACTTCGACACCGCGGTGCAGTACGGCAATGGCGAATCGGAAAAGAACCTTGGCCGCGTTTTGCAAAAGCTGAAACCAGCCAACGTGGCCGTCGGCACCAAGGTCCGGTTGCCGCCCGGCGACTATGGCCGCATTGCCGACGCCGTAACGATGTCGCTCGAAGGCAGTCTGGCGCGACTACGTCTTGACCGGGTCGACATCTTTCACCTGCACAATGAGATTACCGAGACAGGAGGCGGATTGGCGCTGAGCGTCCGACAGGTGCTCGGCGACGTGGTACCAGCGTTCGAGCGCCTGCGTCAGCAGGGGAAGACTCGCTTCCTCGGGATTACGGCAGTAGGCGACACGGCGGCACTGCATCAAGTGATTGATGCACGCGCCTTCGACAGCGCTCAGGTCGTCTACAACATGCTCAATCCATCTGCCGCCGAGGAATTGCCGACGAACTATCCGGCACAAGATTATGGACGATTGTTCGATCACACCAAGGCAGGCGGCGTTGGAGTAGTGGGCATCCGCGTTCTAGCCGGCGGCGCACTGTCGGGCTCAGCCGAGCGTCACCCGATAGCGAGTCCGGCGCCCGAGCCGATTGGTTCGGCTATGAGCTACGATGCCGATGTCGATCGCGCACGCCGTCTATTCCCGCTGGTAAAGGAGGGGTTCGCCATCAGCCTGACCGAAGCCGCCACGCGGTTTGCGCTGTCTCACCCGGCGATGGGCACTATCTTGGTCGGTATGGCGACGCCGCAACAGTTCGAGGACGCACTCGCCGCGGTCCAAAAAGGCCCACTACCGCGAGCTGCGCTCGACCGGCTGTCAGCACTGAGGCAGGCATTCTCTGGCGAACCACAATGATCGCGCCAAGGCTTGCTCGGTATTCTGGATCGGTCGCGTATCGATCCGCCTTTTCCTTGCCGGGGAAGTGCCTCACTGGAATGCCGTTTCGCTTCACAGTCCACCATGTATGAGGTGGCCCATGCAGCCCGGGCGCTATCGGCACCACCTCATAAGCTTCGCGTTAGGGTCGTCGTCGCTCATTCCCCCTTCGCCTTCATCTCTGCTTCGTACGCCTGCTCATCAACCGGCGTGTCGTTCCTGTTTTGGCTGAACGCAAAACCGATGAACCCGAGCACCACCAAGACGGCTCCAGCGACCATCAACCAATGCGGATATTGCATCGCGGATAGCATGCTCAATAGGGCGCCTCATTTCTTTGCCTTCAGCCCCTGGGCACCCGGCACGAGTTCAAAGGACTCAGGCTCTCGGGCCATGAGAAGTCTGCCGTTGTCAAAGCGGACCGTGAACCGGCCATCGTCGCGGCGCTCGATAACTTCGCCGATTTGACCGTGCAGCGTCATCTCGGCTCTCCAGGCGAGAGTTTCAGCGATCAACCTGACCCGGTCGCCAACCTTGAGATCGCCCTCAAACTGAGATTTTTGCATCATTCCCCCTTCGCCTTCAGCCCGTGATCTCTACTCTCCGGCCCAGAAATTTGAGCTCCGACTCTTTCGTAATATCGCGAATGTCGAGCGTCCTCAGCAGGCTTCCATCATCTGCGATGACTTGAATTTCGTGACGGGCACCGCGCGTATCATCCTCGCGCGGCCAAATATGCGTTTCATTTCTCTCGAAATGGTCAAACATCAAATCGATAGAGATTCGGCGAATTTCCAGCGGCGGCAATGTTGCCGCAAACTCAATCTCTTTGACGATCTTCGATGCCCGAAGGAGTTGGATTTTCATCAGCGTTTCACCTTCAGCCCCAGCTCTACAAGCCGGGCATCATGTATTCAGCAAGGAAGACCGCGCCGAAGTATGCGAGAGTGCCAAGGGCCATCAGACCGACCGTGATCCATACCCACAACGGAGCCGATTCTCGACGAGGTTGCATCGTTGGCCCCCAGCGCATTCACATCCAAGCGCAACCCGAGGTCGCCCGCAACAGCGAATGCGCTGCAACATGCGAGCCCTGCCTTCAGTCGGCCCTCAGGATTCGTTTTAGGCGGTGGCCGCCGGGGGCGGGACAGCCTTCGAGCCAGAAACGCACCAGCGGCGTTGCTGGAGTCAGCGCTGGGCATCCACTGGACAAGGGACGGGAGGCGCGGCAGGTTTCTCGAATGGCATTTGGACCTTTTGCGGTTAAGACCAGTTTCGGGGAGACTATTATTGCGAACCCAACAACGGTGACGGCATTCTTGCGCGCCCTCGGGCCATCCTATCGCACCACGTACCACTGGAAGGTTGCCGAGAGGATGCTCGAGGTCGCCTGGACGAGCGCCGAAGCCGAAGACATGGCCGCGCAGGCGTTCAAGATCGCTCTTGAAGCTGCCGATTTGCTGATCGACTGAGAGCGGCGGCCGCGCGAAAGCCGCCCTGAGGGCTCGGCTACGGCAAATCAGGCCGGGCTTTTTGGTCACCGGTCTAACCCCAGCCTGATACGCGAGATAATGGCGGGGCTGTCGTCCGCCTGCGGAACGATCTTGCGCGCGATCAATTGACGTTTGTCTTGTAGGGCCAAATTTAACTGGAGGGTGCCATGACCGACGATGTGCCCCCGCCGCCGTTTATTTTTGAAGGCGCGGAAACGATAGAAGACGTGAAGTCACCAGCAGCAGGTGTGTCTGACACTGTGAAAGCGACAGCGCATCGATTGAGTGACGCCTATGACACTGCACGAAAGCCTGGCATGCCATTGAGCATCCTAAGTAACATCGCCAGGGAAGCGCCTCTAGGCTCGCTTTTAGTGGCATTTCTGCTCGGGGTTGCGGTGGCGCGGCGGCGGCGTTAGCAGACAAAAGACCGCCCGAAGGTGGTCTCTATGTTGAGCCTTACTTCTCACTGAGCGAGAGATTTTCCGGCAATTCGAAAGCGCCTAGACGAAATTCCTCTGAGCTATCGCCAATTTTTGGTGACGGCCGGGCCGGTCAGGCGGCGGCGGTTGCGGGCTGACGGTCGGTCGGCTTGGCGATGACCTCGATCCCGTCGTTGAATGTCACACCGAGAACGAGTTTTGGCAACTGGTTGTGTCCGTCGAGCCGTCGCGAGCTTTTCTGTGCGCCCTCGAGCAATTTGAAGACCATTGCGAGCGCGGTCCTGTTGGACAGGCAGCCCTTCGATCGGATGGTGCGGTGGCGCACGGTGGCGAAGGTGCTTTCAATGGGATTGGTAGTCCGCAGGTGTTTCCAGTGCTCGGCCGGGAAGTCGTAGAACGCCAGTAGCGTTTCCCGATCCTTGCTCAGGCAGTCGGCCGCCTTCTCGTATTTGGGCGTGTAGCTCTCGATGAAGGCGTCGAACGCCAGCTCGGCGGCGGCCTTGGTTTCGGCCATCCAGATCTCCTGCAACGCACGTTTGGCTTTCGGCTGCTGGCTCTTCGGCAACTTGGCGATCACGTTCGCGGTCTTGTGCACCCAGCAGCGCTGCTCGCGCGTTTTCGGCCAGACCTCGCCGGCGGCCTTCCAGAACCCAAGCGCGCCATCAGCGATGGCGAGCCGCGGCGGCACGTCGAGCCCGCGCCGCTTCAGGTCGAGCAGCAGATCGCGCCAGTCCTGCGCGCTCTCGCGGGCGCCATCGGTGAAGCCGACCAGTTCCTTGCGGCCTTCCGGCGTCGCGCCGATCAGCACCAGGATGCACTGCTTTTCGTCTTCGAGGCGTGCCTGGAGATGGATGCCATCGGCCCAGATGTAGACGTAGCGCTTCGCCGACAGATCGCGCTTCTGCCACGCGGTGTGTTCGTCGAGCCAACCGTCCTTCAGGCGGCCGATGGCGGATGCCGACAACCCAGCAGCATCCTTGCCGAGCAGCGCCGCCAGCGCCTCGGAGAAGTCACCGGTCGAGATCCCCTTCAGATAAAGGATCGGCAGCAGCGTCTCGATCGACTTTGACCGGCGCATGTAGGGCGGCAGGATCGACGGAGAGAACCGGATGCGGTCAGGATCGGCGGCGTTCGCCTCGCGATCGCGCACACGCGGCTGGCGGACGGCGACCGGACCGATACCGGTCATCACCTCGCGCTCCGGCAGGTGACCGTGGCGGACGACGCGCTGCTGGCCGTCCTGGGTCTTCAAATCGGCATGCTTGCCGAGAAAGTCCGCGACCTCGGCCTCGACCGCCTTGGCGAGCAGGGCACGTGCCCCATTGCGCAAGATTTCGGTGAGTTGATCGTCGAAGATTCCTGGCTGAATCAGCTTGGTAACGTTATCGTTGGGCACGGCATATCGCTCCTTTGGTGGAGAAGTGGAGGCGTCAAGTACCCCCATGATATGCCGCCTTCCCGATTCCCGCCGTCACCAACTTTTGGCGATAGCTCCAGAGGAACCACAGGGCTCTCAGGCCGTCCCACCAACTCAATATTCTAACCCGCCGAATGTGCGCCGCTCAGTCCCGACAAGTGATCCTCAGCCGCAATCTTGGGAACGCCACGCACCGCCGCGCCCCTGAGGAGCACCTAAGACCCTCAGGGAACCCCATGAGCGAGCCCATCGTCTCCACCGGCCTGCTGTCATCGTTCGCCGCTCCGAATTCTCCTTCGGAAAACATTGGTCGCACAGAGTGCCTGCTACGAGTGCTCATTCCTGCTGTGACGCCTGTCTCGTGACCTGAGCTGCAGCACCTAGGGACTCCAAGGACTCGTTTGCGTTCATTCCCGCTGTCAGGGTAGCGGGCGATCCAGAGGCTCTCAGTGAGTCTCCAGAGTCCAGCAAATGGCATTGATGAGAATGCCCACTAAATCCCATGATGCGGGCGGTGAACCTGCGACGCCTGACGCAGGATGCCTTATGGCCTAAGCACCCTCTCTATCCGGCGATCTGGTATGAACCAGATGGCCGCAACGAGCACATAGACGGCGAAGGCGGCTGGCGCGCTGAAGAAGGCCAGCGGAATGGCCACGATGTAGAGCAGCAGCGATACAATCTCCTTGTGGCCGCGGCCCAACGCGACCGCCAAGTTTGACTGGTGACCGTGGTGTGCAATCAGCAGCCGCGTGAGAATGTAGTACGCGATGGCGCACATAAGGAGTACCGCGCCATAGAGCGCCACCGGCAGAGTCTCAAATTGATTCTCACCCATCCATCCGGAGCAAAAAGGAATTAGCGACAGCCAGAACAACAGATGCAGGTTGGCCCAGAGAATGCGGCCGTCGATAGACCGCACAGCATGCAGCAAATGATGATGATTGTTCCAGTAGATACCCACATACACGAAGCTTAGCACATAGCTTCCGAACACCGAGGCCAATGGCCACAGCGCCGTCAACCCCGAACCGTGCGGCACCTTCATATCAAGCACCATGATCGTGATGATGACGGCGATCACGCCATCGCTGAATGCAGTCAGTCGTTCCTTGTTCATCGGGTGCCCCTCAGCGCCGGGTACATCCAAGCCACCATCCTTGGACTTCGACTCCACGATCCATACGTTGATCATATCCAAAGGTGAGCAAACGGCATGGACGAAAATACCCATGAAAACCCTTGAAGCTGTCGTGCGTGAACCGGCTTGATCCACCAAGGTTCGCTTGGGTCCGCAAGGCCCACAGGTGACTCAGGGTCGCGATGTCCCGTGGCCGCTGGTTCGGTGCAGTGGTGTACTTGGGGCCCACAGGTGGTCTCGGGAAGGTCGGAGCGCACTTTATGCCACGTGTCGTCGCGTCTGCGATTTGGTCGCTATCAGGTGAATAGCGGACGTCGCGCGGACGACCCATTTCGGTAGCGAATGACCCGACTCCCCGCGCGCGCCGATACTGGGGTTGAGGTCGTTCATTGATCCCTTGAGTAAGGCTCACGCGCGGCATGGCTCTCAGCATGGGTTCATTTTTAACGCCAAGTGTGCCCCTTTGATCACACCTCTCCTCAATCTTCTGAGTTATGCTGCTTGCGTCGATTTGCCGTATTGGGGATGTGGCTATGAATAAATTTGCGCTGACGACCTTAGCGCTGCTGGGATTATCCGGTTCGTCTTTAGCCGCTGATCTGCCGTTGAAGGCGGCCCCCTGGGTCGCAGCAATCCCGGCATTTACTTGGACCGGCTGCTATATCGGAGCCCATGTGGGCGGAGGATGGGCCGACGATACGGTCTCCGTTCCGTCGATAGTGCCCGGTGTTTCCCTTACGGGTCATACATCCGGCGTTCTCGGTGGTGGCCAAGTCGGTTGTAATCTTCAATTTGGCGGCAATTGGGTAATCGGCATCGAAGGCGAGGGATCGGCAGCCGACATCAAAGGTGACACGACCCAGACGATAATGGGGATCACCGGAACGGCATCCGCTAAAACGGATTGGATTGCGAGTGCGACGGGTCGGCTCGGCTGGACGTGGGATCGCGTGCTGATATACGGCAAAGGCGGTGCGGCCTGGGATCACAACAATTATTCTCTTTCAATCCCCGTTTTCCCCGAGCAAGAGACAGCCAGCCAGACACGAACGGGCTGGACGGTCGGTGGCGGCATTGCGTCTAAAAAATCTCGAAATCGACGTTTTCGAGCGCGAATCCGCGAAGACGGGTTAAGAGAAACCCAAACAGTTTAACAACGTAATTTCGATGATTTATCCATCGCATTGGAAAAAGCCCAACAGCAAATGAAACGAAAACATTGACGAAGGAAATTCCGATCGCGGTGCCGACACCGCCAAGTAGACCAAACTCGGCTCCCTTTGCGAAGAATATTCCGTTCAACGTCGCCTCAATTCCGATTAGTACAACCAGCAAGCCAACAGTCGTCCAGCGCCGCGTGGGGCTTCGTGCTGCACGTCTGAGGCGGTGCCGTTGGCGAAATTCCGCGAG
>Ga0097691_1002937_pt1 | contig 10866 bp, 14 predicted proteins | sample NGESurdeep072012_8_FD_72858 | JGI IMG/M metagenome (GOLD analysis project Ga0097691, IMG submission 72858) | Arctic peat soil microbial communities from Barrow, Alaska - NGEE Surface sample 210-1 deep-072012 | ecosystem: Environmental > Terrestrial > Soil > Wetlands > Peat ...
CCGTTCAACAACGGAGGACCGGGTTGATAGAGTCGGAACGCGAGCCGACAAATGACCAGCGCGTTTCCGCTGGTGCTCAGCGCGGCCAGCTCCTCAACTCAGATCCGCGACAAGGATGACAACCGGTTAACGGTAAAGAATCCGATTGATTGGTGCTGAGGCGAGCTGCCTTGGAGGACGTGAGATCGTCGGACGGGCACATCGGCATTCTCGCGACACCGGAATTTAAGGTTGACGATGGAAATCGTACCGAACTGAAGGCGAACCGGTTCTCTGAAGGATGCTCGCGAAATTTGGCCGCGAAATTTTCCCAATACTCGCGTGGGTTTTCCTTCGCAAAGATTTCTCGCGACACCGGCGTTTCTAATCCCCCTCGCTCCGCCAACGAGTCTCAGATTTGAGGCATTCTCCGGGGAAGTGCGCAAACTGCGCGCGTGCAGTGGCGATGCGCACGCCCCATCGGCACCGGAGAGTGCGCACATGGCGAGCCGTGCTGCGTCACTTGTTGAGGTTCCAGAGTTCTCAGGTTGGCTTTCAATCGGACCGGTGTAGAATCAGTGACAATGTTCTCCTGGTTCTAAACCCATGCCTCAAAAGAAATCAGCACCCCTGTGCGACGCCGTGATACAGGCGCTCGCTCGCCTTGTGGATGATTCTCAGGTCGAACCAAAACGCGAACCTGCTCATTCGGACATCGAATTCCAAATAGCTCGCTCGGGTGTCGCGGGAGGTGACCCCAATAGAGAGCAGGGGCACCCGCCGCTAGGTAAGATGAAGCGCCTGCGTGCTACCTGAGCTGGGCGATCGAAAACGACCCCTCCGGTGGAGAACAGCTGGTTTCACGAATGATCGACCTGATACGGTCCTGCGGCGGATTTCGTCCGGAATCGCCAAACTATGTCGGTACCGAACCGATCTCAAACGCAATTAGCGTCTTTCGTACCGAGGGCTACGAATTATCCATGGACGGCGAACTGCGTGCGGCTGTTCTGGATGTTCTTTCTGGTGAGGAGCTTACTCGAGCTTTGGAGTCTTACGTAAGGAGAGCGAAGCGGGGAGTGGCCGATGCAGCATTGCTCGCCGGGACTGGAAAGGATCTCCTCGAAGCGACGGCTGCGCACCTAGTCGTAGAGCGATATGGCTACGATCCGGGTGAGGCTAATTTTCCTACGCTGCTGGAATGGGCGTTTCTATCAGTTGAGATGGTGACTACAAAAGTTCTCCCTGGCGAGCCGGCAAACAAGCGATTTGAACGAGCTCTATACGAGGCCGGGTGCGCCGTAAACAAGCTTCGCAACAAGGAAGGCACGGGCCACGGTAGACCGTGGCTTTCATCGGTGAGTGACGCGGAAGCTCGAACGGCAATCGAGGTGATTGGATGCGTCGCCGAACGCTTGCTCACCGCGCATCGGACAGTGCCGCGCCTCCGTGCCTAGTTTTGACGGAACTTTTCGGTTGGACAAATCTCGAGTCTCCGAGATTTTTTCCAAAATGATGTACTCGAACCGGTAAGGCAGTTTATCTTAGCTCGCCATTTGATTAGAACGAATAATAACGCACTCGCCGCACCAATTCGCTTTTGCTTGCGGGCGTAGTCGAGGCGGTCAAGTAGGAGCAGACCAGACGACATGCCAACAAAGATTCCAGAAACTCTTTACTCGCCGGAGTATACAAAGAAAGTAACTGGGTGACCAATTCCACCGACCCAGGGCTGCCAAGCTGGCACGAAGCGTGAGGGAGGAGCCGAGGACTTGCGTTCTGGGGTAGCACTGTACGCGTCGGGTTAGTAGATAGCTGGACGGCGGAAGAAAGCTGCAACGAACCGGGAGGCCATCAATGATTCCTAAATCCGACGAGTACCTCAGCTTTTTGATGGGCGCTGGTGCCATCTCCGACGGCGATCTCACGCAGCTCGGCATCAGAGTCGTTCAAGGTGCTGGCTCCGCCCTTCGTGGGCTCCTCATTCCTGCCGCCAGCCTTGAAACATACAAGACGCTGGTTCGCGAGAAGATCACTCCGGGCTTTTGGAACGACATCGTCGGGCGCCAGGAAATCTTCTTCATCTTCAAGCTAGCCGACGGCACGGTTAGGGAGCTGGCGTTTTCGGAGGCGACTCGCTTGGAGATCGCACACCTCTGCAGCTCGTTGAACAAGGATCCTATTGAGAAGACGTCGGACATGCCTCGCTATCTGGCGGGAAATCCGTTCTATCGGGAGCTGATCGGTACGTTCCACGCTGGCAGTGTTGCGTAGGCCCTCGACCGTGCGCTCAACTTTACTTGAAGACAGCGTGGTGAGCTGTCGCGGTCTGCGACAGCTTGCGCCACCACCCGCTGCTCGGACGTCGTCAGGCCGCGGCTTGTGCGGATGAATCCTGGCGCAGGCGCTTCCACTCCCGCGGCGTCAGCTCCAAGACGAGCCATGCCGGTTGCGTCGAGACACGCTCGATGACCTCGCGCAGATACACGAACGGATTGATCTGGAGGTGCTTGCATGTCTGCACGAGCGAAAACAAGATGGCGGTGCGATGCGCAGCGGCTTCACTGCCCGCAAACAACCAGTTCTTGCGGCCCAACACGATCGGTCGTAGCGCCCGCTCCGCTCCGTTGTTGTCGATCTTGAGCCGGCCGTCTTCGGCGTAGCGCTTCAGGGCGACCCAGTTGCGCAGCGCGTAACCGATGGCCGTACCGAGCGGGCTCTTCGGTAGTGCCGCCGCCCGCTGATCCTGCAGATACCCTTGCAGTTTCGCGAGCAACGGCAGCGCCTGCTCCTGCCGCAAACGCTGTCGTGCGGGCGCATCGAGTTGCCTGTCGCTGGCCGCCCGCTCGATCCTGTAGAGCTGCCCGATGAGCGCCAACGCCTGCGCGCACGGGACCGCTGCCGTCGGCAGCGCCTCCTTAAAGTACCGCCGCGCATGAGCCATGCACCCGACCTCAATGATCTCCGGATGCTGTGCAAACACGTCGTCGTAAGCAGGTGCCGCATCCACCTGCAGATAACCCTGGTAACCGGCCAGCATCTTCAACGGCCCGTCCCGATTGCGGGACCAGGTGAAGTCGTACACCACCTCGCCCAGCTCACCCCGATACACCCACAGATGCCCGGTCCGAATCTCTGGCGCTCGACTCGGATCCTGCACATCCAGGGTCGTGTCGTCACATTGAATCCAGGGCGACTGGCGCACCTGCTCCCGGTGCATGATGCGCACGATCGGTTCGAGTAAGTCTGCCACTGCCCCGTTCCACTCCGAGAGCGTGCGCCGGGTGATCTGCACTCCGTGGCGCGCGAAGATCTGCTCCAGCCGATACAACGGCAAGTGATCTGCGTACTTGGAGCTGACCACGTGCGCCAACAACCCCGGCCCCGGTCGTCCCTTCTCGATCGGACGCGCCGGCAGGACGGCCTGCACCACGCCTTGCTGGCAGCGCCCACAGGCGTACTTCGGTCGCACATACTCCCGGATTACAAACGACGCCGGTACGTAGTCCAGCTCCTCGGTGATGTCCGCGCCGATGCGTACCTTTGCGGTATCGCAGTTCGTGCAGTGCCGCTCACTGGCCGGCGGCACCACCTCGATGCGCTCGCGTGGCAAATCGGCTGGCAATCGACGCCGGCCTGGGTGGCGCCGACGGAGTGGTGCAGGTTGGGAGGTCTCATCCTGCTGTGACTCGTCCGTGGTTTCGGGTTGTACTGGCCCCGCCGCTGCGGGCTCCAAGGGCAGCACCCCTTGCTCGATTACCGCCACGCCTTTCTCGCTGCGCCGTCCGAACAGGCGATGCGTCAGCAACTGCACCCGCTGGCGCAGCGCCGCGTTCTCTTTGTTGAGCCGATCGATCTCGTTGCTGATTCGTCCAGGCTCGGCCTCGGAACGATCGCGCGGGTCCTGCTCGTCGGAAGTGACGCGCTGAAGATCCACGCCCGGACAGAATCCTTTTCCCGCCCCGGTGAGCACCAGCACGCGCACCTCGCGATCCTCGGCGGCGGCCGAGAGCGCAACGCTGGCGTCATGGAGCATGCGCCCGGTCATCGAGTTGAGACGATCGGGACGATTCATCGTCAGAGTCGCGACCGGGCCGGACTTCTCATAGACGAGTACGCACCGCGGCCTCGGCGCGCAGAGCTAATGCTCCAGCGTCATAGGATTACGCGCGTTTCCCCCTACGGAGAGAATGACTTTATAAATCCGAATCTCGCAGGGTGTCGCTGGGGTAGCAATCCCCGCCGTTTTGCCCATTTTTGAAATGTTTGTGAAACGTACCGCGCGGGCGGCCGGGCGCATGGGCGCCACGATTGCGGCGGCGTCTGGGGTTGCGGTTCGGCCCGCTCGAGGCGAACGCGGCGACTTCATGCTCCTCGCGTTAAAAGGCGCAAGCAGACGAGTCACCCGGACTGCCCATTTAGTCAGCGAGCCGTGTAAGTACCGCCCGAAAGGTAACTCCAGGCACCTCGGCCGCAGTCCCCGTCAACTGCGCGCGATCGCCTTGCGCGGAGCCCGCGAGCGTGATGTTGACTCGGTCAATACCAAATACGGAAGACATAAAGGTGGTATTGGTATGAAGGTCCACTTTCACGTGAGCAGTGACCTGGCCGTTGCTCTCGTTGAAAGTCCCGACGTAATACGTGCGCGAGTCACCGCCCCTAACCTTGCCACCCTGGATAGCCAAGACCCCGACTCCCGATCCTCGTGGTGTCGTAAAGACAACTTTATATAGCCCATCTCTCATGGTCAGCCACAACCTCCTGGCGCCGATTCTAGCGGATCGGTTTACGGCAGTCCACAGCCTGTCACGCGACCGTACTGTCTTAATTCGGGCGTGAGTGTCTGAATTTGAAAGCGCGAGTGTCTTAATTTCCCTTGCCAGCCCTGATTTGTCGCCGATGAGGATACATGGTAAGCACAGAAAGCGGTGAATCCGATGGCTGACGATGCAGACGCGATTTACGCCGAAATCGAAAGACGCAAGCGCCGAGCGAAAGAGCTTGGGGTTCCGCAGTTGGTTTGGGGCTTTTTCGAGACCGTCAGGTATTTGCCAAGTTACGCGCGCGATGAGCCGCCCGGTGACAAGAGGTTCGTTCCGCCGTTCGTAACCGAAATCAAAAAACTGGCGGAAGGCGGCCTTGCATTTTCGTATGAGGGCGTCGAGTACTCTTTAGCGTGGTCGGATCTCGGTATTCTTCCCGGTGGCACCGGCACTCAACGGATGCCGCGTTTGATCGGTCGGAATCGCGCCATAGAAGTGATCCTCGGCGGTATCGATATGGACGCCGATACCGCAGAGCGTTGGGGCTACCTCAACCGCGCCTTTGAGCCCGGAGCGATTAGCCCTTACGTTGAATGGCTCGCGCAACGGATCGCCTCGTTCCCCGCCGAGGCTGTGCGCATCACGAAGGAAGCAATCAACTCTGCCGACAAGCCCCTGGCTGATGGCCTCCGGGACGAGAGTTATCTGTTTCAACAACTCGTCCGCACCGAAAGCGGCCGAAACAATATGCAGAAATTTCTGGAGATCGGCGGGCAAACGCGCGAAGGCGAACTCAAAATTCAGGAACTCAACGGACTGCTCGGCAAATTCTGAGTCCGGTTGACGCGATCGTCTTTTGAACCGCCGCGTCACGCTTAGGCGCGCATCGCGAGCGTCGCGGGCGTCGACAGATAGATCCAGCATCGCGCACCCGAAGCAAAATATGGCTCGTGGTTTGATACCGGGGATTCCTGTGTGTGGCGAATTGCTGATTCTGGGGAAATCAGTAATTCGCCACACACACGTGTCCGTGTGAATCCGGAAAGAAGTACAAGACCTGCTGCCTGAACGAATCGGGCGTTTTGCGACCGCACTGCGATATCCAGTTGGGTCCCCCCACGCCCGATGCAAAGCTGGTTGATTCGTTGGACACTTGAACCTGTGCGTTTTGGAGTTTTCGCAGCGATCACGGCGGTTTTGGCGTTCACAGCGCTCATCATTTCAGCTGTCTATTGCCGATGGGACCTCTTCGCGATTTTTCGCGTTGGTTTACTCACTGCCGGGGTAGTCGCATGGCAGGGGTCGCTAATCAAGAGTCAGATTGCATTGCAAGCCATTCTTGACCTAGAGAGAGAATGGAATTCGCCGGAGATGTTCGAGTACAGAGAGCACATTCGAGAACCCGACGGTGCGTGGAACGTCTCCAATCTGGAGGCCGCACTTGAATTTTTCGAAAAGCTGGCCTCATTTAACATCGCAGGACTGCTGAGTATGGACCTAGTCTGCGCGAGCACACTGGGTTGGTATGCGGCCCATTACTATCTCTTTGCTCGCGACGAGATTCAACGGCTTAGAGATGACGTTTGGAAAGATTACGTGTACGGCGATTTGGAAAAGCTGTACGAAGAATATGTCACAAGAGAGGTGGGCAGTAACCCTCAAGCCCGAAAGACCTGGGAAGCAAAACGAAAAGAGACTGAAGCTACCTTTTGGGCACAAGAGCGGGAGGGATAAACTAGCTCTCAGAGTGAATGGCATCGGTTGCCTTTTTCCACATTGATGTCAAAAACGCGAATAGTTCCCGGTTCAGCCGTATTCTGGACCTATCAAGATTTCAACGATGGGAAGCGTTCTACGCTTGAACAATTTCGCGCTGAACTTTCCGGTTTTCATCGGGATGCAGTTCTTTATTTCTGTGGTTTAGCAAACAACCTACTTTTCAGGGATCCCGGCCGATTTGACATTCGCGGTCACGACGAATTGGCGCGTCGATATCTGCCTGCGGCTCTTTTGGATAGGATGGGTCGATCAGCTGTACAACCTCGGCAGTCGAGACGATCGCGGCACGGGGACGGCAATTCGCGCGCCTGGACGCGATAGCGTCGAACGCGGTTCTGTGCCGCTACTACGAGCAGCGCGGTTTTCGCCCGCTCGACACCGCGATTCTATTCGCAGGCATATACACGGCCCGACTGTTCGAACGAGAACTGCACAAATGAAGAAGCGCAACCCCCAGAAAAGCAAAACTCACGACGACAGCCTGGATCTCATAGAGAGAGTTCACGACAAGAACGCGCCGGACTTCCGGCGGGTGCAGAGAGTCGGCGACATCGCCGCGCTCCCCGTGCTGGGCGGGCTACACCATCACTACGTGCGAGTCTGAGTTTTCGACAAGCACAACGGATAGTCGATGTTGTTTACAAAGCGACTCCGCGCGCCAATTATGCACGGTGAGGTCACCTGCAGCGTAAGGATCTGGCGTAGGCCGCATGTCAAGGTCGGCGGACGCTACGGATTGGGCCAAGGGTTCATTCGAGTGACCTCGATCCGGCAGATCACGCTTGCGGACGTCACACCCGAACTAGCGAGACGCTCCGGGTTTTCCGGTGTTGTCGATCTTCTGAAAGTCGCAAAACATGGACCCGGCGAGAATGTCTATCTGATCGACTTCGAATACTATGCAAACGCAGGATCAAAACTTCTAGGGTGAATCATGACGAGTGTCCTCAACGACCCGAAGCTGGAAAAACTAGTCGCGCGGCTCCATCGCCAGAGTAACGCTCAACTCAAGACGATGGACAAGTATTTCGCCGAATTTGCCCGGAAAACGAAGGCCGCCGACCGTCCAGGCGCCGCCAAGAAATTCCTGAGCGACAAGCTCGTCGCGCTCGAGCCCGATAAGGCGCAGTTCTGCTATCAGCTGTGTCGCGCGCTGAATGTGCGGCGAATCGTCGAGGCGGGCACGTCGTACGGAGTATCCACCCTTTACCTGGCGGCGGCCGCACGGGACAACGCGCGTGAGCACGGGGGAAACGCCGTCGTGATCGGCACCGAATACGAACCGGCCAAAGCGAAAGCGGCGCGAGCCAACTTTGCCAAGGCTGGTCTTTCCAAATTCATCGATCTTCGCGAGGGCAACTTGCGCGAAACTCTGAAGGACATCGGCGGTCCCGTGGACTTCGTCCTGATAGACATCTGGGTGGAAATGGCGCGGCCAGCCCTCGAATGCGTCGCGCCGCACTTGCACCCCGGCTCCATCGTCGTTGCCGACAATACCTCGACGCCGACTTATAACGATGGATACAAAGACTATTTTAAGTTCATCGCCGATCCGGCCAACCGCCTTCGTACCATGACCCTGCCTTTCTCGGGTGGCTTCGAGCTGACCGTGCGCGTGTAGCGAGCGCCGGCTGGAATCTCGTGCCACCGCCACTCCTGAGCGCCATCGCCGAGCACTCCACGCGGTTCCTGCGCCGAGGCTCCTTGTGCAAGCTCGGCATGACAAAAACTGTCGCCTTTCCGCGCGCGTCGACGCCGCGCACTCCGGGGGTTCGAATCGCCCTCGCTCCGCCAACCAGTCCGCGACTTTTGTGTTCTCTGCAGAAACCTCGAAAATAGTTCGCATGTTCGCGGATTCTCTCCCACCTAAGGGCACCGGAGAGACTGCGATTCAGGCCTTCGCGGCTGATTCATGCTCGATTCTCTCTGTCGAGAACCGAGCCGGTGCCCCTTCGCACCGTCGTCTGCCGAAGAAAGGCCTTCGCCAGGACATCGGCCTTTCGGCGAGGAAATCCGCCCAGCCTTTCCGCGCGAATGACATGGGAAAGGGGGAGGTGATCACTCGTTTCATGCACCGATGAGAAATACCGCCAGAACCGGCGAAAATCGGATCTTCATCAAGCTGGGATTTCCGTCTTGGCTCTCCGATTCCAACTCGCCTGTAGACCGAACGGCTTTCCTCTGCAAGGCTTTAACCGGTTCTGGTCCACGGAGTTTTCCAGCGGCGCCGAGAGGGGCCGGTTTCGCACCTGGCGATGAGAACTTTGGGTAGTGTCTCAGTGAGACACTACCGAACCTTGGCGCCGCCGGTATAACCACAAACAGGAAAGATGATGGCCAGTCACGACGTTTGGGATCGAATCGCGCCAGGTGAGGCCGTAAGCGGCCCCAGGCTAGAGGTCACCCGCGAGAGTATCCGCGAGTTCGCGGAGGCCTCGCTCGACTTCAACCCGCTCCATCTCGACGACAAATACATGGAGGGAAGCTTCGGCAAGACCCGGTTCGGCGGGATTATCGCGCATGGGATGATGACCTTCGCCCTCATCACGCGCACCATGACCGACTGGCTCGGTTCACGCGGCGCAATCCATCGGCGGCTCGAAACGCGATGGCTAAGGCCGGTGCGCGTGGGCGATACGATCGAGGCGCATGCACGCGTCTCGGCAAAAGTCGCGACCGGCAAGGGCCGCTGGCTCCAGTTCGAAGTCGAGGTCAAGAACCATCGCGGCGAGACCACTGCCACGGGCGATGCGATGGCGGAGTTTCGCGGGTCGCCGCGCTCAGCGGCAGAAGGTGGCGGGCCGGCCGCCGGCGTGAGTGGCGCGAGCCGCGCACCGACCGGCACGGAGAGCGTTTTCGATCCGGCCGCCTTCGAGCGCGACTTCTGGAAAAACGCGGACAAACGCAAGACCTGGGATGAGATTATCCCGGGCGAACTGCGCAGAACCTTTCCGGTCACGTTGACCAGCGAGGCGATCCAGCGCCTTGCACGTTCGGTGGGCGACCTCAACCCGCTCTATTTCGACGAGGATTACGCCGCGCAATCGCCCTGGTGCGGGCTCATCGCGCCTCCGAGCATCCATATCATGCTGATGTTCGCGTGCACGCCCGACGACGACTGGATGCGAACGCCGGGAACGATCAACGCGGGGCAGTCATGGTTCTACCACGTCCCGGCGCGTCCCGGAGATACGGTCAGGATAGTGGCGCGGGCGCTCGACCGCTTCATCAGGAAGGAACGCCTGTTCGTGGTCCATGACAACGTCTTTTACAACCAGGCGAGCGAGGTGATCTGCTCGGGCCGCGGCTGGACTATCCGCCCGCGCTAGTGTCCTGAGTTAGACACGGTATACCAAGAAACCGCGAGCGCGGCGGCCTGGCGGACCGGCGCGATTTTTATTTGGCGCGCTTTTCAATCAACTTGCTTCGGATTTCGATGTCGTATGGAAGTGGGGCGCCGGGACACAGTTCCAGCAGCCACTGTCTGCTAACCGGATCAGGAAGTCTCCGAAAGCTGAATACCGAAACGTACACGGCGTATCGTTCGCCGGTCGACGCGTCTTCCACGAAGTCACGCTTGCATCGGGAACAACGATGTTGAGTGAGCGGCTTGCCGGGTTCGATTTCGATCTGACGCCCGCGAGCGCTCGACCATTTGTGGCTGTTCCATACGTCGCGATCCACGGGAATAAAACCTTCGCGCGCCAGAAATTATGAGAGGTGACCGAGGGAACTTTAGTGCGCCGTCCGATCTTATGGCAAGTAGTCTCGAAGCAAAGCGATGCGATTCTTTCCTTTGGCGATTTTTTTTTTGCGCGCAGTGGCTCACTCGGCGCGCCTCACCGAAGAGCAGAAACAGGCGCTGCTGAAGTGGGCTTCGCACCTCGCAGTGCCTGCACATTGACGCGATCAAGTCGAGCCACATAGCAGCTCGCCGACATGATGCTCGAGCCGTCCCGATAGCGTTGCGGCGCACTTGTCCCGTCAGATGTCTGGCGCTAACGTCGGGCAACGCCATCGCAGCCGGAGAGCCCAACACGCCGATGAGTCAATTCGACATTATCTCCGCCACGCAGGAACCTGACCTGTCGACCGCTAAAGCCCCGGAGAACAATCGAAAAGGGTTCGGCACGGTAGGCAAAGCCCTCCTGGCGTTCATCGGACTGCTCATTTCAATGGGTTCAGCAGCCAGTGGAAATGCTAGCGATTGGATTACAGGATTGCCGCGAGTACCCATTCACGTAACTGCGTGGCCGGGAGGAAAAAAAGTCGCGGTCTGCTTCGTTTTCTATGTTGAGGTGTGGGGTTTTGGACACGGACCGAATTTTCGCCCGGATATGACTGC
>Ga0097691_1002938_pt1 | contig 10860 bp, 14 predicted proteins | sample NGESurdeep072012_8_FD_72858 | JGI IMG/M metagenome (GOLD analysis project Ga0097691, IMG submission 72858) | Arctic peat soil microbial communities from Barrow, Alaska - NGEE Surface sample 210-1 deep-072012 | ecosystem: Environmental > Terrestrial > Soil > Wetlands > Peat ...
ACAATGCTGGCCGAACAGCAGTTCGGCATTCCGACTTTCGGAACGATGGCGCACTCCTTCATTGAAGCTTACGATTGCGAGTGCGCCGCATTCGAATGCTTCGCGCGCTCACGCCCCGAGAATCTCACGCTGCTCATCGATACCTACGACACCGAGGCGGCGGCGAGAAAAGTGGTTGCGCTAGCACCCCCGGCTCGCCGAGCTGGGCATCAAGATCCGCGCGGTGCGGTTGGACAGCGGTGATCTTATCCCGTTGTCGAAAAGCGTGCGCCGCATCCTGGACGACGGCGGGCTTGCCGACGTGTCCATCTTCGCAAGCGGCGGCCTCGATGAGGACTACATCTCCGAAATTGTTCAAGCCGGCGCGCCGATCGACGGGTTCGGCGTCGGCACCAGCTTGACGACCTCTTCCGATGCTCCGGCGCTCGATTGCGCCTACAAGCTGCAGGAATACGCCGGGCTGGCACGCCGCAAGCGTTCCCTGGGCAAGGCAACCTGGCCGGGCCGCAAGCAGGTCTGGCGCCGCTATGGGTCGGACGGCCGGATGGCCGGCGACGTCTTGTCGATCGAATCCGACACCCAAACCGGCGAACCTCTGATCGAGCTTGTGATGAAGGATGGCCGGCGCGTCGGAGAAAACCCCAGGCTGGCTGAGATCCGGGCGCGCGCCGCGCACGATCTTGAACGCCTGCCCGAGCCGCTGCGCGACCTCGAGCCGGGCGCAACCTACCCGGTTGAGGTGGCCGAGGCACTGGTGCGGCTAGCGGCCGAGGTCGACAACCGCATGGCGCAAAGCGAGAGCGCTGTCCCATGACCGACAGGTTCACCATCGGCGATCGGGATGTCTTCCTGGTCGTCGATATCCAAGACGACTTCTGTCCGGGCGGCAGCCTGGCAGTTCCCGGTGGGGATGAGGTCGTGCCATTGGTCAATGGCTTGGCGGGAACGTTCGCCCATGTGGTGCTTACGCAGGATTGGCATCCGCGCGGCCACCTCTCCTTCGCCTCTTCCCATCCCGGCAAGAAGCCGTACCAGACGATCGAACTTGCCTATGGCACCCAGGTGCTTTGGCCGGACCACTGCGTACAAGGCACAGCCGGCGCTGCATTTCGTAAGGACCTCAAGATTCCCCACGCCGAGTTGGTTCTGCGCAAGGGATATCACCGCGAGATCGATTCCTATTCGGCGTTCTACGAAAACGATCGCAAGACGCACACCGGGCTTGCCGGATATTTGGGCGAGCGCGGTTTCAGGCGGGTCTTCCTCGCCGGCCTCGCGTTCGATTTTTGCGTGCGCTATTCGGCGGAAGATGCGCGTCGCGAGGGTTTCGAGGCGATCGTGATCGAGGATGCTTGCCGGGGCATCGACGTCGATGGCTCCATGGCGACCACGCGTGAGCTGTTCACAACCTCAGGGATTCGTTGCATTCCCGCAAGTGCGGTCGCGGGAGCCCGCTCAATCTAAAAGGAGAACCCGCATGCAGATAACGGCCGAAAACCACAGCAGCACGATTGGTCCCAAACAGCGGGAGAAGCATCACTCACACAACAAAAACGTCGATGAGCCGGCAAAGCTTATTGATGAGGAAGCGGTAGAGATCGAGAGGGAGCTCCCGTTGGACGACAATGAACCCGTCGAGAGCATAGAAGACGACGACACGTCCAAACCACCTGCATTTGAAGAATGACAGGAGTTGGCTATTTATCGCTTCAAAAGCTTCTGCAAATGGGCAAGCGAGCGCGTGTTGATCACGTCATCCGCAGTGAGCCAACCTCGCCGCGCCTGGTCGATCCCGAACCGCATATACTGAAACGCGTTCACGGAATGCGCGTCGGTCGAAATCGCGACCTTGACACCTTTGCTCTTTGCCGCATGAGCATGGATGTCGTGCAAATCCAGCCGATCCGGCTCCGCATTGATCTCAAGGTAGCATCCCAGATCGTGCGCGGCCGAAATAACCCGATCCATGTCGATATCATAGGGCTCGCGTTCGCCGATCAATCGGCCGGTCGGATGACCGAGAATGGAGACATTGCGGTTTTCCATCGCGCGCGCCACGCGATCGGTCTGCGCCTCACGCGGAAGGTCGAAAAATGAGTGCACGGATGCCACCACGACATCCAGCCGCGCCAGGATCGAATCCGGTAGGTCAAGGCGGCCGTCCTTGAGGATATCGACCTCGATGCCCTTGAGGATCGTAAAGCCCTTCAGCTTGGCATTCAGCTTGTCAATTTCACGGATTTGGCGCGACAGCCGTGCCGGATCGAGGCCGTGCGCCATGGCGACACGACGGCTGTGGTCGGTCAGCGCCATATACTTATAGCCGCACACCTGTGCGGCCGCCGCCATCGCTTCAATGCTGGTCGTGCCGTCGGTCCAGTCGGAGTGGACATGCAGATCGCCCCGAATGTCGGAGACCGTCACAAGAGGTGGCAACTGGTTTGCCTTGGCGAGTGCGATCTCGCCGCGATCTTCGCGCAGCTCCGGCGGAATGAAAACAAGTCCGAGCTTCTTGTAGACCTCCTCCTCTGTGGCCCCGGCAATCCGCCGTTTGCCGGAAAACAGCCCATATTCGTTGAGCTTCCAGTCGCGTTCGTTGGCGAGACCGCGCAGCGCAATGTTGTGGGCCTTGGAGCCGGTGAAATACAGCAGCGCGGCGCCATAGCTTTCTTCCGGCACGGCACGAACATCGACCTGCAGACCAGAGCGCAGCACGACCGTCATGCGCGTCGGGCCGTGGGCAAGGACCTCGGCGACATTTTCGTAACCAACCAGTTTGTCGCCGACGGCCGGCCCGTGCTTCGACGTCACCAGGATGTCCAGATCACCTACCGTGTCACGACGGCGGCGATAGCTGCCGGCCACCACGACGCGGCCTCCGTCGCGGAGAAAGCCGACCAGCGCCTCGGCTTCGGCTTCTGCCACTGCCAGCTTGAACCGCTTCTCGACTACCGGCTTTTCGAGCGCGCCGGCCAGTTTCTTTTCAATTGTGGGACCGAACCCGCGAAGCTCGTGCAGCTGCCCGGTCTTGATGGCGCGACGAAGATCATCGAGCGTGCGCACCTTGAGTTTGTCATAGAGGAGCTTGATGCGCTTCGGCCCAAGGCCCGGAAGCGCGGCCATATCGCCAAGCTGGCCGGGGAGCTTCTTTTTCAGCGAATCCAGCAGCTCGAAATGCCCGCTCTTGACGATATCGGCGATCTTACCAGCCAGATCCTTTCCGATCCCCGGCAGTTCCGAGAGGTCCTTTTCCGCCGACAGCAGGCTTCTGACGCTTTGCGGCAGGCCTTCGATGGTGCGAGCCGCGCGACGGTAGGCGCGCACACGAAATTGGTTTTCGCCTTTGATTTCCAAAAGATCGGCGGTTTGATCGAACATCGCCGCGATCTCGGCGTTCTGTACCGGCATCGCCCGCAACACCTTTGAACCGGCGATCACGCTGATCGCAATCTTCCGTAGCGCCTATTGGCAGTGGCGTACCTTGATCCAGATCAGGGATTTTGGCCTATCTATTCATATATTTAGTAGTGTTCAGGACGGCGAGAGCTGCACCTCCCGTCATACTTTGCTTCCACGAAGAACGTCGCACCGTTAGTTGCAAACGTTTAGTACCTTCCGCAAGATCGTCGCAAAGACACTCTGTTCATTCAGAGATACGGTATATGCATGCAATACTCGACCGTCTTGCAGCTCGTAATTTTGTTGGCGCTGGCGAATGGCTCCCCAGTCATCGCCAAATGGATCTTTGGCAACCATTGTTCGTGGCCGCTTGATGGGAACATCAAGTTTGTCGATGGACGGCCGCTTTTCGGCGCTTCGAAGACCGTGCGCGGAATTCTGGTCTCGATCTTCATAACATCAGCTTGCGCGCCGCTACTCGGTCTCACATTGAAAATCGGTTTGGCGGTGACGACCACGGCGATGGCCGGTGATTTGCTTTCGAGCTTCTTGAAGCGGCGTCTCGGGTTGCAGTCGAGCGGCAGGGCGGTGGGCCTTGACCAGATTCCAGAATCGCTGTTTCCGCTGCTCGCTTGCCGTCAGGCGCTCTCGCTGACGGCTCTGGACATCGTCGCCGGCACCGCGATCTTCTTCGTCGGCGAGCTGGTGCTCTCACGTGTGCTGTTCAGACTGCACATTCGTGATCGACCGTATTAGCGGTACCGCGCGGTCAGACGCACCGGAGGTGATGCAGGGTAACTTCCGGAAGACAATTAATCCGAACGGCAACGATTGAGGATCCGACACCGACCGACGTGTAACCCACCATGTCGCGGTATTTCCACGGCCCGGAGCCCATATACCGTGGCAGAACAGAATCCAGACTGATCGGGATAGACCCCGGCAGACAGATCTGACCCCCATGGGTATGGCCACTCAGAAGCAGATCAAACCCGGCATGTGCAGCTTGGCGGTAGATTTCCGGTGTGTGCGACAGAAGGATAGAGAACCCGTTGTCGGGGATTTCGGATGCTGCCTTTTCGATGTTGTCGACCCGATAATAGTGCGCATCGTCAATGCCGGCTAAATAGACCGCTTCATCGCCGCGCGAAATGGCCTCGCATTCATTGAGCAGCATCCTGATTCCCATTTTTTCAAGTCCCGGAACCATCCGAATGGTGTCGTGATTTCCTAACACGCCGTAGACTGGGCCCTTAAGATGCGCGCGTACCCGTGCCAAGCCCTCGAGCGCGGCATCGAATGGCCCAAATGTCGTACCGCGATAGTCACCAGTCAGGACGCACACGTCATAGGTCATGCCTGGAAGAAGCTCCATCAGGCGCCGCATCGCACCTTCGTTCATGTCCACGTGCAGGTCGCTGATATGAAGTAGCGTGAAGCCATCGAAGCGGCTTGGCAGCGTCTTCATGCCGATAAGATTGTGCCTGACCTGGATCTGCACCGCGTTCTTGCGGCCACGCCAATACAATCCCATCAACTTGAGTGCCGTTCGAATGACAGAATGAATCGAATACCAGTTCTCAATATGAAAGAAGTTGAGCCCTTGGCCAAAAATCTGGGCTTCGTGATCCGTCTCGATTCCCAGGCGCTGTCTTGCGTGCAGCCTCCCCAGCCGCCGCTCCAGTTTGTTCAAGACAGCCTCGTTCATTGCCTGCAGCCGCTGCCTGGGGCACCGGGGTCCACGGTATATTCAGTCAATTTAAGCATGGATCGCCGGCTCGATAAGGGTCAAGTTCTGTGATCGCTAAGCCTTAATCGACTTCCCTTTTTCAAGGTCGGCGCTGAAATCCCGACTTCGGGTCTCGGTCCTTGATCCAGATCAGGAATTTTGGCCCGGCTATTCATATATTTGGCGGCGTTCGGGCGGACGAGAGCCATCATGCGCAAACGCAATCTGCGAGTTCGCCAAGGCGCAAGCTGCTCTATTTGGCGCAGTGGCAGGCGGCGTAGCCATGAACGAGTTCGCGAACGATATTTCCCGCCATGTGTGGCAGACCAAGTATCGGTTTGCCGATCACGGGCTGGCCGAACTCGGAATCACGGATAGCTGGCATCGGATTGCGCGCGCTCTCGCCGCTGTCGAGTCCTAAGACAGCTGCGGCGAAAGGCCAGGAGCTTGATCCAGGCATGTCAACGAGCATTCTGGCCACCCAAGCTACCCAGACTTGATATTGACCTGGGTCAACGCAAGCATTTTTTTTCCGCGTAATTTGCGGGAACTCTCAATATGGAGAGACCACATGTACGGCCAAGGACGCGACCTTGAAATCGGCAATGCGACGAGCGCTGTGCTGATTTCATTGCTGCAGACCCTGGTTGATAAGGGCGTCGTCTCGAACGCGGAAGTTCGCGCCCTCTTGGCCAAAGCTGCGAGCGATCTCGGACCGCATGAATACACGGCCCCCGTTAAGGGAGCGATTGGTGTCATCCTTGACGATATTCTGCCGAAATTCCCCGAGAACGGCGGCGACTGATCACGCTCTGTCCCTGGACATATCGACATGACAACGATTTCGGACCTCAATGCCGCGGTACAAGCGGCCGACGACAAGCTGAGGCGAATACCTAGTTCATGAGCGCCGCTGCGGAATTGCGTTCAACCGAGCCGCCGGCGCCGCAAACCGTGCGGCTCTTTCTATGCGGCGACGTCATGGTCGGGCGAGGCGTCGATCAAGTGCTGCCGCGCCCATGCAACCCAATCCTGCACGAGAGCTATGTTGAGTCGGCCCTGGACTATGTGCGGCTCGCCGAGGAGGCAAATGGCGCAATCCCGCGGCCTGTCGTTCCTTCGTACATTTGGGGCGCGGCTCTAGACGAGTTGAACCGTACTCAGCCGGATGCGCGCATCATCAATCTCGAAACAGCCATCACGCGCAGTGAGGACTTTGCGCCGAAAGGCATCAATTACCGGGTGAGCCCGGAGAATGCGGATTGTCTAACCGCCGCCGCCATCGACTGCTGCGTGCTCGCCAACAACCACGTGCTCGATTGGGGACGCGCGGGATTGCTCGACACTTTGACGACACTGGAGCGTCTGCAGATCAAGGCTGCAGGCGCTGGCCGCAATCTTGACGAGGCCAGTGCGCCGGCGGCTTTGCACATCGCCGGCAAGGGCCGCGTGCTGGTCTTTTCATTTGCGGTGGTGACGAGCGGGACGCCCCGCAGCTGGGCCGCAACGCCGGACGCACCAGGCGTAAACCTCCTCACCGACCTATCGGAGGCAACTGCCGTTCACATCGCCGACCAGATCGCACATCAGCGACAACCGCATGATTTGATTGTTGTCTCGATGCATTGGGGACCCAATTGGGGTTATGACATTCCGGAACAGCAAAGGCGCTTTGCCCATGCCGTTATCGAGCGCGCTGACGTTTCCGTCATTCACGGCCATTCTTCGCATCATGCGAAGGGCATCGAGGGTCTACCATGATCGGTTGATCCTCTATGGCTGTGGCGATTTCTTGAACGATTACGAGGGCATTCAAGGCTACGAAGACTATCGTGGCGATCTCGCCTTGATGTATTTCGCCGATATCGAGTCTGCGAGCAGGGATCTGGCCGTGGTCGAGATTGTTCCCCTCCAGATCCGCAAATTTAGTTTCGTTCGTCCATCCAGCCCCGATATCGATTGGGTGCGGCAAACGCTGGATCGGGAGAGCCGCCGGCTTGCGACGAGTGTCGCGGCGATATCGCCTGGCCGTTTTGCGCTGTCTTGGCCAGCTGTACAAGATCGCTAAGCGCTGGGCGCAGCTCCCTCGGCATCTCGGCCGGCAAAGGCCGTCATGACCTCGTCCAGCATGCGCGCCTCTTGCCCGCTATAGCGGGGAGAAAAGTGAAACGGCTCAACCCGGCGCACCCGGGCCGCGCGCGCGAGGCTTCCGGCGACGGCCGTCGTTAAATGCGCGCGCTCTGCCGCCAATGCCGTGTCCGCTTGCGCAAACGCGGCTTCGATGAACAGCAGATCGGCGTTCTGCGCGAGCCTGATGATGGCCGCGCGATTTGCCGGCGTATCGGCGGCGTCCGTCACATAGGCCACCTTCTGACCGGGCGTGACCGTCAACACGCTGCGCAGTGTGCCGAGCGGCAGTTCGCGCACCTCCGGGGATGTCGGGCGGGCGCCGATCCGGATCAGGTGGTCACTCGGCCTGTTCTCGATCACCGCCCGCTTGAGTTCGCGCAGCCAGGGTCCAAGCGGCAACCCCAGTTCTGCAAGCCGGTTCTTCCAGACGTTGACATGCGCGGCTTCCTCGATCGCGAATCCCAGACACGGGGTACGATGCTCCAGAACCGCGGTCGATACCCGGAAGGTCGGCTCGCTGTAGAGCACGCCCTCAATGCTCCGGCCACCGCCGACAGCCTCAACGGAAAACGCGTTCTTGAGCCGGAACCGCGCAGTCTGAGTTTCAAGAAAGGAATCGATTTCGGTCACCACGAAGATCAGGTCGCTCACGTAACGATCGACCAGATTCCAACGATAACCAAGAAGCTTGTGCTGGACGTGCTCGATGAAACCCTTGGGGCCATACAGCCTGATCGTCTTCTCGCGCCCGACCAACACCCTCAGCAGCCGATCGAAGCCGATGAAATGATCGATATGCGCGTGCGAGACAAAGACGTGTTCGAGGCGATGGATCTTTCGCGGCGACAAATTCGAGATATCGCCCAGGTCAAACAGAATTGCGCGCTTCTCGAACAATGTTTCGACATACAGGGCCGGATCGCCGGATCGCCCGTTGACGAGGGTTGGGTGCAGAAGCGGCCGCATGCGCAATTTCTAGCGCTTTCGAGCCGAGAGACTTTGCGCCAAATCATGGCCGGGCAGCGCCCGAAAATTTGGCCATTGGCGAAGTCGCGGCCGCAGCCAGTTTCACTCGGGCGCTTCCGGGGGCCTTTGACCGGGATCAATCCGTTTGGCCCGAAGGCGAGGCAATCTTTTGTGCCTCGGGGGCGTAGGGAGAAAAGCCATGCAGCTGAGCTCAACCGCCTTTTCCGACGGATCGGCGATCCCGCGCCGCTATACCTGCGACGGCGAAGATCTCTCCCCTCCCCTGGAGTGGAGCGACTCGCCGGGGGCGACCCGCAGCTTCGTCCTGCTCTGCGATGATCCGGATGCTCCAGGTGGTACGTGGCATCATTGGGCAGTCTACGACATCCCGGCCCGTCTGACGTCGCTCGCGCAGGGCGCCGCCCCGCACGCTGAAAAGCAAGGCTTCAAACAGGCGATCAATGACTTCCAGCGGGCCGGCTACGGCGGCCCCTGCCCGCCGCACCGCCATGGACTGCATCACTATCACTTCCGCCTGCTTGCACTGTCGATCGAGCGTCTGGCGACCGGTAAGAACCCGTCCTGTCGCGACGTCGCCCGCGAAGCCCGAAAGCATGTTCTCGCTGAAGCGACCCTCGTCGGCGTTTATGAGCGATAGCCATGCCGAGACCACCGGCCGGCTGTTACTGACGGCCAAAGGCGCATAGTCATGCTCGCGTTGCTATCGCTCTTCATCGTCCTCATCATGGCGGTGCTGTTCCCGTTCGTTTTTGGCGAATTGATGCTCGCCAGCCTCAGCAAGCTGCACCTGAGCCCATCCATGGCGCTCACATTGGTGATTGCCATCTTCGTCGGCGGTTTGGTCAACATCCCAGTCAAATCTGTCGTAAGCGACCGGGACGTCGTCGTGCACCCGCTCGCGGTGTACGGACTTGCTGATTTTTGGCCACAGCTGCAGCGCGTCCACCGGGAGACGATCATCGCCGTGAACGTGGGCGGCTGTTTGATTCCCGTGGGGTTGGTACTTTACGAAATCATTCAACTTGCCGCGTTCAACCCGCCTGCGCTTGTCGCTGTCGCTGCCGGCTGCGCCGCAAATACTCTCGTTTGCAATTATATTGCTCGACCCGTCACCGGCATCGGCATCGTTATGCCGGGCGTGGTGTCGCCCATCATTGCCGTCGGCGCCGCCCTGCTTTTAGCGCCCGACGGGGCGGCACCAGTCGCCTTCACGATCGGTGTCGTCGGCCCGCTCGTTGGCGCCGATCTCATGCATCTCAAGGATATCGAAGCTAATGAAATTGGCGTCGTTAGTATCGGAGGTGCCGGCACCTTCGATGGCATCGTACTGTCGGGTATTGTTGCGGCCTATCTGGCCTAAAAGTGGCTTCACCGAGCAGCGCGCCTATTTAATCGACTCACTTTTTCTTGAAACATCAATATTGTTCAGTCGATCCCTTCAAAATCTCTTTCCTCAGCACGGTGTCGACCGAGATCAACGGCAACCGCTCAGACTCGTCAAAACGTTCCGTATTGTTGATTTACATCAATGAGAGCCGAACCGCGGGTTCTCATCATGACTAAAATAATAATCCGGCGAGATCCTACGCGCTGTGTCCGAACACCACACTTGACGGACAGAGCAAGACACCGGGCACTGCACCATGAACGCAGGCAGCCAATATGCTTAAAGATCTGACGGTAGATCAGGCTCGTTTCGTTGCGCTTCTTGCAAGAGCCGCTCGCGCGCAACGCGACGCGTTGCTCGGCAACGTGGCAGACGATGATCTTGCGAAGGAGTTGAACCCGGCGCGGGGCGAGCACAATCCCACTGCCGCACTGGGGTTTGAGCCACTTCCTCCATCCGCTCCACAGACGGTGGCGTTGCGGGAGGCGATCGCCACGCTATCGCCGATGGCGCGTTCCGAATTGTACACGCTGGCACGCATCGGCCAGGGCGATCTCGCGGCAAAGAAATGGCATCACGGCCTGTCCGAAGCGAGTTTGCTCGGCGACGAAACGATAGCGGCGGCAATCGTCGAAGATGCTGACTTGCACGACCACATCATGAAAGGCCTTTACGAAGCCGAACTCGCCTCATAACGCAGCTATAATCAAAATCCGCCGCCTTGGATCAAGTCGTGGCGACGATGCCAAGTTTCGCGGATGTCGTTCTCGACCGCGGCCAGTGTGGTCGGCGAGGCCTCGGGATATGATTGTCTCAGCCAGTCAAATAACTGCTGCGCGAACTCAACAAGGGTCGCCGGCGCCTCTCCCGCAATGATTCGGCGGTAAGCCTCCGCTTCAATGAGATGCTGCGATCTCTTATGGCCCGGCGAGGTCGTCATTCCTGCGATCCGCGCAATATTTGCATGGACAGCTTGCCCGAAATCACCGCGCAGGCCGCTATCTTTTCATCTCAAACGCGGCTCTTCGGTCCCGGCAATTGCGATGGATCGAGTCCGAGCTCCGCGCAAGCCTGGCTTACCATGCGCGGGTCAAGGTCCTGGCGCGAGCCGCCCAGCGGAACGCGGGTCTTGCGGGCCTCGCGATGCACCGTCACCATGACGTGACCTTCGTGCCCCCGCGGATGCTCGTCACCATCGATGCGGCAGCCTTGCTCGACCAGCCATTTG
>Ga0097691_1002939_pt1 | contig 10857 bp, 10 predicted proteins | sample NGESurdeep072012_8_FD_72858 | JGI IMG/M metagenome (GOLD analysis project Ga0097691, IMG submission 72858) | Arctic peat soil microbial communities from Barrow, Alaska - NGEE Surface sample 210-1 deep-072012 | ecosystem: Environmental > Terrestrial > Soil > Wetlands > Peat ...
ACGATGTCAGGGTTTTTCGGATGGACTTTGAGCTGTCCGATCTGTCCGACCTCCTTCAAGCCGGCGAACTGCCACGTCCGTCCAGCGTCCGCCGACTTGTACACGCCTCGGCCAAGAATAACGTTCGAACGGATGGCTTCGCTGCCCGTGCCGACGTAGACGATGTTGGGACTCGAATCGGCGACATCGATCGCGCCGATCGATCCGGTGGAGATCTGGCCGTCGGTGACCGGCAGCCACGTGATGCCGTAGTTCTCCGTCTTCCACACGCCGCCGCCGCTCGCGCCCATGTAGAACACGTTGGGCTGCGTGCGCACGCCGGCCACCGCCGTCGAGCGTCCGCCGCGCGCGGGGCCAATCGATCGCCACCGCATGTCTTGATAGCTCTTCGGCTCGACGACCGTATTGGGATCGGTTTGAGGTGCAGCCGTGGGGGCCGAGCTTGCCTGTCCTGAGCGATAGCGAGGGGCTCGGCCCATGGTTGGGGCTTGGCCCGTGCTTGGTGCCCGGCCCGCCGCCATCGCCATCGCCACCACCGCCGCCGCGAAAAATATCTTGCGCATGGCGCGCGATTGTAGCACCGCGATGCCCTTCATCTATGTATCCGACGATTGACGCCGCTGCCCCAGTGCGACGAGGAGCCACGCGACCGACAGAAAGCCAAACGTCACGAACAGTGGAATGAGCGTTTCCCTAATTCCCATCAGGAGGGCCCCAAAGCCTGTCTATTCACGGCTTCGAGACTTCGATTACGCGACCAACGGCGCGTATTTCGTCACCATGTGCGCACATAATCGAGGCGCGCTGTTCGCGGATGACAAGAGAGTCCTCGTCGAGAATGAGCTCGAAGGCTCTGAGCGGCCGCTTTCCTCGCGCGATGCTCGATGAGTACATCGTCCTGCCGGATCACGTCCACGCGATTGTTGTACTTTCTAATTGTGCGGCGCATCTGCCGCGAATCATGCAGGCATTCAAATCGCTATCGACGGCACGCTTGAGAGAACGTGGTTCGTTGGGCCCCATCTGGCAGAGGGGGTACTTCGACAGAATCATCCGAAACGACCTCGAGCCGGCGCGCGGCGAACGTATACTGGGCGCCATGGATCTCAACCCGCAGCGCGTCATCGCCGACCTTCGAGAACTCGCGGCTCGAACGTCCACCCCGGACGGCGCGCAGCGGCTGGCCTGGGGGCCGGTGTGGCGCGAGGCGCGCGCCTGGTTCAGGAGCAAAGTGTCCGAGATCGGTCTGACGGTCGACACCGATTCGGCCGGCAACAACTGGGTGACGCTCGCCGGCGCCTCGAAGAAAACCGTCATCGTCGGCAGCCACCTCGACTCGGTGCCGAACGGCGGATGGCTCGACGGCTGCCTCGGCGTCATGGCCGCGCTCGAAGCGCTGCGGATGCATGCGGCCAGCCGGCCGCCGGTGACCCTGAAGCTCGTCGACTGGGCAGACGAGGAAGGCGCGCGGTTTGGACGGAGCCTTCTCGGATCGTCCGCCGCGGCGGGAAGCCTGAAGATCGACGACGTGCGCGCGCTGAAGGATCGCCAAGGCACGACCCTCATCGACGCGCTCGCCGAGAACGGCGTCTCGCTCGATCGCATGCTCGACGCGCACCGCGAGCTGAAGACGATCGACGCCGGCGCCTACCTCGAACTCCACATCGAGCAGGGCCCGGTGCTCGAGTCGATGCAGAAGCCGAGCGGTGTCGTGCTCGGCACTTTCGGCGTCGAGCGCCACATGATCCGGTTCACCGGCCAGGCGGCACACTCCGGATCGACGCCGATTCCGATGCGCCGCGACGCCTTTCTCGCCGCCGCTCAGACCGCGCTCGAGTGCCGCGCGATCGCCACTCGCCACTCCAAGCCGGGTGCGGGTGTCGTGTGCACGGTCGGCATCGTCAACGTCGAGCCGAAGATCGTCACCGCAGTCCCCGGCGTGTGCGAAATCTCGCTGGACCAGCGGGCGCTCGACGCGAGCATGCTGGCCACGATGCACCGCGAGGCGCGCGAGGCGTCGGAACGGGCGGCGCGCGAGAACAACGTCGCCGTCGAATGGAGGGACTTGTGGCGAATCGACCCGCGCCCGTTCGACCCGACGCTCCTCCGGCTGTGTGAGGAAGCGGTCCGCGAGGAGACCGGAGACGCGCCGCGGCTGCCGTCGGGACCGCTGCACGACGCGGCGGAAATGGTGCCGCACATGCCGGTCGTGATGATGTTCGCCGTGTCGTCGAACGGCCTGTCGCACTGCAAGGAGGAGGACACGCCCGGCCCGCAGCTCGAGCAGACCATCCGCGCGTATCTTCGGCTCGTGGAGAAAACGGTCGCCCACCTCGCACGTTCCGCGTAAGCGATTACGACCGGGGTAAGTATTGCGATAGACAAGTCGCTGATTCTAAACGTCTTATCGCTGGTATCCCGATTGCTCAGTACACGATCGCATCAGTTTCACCTGGAGGAACACAGCATGCGATCTTCTCTCTTACTGAACGCCGGCCTGGCTCTCGCGGTTGTCGCGATGGCGAGCTGCGGCGGCGGATCCTACAGCACGCCGTCCGCGACGGCGCCCACGACGACGACGACGGCGGTGACGACGACGACGACGACCGCCACCAGCGTTACCGTCTCCATCGTCGGCTCGACAGGGAACCAGGCGTTCACACCCAATCCGGCGATGGTGAGCGACGGCGGCACCGTCACGTTCAAGAACAACGACACGACGATGCACCACGTCGTGCTCGACGATGGGTCGGCGGACCTTGGCGAAATCGGCCCAGGCGCGGCCAAGTCGGTCACGCTCAAGGGCGCCGGCGGCAACTTCCACTGCGTCATCCATTCGACGATGGTCGGCAGCATCAACGGCGCGGTGGCGCCGACGGCGCCGGCCCCCCCGTGCGACGTGTACGGGTACGGCTGCTGACGCTGATCGGGTTTCTTAGTCCTTGGTGCTTGAATGTAAGAGCGCCTTGCGTCCTCAAAGCGGACGCCGTAGTCTGTGCGGCATGAGAAATCTGTGCTGGCTTCTGATCGGGCTCGCGGCGGTCGCATTCGGCATCGGCACGGCGCTGGCGTTCACGGGACATCCGTTCCTGCTGCCGCCGGTCGGCTACTGGCGCGGCGCGGTCGGGTTCCTGCTGTTCGCGATCGCGCTGCGAACCATGGACAAGAGCTGAGAATCACGACGATCGACTATTTCCCGTTCTACGGATGTGAGGATGTGCGCGGCTGGGGATTGCCGACGTGTTCGCCGTTAATCGCCTCGTACTCGTAGGTCATCTTGAAGGTCGATCGCCCGGCGATGAGCACTTGCGCAATCGATTCAATCGCGACCGGCACGCGGATGCCGTTGATCCGCTCATACCGGCGCACCACCTCGACCCGGCGCGTCCAGAACGACGGCGTCCTGGAGAGCTTGCCTTCGACGCGCACGAGGTCGGCATCATCAGGATTGACAAACACGGAACCGTTGACGAGCAGGACATCTTTCCGCAGCGGCGTGACACCGAGCGTGGCGAGCGCGTCGGCGTGCGGGGCGCGCTCCTCGAAGATGTAGTTGTCGCGCGTCAGCGCGGCCTTGGCCGAGTCGCCCGACATCCACATCTTCTGTTCGCCCGCCAGCGCCGCGCGCAGCACGCGCGACCTGATGTACCCGGAGCCACCCTCGGCGACAACTTGATAACGAAAGCCCCCGGCGTGATCGACCTCCGTCCACGCGTCCATCCAGCCGGCGACGCCGAAGTGCTCGTTGCGGGCGTCAAGATGCCGAAGGGCGCGGTACTGAAATGGCGGCAAGTCTTTCCGCGCGAGGAACCGCTCGACGATGGACGGTGAGGCTTGGCGCGCCGACAGTTGCGCGGTGAGAAGCGCGCAGGCAGCCGCAAAGGGAACGACTAAACGGAGGAGATGACGAGGCGTTCGTCGATCGTAACGGAATCGACTCCGTGAATTGTCACCGCGGCGCGGGGGAAGTAGCGGCGCGCACTTGCGGAATTCCGACGCGCTGGCCGTTGACGGTTTCGTATTCGTAGCTCATGCGGAACGTCGAGCGCCCGGCGATGAGGACGGTGGCCACCGACTCGAGAGCGACCGGCATCCGCACGCCCGCGAAACGCTGATACCGGCGGACGATCTCGACGCGGCGCGTCCAGAACGACGGCGGCTTCGACAGCCGTCCTTCAATCCGCACCAATTCTCCGTCTTCCGGCCTCAAGAAAATAGACCCTTCCACGAGCAACAGGTCTTTGCGCCGCGGCCTCACCGATAGGCCCACCAGACCGTCCCTCTGCTCGCCGCGATCTTCGAAAACGTAGTTCTCCAGGGTGAAGGCGGCATGGTCCGGCTCGCCGGATGCCAATATCTTGCGTTCCATCTCGAGCGTAGCGACAAAAACGTGGAAGCGAATGTATTCAGAGCCGCCCTCGGAAACGATGCGGTAGCGGAAGCCGTTTATGCGGTCGGCTTCAGTCCAGACGTCCATCCACGCGCTTGATTCGAAGCGGTCGTTGTCGGCGTCGAGATGGCGAAGCGCGCGGTAATCGGTGGGCGGCGGATCGCCGATGGCGAGAAAGCGCTGCAAAATGGCCGCGTTCGGCCCGGCCGCGCGTGGGTGGCCAGCCGCCGAGATGGCGACGAGTGCGACGAGCGCGCCATGGATGAGCCGGCGCGCCAAGCGTGACATACCTCTGACGGAAGCAAACGGCGCGCCGTGCCGGCGCGTTTACGTAAGCGTGATCCCGCGAACCTGCTCGGCGATTTCCTCGCGATAGGCCACGAGCTTCGCGCGGACGTCGGGGCGCGACGTCGCCAGAATCGCGACGGCGAGGAGGCCCGCGTTCGCCGCGCCCGACGCGCCGATCGCCACGGTGGCGACAGGAATGCCTTTCGGCATCTGCACCGTCGACAGCAGCGAGTCGAGGCCCCCAAGCGACGCCGTCTGCATAGGGACGCCGATCACCGGCAGAATCGTGTGGGCGGCGACGACGCCCGCCAGGTGCGCGGCGCCGCCGGCGCCGGCAATGATCACCTGAAGCCCGCGATCCGCGGCACCCGAGGCGTACTCGGACACGAGTGCCGGCGTCCGATGCGCCGACATGACGCGCGATTCGTGCGGCACGCCGAACTTCGTGAGGATTTCGGAGGCCTGGCGCATCGCCTCCCAGTCCGACTGGCTTCCCATGATGATGCCGACGAGCGGTGCAGCATGATTCACCCGCTTATTTCACCACGAAGGACACAAGGGACACAAAGGGCCGGACCGAAAAAGCTCTGGGACGGTCCCACAAACGGACACGCGACGCGCGGTAGAATCGGCGGTATGAAGCGCGCAGCTCTTCTTCTCGTCGTCGTCCTCACCAGCCCGGTCGTCGCGCAGTCGCCGCCGGCGTCAATCGCCCAGGCGGCCTCAATGGCCGCCCCCAAGATTGAAGTGAAGTACACGCAGTTCACCCTGCCGAACGGCCTGCGCGTGATTCTCCACGAGGATCACAGCGTGCCGATGGTCTCGGTCAACATGTGGTACCACGTCGGGTCGGCGCGCGAGCGCACCGGACGCACCGGCTTCGCGCACCTCTTCGAGCACCTGATGTTCATGGGCTCGGGCCACGTGCAGCCGGGCCAGTTCGACGAGTGGCTCGAAGCGGCGGGCGGCGATAACAACGGCTCCACCGAGAACGATCGTACCAACTACTGGATCAACGTGCCGTCCAATTCGCTCGAGCTCGCGCTGTTTCTCGAATCCGATCGCATGGGCTACCTCCTCGACACGATGACGCCGAAAACGGTCGACGCACAGCGCGACGTCGTGAAGAACGAGCGGCGGCAAAGCTACGAGAACCGTCCGTACGGCCAGGCGGACATCACGCTCGGCGAACTGCTCTACCCCGAGGGCCATCCGTACCACTGGCCGGTCATCGGCTACATGCCCGACCTCACCGCCGCGAGCTACGACGATGTGGTGACGTTCTTCAAGACCTACTACGCGCCGGGCAACGCGAGCCTGGTGGTGGCGGGCGATATCGAGACGGAAACGGCGCGGACGCTCGTCGAGCGGTGGTTTGGCGACGTGAAACCGGGCGCGCCGGTCGAGCCGATGACGATGCCGGGCGTGGCGCTCGCCGGCGTGCAGAAGAAAACAGTGACCGACAAAGTGCAGCTTCCGCGGCTCTCGCTGGCGTGGCTGACGCCGCCGCATCTCGCCCCCGCCGACGCGGCGCTCGACATCGTCGCCGACATGCTGGCGGGCGGGAAGAATTCGCGCCTCTACAAGCGGCTCGTGTACGACATGCAGATCGCGCAGAGCGTCTCCGCCGGCCAGAACTCGCAGGCGCTGTCGTCGTATTTCTTGATAGAGGCGACGCCGCGGCCCGGACACACGGTCGAAGAGCTGCAGAAGGTGATCGACGAAGAGATCGCGAGGCTGCAGAACGACGCGCCATCGCAACACGAGATGGAGCGGTCTTTCAATCAAATTGAAGCGTCGTTCTACAATCGCATGGAGCGCGTGGGCGGCTTCGGCGGGAAAGCCGATCAGCTGAACGCGTACTACACGCAGACGGGCGACCCGGACTGGTTCAACGAGGATCTTGGACGCTACCGCCCGCTGTCGGCGACCGACGTCCAGGCCGCGGCGGCGCAGTATCTGCCGCTCGGCCGCCGCGTGGAGCTGGTCGTGATGCCCGAAGGATCCAAATAATGATGACGCGTCGGTTCGTATTGGCAACAGCGCTGGCAGGACTGACCGCGGTCCTGTCCGCCCAGCAGGCGCCCGATCGCACGCACCCGCCGCAGCCCGGCCCACCACCGGCGCTCACGCTCCCGACGATTCAGAAGCGGCAGCTCTCGAACGGCCTGCCCGTCTGGATGGTGGAGATGCACAAAGTGCCGGTCGTGCAGGTCAACCTGCTGGTCTTCAGCGGCACCGCGGACGATCCGGCGGGCAAATTCGGCGTCGCGAGTCTGACGACCGCGATGCTGGAGGAAGGCGCGGGGGCGCGATCGGCGCTCGAGATCGCGGACGCCGTCGATTTCCTCGGCGCCGACCTCGGCGCGGGCACGAGCATCGACGCCTCCGCGGTGCGTCTGCACGTGCCGGTCGCGCGTCTGGCGGGCGCGCTGCCGATCATGGCCGATGTCGCGCTGCGGCCGACGTTTCCGAAGGACGAACTCGAGCGGCTGCGACGCGAGCGGCTGACGAATCTGCTCCAGGCGCGCGACGACCCGCCGACGATTGCGGCGCTGGCGTTCTCGCGCATCCTGTACGGACCGGCGCACCGCTACGGCACGGCGATGCTCGGCACCGGCGCGACGATCGCGGCGTTCACGCCGGACGATCTCCGCGCTTTCTATGCGGCGACGTTTCGTCCGGCCAACACCGCGCTGCTCGTCGTCGGCGACGTCGCGCCGGACCACGTGATGCCGCTCCTGGAGTCGAGCTTCGGCAGCTGGACGGCGCAAACCGGCGCGGCGGCGCACGCGACGCTGCCGGCGGCACCCGAGCCGGCCAGGCGGGAAATCTATCTGGTCGACAAGCCGGACGCCGCGCAGTCGCAGGTCCGCATCGGGTGGATCGGCGTCCCGCGCTCGACGCCCGATTACTTTCCCATTCAGGTCATGAACACGATCCTCGGCGGCTCGTTCAGCTCGCGCCTCAACATGAACCTGCGCGAGAAGCACGGGTACGCGTACGGCGCCGGATCGGGGTTCGATATGCGCGCCTCGGCGGGGCCGTTCGCGGCGTCAGCCGGCGTACAGACAGACAAGACCGCGGAGTCGCTGAAGGAGTTCTTCAACGAGCTGAACGGCATTCTGCAGCCGATTCCGCCAGACGAGCTCGCGCGCGCCAAGAACTACGTCGCGCTGCGCTTCCCGGGCGGCTTCGAAACGACGGGCGACATCTCGCGGAAGCTCGAAGACGCGCTCGTCTACCATCTGCCCGACACCTACTTCTCGCAGTACGTGCAGAGCATTCAGGCGGTCACCGCGGCCGACGTGCAGCGCGTCGCGCAGAAATACATTCAGCCGGGACGCTTCGTCGTCGTGGTGGTTGGCGATCGTAAGAAGATAGAACCCGGCATCCGCGCCCTGAATCTTGGGCCGATCAAGATCGTGACAATCGACGAGGTCTTCGGCCCGGCGCCCTCGATCCCGCAGTAGGCGTCAGGCCCGCGCTTTCGAACCCACCACGACGAGCGCGATCCCGGCGACCACTGCCGTCACGCCGACAATCGGCGCAATCGGCACGGTCTTTTGTGTCTCGCTGGTCGCCTGCAGCGGGCCGATATCGAGCACCTTTTCCCGCTTGGTGTAACTGAACCCTCCAACCGCCAACGCGACGAGCCCGAAGACAATCAAGAGCACACCGATGAGCTTCACATAGGCCTCCGGCGACGCCTCATGCACACGGCGCGCCAGATGAGGTGCCCTTGAGATACAATCCGCTCCTTCGATTTACAAGATTTGCAAGGAGCGGCTTATGTTTGCCACCCGATCCGGGCGCATCGTTCTGCTACTCGCCGTCCTCGTCGCGCCGGTCGTCGCGGCGCGGGCGCCAGCCGGTTCCGACGCCCCGAAATACCTGCTGCCGCCCAAAGCCATCGTCGACGCGTTCGACGTGGAGCCGCTGCCCGGGTCGATGCTCAGTCCGAACAAGCAGGCCCTGGCGCTGACGTATCGCCACGGCCAGCCCGGCATCGCCGAGCTCGCGCAACCGGTGCTGCGCCTGGCGGGCGCGCGCGTCAACCCGAAAACGTACGGCCCGCACCGCACGTCGCTCAACTACGCGATCACCATGAAGCGGATCGCCGACGGCAGCGAGATCAAGGTCGCCGTGCCGCCGCAGGCCAATCTGTCCAACGTCAAGTTCTCGCCAGACGGCGCGCATCTCTCGTTCCTCAACACCAAGGAGAACGGGATCGACCTGTGGATCGCCGACACGGCGACGGGCAGCGCGAAGGCGGTCACCGGCACCGATCACATCAACGCGACGACCGGCGATCCGTGCGATTGGCTGAAGGACAACACGACGATCGTGTGCGAGCTCGTGCCGACCGGGCGCGGCCCCGCGCCGCCGGAGCCGGCGGTCCCGACCGGCCCGAACATTCAGGAGAACTCCGGCAAGCCGTCGCCGGCCGCGACCTACGAGGACATGATCAAGACGACGCACGACGAGGATCTGTTCGAGTACTACTTCACGAGCCAGCTCGCCGCGATCAACATCGCCACCGGTGCCAGGACGCCGTTCGGGCGGCACGCGATCTTCGGCAGCGTCACGCCGTCGCCGAACAACGAGTACCTCCTCGTCTCGACGATCAAGCGTCCCTTCTCGCACCTCATCCCGATGAACGGCTTCCCCGAGGACGTCGAGATCTGGGATCGGAAGGGCGCGGTCGCCCGGAAGATCGCCGATCGGCCGACCCGAGAGGGGACGACGCTCACCGGAGTCGAACCGGGGCCGCGGGGCTACCACTGGCGCGCGGATCAGCCGGCCACGATCATCTGGACCGAAGCGCTCGACGGCGGCGATCTCAAGAACAACGTTCCGTTCCGCGACAAGGTCATCGCAATGTCGGCGCCGTTCACGGAGCAGCCGACCGAGCTCGCGAAGACGGAGTGGCGGTTCGGCGGGATCGCGTTCACCGAAAAAGGCGTCGCGCTACTGACTGAAAGCGATCGGGCCTCGCGGCACGTGCGGACGTGGATCCTCGAGCCGGGCGCCGAGCCGCGCAAGCTGTGGGATCGCCGGCAGGACGCCGCGTACGACAATCCCGGCAACCCGATGGCGCGCCGCGACGGCGGCGACGGCGGCCGGGGTGGCGGACGCGGCGGCGGCGGCGGCCCGATCATGCAGACCGGCGACTACATCTATCTGACGGGCCCGGGATCGTCGCCGGAAGGCGATCGCCCGTTCCTCGATCGGCTGAATCTGAAGACGCTGCAGACCGAGCGGCTGTTCCGTTCGGCGCCGAACGCGTACGAGACGGTCGTGGCGCCGCTCGACGACAACATGAACCGGTTCCTCACGCGCTATGAATCGCCGACCGAGCCGCCCAACTACTACGCGCGCAATCGCGACACGGCGTCGAAGCGCTCGGTCACGGCGTTCACGGATCCGCAGCCGCAGTTTCGCGGCGTCGAGCATCAGCTCATCACGTACAAGCGGAAGGACGGCGTCACCTTGTCGGCGACGCTGTACACGCCTCCCGGCTACAAGAAGGGTGACAAGCTGCCGGTCATCATGTGGGCGTATCCGCGCGAGTTCGGCGATCCCGATTCCGCCAGCCAGATCACCGGTTCGCCGAACCATTTCACGATTGTGAATGGCTACTCGCATCTGTTCCTGCTGTTGTCGGGCTACGCGGTCCTCGACAATCCGACGATGCCGATCGTCGGACCCGGCGAAACGGCCAACGATCACTACGTCGAGCAGCTCGTGGCGAGCGCCGAGGCCGCGATCGACAAGGTTGTCGAGATGGGCGTCGGCGATCGGGATCACATCGGGGTCGGCGGCCACAGCTACGGCGCGTTCATGACGGCGAATCTGCTGGCGCACTCACGGCTCTTCCGCGCCGGCTTCGCCGAGAGCGGCGCGTACAACCGGTCGCTCACGCCGTTCGGGTTCCAGAGCGAGCGCCGCACGTTCTGGGAGGTGCCGGATCTCTACGGCAAGATGTCGCCGTTCTGGTACGCGAACCAGATCAAGGATCCGATCCTGCTGATGCACGGCGAGGCGGACGACAACTCGGGGACGTTCCCGATCCAGTCGGAACGCCTGTTCATGGCGCTCAAGGGATTCGGAGCGACCGTCCGCTACGTGACGCTGCCGTTCGAAGCACACGGCTACGCGGCGCGCGAGACGCTGCT
>Ga0097691_1002941_pt1 | contig 10847 bp, 11 predicted proteins | sample NGESurdeep072012_8_FD_72858 | JGI IMG/M metagenome (GOLD analysis project Ga0097691, IMG submission 72858) | Arctic peat soil microbial communities from Barrow, Alaska - NGEE Surface sample 210-1 deep-072012 | ecosystem: Environmental > Terrestrial > Soil > Wetlands > Peat ...
GCCTTCGACTCGCCCTTTGTCATGTGGACGTGAATATTCTCCATCAGCACGGTGCCTTCATCTACCAGGACGCCGACCGCGAGTGCCAACCCGCCTAAAGTCATAATGTTGATGGTTTGGCCCGTGGCCCAGAGTGCCACCACCGCACACAGTAGCGCGAAGGGGATAGTAACGACCACGATCAGAGAGCTGCGCCAATCACGCAAGAAGAACAGAATTGTGAATCCCGTAAGCAGAGCTCCCAGCAGTCCTTCGCGCGATACCGAAGAAAGTGCCTCGCGCACATATACGGACTGGTCGAACTCATAGGTGATCTTGATGTCCTCCGGAACCAGCGACTGGAAACGAGGCAAATTCTGGCGCACTTCGTTCACGACGGTGATGGTCGAGGCATCAGGTCTCTTGGTGACTGGAATGTAGATCGTTCGCTTCCCATTTACCACCGCATATCCGGCAAGAATGTCCGAGGAATCGGAAACATTCCCGATATCGCGCAAATAGACGCCAGGACCCGGTCCAGTGCGCAGCGGAATATCAAGCAAGCCAGTGATCTGCTGCACCGTGGAATCCGTGGTCACCAGCATCTGGTAGTCGCCGATATTCGCGTTGCCCGCGGGTTCAATACTGTTACCGGAGATCAGTGCTTGCACGACATTCTCCGGCGAAAGTCCGTAAGCATGCAGCTTCGCCGGATCTACGTTGATCACGATCGTGCGCTGATTGCCTCCAAACGGCGGTGGAGAAGAGACGCCGGGCAAAGTCGCGAATACTGGGCGCACGCGGTTCAGTGCGAAATCCTGAATTTCTCCCAGAGTCCGCGACTCGCTATTGAAGACCAGATATCCGACTGGCAGCGTGCCGGCGTCGTAGCGGATCACAAATGGCGAGACGGTGCCGGGCGGCATAAAAGCCCGTGCGCGATTTACATACGAGATGGTCTGGGCCAACGCCTGGCTCATGTCGGTGCCGGGGTGGAACGTCAGGCGCAGCAAGGCCGTGCCCTGAATCGTCTTCGCCTCGACGTTTTCAATGCCGTTGATGTAGAGGAAGTGGTACTCGTAGTAGTAGGCAAGAAACCCTTCCATCTGCTGCGGGCTCATGCCGCCATACGGCTGTGCCACATAGATGACCGGGAGATCCAACTCGGGAAAGATATCAATCCGCGTGCGCAACAAGGCCAGAATCGAAGTCAGAGCGAGCGCAACGACAATGGCGATCACCGAAATCGGTCGCCTTAGCGCTGCACGAATGAGCCACATGAGTCTAGTTCTCCTGCTTCAGAATTCATGGCTTACGGTTGCGTCAGCTGCGCCAGGAATGGAGTGAGATCGCCGCGAGCGGCAGCGACACCAGCCAGGGCACGCCAAATGTTCAGGCGCGCCACCGCGTCGTCCGCTTCAGCCTGAGTCAGAAGACTCTCCGCCACTGCGACCTCCACGACTGTCGCCAGCCCAGCCTGAAAACGAGCACGCTGCTGCTGCTCACTCGCGCGTGCCGCTGTCAGTTCCACAGGCGTATTCAGAGCGATTTGTTTTGCTCCGTCCAATTGGGCTTGCGCTTGCTGAACTTGGGCGGACAGATCGTCTAAGGTCTGCTGATACCGGGCCTGCTCCGCTCGGACGTTGGCTTCCTGAACTTTTTTCTGCGCCCGCAGAGAAAAGAAATCGAACGCAGGAAACGTGACCTGCACACCTGCTGCCCTGTCGTTCGCCAAAACTAGATCGCCCAAACCATATTGACTTTTCAATCGCCTAGCAGGAAGAATCGGGCGACATGCTCGCAATCCTGCTCGGTTTGTTTCGGCTCATTTGGCTATTCGGAAGAGGCCATGATGCGGTAGCCCTGGAGAACCTCGCCCTCCGCCAACAGTTGGCTATCTACAAGCGCAAGAACAAGCGTCCACGGCTAATCCGGCGCGACCGCTGGTTCTGGATTGCGCTGGCCACCATTTGGAAGGACTGGCGACGAGCGCTGTTGGTCGTTCACCCCGACACGGTTGTGCGCTGGCAGCGCCGGCGGTTCCGGGGCTACTGGGCGGAACTCTCGAATAAGTGTGGGAAGTTAGGTCGACCGCCAATTGGCAAGGAGATCCGTGAGCTGATTCAAACCATGGCTCGGGCGAATCCCTTGTGGCGTGCTCCGCGCATTCACGGCGAGTTGCTGAAACTCGGAATCGAGGTTTCAGAACGAACCGTGTCTCGAGTCTTGCAGACCGTCGAACGGCCGCCGTCGCAGACTTGGAAGACCTTCCTGAAGAACCACGTCGGGGAAATCGTTGCGACCGACTTTTTTACCGTGCCCACGATCAGGTTGCGGGTACTGTTCGTGTTCCTGGTTCTAGAGCACAAGCGAAGGAAGGTGCTTCATTTCGGAGTCACGGAACATCCGAGCGCCCAATGGGTAGCGCAGCAGATGGTCGAGGCCTTCGCCGATCGGGATGCTACCCGGTACCTGATCCGCGACCGTGACGCTACCTATGGCAACGAGTTTCGGCGCCGAATTCAATCGTTGGGGATGAAAGAGATCATCACCGCGCCACGGAGTCCTTGGCAGAACGCATTCGCTGAGCGGCTGATTGGCTCGATTCGACGTGAGTGTCTGGACCATATTGTGGTTCTAAATCAGCGACACCTTCGCAAGATGCTAAGGAATTATCTGGCATACTATCACCGGTCGCGGACGCACCTGGCCTTGGAGAAGGACGCTCCTGAGCCGCGGGCGATCATGAGGCAAGGTGCGATCATCGCCATTCCGCAGGTGGGCGGGTTGCACCGCCGCTACGAACGCCGCGCCGCGTGAGAATGGAGGAGATCGTGGTCACACTGAACCGATCGGCCATCGTGGTTAAGCCAAGGCAACCCTTTCTGGATTGGCTGAACGTGGTTGATCCAACCAGCCGCACATTGACGTTGCGGGAACTGGTTCAGGAACCGACAGTTTACCTAATCCCGGAGTGTGATACCGACGAGGACGTTGCGGACATCCTGCGCGAGCTGTGCGAGGAAATTTTCATCGAACAGCTGGCGGGTTGGTTCACCGATACGACGACTTGGCCTCAAGACCGCAGTTTCGATGTCTTCTGCCGTTGGTTTGACTTCCAGCACCATTCGATGTTGGTTGATCTCTGCGATGAACCGCTGATCCGCGAATCCGACTGATAGGAGCCCCCCTGTGTGACTTGGCTTGACAGCGGACACGACCTAATTTTGGCGAACGACAGGATCTCGATCCGGGGCGTTCGGCTCAAGGCTCTCGGAAGTTCGCAGACGATACAGTACATGCCGCCCAAACGCCCGAAGCCTCCTACACCGAACCGACCTGGCAAAGGCGTAGTGTGCAGAGAAATCCACACCGGGGAAACTTCACCCACTGGGGCCATGATTTCTACACTATGTTTAGGGCCTCGGCGGACGGTGTGGCGACTACTTCGATCTCGCCTTGTTGGTCCGTAACCTCGACTCGCACGGCATCATTTCGGCGTTCGAAAAATACATCCACAGAACCCTTGCTGGTGTGAAGACCCTTGATCCACAACTGCGGGATGCCCTCTGGCAGGTAGGGACGATCAAACAGAATCCGGCTGCTGGCCCCCTGAATGGAAACTCCCAAGCAAGCCTGAACCAATAAGAATACTGCTCCCGCCGCCCAGGCCTGGGGCGAGCAAGCGACGGGATAAAGCGTGGGGCCTTCGCCGCGACGACGATCGAGTCCGCAGAACAATTCAGGAAGACGGCCAAGATCCGCCCACCTACTCGCGTCGAGCAGGCCGAGCAGGATTCGACCCGCCATGTCCTTACATTCGTATTTCGCGAGGCCGCTCGCAACGATGGAGTTGTCATGCGGCCAGATGGAACCGTTGTGGTAAGAGAGTGGATTGTAACGAGCTTGCCCCGCAGCGACAGTGCGGACGCCCCAGCCACTGAAGGAATCCGAGCCCAACAGCGTTTCTGCGACCAACCGAGCCCTGTCAGAACTGGCGATTCCAGCGTACAGGCAGTGCCCAGCATTCGATGTTCGCACTCGGCACCGCTTTTTGTGCCCATCGAGCGCCAACGCGTAGGTGGACAGATCGTCGCACCAAAAAGCCTCTTCAAAGTTTACGCGAAGTTTTTCTGCCTCAGACTCGAGGGCGCTGCATTTCTCTTTGTCACCCAACATTTCGCTCAGTCGGGCCGCTGCCAGTTTGGCGGCGTACACGTAACCCTGCACCTCGCATAAAGCGATCGGCGCTTCCGCCAATGTTCCGTCAGCGTGGAAAACTGAGTCATTCGAGTCTTTCCAACCCTGCTGAACCAAACCCTTGCTGGAGCGTTGTGCGTACTCCACAAAGCCATCGCCATCCATATCTCCGAATTTGTTGACCCATTGCAGCGCGAGCTCGATGTGCGGCCACAACTGCTGCAGAAACTCGCGATCACCCGTCCGCTCGTAATATGAGCCGGCCAGCACAATGAAGAGAGGAGTCGCGTCCACACTCCCGTAATAGCGCCCGAACGGGACTTCACCCAGAGCAGCCATCTCTCCACTGCGCATTTCGTGCAAGATCTTGCCGGGCTCGGCTTCAATCGCTAGATTGAACTCTTTTGCCTGCGTCCCCGCCAAATACTGTAGAACGCCTTTGGCGATCCAGGGGCTGAGCCAAAGCATTTCGAGAGCCGTAATGATTCCGTCCCGCCCAAAGACCGTACTGAACCACGGTACTCCGGCGTAGGGATAATTCACTTCGGGGTTGCCGATCATCATCATCTGGACGTCGGCAACTGAACGTCTGATCCAATCACTAAAACGAGAATTTGAACTGTAAATCAGCGGAAAAGTTTCAGCGGCCGTTTTATGTTCGCCCCTGGCAGAAACTATCGCGCTGCAATAGCCAATCGAATCGTGGACGGCGCGGGAGTCGCAAGAAATTGCTAAATGGAAGATCGCCTTCTGTCTCGGCTGGAGATGTACTTCGAACTGCAGTTCCGACGCCGAAATAGTTTCGGGGACGGGATCGCATTGAATGCGAGTCTGACGAATTGTGTTGTCCAGACCTTCATACGAGAGCAGCACCAGGTCCTTCTCAACTTGGTCTTCCAATCGCTGCCCTTTCTTTTGCCGGTGCATACCACGCACTTCGAAGATGTCGGCGAAGTCGGCGCCAAATGTCATGCTGAATGGCAGCAACAGGGGTGAAAGGCCGTAATTAACGAACGCGAACTCCTCATAGCAGACATCGTGCCACAGGAATTTGGACCGCTGCAGGTGGAGCGTGCCTCGAGGTATGGCAACTCCATCGAGGTGGGAGACGTCGAGATTGGTGAGGTCGGCGGTGAAGAGAAAGTTGTTTGTCTCAATGGTGGAACTAAGAGGCAATGGGCGAGCATCCCATAGGCGAAGGAGAAGCTCCGAAAGGTGACGGGTGCCTTGAAAGAAAAGTCCTTGCTCGCCCAGTCCGGACGTTTGGATATCCCCCACACGGTCGAACACGGAGAACAGTCCGCCGTATTTTAGAACTCGGGCGCGGTCATCAGCAGGCGATGACTTCGTAGCTATGTAGTACTGCTGGGTCACGCCATCTTCATCCAACTGAGAACTCCGTCGGAAACGGTGATCGATGAGGATTCCCTTCGAACCAGCCGTTGGTAAATGTTCAAGTAATCCTGCGCCATGCGCTCGGCGTTAAAATGCTGTTCAAAGTACCGTCGGCATTTCCTTCTGTCGATTTCTCCAAGTCTCTTCACTGCTTTTACAGCGCGCTCCAAGTCAGGCACGATAAATCCTGTGACTCTCTCTTGCATGACCTCTGGAACGGAACCCAGCGGGTAAGCAATCACCGGCGTGCCGCAAGCCATGGCCTCAATCATCACTAAGCCGAAGGGCTCGCGCCAATTGATGGGAAAGAGAAGTCCAGCAGCGTTGCCCAAGAACACGCTTTTCTCTGGATAGCCAATTTCGCCGATGAACTCAATGAGGGGATGGTCCAGCAGCGGCTTGATAACGGTTTCAAAGTATTCCACATCAACTCGATCGATCTTGGCTGCGATCTTCAGCGGCATTTCAGATCGTTTCGCGATCTCGATAGCCTGGTCTAAACCCTTCTCAGGGGAGGTCCGTCCGAGGAATGCGAGGTATCTGCCCTTTCCGCCGCCTAGAGAAAAAGATTCTCGCGGCAAACCATGATGGACCGTGCCTTGCCAATTCGCCCAAGGTAGAGGCTTACGCTGAGCATCTGAAATTGAGATCACCGGTATGTCCCTGAAGTGCCGATAAAGGGGCACCAAATCGGGAAGGTCGAGTCTGCCATGAAGAGTTGTGACATGCACGATCTGCTGGCGGCGACTGAACGGGAAGTGCAAGTAATCAACGTGAAAATGAATTAAGTCGAAATTCTCTTTTTCGCTGAAGACCTGGTCCAGCATTACCACATGATGCGCCAACTGGTCCACGCAGCTCGAATCCAGTCGCAAAGCTTTCTTGCAGGCTGGGACCAGACGGGCAGTGGTCAGGGAGTCGCCGCTCGCAAACAGAGTGACATCGTGGCCGAGACGGACCAATTCCTCCGTAAGCCACGATACGACACGCTCCGTACCCCCATATAGTTTGGGGGGAACGCTTTCGTAAAGTGGCGCAACCTGTGCGATTCTCATTGATCGGAGCCCTTTGATTGGAGCTCTTGCTAACTGGTCCGGGTTCTAGAAGTACTTAGCGCCGATTTCCTGGCCGTTCACATCTGCCGCAGCGGGCACGGCGAAAAAGTGCCGGAACAATTCATGGAACGGCCAGATCATACAGCTGCGCAACCGGGCTTGAATTTCACGCCGACTTTTTCCAAGCCTCTGCCGCGATTGCGCAGCGGCGCGTAGCAACTACTGGCACTTGTTGTAATCGGAGCGGCCCGCACGATTCTACACCCATCCCGCCTGTTCGCGACATTGTGAAACAAACGGTGGAGGGATTCCAGGAGGCGATCGGCTACTTTCTGGATGGTTTGTCGGCAAGCCGGAAGTTGGGAACTCCGACCGGGAATGCTGCTCGCTGTCCGACAACTGGCGACTCGGCGACGCTGTTCAGCACAAACGATTCGTGCAACGACAAAGATGGGAGCTCCACCAGAGAAAGTTTGGCCATCGGCATGTTTTCATCTGCAAAATTTGTTAGGCTGTGGCGAACCCAGGCCGACCGAGAAAGCCGTAATTCGTGATCGCAGAAAAATTTCTGCCGTACAAGTACCTGACAACAGGTGCCTTACACCGAATGAGTTGCCCGGATTCCATGCGCATGGCGGAGTGGCTTGGGAACCGCTCGTGCGAGGAGGCTTGGGTCAGCCCGAGCGCAAAAAGGTCAGGAAGGCGCTGCTCCCCGCTGCAGGACTCAGCGTGAAGCAAAGCCCTTAGTGATTCCGGAATAAATCTGGATGCTTCTTGGAGCCGCTTCGTATAGGTCCGATAGTTCTCGTCACGAATTAGCGATCTATCGTTCACGACGTCGCCGATAACATATGAATGCAGATCCCATGATTCCCTCTTTTCTGGATCCCTTTCGCCGGGTGTGACCGTGTTCAACAGGCCAACGTGATTGATGTCCTTGAGACGCTGCCAAGGACCTGCTGACCCCGAACCAGATTCTCCTAATTCCAAGCAAGCAAATGCTGCGGGACCGGGAAAAGATCGATCGCATGTACGTTGCTGTGACCACGTCGTTTCGCGCAGTCCCCGCAGCGAATGGTGCCTACATTCCGGTGCTAAAGGATATTCAGAGCTGCACAGTTCGGCCCAGACCTGAGCACACCGATTAGACGACGACATCCCAACTCATTGTCAATTGGCGAAATATCGCGATAACGCTCACAACCCCGTTCCCTTGGGTTCTGAGTGCTAACGCCTGCTTTCGCCAACTATGAAAAAACTGCGATCTTGGCAAAGCGATCAGCAGCGATACAATTGGGCGAGGTGGGTATCTGCTTCACTCACCAAGCCCCTACAGGTTGTGGTTTTCGGTTTGAGCTTAGCTCCGGGGTGAAGGATCGGCCCCATAATGGACCGAGTAGACCTTGCGGTGTCTAACCAAAAAGGCCCGGGACGGAGGAGGCCGAGATGAAGATTTTAGGCTGTGATCTGCACGCAAGACAACAAACCATTGCCATGGTGGACACGGAAACCGGCGAGTTCACAGCGAAGACTCTGGAGCATAAGGGAGAGATGGTGGTTCTAGCTTAAGTGATAGTCAATACGAGTACGCTGCTTTTGCCGCCGCTTGCGCAGCCCAGGTCTCCGGAATTCCCGCCCGGAGTCTGCACAAACACGTTCACGGCTCCTGGACCAGAGATCAAACCGGTCGTAATCGTGACTTTCAACTGCTTACTGCTGGTAACCGTGGTGCTCAGGGTCTCCCCGTTGACGACAACTACAGAAGACGAAACAAACTGGCTGCCGTTCACGATGAGCACAGCACCCTGCTGCACCTGAGCAAAATCCATCGTGCTGGGCGAGAGTGAACCGATAAGCGGCGCGGGCCTAGAACTACCGCAAATCGGGTTCGTGGCGTTGCAGCCTGGAAAGAACAACAGAGCAAGCAGGACGGCGAGGGATAGAACGACCGTGCGGGAAGGCATGGAGATGCTCCTTTTATGAGGTCCCCGTCCGGATTGTCGAGTTGCTCCTGGGCACAAAGCACTCTACGTTTCTGCCGGGGCCAAACTCCTGACTTGCATGTGCCGTGCCAAAAGACGGCGAAACAGGTGTTGTCGCAACTTGCTCATTTGATGCGGGATGCCGGCAGCACTACGGTGGCCCAGGCTGTGCGCTTTTGAAGCTCCCGGTCGAACTCAACCACAGGTGGTGGTTCTCAGCCACCGAGGGATGGCTGCGTTCCTCCAAAGCTCCACGCGAGCCTGTTGCTAGGACCGATTTCGCCTCGTCATAAGGCTCACATCTTGATGTGCGGTCATCAGTTACAGCGCAAGGCCACACGTCACTGTTGCAAATGTATGGTCCGCCGCCCGAATGCAAGGAGAATTGGGTTGGACGAGAAGCAGTCTGCGAAAATGTATCCGGCCTTTAGTGGAGAGTGGTCTCCGGGCGCATGATGATGATCCGCGCGTGCCCGTCCTTAACCATACCAGAGCCATCGAAGAATTTGCTTGAGTAGTGCTGACATGACTGGCCTCGCGACAAAGCGCGTCAAGTATTCTCGGCCAGAGATTAGTATTGTTTTGGTGGCGATAGCGCGCGACTAAGCAGACAGTAGCACAGAAGCGCTCCGCCGAGTCCAGCACGGTAGTTCACGCCCCGCGAGCAAATGGCCAATGCCCCGTGCCTGCTTCAGCTCTGCCTCTTCCTTGAGTGCCTGCGAGATCCGTTCTGCTACACCAAATCGTCTCAACCACATCGCAGCTGGCGATGTGGGCGTATAATGAGTGGCGTTTTCGAAGTCAAAAAAGGAAATTCCGGCTTACGCTGTCGCGTGGAGGGTCCTATGAGTTCTCGGAACTGGATTGCGCTAGGTTTGTGTACTCTATTGGCCACCCCATCGTTCGCCGACTTCCGTTACGACGAAACTACCCAGATCACTGGCGGGACCGTGGTCTCCATGATGAAGCTTGCCGGAGCTTTCAGCAAAGACGCCAAAAAGGCGATGGACCCTGTCACTTCGACGGTCCTGGTCCAGGGCAACCGCATGGCCCGTGTCAACCCGGACCGCACGGAGATCATCGATCTCGACAAGGAAACCATCACCACCATCGATCCTCGCAAGAAGCAGTACACGGTGGTGACGTTCGAGCAGATGAAGCAGCAGATGGAAGAAGCCCAGAAAAAGGCGCAAGAGCAGCAGGCCAAGGGAAAGCCCTCGCAACCCCAGGGTAACGATGCTCAGCCTCCGAAGATGAACTTCAAGGTGAACGTGCGAAATACCGCTGCCACCAAGAAGGTCGCGGGACTGGATACGAAAGAGTCGATCCTCAGCATGGAGTTGGAAGCCACCGACCAGCAATCGGGACAAAAGGGAAGCCTCGCCATCACCAACGACATGTGGCTGGCTCTGGAGATTCCCGGGTACAGCGAGGTCCGCGATTTCAACGAGCGCTTTGCGCGGAAGATGGGGATGATTTTCGGCGACGTATTCAAGCCATCGATGGCTGCGATGCAGCCCGGTTCGGCCGAGGGCATGGCCGAAATGGTGAAGGAGATGTCGAAGCTCAAGGGCGTACCCGTGATGCAGGTGATGCGCATGGGATCGACCGCGAATGGCGAGCCTCTCCCCGCCGCCTCCGAAGCGCCCTTGCCCGCATCGAATGGGCCTGCGATGCCGAGCGCTGGCGATGTAGCCAAGCAGAGTGCAACCTCGGCAATTGCCAGCAAGCTCGGTGGATTTGGAGGCTTCGGCAAAAAGAAGAAAGATCCCGCGCAGGACCAGCCGGCGCCGGACCAATCGCAATCAAGCCAGACTGCCTCGCCCACACAGAGTGTGCTGATGGAGTCGAGCACGCAATTGTCCAGCTTCTCGTCGGCCCTAGTCGATTCGTCTCAGTTCAATGTGCCGGCTGGATATGCGCAGGTTGCTGCGGAGACCAAATCGTCTAGTCATTAAGAAGTGCTCGCTGTTTTGCGCGCTAATCCAGGCCAATAGCAACGGGCTTCTGACGAGTGCGCTTGTGATGGCCCTCCTGCTCTCTTCAACCAGGGCTTTCCCACCTTAATACGCTGGAGGGTTCCGCCGGGGAACATCGGCCGGAAAAATACTGGCTCTGCAATGACACCATGTATTCCCCAGGGCATAACTGTTGTAACATCGCGATTACACTGGAGCAGCCGACAAGGCTGTGAATCTCGTGGGGTGTAAGTCCCCACACCACCAATTGCCTGGGC